>Ga0209487_1000042_pt1 | contig 116636 bp, 109 predicted proteins | sample Poulit2012_FD_187524 | JGI IMG/M metagenome (GOLD analysis project Ga0209487, IMG submission 187524) | Agricultural soil microbial communities from Georgia to study Nitrogen management - Poultry litter 2012 (SPAdes) (version 2) | ecosystem: Environmental > Terrestrial > Soil > Agricultural...
GACAACCGCCCCTCAAGAGCACTCAACTCCCCCATCAACTGCGACTTCGACTCCGCCACAATCGCAGCACCCCGCGCAAGAGCACCATCCGCCGCTGAAACTTCCTGTCCCACAGCCACACCTCCAAGCACTCAGGCCCCAGGCCTCGAGGGCCCAGAACACCAACAGAACACCACCCACACTAAACACCCACCCCACCCCCAACCATGGGCAGAGGTACCCATCACCTCTGCGGCCGGGCCAAGCGCCCGCCACGCGGCCTCGCTCGGACCGACCCGGACGCGGTCGACGGGTTCGGCGTCGACGATCCGCCCACAGCGCCGCTCCCCGCCCCAGGAGTGTGGAGGGCTCCCGGCGAATAGCGTCTTAAGGTGTTCAGAATCGCACCATCCTGCCGAGAAGTCTCCCCCGGGATGGGGCATAATGGGAGGACAACTGAACATGCCAGTGAACCGCGGCGGGAGAGTCCCGCAATAGCGGGCGCCGAAGGAGCAACCCCCGGGAATCTCTCAGGCACCCAGACCGCCGTGGCGAGGCTCCTCTGGAAAGAACCCGTCTCGGTTCACCGATGGTGCAAGCGGGCGAGGCCCGCGAAAGCTCTCAGGTCTGATGACAGAGCGGGAATGTTCGATTTCCCCTGCGCTCATGCGCCTGTCCAGAGGAGTTGTGTGGCACCGTTCAGCGAGGCTCCATCACATGTCCCTGCGCCCGTCCGCAAAAGGCGCGCCCACCCGGCGGCCCGTGCAACGCACGCACCACACCGGCCGCGTGTTCCGCACGAGTCCGGCACCCGGCCGCTGCCCGAAGCGGTCGAACCGACAACAACCCGTCCGGTTCCATCCGAAGCGACCCACACCCCGGCCCGGTCTGCATCCGCGCAATCCGGTTCGGTGCGTCAGAACAGGCCGCTGGGCGTGGTCGCGATCCTCATCTCCGCGACGGCGATGGGAACGGCGGGCGTCTTCGGCCGGGTGGCCAGCCCACCGGATGCGGTGATCGGTGAGGCCCTCACGATGGGCCGGATGCTGGTCGGCGCCCTGGGTATGGTCGTCATCCTCGCCGTCAGCCGCCGGCTGCACCTGCTGCGCCACATCAGGATGTCCTGGTCGGTGGTGCTCGGCGGAGTCAGCCTCGGGTTATCCCTCGCTCTGCTGCTGTGGTCGGTGGTCCTCACCAGTCTTGGTGTAGCCGTTGCGCTGCACTATCTGGGCCCGGTGCTGGCCACCGTCGCCGCGCGCGTGTTCCTCAAAGAATCCCCCTCTCGCGTCGAAGTCATCTCACTGTCCGCCGCGTTCCTTGGCATGCTGCTGACCGCTGGACTCTTCGGTGGGGCCGAGACCCTCAGTTCCGGTGACGGGTTGCTCGGCGCCGGGCTGGGTCTGTTGTCCGGGGTGTTCTACGGCGCTGCGCTGCTGTGCTACCGGCTACGGGCGGATATGCCGGCGGATGTGCGTAGTTTCTGGACGTTCCTCTTCGGCACCATCGCCACCGGTGCCATGGTGCTCGTGACGCGACCGGACCTCTCCGGTATGACCTCCACCCACTGGACCTGGGCGGCGGTGTTCTTCGCCGTCTGCGGCTTGGTGGCCCTGGGACTGCTGGTCCTGGCCGGGATGCACCTGCGCACCGCCGAACTGTCGAGCCTGTCCTACTGGGAGGTCGTGGTGGCGATGCTGCTGGGTGCCTGGCTGTACGCCGAAACCATCTCCGTTCCCGCCGGGGTCGGAGCGGTAGTGATCGTGCTTGCGGCGGCGTTGCCGCTGGTGCTGAACAGGCCCGCGAAGAAGGAACGGGCGACGGCGTAATAGCCGGCCGTAGGTGGTTCCGCGTCCGATCGCGCAGCTCACCGGCACCGTACCGGGGCAGTTCTTCCGGGCCGACCCGGGGTGTCCTCGCCGGCACCGCGCCGGGCAGCCTCGGGTTGGAGTATCAGGCCGGAACCTCGCCGAGACAGCCCCGGCTTGGGTGGTCAGACCGGCACCGCGACTAGGCTCAGCGCCCTGACGGCAACCTGGTCCGCGCCCGCCAGCAGCGGAGAAGGCACCCCGGGGGTGGCGCCGATGGCCGAACCGGGTTGGACGACCTCTGCGGGGATCCCCAGCACTAGCACCGCGCGGTCGACCTGCCCGCGGGCGTCGATGAGGGCGAAGTCGTCGGCGGTCACGTCCAACGTCGGCGTTTCCACGGACTCTGCAGGGTGCCCGCGGGTGGGCACCCGGTGCAGTCGTGCCCGGCCGCTGGTGAGGAGGCTGCGTAGCAGCGGGTCGTTGGTGCCCGGCACTTGACCACGGGACATCCTGGTTTCCACCAGCGCCTGGGCGACCACCCCTTCGGGGCGCACCTTGCTGCGGCCGCGGAACCCGTCGTCGTCGGCCTCGATGTGCAGTCCCTCGCCGAGTAGTTCGACCACCCCGGCGCGCACGAGTGCGAGTAGTTGGGCGGTGCGGCGGGGCGGCGGTCCGGAGGCGAGGGTGAGCCCGAGCGGAACGAACCAGCCCTCGAACTGGCGCACACGGGTCATCCCGTCCAGCGCGCCGGCGGCTACGTGCGCTCCCAGAAGCGAGCGCAGGGCGGCCATCGCCCGGTTCACCGCGTTGCGTGGAGAGGTCAGGGGGTTTGCGATGCTGGCCTGCTCCTGGGCCAACCAGGTGCGCACCCACGCCTCCCATTCCTGCGCGGATCCCACCGACGCGGGACGATCCAGGCGTTCCACATCCAGTTCATAGGCTGGATGGGTGACGAACTCTGCGACGACGGCGGTGGGGTCGGGCGCTACCTGCTCGGGGCCAGGCCCGGGGCGCAGCGCGGCGAGGATCTGATCCTCGTCCGCACCCTCGACGACAGCGCCGGGATGATGGCGCGTCAGCGTGAGGAGGTGGGCTGCGGCGAACTCCGCAGCGAGCAGCGGCCACACCTGGGCGCGAAGGTCCTGCACCCCGTCTGCGCACACGTCCGCGAGAGCTTGCGCGGTGGCGATTCGGGGTTGCCACGACGGTGGCATGCCATCGGGGTAGGCCCCTTTCCCCCGGTACGGCAGGCCGCGGCGCGAACCGACCAGCAGGCGCGGTTCTGCACCCGAGGGTTCATAGCGAAGTTCCGCACCCGCAGCCGGTCCCCCGGCACCGCCGTCCAGGGCAGAAAAGCCGGCGGCATCCACCGGCTCACCGGTATCTGCGAGGGTGAACCGTCCGCCCCGGCCCGCGGTGAGGATGCCGATCACATCGAAGAAGTTCGCGCCCATGCCAGCCACCAGAACGCCCTGCCCGTCTCCGGGCACCTGGGTCCAATCCCGTTCCGAGGGCATGCCCGGAGGCAGGTACAGCCATCGGTTGCGCCTTGCGTGATCGCGACGCCGGCGGGTCGCAGCAGTAGGCGCGGACTGGACCATGCCTTGGGCCAGCACCACCAGCGGTGCGTCGACCTGCTCGACCGCAGCGGGACGGGTGTGCTGTTGATGCCCGGCGGGGCCGTCGGTTGCCACCCACCGCCCCCCGGCGATCCGTACCGTGCGCATTTCCGGGCCGGGATGATCGGAGGCCTCTACAGGGCGAGCGGGCCGCTCGCCGGAGCCCTTGGGGGCCATCGAACGAGTGGCGCCTCCGCTGATGTCCTCCACGGTACCGCGGATATGCCGCACCTCGATCCCGCCCCGGTGGGCGGCCTCGGCGAGTTGGTCGCGGTAGTAGACCCCCTGCAACCGGCGCGAGGGGTAGGACTCCGGGCGCAAAGAGGCGCATTCGGCCGGCACCCAGTCCGGATGGGGCGGGCCCAGACCGAGGTACCGGCCCCTCTGCATCGCGGCGGCGTCCATCACCGAACGCGCCCAACCCACCAGATCCGGCCCCGGTATGACTGGTCCGTCCTGCTCGGTGCTCTCATCGGCGTGCGCGGTGGTGTGTGCACTGTAGGTGTTGTTCAACAGCAGCGGGTGCTGGTCGGTACGCCACGTCGCCCCCGCCCCGACCTGGATCGCGTCGATCACGGCCACACACATCCTGGGCGCCCCCACTGGTGCCGGAGCACCGAAGGGTGCCGCGGGGCGCAACCGAGCGGCCAACCGCGCGATCGTGGCCACCGCTCGAGGCCCCCCGCCGACGATCACCAGGTCCACCTCGGGCGGGTGGTCATGCCGGGCTGTCTCGGCGCGGCCCGCCCCGTTCGGCAAGCGCCCGACCTTTGACTGACTCACGTGCTCGACATTAACCACGGCGGTTTCCTGGTCTCCAACGTCCTTCCACGGGTCTCAGCATGCGGGCCCGGCCACGCCCCTCTGCTCCGGTTGCGTCCCACTGGGCCAGTTCCGTCCCTCTGCGCCGGTTGCGTCCCTTTGCGCCGGTTGCGGACATGACTGTGGTTGCTGCCCGACTTGGCTGACCCGGCTGCGGCGCTGACTGAGGTGTGCGCATCAGCGCATGCGGACATGACTGAGGCCGCCAACCTCGTGGGTTGACGGCCTCAGTCCGGGTGTGTGCGGGCCCTTAGTCGTCGGTGCCGTTACGCTTTCCGGCGTCGGGCTCACCAGCGCCCACGGCCGCGGCCACCGGCTCACCGGCTTCCAACTCGGCCGCGGGACGTTCACGGTCCACGCCGCTGAACACGAACTCGGCAAGTAGGCCTTCTCCGGTCGCGTCGACGAAGACCTTCTGCCCGGCGGTCAGTTCGCCGTACAGGATCTTCTCCGACAACGGGTCCTCGATCTCCCGCTGCACCGCACGGCGCAACGGCCGGGCACCAAGCACCGGGTCGTAGCCACGTTCGGCGAGCAGTTCCTTGGCAGCCTGGGACAACTCGATGGTCATGTCCCGATCCGCCAAGCGCTCGTCCACCCGCGCGATCATGTGATCCACGATTTGGTAGATCTCCTCGCGGGATAGCTGCGGGAAGACGATCACGTCATCCACACGGTTGAGGAACTCCGGGCGGAAGTGCTGCTTGAGTTCGTCGTTGACCTTGACCTTCATCCGGTCGTAGTTCGTGGACAGGTCACCGCCGGCTTGGAACCCGGTGAGCAGACCCTTGGCGATATCCCGGGTCCCCAGGTTCGTGGTCATGATGATCACGGTGTTCTTGAAGTCCACCATGCGGCCCTGGGAGTCGGTCAGGCGACCGTCCTCCAGGATTTGCAGCAACGAGTTGAAGATGTCCGCGTGGGCCTTCTCCACCTCATCGAACAGCACCACCGAGAACGGCTTGCGCCGCACCTTCTCGGTCAGTTGGCCGCCTTCCTCGTACCCGACGTATCCGGGCGGGGAACCGAACAACCGGGACACGGTGTGCTTCTCGGCGAACTCACTCATGTCCAACTGGATGAGGTCGTCCTCGTCGCCGAACAAGAACTCCGCGAGCGCCTTGGCCAGTTCGGTCTTGCCCACCCCGGTGGGGCCGGCGAAGATGAACGACCCGCCGGGGCGCTTGGGGTCCTTCAACCCGGCGCGGGTACGGCGGATGGCCTGGGACAACGCCTTGACGGCAGCGTCCTGGCCGACGATCCGCTTGTGCAGTTCGTCTTCCATACGCAGCAGGCGGGAGGACTCTTCCTCGGTCATCTGGAACACCGGGATGCCGGTGGACATCGCGAGCACCTCGGCCACGAGTTCCTCATCGACTTCGGCCACGGTGTCCAGGTCTCCGGACTTCCAGGCCTTCTCCTTCTCCGCGCGGGTGGCGGCGAGGCTCTTCTCCTCATCGCGCAGCCGGGCGGCGCGTTCGAAGTCCTGGTCATCGATCGCCGACTCCTTGGCACGCCGTGCCTCGGCGATCTGCTCGTCCAGTTCCTTCAGTTCCGGCGGGGCAGTCATCCGGCGGATCCGCAACCGGGCGCCGGCCTCATCGATCAGGTCGATCGCCTTGTCCGGCAGGAACCGGTCGTTGACGTACCGGTCGGCCAACTGCACGGCCGCGACCAGTGCACCGTCGGTGATGGTCACCCGGTGGTGTGCTTCGTACCGGTCGCGCAGTCCCTTGAGGATCTCGATGGCGTGCGGGATGTCCGGCTCGTCCACCTGGATCGGCTGGAACCGGCGCTCCAACGCCGCATCCTTCTCGATGTGCTTGCGGTACTCCTCCAGGGTGGTGGCACCGATGGTCTGCAACTCACCGCGGGCCAGCATCGGCTTGAGGATGGAGGCGGCGTCGATCGCGCCCTCCGCGGCACCGGCACCCACCAGGGTGTGGATCTCATCGATGAACAGGATGATGTCACCGCGGGTGCGGATCTCCTTGAGGACCTTCTTCAGCCGTTCCTCGAAGTCACCGCGGTAACGGGACCCGGCCACCAGGGCGCCCAGGTCCAGGGTGTAGAGCTGCTTGTCCTTCAGGGTCTCGGGCACATCGCCGTTCACGATGTCCTGCGCCAACCCCTCGACCACAGCGGTCTTACCCACACCGGGTTCACCGATCAGCACCGGGTTGTTCTTGGTGCGCCGGGACAGCACCTGCATGACGCGCTCGATCTGCTGCCCGCGTCCGATGACGGGGTCCAACTTGGTGTCCCGGGCGGCCTGGGTCAGGTTCCGGCCGAACTGGTCCAGCACGGCCGAGCCCGAGGGGGTGCCCTCGCTGGGCCCGCCGGCGGAGACCGCTTCCTTGCCCTGGTAACCGGACAGCAACTGGATCACCTGCTGGCGCACCCGGTTCAGGTCGGCGCCGAGCTTGGTCAGCACCTGGGCGGCCACACCCTCACCCTCGCGGATGAGCCCGAGCAGGATGTGCTCGGTACCGATGTAGTTGTGCCCCAACTGCAGGGCTTCCCGCAGCGACAACTCCAGCACCTTCTTGGCGCGCGGAGTGAAGGGGATGTGCCCCGAGGGGGCCTGCTGGCCCTCACCGATGATTTCCTGCACCTGCTGGCGGACGGCTTCCAAGGAGATGTTCAGTGACTCCAGCGCCTTGGCCGCCACGCCCTCACCCTCATGGATGAGGCCAAGCAGGATGTGCTCGGTACCGATGTAGTTGTGGTTGAGCATCCGCGCTTCTTCCTGGGCAAGGACGACGACGCGGCGCGCTCTGTCAGTGAATCTTTCGAACATCTCACGCTCCCATTGGCCGGGACCAGGCGTACCCGGTCGTGGCAGTTACATTGATGCTAACGGCGCGGGACCGCCAATCCTGCCCGTGTTCGCCAGGGGCGTGAAGCGCCGGGAAAATCCCACGGACCGGCCCGCCCCTAATTCGGTCCCGGTGCTGCGCCGGCCGGGGTCCGCCGGGAATCCCCGCAGGGACTCTCAACTCTCCACGATGAGGGTGACCGGGCCGTCGTTGACCAGTTCCACGGCCATCTGTGCCCCGAACACCCCGGTCTGGGCGGGTACCCCGCGAGCCCGCAGTTCATCGATGACGGCTTGCACCAGCGGTTCGGCGACCTCACCGGGAGCGGCCTGGACCCATGTGGGCCGGCGGCCCTTGCGAGCCTCGCCGTACAAGGTGAACTGACTGATCACCAGCACGCCGGCGCCCGGGGTCTCTGCCACAGATCTCTCCTCGTGCAGCAGGCGCAGATCGGCGATCTTGCGAGCGATAAACGCCGCATCGGCAGCGGTGTCGGTGTGGGTGACGCCTACCAGGGCTACCAGGCCGGTGCCGATCTGGCCGACGACCTCGTCCTCCACCCGGACGGCAGCCCGGGTGACCCGCTGCAGGACGGCGCGCACCGGCTCAGCGTCCCGGTCCGGCGGACGGCGGCCCCTCCGGCCCCGCGGCCGGCGCGGGTTCTGCTCCGAACGCGGGCACCACCTGCCCCACGGGGCGGCCATGACCCAGCACCGGTACGTGGGCCCACTGCCGCGTCTGGTCGGGCTCTACCCCCAGCACCCCCAGCGCGGCGGCAAGCGCGACCGCTCGGGGGCGGGAGGCGCCGTCGGCGACCTTGAGGGCAACCGCCCGTCCATCCGGTAGGGCGGCGGCGTACACCCCCTCGGCACCGTCCTTGGCGACCAAGCCGGGAACTTGCTGCATCGCGGCCGTCACGTCCCGCCCAGTGCCACCTACCAGGTCCGGGTGAGCGCGCATGGCCCGGGCGATGCGCCCCTCCGGGGTGGCGTCGGCCGCCGTCATCAGCGCCGCGAATGCCCGCGCCAGCCCGGTGGTGGTGGTGGACAGCAGCGGCGCCCCGCACCCGTCGACGCCGATGTGTCGTACCGGTTCGCCGCTCATCTCGCTCACCGTGGCCGTGATCGCTTGTTGCAGCGGGTGGTCGGCGTGCAGGTAGGTGTCGGTGGGCCAGCCGTTATGCACGCAGGCCGCCAGCATCACCGCGTGCTTACCGGAACAGTTCTGGGTCAGCGCGGTGGGTTCATGGCCGGCGTCGCGCCGCGCCTGGGCGGCCTCGGCGGACAACGGCGGATCGGGGGTGTTGGCCAGGTCGTTCTCGCTCAGGCCGGCACCGGCCAGGATGGAGCGCACCGTTTCCAAGTGGCGCTCCTCCCCGGAGTGGGAGGCGCAGCCGACGGCGATCTGTTCGCTGGTCAGGTCGAGCCCGGTGCGGAGCGCGGCCAAAGCCTGGATCGGTTTGACGGACGAGCGTGGGTACATCACCTGGTCCGGGGCGCCGATCTGCAGCACCGGGTCGCCCTCGGCGCTCAGGGCCACCAGGTGGCCGGTGTGCACCGATTCGGTCAGGTCGCCGCGTACCACCCATGCCAACGGCCGGCCCGGGTCGATCGGGTCGACCTGCCGCGGGTCGGAGGCGGTTTGGTCGGTCACCACGGCGACCCACCGCCGCGGTTGTCGCGGTAATGGCGCACGGCCGGGCGCACGTCGGCCAAGTAGATACCCGCGGCGATAGCGGCGAGCAGAGCGAACAGGATCAGTCCGCCGGATCCGGTCGGGATGGCCAAGAAGCTCAGCAGTACCGCCAGGACAAGGATGCCTACCCAGAATCCCTTGGTGCGCTTGTCCGCGTAGGTGAACGCCGCGGCCGGTCGGCGGATCGCGTCGATCAGCGCGAATGCCGCCATCCCCAGCACGATCACGGTCAGCCCGAGGAACAGGTAGTTCTGGATCGTTCCGACTATTGACACCCTCTGAGCCTAGTTCAGTTCCGCCGGTGCTCTCCCTGCAATTCCCATCGGGGCCTGCTCGCCAGGGCTGGCAACCCGACTGAAGGGGCAGGGAGGAACCGCTGTTGTCTGAGGGCGGGGTAGGACCGCGGCAACCCAGGGAAGGACGGTGGCTGCCTCAGCGGCAGGGTAGGGGCGTCGTTGTCTCAGGGGCGGGGCAGCACCGTGAGGCCCATGTCGCTCACCACACCGGCCAACCGGGCATCGGTCACTGCCACCACCGGCCGGGCGGGAGCGAGCAGTTCCACCGACGCCACCTGCACGCCGTCACCGGCGCGTAAGCCGTGTTCTTCCGCAAGGTCCCCGGCGCGAGTGGTCAATTGCGGGGTGACCTCCACTTTGCGCAACGCCGGCCACAAAGTGTGCCAGTGCCCGATCGCCCGGTTGGTGACCTCCCGGTTGATTCGCCCGGCCCGCTCCCCCGCCCGAAGCACCGCGCGCACCTCGGCGTCGGCAAGCCGGGAGGCGAACACACCGTCCGCACGGTCCCACAGGGCACGCATCAACGTGGAGGAGCTCTCGGGGTGGACCAACGCCAGCAGGGCGCCGGAGTCGAAGTAGACCAGGCTCATCGGCGGAACCGGCGCACCAGACCCGAAACCGACGATCCTCTGCCTTCTACCGCCGGGGCGGTCGGCCGTTCCGCCTCAGGTGGCGTCACCAGGCCATCACGTTCCAGGGAGGCGATCAGGTCCGCGCCTTCCACTCCGGTGACTCGGGCCACCGGAACTCCGCGCTCGGTGATGATCAACTCCTCCCCCTCCCCCACGCGCTCGATCCAGTGCTTGAGCTGGGCTCGAAATGTACTGACGGGCACGTCCATGCTGTACACCTTAGCGATCGCTCACCGCTCGAGCGACCCGGGTTCGGCCAGAGCGGCCCGCGCCTCCTCGCCGCTGTGCCCGGTGATCTGCAGCAGATCCACCATGAGAGAACGCAGCAGTGCGATCTCGGTCTGCATCTGCCAACTGCTGAACGCTTGTGGATCCAGTCGGGCGGCGATCCGTAGGAATGGGCGCCGGGCCCGAATCGGGTCCTCGTTGCTGCCCAATATCCCCGCGAGGGTGCGCGTGGCGTCAGCGACTTCGCGCAAGGTGCCCGCGAGGGCCATTCCCTCCTGGGACGTGAAAGCGACGGAGGCCGCGTGCCTGGTCAGCACCCGGGTGTTCCGCATCGCCCGATCGCAGAGCATCCCGGCCCGGTCCAGCCGCGTCATCTCCTCGTCATGACGCAGCCAGGAGGGGGTGAACCGGGTGGCGGCCTGGGCGTCGCGCACCATCTCCTGCCACTCGTCGATCACCGCTTGGGACCCGCGGGCCTGCACCAGCGCGTCACCGACGGTGGAGTTGTCCCGCTCATCGAGTCCCTTGGCCACCGCCTCCAGCGTCTGTGCCACTTCCAGCAGTGACGCCCGCGCCAAGGAGCGCACCTGTTTGCGTACGTCCACCGGCAGCAGCGCCGCGACGAGCAGCGCCACCGAGCCGCCGACGAGCGCGTCGAGCCACCGGTCCAGCCCCCCGGCATCCCCCAGCATGTACCAGGGCAGGGCGACCACGACCACCGATTGCACACCGGCCTGGATGGCCAGTACCTGACCGGCATCGAGCAGCCGGGCGGCGAGCACGGCAAGGACCAACACCACCCCGATCTGCACCGGGCCGGAGCCGAACAGGGAGGAGAACACCTCCCCGAACGCCACGCCGATGGCCACCCCGAAGGCCAGTTCGGCCACTTTGCGGGGGCGCCGGTCGTGGCTGAATCCCAGACTCACCCACGCCGCGATCGCGGCGAACATGGGGAACCGGTGATTCAAGCCGTGCAGCGCGATCGCGTAGGCGATGGCGGCGGCACCGGCTCCGGTCAGGATCGCCCAAAGGTCACTTCGGGTGCGGCGCAGGCCGCGGCGGACCCTGGAGCGGGCCGCCACCCGCAACTCCCGGATCGTGGGCCGTTCCACTGACGGCACGCGCGGGGTGGCGGGCCGCTCGGGCCGGGAGCTGCCCCTGCGCCGGCGCATGAGGACTCAGGGACGGCGGCGCACGGCCGGGTTGGGCCGTGGTCGTTGCTGGGGCGGGGGGCGCCCGGTGCCGAAGCCTTCGGGGTTGACGATGATCTCCTGGGATGCCGCCAACCCGTCAACGCTCAGCACCGCCTCGGGGTCCACGGAGCGTTTCACCACGGCCAGCGCCACCGGGCCGAGTTCGTGGTGGCGCACCACGGAGGTCACACGACCCACGTCCTTATCACCGTGCCGCACCGCGGTACCCAGTTCCGGGGTGATGTGCTCCGAGCCGTCCAGGTGCAGCATCGTCAACCTGCGCGGCGGGCGGCCCATGGTGAAGACCCGTGCGATCGTCTCCTGGCCGCGGTAGCACCCCTTCTGCAGGTGGACCGCGGTGCGCAGCCAGTCCAACTCGTGCGGGATCGCACGCTCATCCACCTCGCGGCCGTGCCGGGGACGCCAGGCAGCCACGCGCATCGCTTCCCAAGACCAACTACCCGCCAGCCGGGCACCGTCTGCCTCCGCGGCGGCCACATGGTCGGCGAGCCGGTCCCGTTCCACCACCCATAGCGCCCCTTGCCACTGCGCGCCGGGGTGTTCGTGGTCGGCCGGCCCGTAGCGGGTGGATCCGGCGGCGGTGACCGGCCACGGGTCGCGCCACTGCAGAACCGCGCCGGGCACGTCCGGGCCGGTGGCGCTGGCGCCGAGCACGGCCAGGTCCGGGCGGGCGGTGACCTCCACCCGCATCGCGAACTTCATCGACTCCAGGTACTCCACCAGTGCCGGGGTGGTGGCGGCTTCGGTGATCAGCCACGTCCGTTCCCCATCGTCGATGGTGGCGGCGGCGATCTGGATGCGTCCGTTGGGGTCCAGCACCAGCAACTCGGTGCTGGTGCCGGCCTCCAGGTCGGATAGGTGCTGGCTGGTGATGTTGTGCAGCCAGGTGAGTCGGTCGCTGTCGCTGATCGTCACCACACCCAGGTGGGACAGGTCCACCAGCGCTTGTCCGCGTTCCAGGGCGCGCTGTTCGTGAGCCGGTTCCCCGTAGTGAGCGGCCACACCGTCGTCGGGCCCGCCGGCGGCCACCGCCCCGGGGCGGCTGAGCAACACACTGGCAGTCATCGCAACCTCCTCATTCCTGACGCTGCAACCGACCCGATGAGTAGGACTGCAGCTCGTGGCCGAATGCGGCCAGATCGGTGGCCCAGAACAACTCGCCGCTGACCAGGCCGTACATGCGTGAGGCGGCACCGATTTCCGCGCCGCTGGCGGTGCGCGCCACCAGGTCGGTGGTCAACTCGATCCGCGGGCCTTGCACCCGCCCCAGATACACGCTCACGTGGCCGGTGGGTTCGGCCAGCAGCACTTCCAAGTCGCTGACCGGCGCGGATTTTCGCCCGCCCGCCTCGGCGTCGGTCCCCGCGGGCGAGGTGCCGTTGGGTTGAGCCGACGCTACGCCGTCGTGCTGGTGTGCGCCATGGCCATCCAGGGAGGCGGCGCCATCCTGGGAGGTGGGGCCATCCATGGAGGCGGTGCCATCCTGGGAGGCGGTGCTGTCGCGGGGGCCGGCGCCGCTGGGTGCGCCGTGGCCGGTGTCTGTGCCTGCATCCCGGGCGGGCTGCTGGGCGGAAGGTGAACCGCCGGCCGGGGTCACCCGCCAGAAGCCGGATTCGGTGCTCCACACCTGCCCGGCCTGGAGGGCGTCCACGTCGATGGTGCCCTCCAGTGACTCCAGCGGGCTTTCCAGCAGGTAGGTGGTGGCGGCATAGGTCAGGTAGGGGCCGCCGTCATGGCCGAAGACGGCATCCATTAGCACGGCGCGCTGGGGGATGCCGGGGTAGGCGATGAACCCCGGTCCGCGCCACCGGCCGACCAGCCACGACAACGGGTAGACCTCCGGTGCGAGGCCGTCTGGGATCTGAAAAGCCACACCTCGATGCTATCCGCTAATTACAGCAACAGCAGGATGCGTCCGAGCACGTAGACCGGCACTCCGCACACCAGTACCGGCAGCACCGCAGCGGCCAGCGCAGGCCAAACACGCACCGAGGCGGGGAACTGCCCGAGCAGGTGGTGCACTGCCGCGCTGAGCACTCCGGCTGCCAAACCCACCAGCCCCCCGGTGACCGGCCCGACGGCGACAATCACCATGCCGGTGCCCAGGCCCGCCGCCGCGGACAACACGATGGTAGCCGCCCACCCCCAGGAGGCGGGTAGCGGAAAGGCGGTGACGATCGCGGCGGTGGCCAACGTCACCGCTCCGACCAGCAGCAGACCGATCGAGGTGGGACCGGTGCCCACTGCCAACCACCCGACCCCGCTGATCACCACCGCCGCTCCGGTCACCGCACCGGCGACGGATTCCACCAACCGCGGGCGCCCGTCCCGCCGCAGTAGTTGCAGCACGAAGGAAGCAACGACCACCAATCCGAACCACAGGGCCGCATACGCCAAATCTCGGGTGGCCACCTGCAGCGCCACGCCGACCGCGACGGTCAGCAGGAGCAGCACCGTGGTGCCCCGGCGCGCGGGTAAGCCCAGGAGCCCTGGCCACCCCAACGCGAAGATCGCGCCCATCCCGGCCACGGTGATGACCAACAGCGGACGCTCGCCGAACGCCGTGACGCCCACTCCGGTCGCAGCGGTCGCGGTGACCACGGCCCGGAAGGATTCTCTCATCACAACAGGTCATCCCCTCAGGCGGTACGGCATCAGCCGCTCGGCGGCGCGGGCGGCTCGGTGCGTATCGTTGGTTCGGCGTCTCCGGACGTTCCTGGTCGACGTCAGTTCAGCGGTCCGGACGTGGCGGAGCATGCCTGCCCCTGGGGGCGGACGGCCGCCTGTCCGGACGGGCGGCCCTCGGTGCACATGCTCCGGAGGAACGGTACCGAACAAACGGCCCCGCCTGGCCGGAACTCGGTGGGCGCGGCCACTCGCTGAGTCCCTGAGTTGCGTTCGCCCGGGGTCGGGTCCCTACACTGGCAGGGACGCCGGGCCGTGCTAGCCCCGGGCTCCAACATTTGCCGCTACGAGCGGCCTTCGCGCCGACAGGCGCTGGGCGGCCCGGTGTCACCTACGATCCTGCGATGGGCGCCGTCTTCGATCGGCGTCCGGCTCACCGACGGGTCACCGCCCGGCCACTTTCCGTTGGCCGTGGTCACCGCAACTGTTTGCGCTGGCTTACGCTTCTGCTCGTAGCCCCGCGATGAACGGACGATGAGTTGCGCCTGAACCTGACCAACCGGAAGGTCTACTTCGACCTACTCACCGAACTGGGCGAGCACCTGATTACCGGTGCGGACCTTCTTGCTCAACTGGTGGGCGTGCTGCCGGCCGAACGCACCGCCCTGGCCGAGCAGATGCGTGATGTGGAGCATTTGGCAGACGAATCCACCCACGAGATCATCCGGCACCTGAACAAGGCCGGGGCCGCACCGTTCCACCGGGACGACCTGTACAACCTGACGTCCGCCATGGATGACTGCATGGACTCCATGGAGGAGGCCACTGATGCCATCGTGCTCTACCGCATCGCGGACCTGCCCGACGGCGTCACGCAGCAGGTGGCGACGTTGCAGCGGGCGGCGGAACTGACAGCGGCGGCGATGCCCCGGCTGCGGACCCTGAACGGCCTGGAGTCCTACTGGATCGAAGTGAACCGGCTGGAGAACCAGGCCGACCGGATCTACCGGTCGCTGAACGGCCAGTTGTTCTCCGATCCGGAGTACCTCGCCAACCCTGCCGGCGTCGTGGAATTGATCAAGGTTCGCACGGTGGTGGACTGCCTGGAGGCCGCCGCCGACCACTTCGAGCGGGTGGCCAACGTGGTGGAGAGCATCTACCTGAAGGCGTCCTAACGGCCGCCGCCCGGGCCGGCGTGCTCACATGGTGCAGCGTCCCAGCCGAAGCGCAGTCACATGGTGCAGCGTCCCAGCCGAAGCGCAGTCACATGGTGCTGCGTCCCAGCCGAAGCGCTGTCACATGGTGCTGCGTCCCAGCCGGAGCGCAGTTACGCGGTGCTGTGTCTCAGCCGAACCGGCCGGAGATGTAGTCCTCAGTGGCCTGCACCGACGGGGAGGAGAACATCGTGGCAGTGTCGTCCATCTCGATCAGGCGCCCGGGCTTACCGGTGCCGGCGATGTTGAAGAAGCCGGTGCGGTCCGAAACCCGTGCCGCCTGCTGCATGTTGTGGGTGACGATGACGATCGTGTAGTCCTGCTTCAACTGGTGGATCAGTTCCTCGATCGCCAACGTGGAGATCGGGTCCAGCGCGGAACAGGGCTCATCCATCAGCAGCACGTCCGGGCGCACCGCGATCGCCCGAGCAATGCACAACCGCTGCTGCTGCCCGCCGGATAACGACGAGCCCGGCTGGTCCAAACGGTCCTTGACCTCGCTCCACAGGTTCGCGCCGGTCAGGGATGATTCCACCAGGTCATCGGCGTCGGCCTTCTTCATCCGACGGTTGTTGAGTTTCACCCCCGCCAGCACGTTGTCGTAGATCGACATCGTCGGGAAGGGGTTCGGGCGTTGGAAGACCATGCCCACCTGCCGGCGCACCACCACCGGGTCCACGCCAGGCCCGTACAGGTCCTGGCCGTCCATCACGGCCTTGCCGGTGACGTAAGCGCCCGGGATCACCTCATGCATCCGGTTCAGGGTGCGCAAGAAGGTGGACTTGCCGCACCCCGACGGACCGATGAGCGCGGTGACCGACCGGGACTCGATGGCCATGGTGATGTCCTCCACGGCCTTGAAATCGCCGTAGAAGACGTTCAGATCACTGATATCGATACGTTTGGACATGATTCATACCTCGATTGGTAACAACAATTGTGCGCCCGGACGGCGGCTCAACGCAGCCCCCGGGGGGAGAAGTAGCGACTCACCAGCCGGGCGATGAGGTTCAGCGCCATCACGATGACGATCAACGTCAGTGCTGCGGCCCAGGCGCGGTCCACGCTGGCGCCGCCCTGGGAGTACTGGCGATAGACGTACACCGGCAAAGTAGCGATCCGCCCGTCGAACGCGTCGTAGTTGACATTGTTCGCCAGGCCCACCGTGATCAGCAGCGGAGCGGTCTCACCGGTGACGCGGGCGATCGCGATCATCACGCCGGTGGTGATCCCCGCGATCGAGGTACGCAGCACCACTTTGAGGATGGTGAGCCACTTGGGCACGCCCAGGGCGTAGGAGGCCTCACGCAACTCGTTGGGCACCAGGCGCAACATCTCCTCCACCGACCGCACCACCACCGGGGTCATCAACACCGCCAGGGCCACCCCGCCGACCAGCGCTGAGCGGTAGGCGGGCCCGAAGATCAACAGGAACAGCGAGTAGGCGAACAGACCTGCCACGATCGAGGGGATCCCGGTCATGACATCCACCAGTACGGTGATGGCCCGTTTGATGCGGCCGCCGCCGTACTCCACCAGGTAGATCGCGGTGAAGATGCCCAGCGGGATGGACACCAGTGCGGCGATCCCGACGACGTACAGGGTGCCGATGACGGCGTGGTAGGCACCCCCGCCCGGGTCCTGCCCGAAGACGCCCACCATGTCGGTGGTGAAGAAGTCCAGCGACAGCGCGCCGATGCCGTTGACCACCACGGTGATCACGAGGGATACCAGCGGCACCATCGCGATGAGGAACGCGGCGGTCACCAGTGTGGTGGCCAGCCGATCCTTGGCGTAACGGTGGCCTTCCACTGCGCGGGAGACGGCGGTGATGGCGACGACGTACAGCAGGGCTCCGATGAGCAGCACGCCGGCGATCGTGGGGCCCTGGCCGAGCGCGAGGATGCCGGCGGCAAGGGCCATTGAGGCGGCCAGGATCGCCCACGGGGCCCAAGCGGGCAGCCGGCGGATCCGGTTCTCGGCCGAGGTGGCAACGGTGGTCATATCAGTTCGCTCCGGAGAACTCGGCGCGGCGGGCGATGACCCAGCGCGCTAGGAGGTTCACCCCGAAGGTGAGGATGAACAGCATCAACCCGGAAGCGATCAGCACATCCACACCGAGCCCGGAGGCCTCCGGGAACTGGCTGGCGATATTGGCGGCGATCGACTGGTGCTGGCCGGGTTGGAGCAGGTTGAAGTTGATCAGGAACCCCGGTGAGATGACCATCAGCACGGCCATCGTCTCCCCCAACGCCCGGCCGAGCCCGAGCATCGCCGCGGAGATGATCCCGGAACGCCCGAACGGCAGCACGGCCTGCCGGATCATTTCCCAGCGGGTGGCACCGAGCGCCAGAGACGCCTCCTCGTGCAGGCGTGGGGTCTGCAAGAAGACCTCTCGGATGGTGGCGGTGATGATCGGCAGGATCATCGCGGCCAGCACCAGCCCGGCGGTGAGGATGTTGCGCGCCGGGGCCTGGTAGTCGGCGAACAGGGGGATGAAGCCGAGGTTCTCGCTGAGCCAGGTGAACAGCGGATGCAGTACCGGTTGCAGGAATTGGATGCCCCACAACCCGAAGATGATCGAGGGGACCGCTGCCAGCAGGTCCACCATGTAGCCCAGACCCTGGGCGAGCCTGCGCGGGGCGTAGTGGGAGATGAACAGGGCGATGCCGATGCTCACCGGTACGGCGACGATCAGGGCGATGATCGAGGACAGCACGGTGCCGAACAGCAGCGGGAGGATGTAGCCAGCCAGGCTGCGCCCGCGCATGATGTTGACCGTGTCCAGTTCCTCCTGGCTGGCCATCAGCGCCGGCCAGGCGCGCCAGAGCAGGAACGCGGCGACCGCGGCCAGGATCACCAGAATCACGATGCCCGCGCCGGTTGAAATACCGGCGAAGATCCGGTTACCAAGACGCCCGGTGCCGTGCCTGGTCGGGGCGTCCGAACCCCGCCGTACCGGCGTGGTGAGAGTCACTGGTAGGCCTCCAAGAGGTGTGCGCGAGTGTTGAGAGCGCGCGTAAGCGGGTTGGCGACGCGGTGCGCCGCCAACCCGCCGACGTTGTCAGAAGAGATCAGAGACCGCCGATCTGCTCGGGTGTAGGTCAGGCAACGGAGATCTGATCGAGAATCTCATTGACCTGCTCGCGGATCTCATCGGAGATCGGGGCCGATCCTGCCACGTCCGGGCGGGAGGCGCGTTCCTGCCCCTCCTCGCTGGCCACGTACTCGAAGAACGCGGCAACGTTCGCGGCGTCCTGCTCGTCGTCGTACACCGAGCACAGGCTGGAGTACGCGATCTGGACGATCGGGTAGGTGCCTGCTTCCTCGGTGTCCCGGGCCAGGTCCACCGTGAGGCGCCACTCGTTAGCGGTTTCCGCCGGCGGTGAGGCCGAGACGATCGCCGCGGCTGCCTCCGGGGAGAAGGGCACGTAGTCATCGCCGACGCCCACGGCCGCGGTGCCGAGGTCACCGACACGAGAGGCGTCGGCGTAGCCGATGGCGCCTTCGGCGCCGTTCACCACGTCGATCAGACCCTGGGTCTGAGCACCGGACTGGGTACCGTCGATCGGCCAGGTGCCATCGGCCTCATGCGGCCAGGTGTCGCTGGCCTTCTCCAGGTAGTCGGTGAAGTTCTCGGTGGTACCGGAGTCATCGGAGCGGTTGACCGGGATGATCTCCAGGTCCGGCAGTTCCACATCCGGGTTCGCCTCGGCGATCTCCGGGTCGTTCCAGTTGGTGATGTCCCCGTTGAAGATCGCGCCGATGGTGTCCGCATCGAGGTTGATGTGCTCGGCGTCCACGCTCGGCAAGTTATAGACCACCGCGATCGGGGCGATATACAGCGGCAGTTCGACGACCTCACCGCCGAAGCAGCGCTCCGCGCCGGCGTCGATCTCCTCCTGGCTGAACATGGCATCGGAACCCGCGAAGAGCACCGCACCGTTGAGGAACTGCTCGCGCCCGGTGCCCGATCCGACGGCGTCATAGTTGACGTTCACACCGGTGGTCTCGGTGAAGCCCGCCTGCCAGGCGACCATCGCGTTCTCTTGCGAACTTGCGCCCGCGCCAGCGATGTTGCCGGACAGTTCTATCTCTCCGGTGCCGTTATCCGCGCCGTTTCCGTTGTCCGAGCCGTTGTCGCCGCCACAGGCCGCTAGTACCAGAGCCATGGCGCCGATGGCGGCTATTCCCGCCATCCGGCGGCTAATTCCAGCCTTCACACTTATCCCGTTCTGATCGATTTCCGCACGGTTCTCCGCGCAGCCAAGGACGACGTTAGGTGCGCTGAATGACCGAAGAAGTGAGCGGGGATGAACATCAGGTGAACTCCGGTGCTTTTGGCATGTGATGCTCCACACCACAGATCACGGCCGGGTAACGTCACCTGCTTCGGAGTGCGCTAGCGGACGAGACGGATGCAGCCACTCAGCCAGCCGGGGGCTCGACGGAGTCGGGGTCACACACCCGCCGGCTCGGCGCCGCCGGCCGCACCTGAACGAGGCAGCGGCAAGTCCGCAGGTTTTCCCTTGGGCGCCGGGGGGCGGTGCATCTCCATCGAGACCACCCGTGCACGCCGCCGGAACGGCCGCGCGAGATGGAGCACCAGCAGCTCTCCGGTTCGCAGGTATGGATCATCCTCCGGAAGTACCTTGAGCACCCGGTGCGGGCTCTTTCGTTCCACGGCGTCCAGGATCACCGGGAGCACCGGGCGGTGGCTACACAGCACCGTAGGCACATCCCGCTGCTCCAGGATCTCCCCCACCAGTGCCCGCGCCGCGGCCGGGTCGGACTTGGCAGCGTGCTCGGTCACCTGTGGTGCTAAGACCATGTCGATGCCCGAGGCCTGTGCGTAGGGGGCAAGGGTGTCGTGGCAACGTGCCCACGGGCTGGTGATGATCTCTTCGGCGCCGTAGGCGGCCAGCAGGGGCACCAGTGCGCGAGCCTGGGCGTGCCCGGGTTTGGTCAGGGGGCGGGTCGCCTCGCCGTCGGGCCACGCCGAGCGTTTCTTCGCCCGCCCGTGGCGAGCGATCAGCACGCTCCAGGTGTCCAAGAAGCCGTCGTCGTGCAGGTCGATGAGGGCGCCCAGCGGGTCTCGGTCATGCTTATAGGTGAGTTTCTTCAGCGCTTTCCTCGCGTCCACCCACCGCACCTCGTCCACTTCGCCCGGGTTGGGGCTGGTGGGCCTGCGGGCGGCCACGGCGCCGCGGCTCTCATCGATCGGTCGGGCCGCCCAGTACCGGCAGACCTTGGTCTTGGATGAGTTCACCCGATACTTCACGGTCGGCAGCGGTAACCCGAGTTCCACCTGAATACCGGTCTCCTCGGCGACTTCGCGGACCGCGCATGCGGGCATGGACTCGCCGGGGTCGACCTTCCCCTTCGGCCAGGACCAGTCGTCGTACCGGGGGCGGTGGATGAGCAAGACCTGCAAGCTCCGCTTATGCGTTCGCCACACCAGGGCTCCGGCGGCGTATACGCGGTCGCGCTTCTTCTTGCCCACGGCGTCAGTGGTCCGCGGCGACGTGCCGGCGGCGGATCGAGACCAGATGGTGTTGCAGGTCCAATAGTCGTTTCCCGTCCTCATCGAGGTGGACCCGGCGCCAACGCGGCTCCCCGTCCGGGTCCGATTCCAACCACCAGGACGATGTGCCCTCGTCCACGGCAAGGTCCAACAGGGAGATCAGCGTGCTGATCTGCCCGTCGTCGACCACTCGCACCAGGACCTCTACTCGACGGTCCAGATTGCGGTGCATCAGGTCGGCGCTGCCGATGTACACCTCCGGGTCGCCGTCGTTGGCGAATGCGTAGACGCGGGAGTGCTCCAGGAACCTGCCCATGATGGACCGCACCCGGATTCCCTCACTCATCCCCGGCACCCCGGCCTTGAGTCCGCTGATGCCGCGGACCACCAGGTCCACCTGCACGCCGGCCTGCGAGGCCCGGTACAGCGCGTCGATGGACTGTTCGTCGACGATGGCGTTCGTCTTGAACTTGATCCACGCCTCCTTACCGGCGCGTTTGTTCGCGATCTCCCGCTCGATGCGCTCGATCAGGCCTGTGCGGATCGAGCGGGGGGCCACCAGGAGGCGATGGAATCTGGACTTGGGGGCGTAGCCGGAGAGTTGGTTGAACAGCCGGGTCAAGTCCTGGCCCACGTCGCTGGAGCAGGTGAGCAGCCCCAGGTCTTCGTATTGCCGGGCGGTCTTCGGGTTGTAGTTGCCGGTACCCACGTGGCAGTACCGGCGCAGTTCGCCGGCTTCCTGACGTACCACGAGGATCAGTTTGCAGTGCGTCTTCAGGCCGACCTGCCCGTACACCACGTGCACACCGGCTTGTTCGAGTTTGCGCGCCCAGGAGATGTTGGCCTGTTCATCGAACCGCGCCTTGATCTCCACGATCGCCAGCACCTGTTTACCCGCCTCGGCGGCGTCGATGAGGGAATCCACGATCGGGGAGTCCCCGGATGTTCGGTACAGGGTCTGCTTGATCGCCAGCACATCCGGATCAGCGGCCGCCTGGGCGAGGAATTGCTGCACCGAGGTGGAGAACGAGTCGTAGGGATGGTGCAGCAAAATATCGCGTTGGCGAATCGCGGCGAAGAAGTCGGTGGGATTGGCAGACTCCACCTCGGCCAGCCCACGGGCGGTGGTGGCCACGTGCTTGGGGAACTTCAACTCCGGTCGGTCCAGGTCCGCCACCAGGTTCAACCCGGTCAGGTCCAGCGGCGCCGGCAGGTCGTAGACGTCGGCTTCGGCGATCCCCAGTTCCCGGATGAGCATGTCCCGCAACCGCGGGGTGGTCCCGGCGGCCAGTTCCAGTCGCACCGGCGGGCCGAACCTGCGGCGCAGCAGTTCCTTCTCCAGCGCCTTGAGGAGGTTCTCCGCGTCGTCCTCCTCCACCTCCAGGTCTTCGTTGCGGGTGACCCGGAAGGCATGGTGCTCGACCACCTCCATGCCGGGGAACAGGTAATACAGGAAGGAGGCGATCACGTCCTCGATCGGCACCAGGGAGGTGCCCCCGTTCTCATCGGGCGCGTCCTGCGGGCGGTGCGGGCGGCCGCGGGCGTCGACGGCGATGAACCGCGGCAACAGCGGCGGCACCTTGACCCGGGCGAAGTGCTCCTTACCCGTGGCAGGGTTGCGCACGATCACCGCCAGGTTCAACGACAACCCGGAGATATAGGGGAAGGGGTGCGCCGGGTCCACGGCCAGGGGAGTAAGCACCGGGAAGATCATCTTCCGGAAGTACTTGTGCAGCCGTTCTTGCTCCGCTTCGTGCAGGTCATCGAACCGCACCGACGTGATCCCTTCCTCGGCCAGCGCCGGGGAGATGACGTCAGCAAAGAGTGCGGCGTGCCGGGCGGTGAGTTCGCGGGCGCGCATCGAGATGCGTTCCAGCACCTGCCGGGGCAGCAACCCCGAGGCGGCGGTGACCGCCATACCGGTGGCTATGCGTCGTTTCAGGCCGGCCACCCGCACCATGAAGAACTCATCGAGGTTGGAGGCGAAGATCGCCAGGAACCGCACCCGCTCCAGTAGCGGCATGCCTGGGTCCTCGGCCATATCCAGGACGCGCTCGTTGAACTGCAGCCAACTCAGTTCCCGGTCGGCGAACCGGTCCGGGGGCAGGTGAAACTGCGTGGCCTCGGCCCGTGGCTCCTCACTTGCCGCGCGCCCGTCGGAGCCCGGATGGCCGTTCGGGTGGCGATCCGCGCTCGATGCGGCGCCGCGCTCTGCTACGGCTGCGCCGCTCGCGCGTTCTCTTCGCGCCGACTCACTCATGCCCCTATGGTGGCACCTTCCTCACGATCAGGGGAGGTCGGGGCGGTGTACTGCACGTGAACGACGTCGCGCTCGAAGCCTGCGCGGCGATAAGTCGCGATCGCCGCGGTGTTATCCGCCTCGACGTACAACTCCAACCGGGCCAGATCCCGCTTCGCGAAGTCCCGCATCGCCACCGCGGTGAGCAGTCCGCCGATGCCGCGGCCCTGTGCTGAGGGGTCCACCCCGAGCACGTAGATCTCGCCGGTTCCTGCCGCAGCGCCGGTGGCGGCTCCCGCCGCAGCACCGTCGTCGGCTCCCACCGGGCCCTCGCGGTCGGCCCCGGCCGCGCCGGTGATCTTCACCCACATGTAGCCCAGGAGCGCGCCGGTGGCGGCGTCCTCGGCGAGCCAGAACGTCTCCGGGTCGAACCAGTCCTGTTCCTGGCGGGCCCGCAGGTCAGCGATTTCCAACCGGCCTTGCTCAGGATGTTCGGCGAAGGCGCGGGCGTTGACGGTGAGCCAGGCCTCCTCATCGGCGCCGACCTCGAAGGTCCGCACCCGCAGATCTCCTGGTACCGCCACTTCCGGAACGTCCTCCCGGGTGGGGGGACGGCGGGCCATTACCCACATTTCCCGGACGATCTCCAAGCCCTGCGCTGCGGCGATCGCTTGCGCGCCGGGCAGGTTCCCGTGCGCCCACAACCGCACCCGCGGGTGGTCCGCCAGCACCGCGCGCACCAAGGAGGTGCCCAGGCCCCGACGGCGGTGACCCGGGTGGACGGCGACTTCGGCTGAGCCGTCGCTGGCCTGGGCGAATCCGGCTAACCCGCCGCCGCCGGCGCTAATCAGGAACCGTGGCCGGCCCGGCCTGCCGAGGGTGAGCAGGGTGTTCTCATCGAAGGCGGCCAACCCATCGTGATCCTGGACCACCTGAGCAAGTTCCTTCACCGCCTCGACCTGGCCGGCGGTCAATTCGGTGGTGCGCCGTGGTTCGGCGGTGTGCGTCGGCGCCATCAGTGCAGCCGATCCGCTCGGTACAGGGAGGCGGCATGCTCGAGTTCCTTGGCGGTGTCCAGCAGCGAGCCTGCCCGGCGGGTGAGGAGTTGGGCGAAGTCCGCGTCCTCTTCCTCCTTCCAGTCGGCGTCCATCGCCGACCCGGTGGCAAGCACGCGGAGGAACGAACCGGCTCGCTCCAGGGCAACCGCGAGGTCCCCGCGGTAGACCCCGGAGAGCACCGCATCGAGCATCTGGCGGATCTCCTGCGGTCCGATCGGGTCGGCAACTCCGGCTACGACACCGGCCACCTCGGCGCGGTGGGCCCCGAGTCGGTAACGTTCGGCGATCGTGTCCGGGTCTCGCCTGGCCCACTCCCGCAGCACATACAGTCGCCAGAGCGCACCGGGCAAGGTGTCCGGTGGACTGTGGGACCAGATCTCGGCCACCGCCTCCAAACCCTCAGTGTCCACGAACTCGATCAGGCGCTGTTGGAGTTGCTCGTCCTCAGCGCTTTGCCGTCCACGGGAGACCATCGCCTGCGCGGTGGTGTGAGCGATCTCGGCACGCTCGGCCGGATCCTCCTCACCCACGATCATCTCGGCCTGCTCCGGACTGAGCATCGCCGGGCGGCGGAACCGGGGCTGGTTCACGGCTGTCCTCCCTGAGGTCACGGCGGTTGGTTGCGCGTTTCACGATACGCTGCGGCGCGCCAGGAACGCAGCCGGGGCCCGGCCACCGGGCCAGTGGCGCGGGTTCACGTCGGCTCGAGCTTCCCACGCAGTTGGGGGTAGCCATAGCCGACGTTAGCCGCGGCCACAGCGACGCGAGGCTGCGGGAGTGGCCGGCGAGGAGGATTCGTGGTTCGCGGCCACTGCCGAGGGCGATATCCTGGAGTGTCGGAGGCGGCTTCGCTGCCTCCGCGGGCCTCTAGCTCAACGGTAGAGCAACGGACTTTTAATCCGTGGGTTCCGGGTTCGAATCCCGGGGGGCCTACCAAATCCCTTTCTAGGGAGTAGCCGGGGGGAGTCTCACCCCCCGGCCCTCGCAGAACCGTGCGTGAATCTCTCGATTCACACGGCTCCCATCATCCGGTCTCAGGGGCGGACGCCGAACTGCCAATGGGCGAACAAGGCCGGATAGAGGTGAGCGCTCTCACCGAACCGGTCCCAGGCCCGTGCTCGGCGCCGCCGTAGTCGTTTGAATTTTCACCACTACTACGAGACGGTCTGCCCCCGTGCCCCGCAACGGTACTCGGCCCCTTGCGGTGTGCGCCGCTTGGGGATCTCCCTGTCGTCCCCAGCCAATCCGGCCGGGGACAGTATCGGGGCGAGAGGTTCTCACGTTCCGTACAAGAGCCCAGACCAGGCTCGCGCCGCCTACATGCCGGACGCCATCCGGGCAGTGGGCAGGCTCCCCCCAGACTCGTCCCGGGACCCAGGTCTCGTCCCGGTTTTGACGCCAATGGAATTTCTTACGACACATCATCAGCGGTTCGCTCTCGCTCGCCTTCCTGACCCACACCTGACGCGATCACAGCCGCGCCTTTTCTGCAGCGCTCACCACGAACGGCACTTAACCGACGCAGCCTGCGGTGGTTTGGAGCCTCCCCCTGCAGGGCGACCCCGGAGGACCTACCTCCATCTCTTGCACAGCACCACAATCAGAAAGCCCTACGACATCGGACTCCTTCCTGTGTTCGTGACACACGACCTGCACAAACGCCGTATCTGCCGTCGCAGCACGCACCGACCGATACCGACCGGCACGGGGAATTAACCGCCAATTAAGTGCCAACGTCGCCAGTATGCCGCGTTTAGTTGCCGCCGACGGTGCCGCCGCCTCAACCGGTAACGAGTGCGAGCCAGACACCTGCTCCGATCCCAGCCGCCACGGAGCCTGCTGCGGTGCCCAAGGCAGCAATCATTGGAGCCGTTGCGAGTTTCGTTGGAGTCTGTCCACGCCGCGCGTGGGGGCGGGCCGCGCCTCGCGCCGCGGGGGCGAGCCACCGCAGGTAGTAGAAGAGGCTGGCCACGGAATTGGCTGCGGCGAGTACCATCAACCAGGCGAAACCCCCGTCCGCCGCGGCGGTGAAGGAAGCGAGTTTGCCGACGAAGACAGCGGTCGGTGGGGTACCGACGAGGCCCAGCAGCAGGACGACCAGGCTGGCCACGAGCCAGGGGCGGGCGCGTGCTCCCTCTGCCCAGGCTTTCAGCGTTTGCGCCTGTGGCAGGGCAGCAGCGGCGGCAAAAGCACCGACATTCGTCACAGCGTACCCGGCTAGGTAGGTCGCTAGGGCGGGTACCGCTAGGTCCGAGCGTGCCGCCACCGCGACAATCATGAACATGTACCCCACCTGGCTGACCGAGGAGTAGCCGAGCAGGCGCAACACCTCCGACTGCTGGAAAGCGGCGAGGTTGCCGAGGGTCATACTCAGCGCCGACACGACGGCGACGACGAGTGCCACGTTGAGGCCCGTCCCGGCAAAGGGCTCGGCCAGAAGGCGGTATGCGGCAGCGACGGCCCCCAACTTCGGAACAGTGGTGATGAACGCAGCCATGGCCGGGGCGGCACCGGCGCTGACGTCTGGCACCCAGAAATGCACTGGGACCGCGCCAGCTTTGAACGCCACGCCGGCGAGGACACAGAGTATGCCGACCGCGACGAGCGGGAGGGCCGCGTCAGGAAGGCGCTCGGCTAGCACGTCATAGCCGGAGCCGCCGGCGGCCAGGATCAGGGCGGCGACGCCGACGAGCATCAGGACGCCGACGAACGCGCCCATGAGGTAGTACTTCAATGTTGCCTCGACGCCTCGTGCATCCTTTCGGTATCCTGCCAGGGTGTAGAGCGGCACGCTGGCTAGGAGGTAGGCGGGCACGAGCATGAGCAGGTCCTGAGCGGCGGCAAGGGCGATCGCCCCCGTTGCTGCGAGCAGCATGAGGACGTATGCCTCGGTCTCCCGGGGGTGTCCCGCCAGCGACGACGTAGCGAGGAGAGCGACGATGGCAGTGGCCACTGAGGCGGTAACTCGCACGGTGCCAGTCACCTCGTCGATCATCCAGGTGTCCCCGTAGACCGCTTGGTTGGGACCGACGAGGGGCGAGATAGCGGCTGTCGCTGCAGCCAGTGCAGCAACGACTGACACGACCCGCGCCCGTCCCTGCTTCTTCTGCGGCGACCACAGCCCCACCAGTAGTGCCGTGACCGCACCGAGCACCAGCAGTATCTCGGGCAGCAGATCCAGCGGACTGCCGACCATTTCCTCCATGCCAGTCACCGCGAGACCAGTTGGACGATCGCGGATGCGGCTGGCTCGATGACGTCAAGCAGCGGCCGAGGAAACAGGCCGATGAGCACCGACAGGGCTAGCAGTGGCACGATGGCGACGATCTCGCGAGCGGACAGGTCCTGGAAGTGGCCGCCCCCAGCCCGGGTTCCGGTCAGTTGCCCCGAACCACCGTTGGTAGGGGAAGTCGGCTCCTGCACGCCCGTGCCGGCCCCCGCACCCGGGTCGCGCACGCGTTCGGCGTGGGTGGCGGCGTGCGCCTGTGTCGCGGGGGTGCTATCCGGTGGACTTCCGGTGGCGGCGAACTCCTCACCGGCTTCAGGCCCGTAGCCCGCTGCTGCGGTGAGCACCGTCGGGCCGGTGAGCAGCCGTTGGATGGCGACCAGGAACAGCGCGGCGGTGATGAGGATTCCGGGGGCAGCCAGGATCGCCGCGACGGGGGCGGCCTGCAGCGCACCGGCGATGATCTGGAATTCGGCGATGAAGGAGGAGAAGCCGGGTAGTCCGAGGGAGCCGAAGGCAGCCACGCCCAGCGCGGCCGCGAACAGGGGCGCTGGTCGAGCCAGCCCGCCCCACCGGGCGAACCCGTAGGTGCCGCCACGTGCCCACAGTACGCCCGAGAGGAGGAAAAGCGCGGCGGTGAGAAGCCCGTGGCTGACCATTTGCACGGTCGCGCCCACAGTGGCGACCACGCGGACGTCGGCGTCCGCCGTGCCGACGAGGCCGGCTGCACCCAGGCCCAGCAGCACATAGCCCATGTGGTTGATCGACGTGTAGGCAATCATCCGTTTGAAGTCCGTCTGCGCCAACGCGACCAGCGCGCCCCACAGGACGCTGATTACCCCCACTACGACGGCCACCATGGCCCACTGCTGCCACGCCGAGGGCAGCATCGGCATGGCGATCCGCACGAACCCGTAGGTGCCGAGTTTCAGCAGCACCCCTGCGAGGATTGCCGATCCCGCCGCAGGAGCGTCGGTGTGCGCGTCGGGTAACCATGTGTGGAACGGGAAGAGCGGAGTCTTGACCGCCAGACCGATCCCGATGGCCAGGAGCACCAGTCCGCCCATTAGCGGTGAGTCCTCCAGCGGGGGATTGGCCGCGAGCCGGACCATGTCGAAGGTACGTTCCTCTCCGCCGAGGAACAGTCCGATGAATCCCAGCAGCAGGGCCAACGACCCCAGGAAGGTGTACAGGAAGAACTTCAACGCGCTGCGCCGATTGTTGCCGTGGCCCCACCCGGCGATGATGAAGTACATGCCGACGATGGATAGATCGAAGAACACGAAGAACAGGATGAGGTCCTGGGCGGCAAAGGTGCCAAGGCTCGCTGTCTGCAGGAATAAGAAGAGGGCGGCGTAGCGGCGGGGCCGTTTCTGTTCCCGCAGCGACCAGATCGCCGCGGCGAGGAAGAGCACTGTGGTCAGAGCAATCAATGGCATGGAGATGCCATCGACCCCGACGTGATAGGAAGCGTCTACCGTTGGGATCCAGCGCACCTTGGCCTCGTACTGCAGCCCCTCGACGAACCCGCCGCCACTGGCGTCGGAATCGAACCCTGCCCACATCCAGGCAACGAGCGCGAGGTCGACGGTGGTGACCAGAACCCATATGCGTCCGACCCACCGGTCGGGCAGCCGCCGCAGCCCCAGGAGTGCCCCGGCCGCCAGGACGGGCAGCAGGACGATGGTGGTCAGCAGCATGGGTTACCTCACTAAGAGCAGGACGGCAAGGAGTGCGCCCAGCCCCACAAGGGCTTGGGCGTAGTACTGGTGCAGCAGCCCGGTCTGCGGCCTGCGCATGACGCCACCCAGACGCCGCAGCGAGTTGGCGAAGCGGTGAACCCCGGCGTCGATGACACCCCCGTCGATATCTCGGATGCCTCGCGCCGCGCGCTGGGTTCGTGCGGCCACCGCGTCAACGGCACGGTCGATGCCGGCTTCGTCGGCGTGGCGTAGTGTGTTTGAGAGGCCTCGACCCGCCGTGGCAGCGCCCTCCACGCCGCGGTCGATGACGACTTCGTCGACCCTGGCGAGGGCGCGCGCCAAGGCGAGCCACGGGCGTGGCGTCAGCAGGGCTGGCAACCCAGCCCATCGGGCCAACACCCCGCGGCTGAGTGGTCCGAGTAGCGTGGGCCGAACCAGGACGATGATGAGAACCACGATGGCAATGGCGCCGGGCAGGGCAAGTTCGGTGAACCCCGGCACCGGCTGTCCCGGATTCGCCAGAAGACCGGTGAAGCGTGCGGCCACCGGGGGCAGCCCGAGCACACCCAATCCGACGGCTACCAGCGCCAGTGTCCACGCGACGGCGCTTGTAGTGGTGGGAACACGGAGCGTACCTATTCCGTGCTCGCCTCTAGTGCGTGTCCTGTCCAGCACGTCGCCGATGGGCGTTGTGGCGGCACCGGACAACTCCGGCTGAGGGCCTGGCCCGAGCACGACGGCGAGCAACCGTGCGGCGTACACGGCCGACAGTGCCGCGCCCACCAGGGCGACGATACGCAGCGCACCGCCGGAGCCAGCCATCGCCCAGTCCTTGGTGATCCATAACGAGAGCGGCGGCACCCCTCCCAGCGTGAGCGCAGCGACCGTCGCAGCGGCGCCCACGCCGCGGTACCGTCGCGCGGCACCGCGCAGGCCGTCCAGATGCTGCGTACCCAGCGCGGTGAGCCACGCGCCGGCGACGACGAACAGGGTCGCTTTGACGGCGGCGTGGGCCACCAATTGGCCGGTGCCACCAGCGACCGACCCCACCCCGGCGGCGAGAACGACAAGACCGATCTGGGCGCCCGTGCTCGCGGCGAGCAGTTGCTTGAGGTCGACCTGGGCCGCGGCGACCAGTCCGAGCACCAAGGCGGTCAGTGCCCCGGCCCAGGCTGCGGTTGTCGCGACCCAGGGGGTTGCCTCAAGCAGCGGTGCCATGCGCAGGAGTATGTAGCCCCCCGCGGCGACCATCGTCGCTGAGTGGAGCAGGGCGCTGACCGCGCTAGGCCCTTCCATGGCGGCAGAGAGCCAAGCCGAGAACGGCAGTTGGGCGGACTTGCCGAGGGCCGCCAGCAGGATGCTGAACGCGGCCACGTCGCGCCAACCGCCGTCCGCCGTCGCGAGGGCGGCGAGTTCCAGGGACCCGGTGCCCGCAAGCGCCGCGCCTGCGGCCACGTACAGACCCAGGTCCCCGGCCCGGGTGGTCAGGAAGGCCGTGGTGCCGGCCGAGGTCTTCCCTGGCCTTTGCCAGTAGTAGCCGATGAGCAAGTACGATGTCGCACCCATGATCTCCCAGGCCACGAGCAGTGTGGGCAGCGTCGTCGCCGTCACGGTCGCGAGCATCGCCGCGGTGAAAAGGAGGAGGTAACCGAAGAAGCGTGCCCGGGCGTCGGCCCGGGGCAAGTCCGCCGTGCCGAAGATGACGACGGCCGAAGCGACGGCCGCGACGGTGATGATCAGTACCGCCGACAACCCGTCGACCGCTAGTTCGAGGTTGCCACCGTCGACGATGCCGATGAACGGTGCCGACACCGTGCCGCGCCCGGCAGCGGCGACCACCGCCAGGACCAGGGTGAGCAACGTCGTCGCCACCGCGAGTGGGCCGGCCGAGCGGTCGCCCCGGCGTCCGGCCAGCAGCAAAGCGACACCGACAGCGCCGGGCAGCACGATCAGAAGGGTAAGCACGAGAGAGTGTGACATCGGGCTCACCCCTTCAAATCGGTGGCCGAGTCGACCATGTCGACCTTCCGGGCACGGTAGATCGCCAGGGTGGCCGCAAAGCCCATCACCATCTCCACTGCCATGACGACCAGGGCGAGGACGATGAGAATCTGCGGGTCGGGGGCCTCAGGTGTCAGGAAGTACCAGGCCGACACGGCGCCGACGAGGACCCCGTTGACGATGAGTTCGATACCCATCATGACCATGACGATGGACTGCTGGGACAACGCCCCGTACACCCCGACCCCGACCAACGCGGCGGCTACCGTGAGCAGCAGTTGGAGCAGCACCACATCGCTCATCGGCCCAGCCCTCCACGGACCGGGTCATCGGGGCGTCGCCGGCCGAGGTCGGGGCCGAACCTGTCGTAGCGTCCCCGACCAGTGGCAAGGATGGTGCCGGCAAGGATCGTGGTGAAGAGCACCACGCCAACGAGGATCATCACGAGCATGTACTCGCCCATCAACGCCAGCCCCAGTTGCGCGGTCGTGTCACTTCGTGCCCCGCTGGGCGCCACGGGCCAGTCCACGAGCCAGATGCCCGTGGTAAGCACTGCGAAGACCGCAAATCCGGCAGCGGCCGAGCCATACTTGTTGTGCACCATGCTCATCGGCATTAACCCGGCCGGGTTCATCATGAACATGATCATGAAGACGGCCATCACGGCCATTTCCATCGTCATCATCAGGGCCGTGACGAGCGCCAGGTATGGCAGGTCGAGGATCAGCATGATCCCGGCCACGCTGAGAAACGAGCCCAGGAGCGAGAATGTTGCCCGGGCCATAGAGTCCACGACGAACACGAGGACACCGAGTACAACCGCGCCTGCGCCGAGCGCGAGCGCCACTACCGCAGCCGTGACCGTCATCGGCCACTCACCGCCCTTCTCGCTTTTCGGTTGTCACCGGTAGACACCCGCCAGGGTCAGCAGGGCCACCACGAGCGCCTGCAGGAGGGTGGCCGGCACCAGCACCATCCATCCGACCTCCACAAAGCGATCCGGGCGCAGGACCGGCAGCCGGCGCCCGGCGACGACGAGAACCACCATCAGGACCGCTGTCTTCAGCACGTACCAGGCAGTGTCCGGCAGAACAGGACCAGCACCGCCCCCCAGGAAGAGCGCCGTAGCCATCGCGGCGGTAGCACCGAGGAACACGGCCCTCCCGCCATCGAGGAGCAGGCGGTCCGGCCCGGATAACTCCGAGCGCAACCCTCCCGCGATGTCGGTTCCCACCGGAGCCGCGAACGGGCCCCAGAAGGCGAAGGCCGCGCCACTGGCCAAGAATGCAACGAATGCCAGGGGCATCGTCACCACGAACCACAAGTCCGCTTGGGCCGCGACGATGTCGGTCGCGCGCAAGGACCCCCCCGCGATCCCGGTTGTGATGAGCGTGAACATCAGTGGCAACTCATAGCCCAGCCCCTGGGCGAGGAATCGGTACCCGCCAACCAGGGAGTGCACCGCGTTCGGCCCCCAACCGACCAGCCACGCGGCCGCCCACAACAGCGCCTCGGCGGCATTGAACCACACCAGGTCCGCGCTCGTGGAGACCAGGCTGGCGCCCGTGATCGGGATGACCGCAACGGAAAGCAGTGCGAGGACGAACACGGTGGCGGCGCCCAGACGCCACAGCAGCGCGTCGGGCGCCAAGGTGGTACGCCGCTGCTCCATGAGGGAACGCACTGTGATACGTACCGGCTCGACCGCTGCGCTGAGCCGACCGCTGGCGAGCACGACGCTGTCTGTGGCGGCGAAGACCAAGCCCAGCAGGAGGGCCACCAGAAGGGCGAAGCCGACGGCGGGAACCAGGCCGAGTGCTTCTGCGGTGGTGCGTGCACTATCAGCCATGGGCGGCCGTCCCTGGACGAGGAGCCGTGACCTGCTCTACCCCGACGCTCGCGACGGCGAGACGAGCCGAGGCCAGTTCCAGGCCCTCGAGTGCTTGCGAGAGTCGTACCAGTGAGATCGTGGGCAGGGATGCGGGGTCCCCGCGCCCGGTGGCCAACGTGCACCAGTGCCGGATCCGAGCCATGACATCCTCGGTGCCGGCCGGCTGTGTCTGTGTTTCTTGCGGGGGCAATGACGCGATACCACGCACCGACCAGGACAGGAGGTGTGACCGGGCCACCCGACGAGCGAGAGTCTCAGCGGCCCGGCGGGCGCGTACGACGGTTTGCTGCGAGGGCGAGAGGAGCCCGTCCCGGGCCGCCCGTCCCTGCCTAGCGGCTGTGGACCAGCCCGCCACGAGAAGGAATCGGGCCAGATGGTCGAGGGCGGCCGCCTGGCCCGGCAGGGGTGCCGCAACGGTGTGTCCCTGGTGGCCGCTGTCGGCCCACTCGACGTTCACATCGGTGAGGACGTCGCCCTGCAGCGAGCCGCGCACCATCAGTCCCGTCGGCCAGCCCGGTAGCCAGGGCCCGAGGCGTACCGCGAGCCGGTCCAGTTCGAGCCCATCCCGGTCCGGAGATATCTGGGCCATGGGCAGGCCGGCGATCATTCCGTCGCCATGCATGTGGTCCATGTCGTGGCCGGCGTGCTCACCGGTGTCGTGGCCGGCGTGCTCATCCATGTTGTGGTCCGCGTGATCACCAGCGGCTGGGCCGGACGAGTCTTCGCCCCCGTTCATCTCCTGATCGTCATGGCTACCCAAGTCGTGACCGTGGTCCGGCGAATCATGGCTCTCGGCGCTGCCTAAGCTGTTCAGCAGTTGTTCTGGGTCTGCTGGCTCGTCCTCGGACCGGGAGGTTGGCGAGTGCAGCGCCTTCAGTGCTGCGTCGAGTTGCTCCGGTACTGGCGCGGCTGTGATGGACGTGCGGTGGCGCGGCCGCGGCAGTTGCGACCAGAGGATGTCGGTGGCGGCACCCAATTCGGGACCGAGGTACCCGAGCGTGATGAGAAGGTCCGCCCCTGCCGGAGACTGCGCCATGAGCCATCCACGACGATCGATTTCCCGCTCAACTGTCCAGCGGAGGCTGTCGGTCTGCGGCCCATCCACCAGCAGGACCCGGGGCTTACCGAACGCCCAACGCGCAAGCGAAGATCTCATGTCCACCGAAGCGCCCCCTCACGCCACACGTAAACCACGCCGAGCAGGAGCAGGAGCAGGAAGAGGAACATCTCGACCACGGCGCCAACCCCGACCTGTGCCACCACGACCGCCCACGGATACATGAAGATCATCTCCATGTCGAAGGCCAAGAACAACAGCGTGATGGCATACCACCGCGCGTGGTAGCGCGATAGGGCATGCTGCTCCGGCAGCGAGCCGGATTCGAACGGTAGGACGTGTGCGGCGTGCCGGGCAAAGGACCATGCCCTGGCCAGCCCATAGATCCCGCCAACCAGCATCAATGCGGCCATCAACAACGATGCCGCTGCGGCCACGAGGCGACACCTCCTGTCCTTCGAATCGCGGCGAAGTTTTCCTTAGCGGCTTCTCCGTGAGAAGCGCAGTGATCTCGAAACTGGCCGTTGCCATCGGTCGTGTTGGAGTGTCAGTTCACCACCGCTGCTGGGGATTGGCACCTTAACCACGGGCTCACCCGACGCGAATGAAGATGGGGTTGCTCATCCAAATCTCGCTCTCGTGCAACGGGGTACCGGGGCTACGGGCCGCGATGTGCTGGCCGTTACCGGTGTAGATTCCGGAGTGGCCAGGGCCCCATACAAGGTCACCCGGACGGGCTTCGGCTGCCGAGACGATCGTCCCGACGTTGCGCTGGGCGGCTGAGGTACGGGGTAAGGATATGCCGACCTGGGCGTACACGTACTGGGTGAACCCAGAGCAGTCGAACCCGGCCGGAGTGGCGCCACCGTAAACGTACGGGGTGCCCACGTACCGCCGGGCGATGTCGACGATGGCCGAGCCAGAAGCCGAAGCGGTCGACGCAGTCTCGGTGGACTCGGACTCCTGCGCCGCGGGCTGGGACTCGGTTTGCTGCGGAGCGGGTTCGGTGCGCTGCCCGGTCCGAGAGGCCGGGGCCTGCTGCGCAGCAGGCCGCTCAGTCACAGTCGGCGTCGGCGGAGGCGGTGGCGGCGGTGGCGCCTCGGAGGAGACCTCGGCGGCGGTGAATGCCCACTCGACGTCCGCGTCGACCGAGACGGTCGGGGAGGTGGTGATGCTGTCGGCATCAAGCGTCACGTTGGCCAGCGAGCCGAGGCCGGAACTCGCCGCGGGTACCTCCGGGACCGCAGCAACGCTGGAGGCACTCAGAGTCAGAGCTAGCCCGGATGAGGCGACTGCGGCGAATGCCCGCTTGCCCGAGGAGCCGGTGACTGCGTTGCCGAAAACGGTCAAGGGTGTGGAGGGCCGGCAGGCAGCGCGGTGCCGGCCGGTTGTGCGTTCAGTCAATGCGCTTCTCCGGTCGCCTGCGAGGTCAGCTGTCGGGTTCGGGTGGGAGACATGGACCCGGTCTGCCTGGCGAACCAGGCGGGACTTCACCCCTAGGTGTTTTCGCACCGATGGTTGGGTCCCCCGCCCCTGTCAATTCCATTTTCTTGGGAACCGTCGGCGGTGACAGGATTCGGCGTCCGCTGACCGGTACTCATCGATGGTTCGACGAGCAGCACTGACGCTACACACACCACCCGGCCAGATCACAGTCCGGTAACACTCCAACATGAAACCTTCATCAAACCTTTATCGCCGGCATCTGCTCCACCCACCGCGCCTCCCGTAGGGTCTCAAGTCAGCACCGTCACAGTTGCCGGGGAAGTAGCCACCTATGACGGAAGGAAGACCATTGAGAACCAGATCCCGCAGGTTGGGGTCGGTGTGTTCAACCATCGCGCGCCCGGCTGCGCCGCCGCAGCCATCGACCACGCACACCGCGTGGTCATCGCGCTCTCAGTCGATCCCGTCCGTGAACTTCTTGCCACGGCGTGTTTGGTGCAGAGAGTGAGCCGACACCTCCCCGCAATCCTCGGGACGCTCGCTGCCCTAGCACTGCTGGCCGGATGTACCACCGCTGGCGGGGCCGAGACTGCGGGTGGTGATTCAAGCGATGTACCTGGGGCCGGATACGTCTCCGGTGACGGCAGCGTGGAAACCTGGGCGCCGGACGAACGCGGGCAGGCGGTGAACCTGGCCGGGGTGTCCTATGAGGAGGAAAACTTCGACCTGGCCGATCTGCACGGCCAGGTGGTGGTGGTCAACTTCTGGTATGCCAACTGCCCGCCGTGCCGCAAGGAAGCCCCAGACCTGGCCTCGCTGTCGGAGCAGTACGAGCCCGACGGCGTGCAGTTCCTCGGCGTGAACCACACCGACGCCCCGGGCACCGCCCAGGCCTTCGAACGCCGCTTCGGGATTCCCTACCCCTCGCTGCATGACCAGGAGTCCGCCGGCGTGGCCGCGATGCAGGGCGTGGTCCCGCTGCGCGCGATGCCCACCACCGTGGTGCTGGACACCCAGGGGCGGGTGGCCGCGCGCATCCTCGGCCTGGCCGAGCGCAGCATCCTGTCCACATTGATCGACGAGACCCTCGCCGAGTAATGGGCTGGTTGGAGCAACTGGGCGCCGACTTTGCCCAGACGATCTACAGCGGACCGATGCTGGCGGCGTTACCGATCGCTCTGCTTGCGGGCTTCATCTCCTTCGCTTCCCCGTGTGTGCTGCCGCTGGTGCCTGGGTACGTCGGCTATATCTCCGGTATGAGTGGGGCCGACATCCTCGGCACGGCTGAGAATGTCCGTCGGTCACGAGTGCGGCTGGTAGCGGGCGTGAGCCTGTTCATCCTGGGCTTCACCGCCGTTTTCGTGCTCCTGACGATGGCGCTCAGTACCGCCGGGTTGTTCCTGGTGCGCTGGCAAGACCTCATCACCCGGCTGCTCGGGGTGCTGGTGGTGGTCCTCGGCGTGGCCTTCATCGGCCGGATCCCGTTCCTGCAACGCCAGCGCCGCCTGCAGATCAACCCCAAAACCGGCGTGCTGGGCGCACCGGTGCTCGGGGTGGTATTCGGCCTGGGTTGGACTCCGTGTATGGGCCCAACTCTGGCCGCGGTGCTGGCCCTGGCGCACCAGGCCGCCGACCCGGGCCGGGCACTGGTTCTAGTGATCGCCTATTGCCTAGGGCTGGGAGTGCCGTTCGTCATGGTAGCCATGGGGTTGAAGTCCTCCGAGCGGATGATGGGCTTCCTACGCCGCCACCGGGTAGTGATCATGCGCATCGGCGGGGTGATGTTGGTGCTCATTGGTCTGGCCCTGGTCACCGGCCTATGGGGGGCCCTGACCCAGTGGATGCAGGGTTACATCGCCGGTTTCGAGACCATTATCTGATGGCCGGTTACACACCCCATGGCCTGCGCGGCACAACGGAGACCGGTGCGGAAAGCATGAGCGGTACCGAGAGCAGCAACGGACGGAAGAATCCGGCGCGGCCACCCGCAAAGTGTGCCGCTGCCGGCAACGGGCGCGCGCCGTCGTCGGTGTCGGGCCGTACCAAGGGGCTTGGTGTACGTGGCTGGCTGCGCTGGATCTGGCGGCAACTGACCAGCATGCGGGTGGCACTGCTGCTGTTGCTGCTGCTGGCGGTGGTGGCCATGCCCGGGGCCTTCTTCCCCCAGCGGAGGGTGAACCCGATCCTGGTTAACCAGTATTTCGAGGACAACCCCGCCCTGGCGCCGTGGCTGGACCGGGCCTACATGTTCGACGTGTTCTCCTCGCCCTGGTTCTCCGCGGTCTACCTGTTGCTGTTCGTCTCTCTGATCGGGTGCATCGTGCCGCGCACCAAGGTCCACCTGGAGGCGCTGCGGTCCGAACCCACGAAGGTACCAGCGCGTTTCACCCGCTTCCCGGTGCGCTCCGAGCGCGTGGTTCATGCAACTCCTGGGCAGGTGAGCGTTCGACTGCACGCGGCCTTCGGGCGGCGCTACCGCACCAAACTGGGCACTGAGGCACCGAAGGGCCATGGTGGAGCGGGACAGGCGAAAGCGTCAACTACACCCGACGCCACGGCGACCAGCAACGAATCGGCCATACGCACCATCTCCGCCGAGCGCGGCTATGGCAAGGAAACCGGCAACCTCGTCTTCCATCTGGCGCTGGTCGGCCTGCTGGTGGTCACCGCTTGGGGCCAGTTGGTGCACTACCGGGGGCAGGCGATGATCACCGAGGGCTCCACGTTCGTCAACTCCGCTCTGGACTATGACTTCTTCGAGGCCGGTGCGCTGTTCGGCGCCGACGGGGTGGCCCCCTACCGCATCCGCCTGGATGAGTTCGTCCCGGACTTCACGGTCGATGCCCAGGCGCGCGACTTCACCGCATTCGTCACGTTGTTCGAGACCGACGGCACCACCAGTGAGCAGACCATCCGCGTCAACCACCCGCTGACTGTGGGCGGATCGCGGGTGTACCTGATGGGTAACGGGTTTGCCCCGGACCTGACCATCACCGACGCCAGCGGTGAGGTCGCCCACGACGGCCCGGTGCCCTTCATCCCGGCCGATGACGATCCCGGATACGCCTCCACCGGCGTGGTGATGGTTCCCGATGCCAACGACGGCGACCCGCAGGTGGCGTTCAACGGGTCCTTCCTGCCCACCGCCCTGCGCGATGACGACGGCGCGTACCTGGGCTCGGCCCACCCCCTGCCGTTGGATCCGGTGCTGGTGCTGCAGATGTACACCGGCGACCTGGGGCTGGACGAGGGCGTCCCGCGCAGCCTGCTGACACTGGACACCACCGACCTGGACCAGGTCACCGCCACCGGCGACGACGGCGCGCAAGCACCGGTGCAGTTGGAACTGGCACCCGGGGAGAGCGTGGAACTGCCCAACGGGCACGGCACCCTGACCTTCAACGACCTGCCCCGGTTCGTGGCCCTGGACCTGCGTTATGACCCGTCGCCGATCTGGCAGGGCATCTTCGCCACGCTGGCCTTCGGTGGGCTGATCGCAGCACTGTTCTTACCGCGCCGCCGTATCTGGGTGCGTCTGGTGCCCCGGGCGGACGGGGCCACAGTGGTGCACGCCGCCGCGCTGGCCCGTCACGACGATCCCGGCCTGCGGGCTGAACTGGACCGCATCCTGACTGCCCTACCCCCGGATGGAGCAAGGAAGAAGCAATGATCGCAGAACTCGGCACCCTGAGCACCCTGGTCATCTACGGCGCCATCGCCAGTTACGTGGTGGCCATGATCGCCTTCGCTGTGGACCTGTCCGGGTTCGGTAAGGACGCCCCGGCCGACCGGCGCCGTCGCGCTGCGGGCATCGCGATGAGCACCGCCTGGCTCGGGATTGCCCTCCACGTGGGCGCGGTGGTGCTGCGGGGAATCGCCGCCGGGCGGGTGCCGTGGGCGAACATGTATGAGTTCACGCTGATGGCGATCATGTTCACCGTGGCGGTCTTCCTGGTGGTGAACCGGCGCAAGGACATCCGCTACCTGGGCCTGCCGGTGATGTTCCTGGCTGTGATCACGCTGCTGGTCGCGATCACGCTGCTGTACGTGGCCGCCGATGGGGTACAGCCAGCACTGCAATCCTACTGGTTGGTAATTCACGTGTCGGTGGCCACGGTCGCCACCGGGCTGTTCAGCGTGGGAGCGCTGGCCAGTGTGCTGCAACTCATCCGCCACGGCGATGAGCGGCGGCGCGCCCGGGCTGGTGCTGAGTCCGGCGGTGGCGCCGACCCTGGAGGCGACCCCGGTGGGGGCCCACCTACTGGCGACGGGCGCGGCGTCACCGTAGGCAACTCGCGCAGGACTGTGGCGGCCCGGGAGCAGGTGGCTGCTGGCGATGGCCGCACCGTTGTAGCCGTCGGTGCCGACGGCGGCCCGGTGGCGCTGGACCTGGGTGGGGAGGAACCCGAGGTGGAACCGGCCCGGCCGACGTTCTTCTCCCGGATGCTAGACGCCTTCCCGGCCTCGGAATCCTTGGAGCGTTTTGCCTACCGGCTCAACGCGGTGGGCTTGGTCGGCTGGACCTTCGTGCTGGTCACCGGTGCGATCTGGGCCGAGTACGCCTGGGGCCGGGCCTGGGGCTGGGACCCCAAGGAAGTCGTCTCGCTGGTGGTGTGGATCATCTACGCCGCCTATGGTCACGTACGCTTGACCACCGGCTGGAACAAACGGACCGTCGCCTACTTCTCCCTGGCCGGCTTCACCGCACTGATGTTCAACTACTACGGCGTGAACATCTTCATCAACTCCCTGCACTCCTACGCCGGCGTCGGTTAGTCCGAATCGGGCGGGTTGAAACAGGTGGGCCCGGGGCCCAACTACAGCGTCGAATCCAGCGCTCTGGCCTTCAGGCGGCTATGTTCCGCACGGGTCTCGCCCGCAGCGTTCTCGCAGCCAACCGATCGTCTCGTACCGGGCGGGCACACCGAGGAGCACCGTAATCGCCGTATCGGCTCCGCCACTCATGTCACCTTGAAGTGAGCGCCCCCGCACCCTACCTGCGTCGGTAGCCGCTTCTGAAAGGCACGCGGACTCGGTGCGTGCTGCTCATGATGAAACGATGTCCATGTCGGCACCGACGCCCGCGGTGCTGGGCTACGTCCTGTCTCACGCCTACGGCGTCGCGTCGACCACCCGGACCTTGTCGCAGTGGCCGTGATCGGTGATGGCGAGGCCCTGCTGGAAAGCTGGATGCGTAGCTACCTCCCCGAGGACTTATTCGGTCCCGATGGTCGGATCAGGAGATGCTCTCGGAGCATCAGGTGCGGGGCTGGCTGGAGGGTTACCTACTCACTGGTCGGCACGGGCTGCTCAACAGTTACGAGGCGTTCATCCGCACCATCGACTCGATGTTCAACCAACACGCCAAGTGGCTCGACTCCAGCCGGGAGATCCCCTGGCGGGTGCCGGTGCCCTCGCTGAACTACCTGCTGTCCTCCCACGTGTGGCGCCAGGACCACAACCGGTTCTCCCTCCAGTGCCCTGGCTTCCTCGGCGTGGTGATGAACAAGACCGCCGGCGTCACCCGCATCTACTTGCCCCGGGACGCCAACACCCTGCTGTCGACGTTCGACCACGTGCTGCGCACCCGCAACTACGTCAGCGTCGTGGTCGCGGGCAAGTCGCGGGCAAACAGCCTGGGCCGCAGTCGCTGACGATGGATGAGGCCGTGTTGCCCTGCACCCGCGGGACCGGGATCTGGGACTGGGCCGGCTCGGAGGATCCTGGCAGCAAGCCCGACGTCGTGCTCGGCTGCGCGGGCGATGTCCCGACGATGGAGGCGATCGCCGCGGCCAGGCTGCTGGGCGCGCGGCTGCCGGAACTACGGGTGCGGGTGGTCAACGTCGTCGACCTCATGCGCCTGCAGGACGAGCGGGAGCACCCCCCACGGACTGAGTCACCCCAACTTCGACGCCCTGTTCTCCGTCGACCGGCCGGTGATCTTCGCGTTCCACGGCTACCCGTCACTGGTGCACCAGTTGACCTACCGGCGCACCAACCATCACAACATCCACGTGCGCGGCTTCAAGGAGAGGGGCACCACCACGCCCTTCGACATGCTTATGCTCACAACGACCTGGACCGCTACCGACTGGTGATCGACGTCATCGACCGGGTGCCGGGCCTGGCGGAGCGGGAGTCCGCGCTGCGCCAAGAAATGCTCGACACCCGCGTGCGCGCCCGCCAGTACACCCGCGAGCACGGCCAGGACCTACCGGAGGTGCGGCAGTGGGTCGTCCCAGACGGCGACAACACCCAGCGTGCGGACACACCCGACCCGACACCGGCGGGGACAACGAGTAAGGGCCCACCCGGTCCGGGGCCGCCCCCTCTTGGCGACCATTCGGTGCGCGGACGGTGGTCGTGGTGCTGTCGGTGCGACCGGTGACCTGGCCCCGCGCATGGTCATTCCCGCCCTGGTCGAACTGCGTGAGCGTGTGGCAGGGTTCGGCGTTTCGCGGGTGGGCTCCCCGACGAAGGTGGCCGAGAAGCAGGAGCGACGCTACACACGCCGCCGGCCTAGATCGCAGTCCGATAATGACACGGGGTGAAACGTTCATCAACCCTTCATCACTGGCGCTGATCCAGCGGGTGCACACCCATAGCGCCTCCCCTAACGTCGTACTCCCGCGCCGTCAAGAGTCGGGGAATCCCACCGAAGACAGAGGAGAGAGAACAGTGAGAACCACAGAGATGATCAACACCTACCCTGCCGAGATCAGCCTCGACCGGGACCTACTTGCCCGGGTCGTGGACACCCTCGTGGCCTGTTCCCAAGCCTGTACCGCCTGCGCCGACGCGTGCCTGAGCGAGGACACGGTCGGCGAATTGCGCAAGTGCATCCGCACCAACCTGGACTGCGCCGACATCTGCAACACAACCGCTCGCGTGCTGTCGCGCCACACCGGCTATGACGCCAACCTCACCCGCGTCCAACTCCAGGCCTGCGTCCAGGCCTGCCGGTCCTGCGGCGACGAGTGCGAGCGGCACGCTGGCCACCACGAGCACTGCCGCGTTTGCGCCGAGGCCTGCCGGGCGTGCGAGAAGGCGTGCAACGAACTGCTCGCCGCCATCGGCTGACCCCACCCTGGCCCGCTACCCAGGCGCGCATGAGTTCGTCGCAGTCGCACCCGTGCGTGATGTGCAGCACCTCGGCCACGCGGACGCAGACCCCCGCGCCGTCCATGTCGAAGTGCGCCGCCTCCTGCGGCGGTGGCGGGTCGGGCTCGGCGGGTGCCTCCTGAGCGGTAGTCGACATGCGCGCGCCCGCGCTCACCTCAGGCAGGACCGCCGGCCGTGTGGGTGTGATGGGGCGCCGCAGGGCGAGCCACATCGCTACCAGGACCACACCAAGGCCTGCGGCGGTCCGCCACACCTCGACGGCCGCTCACCAAGGCGCCGGCGTCCAGGGCGAGGTCCAATAGACGCCGCCGCGACGGGTGCCCCCAGCCGGTGCTCCCAGCGATGGGTACCAATACCTCGCTCGGGATGCACCCACCGCCGTGCGCCGCCAACTCTGCTTCAGTGGCACGGAGGACGATGGGCTTACAGTCCCTGGAGGATCTCCTCCATCTCAGCGATCTCGTCCTGTTGATCAGCCTTGATCTCCTTACCGAGTTCGAGCATCGTACGGTTTTGCCCGTTGTAGATTTCTTCCTCAGCCATGGTGAGCGCACCCTGGTGATGGGCGATCATCAACTGCAAGAACCGCCGGTCAAAATCGATGCCGGAGAGCCCTTCGAGTTCGATCATGGCTTCCTCCTGGCTCATCCCGTCCATGTCCATGCCGTCGTGACCATCCATTTCCTCCATAGGACTTGACTCCTTGCCTAGATCTTCCAGCCAGGACGTCATCTGCTCGATCTCTGGGCCTTGGGCTGCGGAGATGCGCTCAGCCAGGGCTCGGACTTCCTCCGACGCGGCCTTCTCTACCCCCAGGTCGGCCATCTCGATGGCACCCTCGTGGTGGACGATCATCGTCTGGGCAAACACCGTGTCTACGTCATTGTGGATGTCGTCGGGGATCTGGTCGACCTCCTCCTCACTGGAAGGCTCGGTCGTCGCCGTCCCGGTCGTTTCCGGGGCCTCAGTACCGGCCCCTGCCGGGTCGGCCTGGTCTTGCGCAGTACCGCAGCCGGCCAAGGTCAAGGCGAGAGCAAGCGCGCCGGCGGCAACGATGGGACGGGGTGTGATCTGCACTGGAGTCTTCTTCTCAAGAGGTTGATAAGGCAATTCGCTCCGAGTCAACCAAGAACGTTGGAGCCGCATCCAGCCGCCCAGACGATATTTCATCACCTCTTCATAGAATCCGGCGAGATCTTCATGGCGCCCACAAGTGATGACCAGGAGCGCCGATACCAGCGGGGCGGGAAACGATGCGTTGTCCGTCCACTTGACCTCGCTACCGGGTGATCTCTAGCCGTGGTTGGTCAACCCATTGGAGAAAGCGGCTTCAGCGATTCTTTGTCATTCGTCTACCCGGAGCACGAGCGACATGGCCGAGAGTGGGCCTTGAAGGAGAGGAGCCGATATGGCACCGACCATCTGGTTGACGCTTACCGCAGTCATACTGCTCTATGTCGCCCTCGGCATCTGGGCGGTGGCGACGATCTTCCCCAGCCGTGCGAACAGTCATGGAGCGGCCCCGATGCACGCCAACCACCGCTCCCGCCTGCTCGCTATCGCGGCCCTGGCCATCCTGGTCTTACTCGCTGCCGGCCGCTCGCTCGGTGAGGCACTCCCAGTGGCCGTGCTGCTCGTCTGCCCGCTGATGGTGATCGGCATGATGTTCATCGGACACGACAATCACGCTCACCAACGCCAGGGCGCCGATGTGCCGACTCCCGTCGGGCATCCCTTGGCAGACCGCTCATCCGGCGTCAGGATCGGATCCCACCATGGGTAGCGTCACGGTGAACGTGGCGCCCCGGCCCGGCCCCTCGCTGCTGGCGGTGACGTTCCCGCCGTGGGCCCGAACGATCGCGCCGACGACTGCGAGCCCGATTCCGGAGCCGCCATGGGCGCGATCCCTGGCCGTGTCGACCCGGTAGAAGCGATCGAACAGGTGGGGCAGATGCTCGGCGGCGATTCCCTCGCCGTTGTCGGCCACCCGGAGCACCACTGTTGACCCTCGGCGGTCTGCGGTCAGGTCCACCTGCCCGCCGGCAGGGGTGTGCAGCAAGGCGTTGTCCAACAGGTTGGTCAGCACCTGCGCGAGCCGGTCCGGGTCGGCGTCCACCCAGGATTGGGCCGCTGCGTCCGAGACAGCCTGCTTCAGCCGAACGCCGCGCTCCAGGTAACGAGACTGTGCTGCGGCGTACCCGGCTGCGAGCAGATCGCCAGCGGTGATCTCTCGGCGGTTCATCGTCAGCCCGCCCTCCTCGGCCGTAGTCACCAGCGCGATGTCCTGCCCGAGCCGGGACAAGCGGGCGACCTGGTCACGCAGTAGCGTGATCGTCTCCTCGTTCGCGCTGTGCACTCCATCGACAATCGCCTCAAGGTAACCATCGAAAGTGGCAAGCGGGGTGCGCATCTCGTGGGCGAGGTCGCCCAGCATCCGGGTGCGGGTCGCCTCGACCTCCCCCAGATCTGCAGTCATGGCGTTGAACGCCTCGGCTAACTCGTCGAACTCCCGCCCCAGCCCCACCCGGGGTACCCGAGCCGAATGATCGCCACCGGCCACTCGGCGGACGGCGTTGGTGGCTGTCACCAAAGAACTATTGACTCGCTTAGTCACGAACAAACTCACGATGACCGAGGCAACCAACGCCGCCAGCAACGCCCCGGCCAAGGACAGTGCCGAGGCGGACTGGAAGGCCTCCCTGGCGTGTTGAACCACCGCCGGGTCGCTTGCCTGGCCCTGGATCATGTGGTCATGGAAGATCGCCGGCCCGACGGCGGCCACCACCACCCAGGCGGTCGCCCAGCCCACGAACACCACCACCGCCGTGGCCGCGAGCAGCCGTCCAGCCAGACCCGACAGCCGGGTCATTCACCGCTTCCCATCCGGTACCCCACCCCGCGCACGGTCCTCACGAAGACCGGGTTGGCGGGGTCGTCGCCGAGTTTACGCCGCACATGTCCGATGTGTACGTCGACCAGGCGTTCATCGCCCACCCAGCCCTCACCCCAGACCACCTCGATGAGCTGGCGCCGGGCGAATACCATCCGCGGTCGAACCGCCAACGCAGCCAGGACGTCGAACTCCGTGCGCGTGAGTTCCACCGGCTCTGCGCCCAGGTGGACTTCGCGGCCGACGATGTCCACCGTCAGGGCACCGAAATGTCTCACCTGCCCCTCCGCGTCAAGGCTCGCACGCGGGCGGCGCAACATGGCCCGTACTCGGGCGACGAGTTCCCGCGGGCTGAACGGCTTGGTGACGTAGTCGTCGGCGCCCACCGACAGGCCGATGAGTTTGTCGACCTCCTCTACCCGCGCGGTGAGCATGACGATGTAGCAGTCAGAGAAGGTACGCACCGTACGGCAAACCTCGACCCCATCGATCCCCGGCAACCCGAGATCGAGGACGATCACGCCCGGATCCAACTCCCGGGCCAGGGCGATTGCCTCCTGACCGCTGCCCGTCGTCTCGACCTCGAACCCGTCTCGTTCGAAGTACCTCGCCACCAACCTCGCGAGCGGTGCCTCGTCGTCCACAACAAGCACACGCGGCAGGCCATCCACGGACATCATGCCTCCATTCTTCGAGATCTCATTTCCCGGCCACGGCCCATCATCGCTCCCATGGTCATCGTGAAGGCAATCTTCCGCTGCCGGGCGACGGGGTCCTCGCACAGGTCCCGGGCCGGTTGGTACTGGCCGTTGACCAGCATCAGGTCCCCTTCCCGGCCCATCATCACCTCCGGCGCCGAGACCGGGGCGACCTGGCCGTCGGCGGACAAGGAGATGTCCGAAACGGTCAGCAGCCGCTCCTTGCTGACCGGCACCTCGTCGCCTTCGACGATCACGGCGCCGTACAGTCCGCCGAATAGTTGGTCGGCAACCGAGCCGTGCCGGTGAGGGTGATACCAGAACGCCCCGGGTGGGTGGTCATCAGGCAGATCGAAGCGATAATCGAACACCTGGCCGGGCTCAATGGACAAGAACGGGTTGTCCCCGTTGGCCTGCGGGGAAACTTCCAGCCCATGGGTGTGCAGATTGGTAGGGGATTCCAGTTCGTTGCGCAGCCGCACCTCGATCCGATCTCCAGGCCGCACGCGCCAGGTCAGGCCCGGCACTGTGCCGTTATAGGTCAGAACCCGGGCCTGCTGCCCGGCGATGGTCGTATCCTGACGAGCGACGAGTAGTTCCACCTGCAACACCCCATCCCTGCTACGCACCGCCTCCGGCTGCAGCAGTGCCTCTGCGCCCGCAGGCACGCTGACCGCGGTCGAGTTGCTGGGCGGACCGAGCCAGGGCAGTCCGGTCCGAAACAGCCCAACCCCACCGACCACCACTCCGAGCTCGCCGAGCATCCCGAACCGGAGCGCTTCACGCCTGCTGATGGGCCTCACCTAAGCCCTCGCGTCGTTGTCCAGGCGCCGGCGCCGCTCGTCGTAGTCGGTGCCATTGATCTCCCCGCGGGCGTATCGCTCATCGAGCACCTTCCGTGCCCGACTGCGACCCGACGGGCGCGGGTCGTGCCGCTGGCCGCGGCCGATCAGCAACCTGACCAGGACCGCGCCCAGCACCACCAGGCCCACAATCAGCAGTGCCAGGAAGAGCCAGCCCCGGACCATGCTCCACGGTCCCATGTGATCCCAGTTCCACTGCATCACGCACCTCTGTCTCTCGCTGACCCTCACGACTCGCAGGCCAGCCAGCACTCGGCGCCTGCTACCGCTAGGGACATCGGACTGCATCGGGACCCGGTATCCGGCGAGTTCATCTGACACCCGAAACAACTGATGAACCTCGCGGTTGAGTCAATCAGTTGGGCTCGCCGCGGTCCGGGTCGGTGCGCCGATCTTCATCGAATCTTTAACGCTCGACGACATTTACGCGGCTGGTCTACTAGAGAATGCATGTATGAAGCGATCCGTGACCCTTGCGGCGGTTGCTGCGCTTGCCTTGGTGCTGGCCAGTTGTTCCTCCGCCACACCCGAGGCAAGCCCGACCACCAGTCCGCCATCCAGCACCGCCGCGCAGATCGACTTCCTGGCCGCACACGACCTCGGTGACATGGACGGGCAGCAGATCATCGACCACCTCGACCAGATGTCTGTGGCCGATCGTCCGACCGATCTGATGGCCTCAGTACGCGCAGACGAACTCGTGCTCGCCGACGGCGAGCAGGAGGTCACGGTTCCCCTTGAGGAGGAAGGCGGGTTCTACTTATCCGTGGCGCCCTACGTCGATCAGACCCACGAGTGCTACTACCACTCTCTGACCACGTGTCGCGGTGAGTTGGCCAATGAGGACGTCAGCGTCCGCATCGTTGATGAAACCGGAGACGCCTTGGTCGATGAGCAAGTGACAACTTTCGACAACGGCTTCGTCGGCTTCTGGCTCCCCCACGACGTCGAGGGCACCATCGAGGTCACCTTCGACGGTCGCACCGGCCAAAGCGCCTTCTCCACTGGCGAAGAGGGAGCAACCTGCCTGACCACCCTCCAACTCGCGGAAGCCTAAGCCACCAGGGACGTGCTGCGGCCCGTCGGCGAGTTGGGACTGTGATTGTGACTGTCGAAACCAGTCGGGTTACCCACGTGACAGGTGGTGAGGTGCCCGCGGGACCCCAGCGCATAGATTGAGCCTGACGTGAGTACCGAACCAGAGCACGAACGGCCGGCGGGGGGCACTTCACCTACTGTCGGATCCGACGTGCCCGGGCGCGTCACGGGCTTGGATGCGGCCAGAGCCCTGGCGATCCTGGGCATGCTCGCAGTCAATATCGGCCCGCGGGACGAGGGCGGTGTCACCGGAAAACTACTGATCCTCCCGCACGGACGCGCCTCGATGCTGTTCGTGCTCCTGGCCGGGATCGGGTTCACGCTCCTCACGCGCCGGGCCCGCGAGGGTGCACCGGTGCCGTGGCAGCAGGTCTTGTGGCGGGCTTTGGTTCTGCTCCTGGTCGGGTTGAGCACTCAACTCCTCGATCATGGCCTCGACGTGATCCTGACGACCTATGCCATGTTGTTCCTGGTTGCGCTGGCCTTCGTCAAGGCGCCATCGTGGCTGCTGCTGGCATCAACCGCCGCCATTGTCATCACCGGTCCGCTGGTGTGGCTGGCTGCCCAGGTCGCCGGTCCCACGTTCGATCGCGACCCCGCTTCATTGCTCGACGCGCCCGGCGAGATCGTGGCCTCCACCCTGCTGACCGGTCCCTACCCGGTGGCCACATGGATGGCGCCGTTCTTGTTCGGGATGTGGCTGGGCCGGCGTAGACTACGCGCTCGACGTGTTCAGATGCGCCTGATCCTCGTCGGTGCCGCCGCGGCCATGACAGCCGAATTCGGAGCGCGCGCCCTGGAGGCGTGGCTGGGCATGCCCGATGGTGCTCCCGGACTGGACTGGCTCACCTCGGCCGCGCCGCATTCCCAGATGCCGTTGTGGCTGATCGCAGCAACCGGTGCGGCGGCGTTCGTGCTCGGATTGACGCTTCTTATCGAGCCTCATCTTGGCCGGCTCGGCTGGCCGCTGGTGGCCACCGGTCAACTGGCACTGACCGTGTACGTGGCGCATCTGTTCATGATCGCCTGGATCGTGCGCCCCGGCCCGGAGACCGCGGCCGGTGGGATGGTTGCCACGGTGGCGCTGGCGCTGGCGCTGGCGGTCGGCTCGGTGGGCTGGCGGCACTTTTTCATCCATGGGCCGCTGGAGGCGCTCTTGCGGGTGCGCTTGCATGCTCGGTCCGGATGAGAATTAGCAAGGATGCCTATGGTCAGTGCGCTCATCGAGGATCCGCCGGCTGGGCCGCGGTCGTGAACGCCGGAAGCAAGATCGCGTCGATGAACCAGGGGGCGTCGTCCGGGTCGAGCCTGCCCGCTCGGACTTCTTCGGCGGCCCCGTTAATCACCACGTGGGTGGTGGTCAGTAGCCAGGTCACAGGCAGGTCCGCCCGGAACGTACCCTCGCGCTGGCCACGCTCCAGCAGGCGTCGCATGCGAGCTTCGGCTTTCTCGTGCATCTGGCGAATACGGGCTGCCGGAAGTTCTCGCTGGGCGGCGGCCAACAGGGCTCGGGAGTGATCCACCAGCATCCAACTGGAGGCGATGAGCCGCTGAAACGCTGCGATGGGATCACCGTCCAACGGCACCTCACGGAGGACTTCCTCGCCGCGTTCGAGGCTCTGGACCAGGGCGGCTTCGATGAGTTCGAGGCGGGTCTTGAAGTGCCCGTACAGCGTCATCCGGCCTACACCTGCCTCGGCGGCAATGTCGGCCACCGAAGCATCGGAGTTCTTGCGGATCGCGGTCACCGTAGCCGCCAGGATCTTGGCTCGGTTGCGCTGAGCGTCGGCCCGCTGATTGGCCGCCTGCTTTCGTCCGGGCTCGGCACTGGCCTTGGTCGTCATACTCCACCTCGTAACTCAAGCGGGAATGTATGAGTTAGCGTAGCCGTTACAACTCAAGCATGCATGTACGAGTTGCAGGCGTGGGGCGACAAACCGCCCGTCGACAGTGCGAGGAAGGGAACTCACGCAATGAAAACGACAACCACGACACGCAAGGGAAGTGACGGATCATGACCCGGGCCGAAGCACAGGCCCCGAGAGCAGGGGCCAAACAGTGGTGGGGTCTGGTCGTGCTGGTCACGCCTTCGACGCTGCTGTTCATGATGCTGACCATCTTGTTCCTGGCCGCGCCGAACATGGCAGCGGACCTGAACCCGACCAGCACGCAACTGCTGTGGATCCTGGATATCTATGGCTTCGTGATGGCCGGGTTCCTCGTCGCCATGGGCATACTGGGCGACCGCATCGGCAAGCGCCTGCTGATGGTGATCGGCGCGGTTCTCTTCGCCGGGGTCTCGATCGCGGCGGCGTTGACGAGCAGTGCGGAGTTGATGATCGCCTGGCGGGCCGTCCTGGGTCTTGCCGCGGCGATGATGGTTCCGGCCACGCTGGGATTGATCTTCGTACTCTTTGCCGATGCCAAGCAGCGCGGGGTGGCGATCGGCGTGTGGGCCGGTGGCATTTCCGCCGGGGTGGCGCTCGGACCGCTGCTCAGTGGGCTGCTGCTGGAGGGGTTTGGCTGGCAGGCCACCTTCCTGGTCGCGGTGCCGATCATGGCCCTGGTGGTCATCGGCGCCCCACCTCTGTTGCCTGAGCACAAGGATCCGTCCGCTCGGCTCGATCTGTTCAGCGCCCTGCTGCTGGTGAGTGGGCTGCTGGCGATCATCTACGGTATCAAGCGCTTCGCCGCCCAGGAGCCTGCCGGGCCCTCGATCGCCTTGCTGGCCGCGGGCGTGCTGGTCGGGCTCGGATTCGTGATCCGACAGTTGCGGGCCGAGAAGCCGCTGTTGGATGTGCGGCTGTTCGCCAACCGCACCGTATCCGGAGCACTGGCGGTATTCCTGCTCTCCGCGGCGGCGCTGGGGGGAGTCTATTCATTGTTCACCCAGTACCTGCAGCACGTCCAGGAACTCTCCCCCTTGCAGGCGGGGCTTGCCATTCTGCCGGCGGCGGCGGTGCTGATCGTGATCGCCACACTTTCACCGGTGTTGGCCCGCAGGTTCCGGCCCGGCAATGTGATCGCCGTCGGACTGCTGACCCAGGTGGTCGGCTACAGCCTGTTCGCCCAACTCGACGCCGGTACCGGCTTGGCGCTGGTGATCGCCAGTTTCGTGATCACCTACCCCGGCGTTGCCCCCTCAATGGCACTGACCACCGACCTGGTCGTGAGTTCCGTGCCGCCACAGAAGGCCGGCGGAGCCTCCGGACTGGCAACCACCGCGAACGACCTGGGCATCTCCCTGGGTGTGGCGGTCATCGGCAGCGTGGGTATCGCCGCCTACCGCAACCGGATCGGGGAGTTGCTGCCCGATGAACTACCTGCGGATGCGGCGGCGGTCGCATCGGACAGCGTTGATGGGGCCATGGCCAGCGCGGCGGGACTGCCCGACTCGCTCGGTGAGCAACTCGTCAACGCGGCACAGGAGGCCTTCACCGGCGGGTTGAACACCGCCGCGATCGTCTCGGCCGCCATCGCCGCTCTGGCAGCGGTCATCGCCGCCACTCGGCTGCGTCATGTCCGCCCAACCGGGCAGGTGCAGCAGGAATCCGAGGCCGCAACGCATTGACCATATACCTATAGGGGGTATAGGTTCTATGAGACGTCTACTAGTGAAGGAGTGATGCAGGATGGCAACCACGACTGAGTACCAGGTGACCGGAATGACCTGCGGGCACTGCGAGGGTGCGGTTCGCACCGAGGTGTCCGAGATCGACGGGGTCACCGGCATCGAGGTCAGCGTCCAGAGCGGACGTCTGACCGTTACCTCGGAGCAGCCCCTTGATGACGCTGCGGTGATTGCGGCGGTCGATGAGGCCGGTTACGCCGCCGTCAGGGCCTGAGATGAAGCCCTCTGCGCGGCTCGGCCTGTACGGGCTGGCCCTCGTTGCCGTGTTCGCCGTGGCTGGATTCACGGCGAACGCGGTCATCGACGAGGACACCGTGCAGGCCTGGATGGACGAAGCACCAGAAGACCACGAAGCAGAACCAGTAGACGAGACGATGAACAGCGGCGGGCACCAGGCTGATGCGGCCTCTCTCGGTCTCGGCTTGGCCCGGGATGGTTACCAACTCGCCGACGTTAGCGCACCGACCGAGACCGGCACCGACGGCGAACTCTCGCTGACGGTGACCGGCACCGACGGCGCCCCGGTGACCGACTTCGAACTCGACCATGAGCAGGAGATGCACCTGATCGCCGTGCGCGCTGATGGGCAGCACTTCCGTCACGTCCATCCCCAGCGGGACGAGGCCGGCACCTGGTCCATCCCTTGGCAATGGGAAGAGGCAGGCACCTACCGGGTCTTCGCCGACTTCGTACCATCTGAGACCGGTGCGGGGATGACGCTCTCGACCACAATGCACGTGGCGGGCGACTATGACCCGGCACCAGCCGTGCAGCCGGTGGCCGAGACCACAGTCGAGGACTTCCATGTCGCCGTCGAAGGTGACCTTGTTGCCGGTCAGGCCTCTGAGTTGACTATGACTATCACCCTGAACGGTGAACCGGTTACCGAGTTGGAGCCCTACTTGGGCGCGTTCGGCCACCTGGTGGCTCTTCGTCAGGGCGACTTGGCCTATCTGCATGTTCACCCCCACGGTGAGGCTCCGCAAGCCGGTGAAACCTCCGGGCCGCAGGTCCTGTTCGAGGCCACCGCACCCACACCGGGCCGGTACCTGCTGTTCTTCGACTTCCAGGTCGACGGGCAGGTCTACACGGCCCCGCTGGTGATTGATACCACCAGCGCAGGCACTGACAACGACGGCGGGCGCGATGAGGACGGGGAAGGTCATGACCACTGAAAGCACCGGCACCGAAGTGAATCTCACTGGCATTGAGTTGAAGATCGGTGGGATGACGTGTGCCTCGTGCGCGAACCGGGTCGAGAAGAAGCTCAACAAGCTCGACGGTGTTGAGGCGAGTGTGAACTACGCCACCGAGAAGGCCAGGGTCACTGCGCCAGAGGGCTATGACCCGCAGTTGCTGATCACCGAGGTGGAGAAGACCGGCTATACCGCCGAGATTCCCACCCCCAAGGGCGCCGAGCCCAGCGACAGTGAGGAAAGCGAGTCCAGTGAGGACGCCGAGATCCGGGTTCTCAAGCAACGCTTAGTCGGCGCAGCCATCCTGTCGGTTCCGGTCATCGCGATGGCGATGATCCCCGCCCTGCAGTTCGACTACTGGGGCTTCGCCTCCCTGGTTCTCGCTGCCCCGGTCGTGGTGTGGGCCGGTTGGCCCTTCCACAAGGCGGCCTGGGCGAACCTCAAGCACGGTGCGGCGACCATGGACACCCTGATCTCGGTGGGCACCACCGCTGCGTTGATCTGGTCGATCGTCGCACTGTTCTTCGGCACCGCCGGGCAACCCGGTGTGGTCCATCCGTTTGAGTTGACGATCTCTCGCTCCGACGGCCTAGGGCATATCTATCTTGAGGTCGCGGCTGGGGTGATCACTTTCATCCTGCTGGGCCGCTACTTCGAGAAGCGTTCCAAACGCAGCGCCGGAGCAGCGCTGCGCGCGCTGCTGGAACTCGGGGCGAAGGAAGTCTCCATCCTGCGCAACGGTCAGGAGCAGCGGGTCTCCATTGACGACCTCGCCGAGGGCGATGAGTTCGTGGTCCGCCCGGGCGAGAAGATCGCCACCGACGGGGTAATCACGGCCGGGAACTCTGCGATCGATGCCTCAATGCTCACCGGCGAATCGGTGCCGGTCGAAGTCGCGGTGGGCGACAATGTCGCCGGAGCCACCGTCAACGCCGGTGGCCGCCTGGTGGTCAAGGCCACCCGCGTCGGTTCGGACACGCAGTTGGCGCAGATGGCCAAACTCGTCGAGGACGCCCAATCCGGCAAAGCCGAGATCCAACGCCTGGCCGATCGCGTCTCCTCGGTGTTTGTACCTGTGGCAATCGCGGTCGCGGTGGCAACTCTGGGTGCCTGGCTGATGGCAGGCTTCCCCGCGAGTGCGGCCTTCACCGCCACCGTGGCGGTGTTGATCATTGCCTGCCCGTGTGCGCTCGGGCTGGCCACCCCCACCGCGTTGTTAGTCGGCACCGGCAGGGGCGCCCAAATGGGTGTCCTCATCAAGGGTCCTGAAATCCTGGAGTCCACTCGCAGGGTCGACACCATCGTGCTCGACAAGACCGGCACGGTCACCACCGGGAAAATGACCCTGACCGATGCGATCATTGCCGAAGGCGTCGACCGCGACGAACTGTTGCGGATCGCCGGTGGCCTGGAGGACTATTCCGAGCACCCGATCGCCCAGGCCATCGCCGCCGGAGCCGCCGCACGGGTCGGCGACCTGCCCACCCCGGAGACCTTCGAGAACATCGAAGGCAAGGGGGTGCAGGGGGTCGTCAACGGTCACGCCGTGCTCGCCGGCCGCGAGTCACTGCTGGCGGACCGGTCGATCCACCTGGACGACACACTCAAAGCAGCCAAGCAGGCCGCCGAGTCTGAGGGCAAAACCGCAATCGCCGTCGGCTGGGACGGTAAGGCACGCGGTGTGCTGGTCGTCTCCGATCAAATCAAGCCCACCAGCGCTGAGGCCATCAGCCAGTTCAAGGAACTCGGACTGACACCGGTACTGCTGACCGGTGACAACCAGACCGTCGCTGAGCAGGTCGCAGCCGAAGTCGGTATCGACCAGATCATCGCCGAGGTGCTGCCGAAGGACAAGGTCGACGTCGTCGTCCGCCTGCAGGCCGAAGGAAAGATCGTGGCCATGGTCGGCGATGGCGTCAACGACGCCCCCGCCCTGGCCCAGGCCGACCTCGGCCTGGCGATGGGCACCGGAACCGACGTGGCGATCGAGGCTGCGGACATCACCCTGGTCCGCGGAGACCTGCGGGCTGCGGCGGATGCGATCCGTCTGGCGCGCAAGACCCTGCGCACGATCAAGCAGAACCTGTTCTGGGCCTTCGGCTACAACACCATCGCGATCCCGATCGCGGCCTTCGGGCTGCTCAACCCGATGTTGGCCGGCGCGGCGATGGCGTTCTCCAGCGTCTCCGTGGTCACCAACAGCCTGCGGCTACGCAGGTTCAAGGCCAAGGCCGACCAGCACACCTCTGCGGGCCCGTCCCAGACCGCACCGGCTCCTCACTATGTCAATGCCTGACCCATCGTCATCGGCACCACTGAAAGGAAGACACAAGATGACTGCACACGACCACCACAACCACGGCCACAACGCTGCTTCGAGCGGCTGCAGCGGGCATGCACCCACGGCAGATGACCTCGCCACCGCCAGCGGCGACGATGTCACCGAGTGCCTGGTGATGCCAGGCACCCCGGTGATCAAGACCCAGGCCGAAGAGGCCGGCCTCTACCGCGACTACGACGGCCAACGGTACTGGTTCTGCTGTGCCGCCTGCGGCCCGCTGTTCGACGCCGACCCAGAGCGCTACGCCCACGCCGCATAACAGCCGAACAGAACGACCCCGTGTGCCCCGGGAGACAACTAGCCCCCGCTCAGAATGACCAGCACGAGGCACGCGAAGGAAGCCCACCACATAAGCCAGAACCACCCAACCCGAGCCAGTTGGCACACGGGCACGAGCAGCACCACGAGCACACCGGCTACGGACGCCGCGAGTACAGTCGCCCTGAGGAGAGCCCCGGCGAACCAGAGCACCTAAAGCAGAAGGGGTACCGATGTCACACGGCCACCACGACAGTCACACGGAGCACAGCGGCCACGCCGAGCACGAGCACAGCGCCCAGCACCACAGCGACCACTCAGCCGACGATCATGATGCCCACGCCCACCACGGCAGTGCCCAGCACGAGACAGGCCACGACGGGCACGGCGAGCATGACCATGGTCACCACGACCACGGCCATCACGGGCACGGCGACCACGGCGACCACGTCGGGCAGTTCCGCCGGCTTTTCTGGATCATGCTCGTCCTGGCGGTTCCCGTGGTGGCGCTCAACCACATGTTCGCCGACCTGCTGGGCTACGGGCTGCCGGATGCCGACTGGGTCTGGTGGGTTTCACCGGTGCTGGGCACGATCGTGTACGTCTGGGGCGGCCAGCCCTTCCTGACCGGCGCCGTCGATGAAATCAAAGCCCGCCAACCCGGCATGATGCTACTGATCGGGCTAGCGATCACCGTGGCGTTCATCGCCTCCTGGGGCGCGACGCTGCGCATCCTGGACCACGAATTGAACTTCTGGTGGGAACTGGCCCTGCTGGTGGTCATCATGCTGCTCGGTCACTGGATCGAGATGCGCTCGGTGGCCCAGACCACCTCAGCACTGGACTCCCTGGCGGCGCTACTGCCCGATGAGGCCGAGAAGATCGACGGCGATGAGATCGTCACTATCGCGCCGGCTGACCTGGTGGTGGGGGACGTGGTGATGGTGCGCCCGGGCGCCGCGGTCCCGGCCGACGGGCGGATCGTGGAGGGCTCGGCCAGCATGGACGAGGCCATGATCACCGGGGAGTCCCAGCCGGTACGCCGCGCGGCTGGCGAGGACGTGGTGGCCGGAACGGTGGCGACCGACTCGGGGTTGCAGGTCGAAGTCACCGCCATCGGATCCGACACGGCCCTGGCGGGCATCCAGAAACTCGTGGCCGATGCCCAGGCCTCCTCTTCCCGCGCCCAGCGGATCGCCGACAAGGCCGCCGCATGGCTGTTCTGGTTCGCCCTGGGTGCCGCCCTGATCACCGCAGTGGTGTGGGCATTCGGGGTGGGGGCGCCGGATGCGGCCGTGGTTCGCACCATCACCGTGCTGGTCATCGCCTGCCCGCATGCTTTGGGGTTGGCGATCCCCCTGGTGGTCTCCATCGCCACCGAGCGCGCCGCTCGCGGTGGCGTGCTGATCAAGGACCGCCTCGCGCTGGAGTCCATGCGCACCGTGGACGCCGTGCTGTTCGACAAGACCGGCACACTGACCAAGGGTGAGCCCACGGTCACCGCCGTCGAACCGGTGGCCGGGCGCACCGAGGACGAGGTCCTGACCCTGGCCGCCGCTGCCGAGTACCCCAGCGAGCACCCACTGGCCACGGCCATCGTCGGCGCCGCGCAGACGCGCGGATTGGACATTCCCAGGCCCACCGGCTTCTCCTCCTCCCCGGCCGTTGGGGTCGAAGCTACCGTCGACGGCACCGAGGTCAAGGTCGGCGGTCCGTACCTGCTGGAGCAGACCAACCTGGATGAATTGGCCGTGGCGAACCAGTGGCGCGACGAAGGCGCCATCATCCTGCACGTGATCGCAGACGGTCAGATCATCGGTGCCCTGCGCTTGGCCGATGAAATCCGCCCGGAGTCCCGCGACGCCGTCGACGCCCTGCACGCCGTAGGTGCCCAGGTGGTGATGATCACCGGGGATGCCCAGGCCGTGGCCGATACCGTCGCCGCCGAACTGGGGATCGACCGGGTCTTCGCCGGCGTACGCCCGGAGGACAAGTCGGCCAAGGTGGCCGAACTGCAAGCCGAGGGTCGCAAGGTCGCCATGGTCGGCGACGGCGTCAACGACGCACCGGCACTGGCGCAGGCGGACGTGGGGATCGCGATCGGCGCCGGCACCGACGTAGCCATCGCCTCAGCGGGGGTCATCCTGGCATCCTCCGACCCCCGATCAGTGCTCTCCGTCATCGACCTGTCCCGGGAGAGCTACCGCAAGATGAAGCAGAACCTGTGGTGGGCAGCGGGGTACAACCTGGCCGCAATACCACTGGCCGCCGGAGTGCTGGCCCCCATCGGGTTCGTCCTGCCGATGAGCGTCGGCGCGATCCTGATGTCCATCTCCACGGTGGTGGTGGCGCTCAACGCCCAGTTGCTGCGCCGCCTGGACCTGGCCCCCGCGGTCAGCACCGCCAAGTTCCTCCAACAGGATTCCACGGAGGCCCGCCGCCCCGCGGAGCAGTCGGCCATCGAGACCCGCGTTTGAGCCAAGGAGCAATTATGAGCGCACCAATTATCGAACCCCAGTCCCACGCCCACCACGGCTACATCAGCGACAAAGCCCGCTATCTCGCACGCCTCAAACGTATCGAGGGCCAGGCTCGCGGCATCCACCGCATGGTCGATGAGGAGGTCTACTGCATCGACGTCCTCACCCAGATCAGTGCATTGACCAGCGCGCTGGAGAACGTGGCCCTGGGGCTACTGGAGGACCACCTGCGCCACTGCGTGGTCGACGCCGCCAAGACTGGCGGAGAAGAAGGCGAAGAGAAGATCCAAGAGGCATCTGCGGCCATTAAGCGCCTGGTTCGCTCATAAGATTGCCGCAGATGCGAACGCCGATCGGTGACCTCAGAGGACTCACTGGACCTGGCGAAGTAGAACTTGCGGTCCGCCGCTGCTGCCGGGCGCTCCAGTGGACGGTCACACTCCGGATAGCCGGGATCCGGAGAAGATGAGAAGACGGTCGCATGATGATCGAGTTTTCAGAATCGACCAAGCGCGCAACGTGTTCCCACCGGTGCGAAATGACCGCCGCAAAGAACCGTATGAGTCTGCACCGCCTGCTGGTGGCACGCCCATGAATACTGGCCTCACGCCGCTGGCTGGGGACTCTGTGAAGTAGCCAAGCAACTGGCGCCCGCTGCGGCCCCGTCCATCACGTCGATCTTCATCGAAACTTTAGTGCTCTACCGGCCGACCTGCGACCAGAATGAGATATACGAAGTGATTCGTGATTCTTGTGGCCGCTCTTGCCTTAGTTCCTCCTTGGGTAGGTCGACATAGTCATCAGGCCCAGGACCGGCAAGCCCTCCCCGGGAGGACCAAGCCCAGCGACGGGAAGAAGATCGCTGCGACGTTCGAAGATGCTCACCCCGGGTTTCGAACTGACCAAGTTCGACCCGGCGCTGGGTGCTGCTAATGTGCGGATTGGAACACGCCAGTTGGCATCTGGAGTTCACCCGAAGGGCACCTCACACAATCGTTCCGTCTCCGACGGTGGAACCACAGTCATGGACCCGGATGACTATCGCTTGGTTTTGACGGCACGAACCTGGGGGTCTGGGCACGGTATGAGATCTCGTGGCACCGAGGCATAGAGAGGACCCGGGAATGGTCGACCTGTCCTACGAGGTATTCCATCGGGACATCGACGCCCTGGTGGGATTCTATGCAGAAGTCCTCAATTTTCACCGACCGCAGCAAGGCCCCGTGTCAGACTATGCCGTGGTCCGCCGGGGCGGCGTCCGGGTCGGCTGTTGTCGTCACGACCACGCGGACCCGACTCCTCTCAGACCCCCGGACGGCCAGTGAGATCGTGTTGCGGGTCGATGATATCCAAGCCGACTACGAGCGCGTTCTTGCCTCCTGCTGGCCTCTGGCCGACCCGCTGCAGGACCGCCGTTGGGGGCTGAGGGACTTCCGGCTCTTCGACCCCAGTGTTTAGCAGATGCTTTCGGTAGCGGGTGTGGGTTGAACTGGTAGCGCGGGCGGGGAGACTGGGAAGCGTTCCCGCGCCCGCGCTGGGTGTTCAGTTCGTGGTGGTGTCGGTGGCAGCGTGTCGGCGCATGTTCGGGCCGGCGAGTTGTAGGCCCGTGTCCACAGCCCGGTGGTTCCTTGCAGGTACTTCGGCCCCTGCTCGGGGTCGGTGACGTATCCATTGCGATGGCTGCCCCGCAGGTGTGTGGCGATCACTTCTGCATCAGCGATCACATCGAGTTGGTCGCCGATGATGCGCACCTCCACGCTCAGGCCGGCGTACTTGTAGGGGATGGAGTATTTGATCGTGTCGATCTGGATATGCCAGTCACGATGCACTTTCGCTTTGCGCCATTGCACCGGCTCCCACCTGTGCTCGGGCAGGTCGATCAACTCTGCCTTCTCGATCTCATGGAACCACTCATCGCGGCTACGGTCTTCACCTCGGAACGGGGTCCTTTGGTTGATCCACTCCACCCGCTCAGCGATCGCCTCGTTCAGGTCATCCAGCGATGCAAAGACGCGGTCAGCGAGGTAGTGAATCACCCAGTTGGTAACGACTTTCACCCCCGCCTCGACATTGCCCTTATCCCTGGGGGCCGCCGATCTGGTGGGGACCGCGGCGGTGCGGTAATACTCCAGGAACTGCCCATAGGAGACGTTGACGTCTCTGGCACGGTCGGTCTTGCTGATCTGGTTCGATGCCGTCGAGGCGTTATCGGGGACCACCAGCAACGGAACACCGTCGATGAACTCAAACGCCCGCCGGTGCCCATCCAGCCACGCGGGGAGTTTCTCATCCAGATAGCCGCGGGCGTATATCAGACCCGAGTAGGGCAGCGATGCCACGAACACCGACACCGCAGTCGTTGCCCTGGTGACCGGGTCGATGATCTGCATTCGCGTGCCCGCCCAGTCCACTTGCATCGTATGGCCCGGCACATGCTGGATCGGAGCCGTCAGATCCTTAAGGCGCACGTGCTCAGCGATGAGTTCGCAGAACCGGTCATACCCGTAATGCCGCACACCATCGGGCCCATCAACCTGCAAGTACTTGGCCCACAACACTTTCAACGGGGGCTTCTTGCGCCCCAGCCTGGCGGCGACAACTTTGTCGATATCGATCGCAACGAACTGCCCGGTGATGCTCTTACGTCCGTCGCCGAACAGCCGCTCGATATCCTCACCAGTGAGCGCATCGACCTGAGAGGCGGTGGTGAAGTGTTGTTCGTCAACGACGCGGCGTGCTCTGGCGATCGCGCGTTGCGAACAACCAACCACCGAAGCGATCTGGCGGTACGAACGCTCCTGAAGCAGCAGTGTCATGATGTGCCGGTAGTCGGCCATAAGGGGATTCCTTTCTTCAGCCACGGCCACACGGCCGCGGGTGAAAGCAATCCTCAGGCAACCCCAACCCAAGCGCTACCAGTTCCACCCACGTGCGCTACCGGATCACCCCACAAGCGCTTCCAAATAGGTCCGCTTAACACCAGCGGGCAATACCTCCGGATCACGAGCACCGCGTCCGAGCAAACTTCGTGAGCCTATTCGCGGGGATAACGTTCAAAGATCCGCGGCCTTCCGCCAGTGCATCTTGCCCCAGTGCGCCCTTCCGCCACGGGCGGACATGATCTGCTCCACTGCCCGGAAGTAGGGCACCGGATTCTCTCCGAGTGCCAGGTGTACGGCGATGTAGGCGGAGCGGCGCTGGTAGGCCGTTGACATCCAAAGATCGTCGGCCGCGGCGAAGCGCACTTCGACCGGGAACGAGATGCGCCACCCTTCGCGGTCAATGACAGCTGCAGTTCAGTGAACGCCTCGATGATCTAATCGGCGGGAGTTGCATATCTGCCGGCGCGATCCGCCCGAATGTGCGGGTCGCGCGGAAGACCCCGTTGGCCATGAACGACTCATCGAACCAACGCCGGGTTGGCCTTCTCGAGTACCGCGTGCAGGGGTTCGATGCGTTCTTGGGCCCTGAGATCGAAGGCCTCGACGCAGCGCAGCGACGTCCAACACGGCAAAAGGAGGGTCCTCCTCGGCGGTGGCGGTGTCTCATCCTTCCCAGGTCGTTCGAGCATTGTCGCCTTCTCGCGGCGTCAATGACGGCGGACATTCACGAAGTGAGCCGGTCGTCCCACTGCGGCGAATGTAGTCCAGGTGCCCGGTAGTGCTGCTGCCGATCCAGGGCTCAGCGCACGTCGATGCCGGCCATCATGCCGGCGTCCTCGTGGTCCAGGATGTGGCAGTGGTAGACGCTGTGCCCGGGGTGGCGGGCGAAGTCGACCAGGACCCGCACCCGGCCCTGGGCCGGGACGTTGACGACGTCGCGCCAGAGCGGTTCGCTGATCGGTTGCCCGTCTGCCTCGATTACTTGCATGGGCCACACGTGCAGGTGGAAAGGATGATCCATGGTGGTGGGATTGGTGATCACCCACTCCTCCACGGTCCCGGTTTCCACGTGCTGGTCGATCCGGTCGGCGTCGAAGCCGCGGCCGTCGAATCCGAGATCCATCATGCCTCGACCTGGGCCCATCATCGCCCCCATGCCCATGGTGAAGGCGATCTCCCGCTGCCCGGCGACGAGGCTCTCCCGCAGGTCCGCCACCGCCGGGGGCTGCGGTACCGGGCCGGGGTCGGGGGCTTGGTCCCCGGTGACAGTGAGTGTGGCCAAGGTGCCCGGTCCGGACAGGCCACCACCGCCCATCATGCCCATCTGGCCCCGGTCGTATCCCAGCGTGGTCCACTCGCTCGTGCCGGTGCGCATCGTCACCAACAGGTCCGCGCGATTGCCCGGTGTCAGGAGCACCTCCTCCACCTGCTTCGAACCGGGCTGGCGGGCGCGGTCGATACCGAGCAGTTCCACCTGTTGTCCGGGCAGGGCCAGGCGCAGGTAGCGTGAGGTACAGGCGTTGATCACCCGCCAACGCTCCCGCTGCCCAGGACGGGCGGACAGTTGCGGCTGGTGCAGGCCGTTGACCAGGAGCAGGTCTCCTTCGCGGCCCATCATCACCTCCTGCGCCGAGACCGGGGCAATCTGCCCGTCGGAGGTCAGGGAGATATCCGAGAGGACAAGTACCCGTTCGCGGCTGGCCGGTACCTCATCACCCTCGACGATCAGGGCACCGTAGAGGCCGCCGAACATTTGGTCGGCCACCGTGCCGTGTCGGTGGGGGTGATACCAGAACACCCCCGAGGGGTGGTCCTGTGGCACCTCGAATCGATAGTCGAAACTCTCACCGGGTTCGATGGACAGGAAGGGGTTGTCCCCATTGTCTTGGGGGGAGACCTCCAAACCATGGGTGTGCAGATTGGTCGGGCTGTCCAATTCGTTCCGTAACCGCACCTCAATGCTCTCGCCCGGGCGCACCCGCCAGGTCTGGCCCGGAATCGTGCCGTTATAGGCCAGCACCTGGGCCCCCTGCCCGGCGATCGGGATCTGCGCCGGGGCAGCGACCAGATCCACCCGCAACACCCCGTCGCGGCTGCGCACCACCTCCGGCTCCAGCAGGGAGTCTCCTTCGAGTCCGGTCGAACCGGTGGGCGGTGCGTTCCAGGGCAAGCCGGTCCGGGACAGGCCCACCCCACCGATCAGAACCCCGAGCCCGCCAAGGGCCCCGAACTGCAAGGCGTCACGTCGGCTGATGGGTTTCACCTCACGTACCTGCGTCGTCGTTCAGGCGCCGGCGCCTCTCCTCGTACTCCACGTGATCGATCTCCCCGCGGGCGTATCTCTCATCGAGCACCTCCCGCGCCCGACCGCGACCGGTCGGGCGCGCGTCGTCGTGCCGTTGGCCGCGACCGCTGAGCAGCCGGACCAGGACCACCACCAGCACAACGAGGCCGACGATGAGGAGCGCGAGGAAGAGCCAACTCCAGACCATGCTCCACGGCCCCATACCGTCCCAGTTCCAATGCATAATCCACCTCCACAGTGTCTTGCCGGACACCCACCGACAGCCGGCCGGGCACATCCTTTCCGCGCCAGCTCGCCATCGGAACATCGGGTTACCCAGGCTACTCCGCCATCCCGCGGTCCTCACGTGGCACGAAACGGTGTCGCTCCGTCCCCCCACGTGGTTGCCTGTGCTGGGTCAAGGCGCCGACGTGCGGTTCTTCGCTGGTCGAGCCGGGATGGTTCGCCCTGCCGGGGCTCGCCAGGTCAGCAACGCTGCGGCCGCGCCGACGACTCCGATCCCGACCAGGACAAGTGCGACGGCCTGGAGGCCGATCGTGGCGCCGAGTGCACCGGCCACCGGGTAGGTGATAAGGAAACAGGCGTGGGAGAGGGCGAACTGCGCTGCGAACACCGAGGGCCGACTCTGCTCGGTGCTGTTGCGCCGCAGCAGCCGCGCCGACGGCGTGAGGATGGTCGACGTCGCCGCCCCGAGCAGCGCCCACAGCACCAGGAGCGCGATCCACTGTGGTGCGCCCTGGTGGGGTACCGACGAGCCCCAGCAGCAGGACGACCAGACTGGCCACGAGCCACGGACGCCCACGCGCGGCCTCTGCCCAGGCGTCCAGCGTCCGTGCCTGCGGCAGGGCCGCAGCCGCGGCGAAGGCCCCGACGTTGGTCACGGCGTACCCGGCCAAGTAGGCCGCTAGCGCGGGCATCGCTAACTCCGAGCGCCCCGCCACCGCGACGACCATGAACATGTACCCGACTTGGCTCACGGAGGAGTAACCGAGCAGGCGGAGCACCTCCGACTGCTGATAGGCGGCCAGGTTTCCAAGCGTCATGCTCAGGGCCGACACGACCGCGACGACGAGCGCCGCGTCGAGACGGGCCCCGGCAAAAGGCTCGGCCAGGAGCCGGTATGCCGCAGCCACGGCTCCCAGCTTCGGCACCGTGGTGATGAACGCGGCCATGGCCGGGCTGGTGCCGGCGCTGACGTCCGGCACCCAGAAGTGCACCGGGACCGCGCCCGCCTTGAAGGCGACTCCAGCAAGGACACCGATCATGCCCACCGCGACGAGCGGATCCGCTGCGCCAGGGAGGCGCTCGGCCAGCACGTCGTACCCAGAGCCGCCCGCGGCCAGGACCAGGGCGGCGACGCCGACGAGCATGAGCACGCCGACGAACGCGCCCATGAGGTAGTACTTCAGGGTCGCCTCGACACCTCGGGCGTCCTTACGGAAACCGGCCAGCGCGTAGAGGGGCACACTGGCCAGGAGGTATGCGGGCACCAGCATGAGCAGGTCCCGAGCGGCGGCCAGGGCGATCGCACCGGCTGCCGCGAGCAGCATGAGGACGTAGGCCTCGGTCTCCCGGGGGTGTCCCGCGAGCGATGAGGCGGCGAGGAGGACGACGATGGCCTCCCACTCGGCATCTAGTTCACCTCCAAGACCGGTTACGGCACCTGCTGGGCCTGGTGGGACCGCAGAGCCGACGACGGCCTCATGCCCGCAAACAACGACCCCAAGACCATCGATGACCTCAACGTCGACGGCGACGCCTTCCGCACCGTCACCACCGACTGGGAGCTCGAGGTGCTGCCAGGCGCGCCGCGCTACTGATCTCGCCAATCCCGCGGCGGCGGCCGCCAAAGCCTCCCGCGTTGCGGGCGGGGCCCTCAGTCGCGAGAGAAGCGAAGGGCGATCCAGAGCCCGCACCTTCGATAGATGTAAGCCGGCGGGCTGCCGAGCGCGTGGAGCGATCTGCGTGGCCGCAGCCGGCCGCAGCATGAGCACCGCTGCAGGGTGTCATCGACCATGTCGCGATGGTGCCACGGCCCCGTCATCCCGGGGTCATAGGTAGCGGCAGACGTCCTCTGGTGAGCACGTCGCCGGGTCTCCGGCGGCGGCGTCCTCGCGCAGGGCGACGATCGTGGCGCGTAGCTGTGCGAGCTCGGCGAGTTGCCGGTCGATCACCTCAAGGCGGGTGTCGAGCAGGTCGGTGACGTGCTGACAGGGTGCCTGCCCCCGGTCGCGGATGTCCAGCACCTGGCCGATCTGGGCCAGGGTCAGCCCGGCGGCCTGCCCGCGGCGGATGAAGTCCAGCCGGTCGAGCACCTTGGGTCCGTAGTCCCGGTAGCCCGCCGGGGTCCGGTCCGCAGCGAGCAGGAGCCCGAGTTCCTCGTAGTACCGCAGGGTCTTGGTTGTCGTGCCTGACGCCTGGGCCACCTCACCGATCCGCATGTCACTCATTCTGCCTTGACCTTCCAGTGCACTGGAAGGTCAATCCTGAGGGTGATGAAGGAGGAATTCATGACGGCGACGGCTAAGGGCAGGTCGTATGACCTGGCGGTGATCGGGTCCGGTGGGGCGGCGTTCGCGGCCGCGATCCGCGCCATCAACCTGGGCAAGCGGGTGGTGATGATCGAGCGTGGCACCGTCGGTGGTACCTGCGTGAACACCGGGTGTGTGCCCTCCAAGGCGCTGCTCGCGGCAGCCGAGGCCCGTCACGTCACGCTCGACGCCGTCCGGTTCCCCGGCCTGGCGCTCCCCGACGTCGGACCGGTGGACATGCCCGCCCTGGTCGCCGGCAAGGATGAGCTCGTCGGATCACTGCGCAGCGAGAAGTACCTCGATCTGGCTACCGCGTACGGATGGGACCTCCTCCCCGGGGAGGCCACGTTCGTCGGCACACCGACCGAGCCGGCACTGCGCGTCACCGGCCCTGACGGCATGGTGGGGACGGTCCGCGCCGCGTACTACCTCATCGCCACCGGCTCCACGCCCTGGGTGCCGCCGGTCCGCGGCCTCCGGGAGGCCGGTTACCTGACCTCGACCACCGCGATGGAGCTGGACCACGTCCCGGAGTCGCTGCTGGTCATCGGCGGCGGCTACGTCGCCATGGAGCAGGCCCAGCTCTTCGCCCGGCTCGGCGCCCGGGTCACCATGCTGGTCCGCTCGCGCCTGGCGTCCCACGAGGAACCCGAGGCCGCCACCGCTCTGGAAGAGATCTTCGCCGACGAGGGCATCCAGATCGTCCGCGGGGCACTGCCCACCGCGGTCCGTCGTGACCAGGCCACCGGCGAGGTCACGATCACCGCCACCACCGCCGACGGCTCACAGGAGCTCCGCGGCGCCGAGGTCCTCGTCGCCACGGGCCGCCGCCCGGTCACCGGCACGCTCGGCCTCGACACCATCGACGTGCGCACCGGCAAGCGCGGCGAGGTCATCATCGACAACCACCTGCGCACCACCAACCCACGCGTCTGGGCCGCCGGCGACGTCACCGCCCACCCGGAGTTCGTGTACGTCGCCGCCGCCCACGGCACCCTCGCCGCGGACAACGCCCTCACCGGCGCCGGCCGCGAGGTCGACTACCGCCACCTGCCCCGGGTCGTATTCACCAGCCCCGCCCTGGCCGCCGTCGGGATGACCGACCAACAGGCCCGCGCCGCCGGGATCCGCTGCGACAGCCGCGTCCTGCCCCTCGCGCACGTCCCACGCGCCATCGTCAACCGGGACACCCGCGGGCTCATCAAGATCGTCGCCGACGCCGACTCCGGCCGCATCCTCGGCATCACCGCCCTCGCCCAGGACGCCGGTGACCTCGCCGCCGCCGGCGTCTACATCCTCGAGGCCGCCATGACCACCGACCAGGTCGCCAACGTCTGGAGCCCATACCTGACCATGGCCGAAGGCCTCAAGCTCACCGCCCAAGCCTTTACCACCGACGTCAGCAAGCTCTCCTGCTGCGCCGCATGAGCCGGCCCCAGCCAGCACCGACCACCTTCGCCAGCGACAACCGGATGCAGGTAGGGATAGACTGGCTGTAAGAGGACTGGACGTTGGTGACGCCGGTGTGCAGTCGTGATGTTGGTGGGCGGCCGCCCGCTACTCCAAGACTCACAGTAGTTGTAGTGGATGTTCCAGGTCGCGATCGCTTCGGACCGTTCATTCTCGCTGTTGTACTCGTGGGCGTAGAGCACCTCTTCGGTCATGATCCGCTGGTAGCACTCGGCTTTGCCGTTGTGCTGAGGCCTGAACGGCTTGGTCTTGCGGTGCTTGGTGTCCCCTCCGACGATGCGGGCGAAGTCGCCAGAGCGGTAGCAGGAGCCCGTCATCCTCGTCGCGGCCGGCACCGCCTGGACGGTCGCCTTGGCCATCGGCCCGGAGATCTTCCACGACCACATGCTCATGGCCCAGCCCTCCGACTCGTCGGTCGTCACCCACGCTGAGCAGGCTTTCACCAGCGCGCGGACGCTGTCGCTGTCGCTGGCGCTGCTGGCCGCCCTCCTGACCTCGGTCGTCGTGAGCGTCTTCCTCACCCGGCGCATCGCCAGGTCCCTGGAGGGCGTGCGGCAGGCGGCCGCCCAGGTCGCCAGCGGTGACTACGCCGCCCGGGTCCCGGCGGTCCACATGGGCACCGAGTTCGACGACCTCGCCGGCGCGTTCAACACCATGGCCGCAGACCTCGGCGAGATCGAACAGACCCGCACGCGCATGCTGAGCGACCTCGCCCACGAGATGCGCACCCCGGTGGCCACGCTCGACGGCTACCGCGAGGGCATCCTCGACGGTGTCGTGAAGGCCGACGAACCAACCCTGGGGATGCTCCGCGAGCAGGTCGCGCGCCTGGCCCGCCTCGCCCAGGACATCGCCCTCGTCACCGCGGCCGGGGAAGGACGCCTGAGCATGCACTGGCAGTCCGTCCAGGTGGGTGCGCTCGTCGATGACGCCGTCGCGCAGGCCGGTGCCCGGTTCGCCGACACGGGCGTCGAGCTGACGGTCGAGGCCACGGACGCGGCCCGCCGGACGGTGCTCACGGCCGACCCCGACCGGCTCGGCCAGGTCCTGACCAACCTGCTGGACAACGCCGTGAGGCACCCCCCCCCGGGAGGACGGGTGCAGCTGGGCATGCAGCGGGACGGGTCAACGCTGCGGCTGTCGGTCCGGGACACTGGCAGCGGAATCGCTGCCGAGCACCTGCCGCACCTCTTCGAGCGCTTCTACCGCGCCGACGCTGCCCGGGACCGCGCCCACGGCGGGTCAGGAATCGGGCTCGCCATCGTCCACTCCATCGTCCACGCCCACGGCGGCACCGTGACAGTGGACAGCGCCGGCCCCCGCCATGGCGCTGTCTTCACCGTCGAGCTGCCCGTCGACGCCCCGAACCGGCCGCAGCCCCGCTCAACCTGACGGCGTGGTCTCCTTGGCAACTGTCTGCTCTACCAACTCTGGGGCCGATCGAGTCTCGTCCCGTGCCTCGACGCCGGGAAAGAGAGCCCTGATGGCCCACACGCCCAGGGCAATGAAGACCAGGCAGATCGTCAGAAGCAGTATCCAAACGGCGATGTCCATGACGAGTCCTCCCTTTCCGATCCAATCACCTGACGGGTTCAGGCACGCCCGGCTCGAGGGCCACGCGGTCTGCAGACCACTCATGAGTGCTGCTGCGAACGATCAGGACGACGCCGACGGCGATGCTGAGCAGCGCCCACAGCTGGGGCTGGGTCAGGCCAAGGATCACCGGGTCGTTGATCCGCAGGAACTCCACCAGGAAACGCGACAGGCCCGACAAGCCCAGATACGCCCCGAAGACGGCCAATGGCGCCCACCGCCGGACAAGGACCACCAGGACGGCGGCGATCGCAGCCGCGAGGATCGCCTCATACAGCGGGGTGGGATGGACAGGCACATCGGTCGCGACCACACCCGAGGGGAAGGCCATCCCCCACGGCAGATCGGTGGGACGCCCGTAGGTCCCATCCCCGCTGACGAAGCAGCCCAGCCGGCCGATGCCGTACGCCACCGTCAGAGGTACGGCGACCGCCCCAGCGACGACGTCGACCGGTAGCTGGTGGCGCCGGATGACGACCAGGGCCGCAATGACGCCCCCCACCAGGCCTCCGTACCAGGTGAACCCCATCCCGCCCAGGTCGTGCATGGTGATGGCCGGGTACTGCTCGAGCAGGTAGTACACCTTCGCGCCGACGAACCCCCACACCGTGGCCCACAGCACCAGCGCGTGGGCGGAGTCCTTCTTCAGACCCCGCCGCTCGAAGGCCCGACCCAGCAGCCACGCAGCCACCAGGGCAGCGGCCGCCTTGCTCACCCCGTAACTCTGGACATCGATCCCGAGGATCGTGAACAACACCGGACGCACGCTCTCCCCAATCCTCCGTGACGCATCGCCAGATCAGCCGGCGGCGCCTTTCACACACCACAATGACCAACGTTCACGAAGAAGGCGTGCGCCGTTGGATGAAGTTTTGCTGAAGACAGTGACCGCACGCTTCCGATAACGAAACGCAAGAGTGCCGCCCAGCTGGGAGACCTCACACAGTGGGGATCTGACCGTGACCCGGTGTACCGCTCCCCGTTCCCGGCCGCAGCACACCGGTCTTCATGGATTCTTCATCGTCCCTTCGGCGGAATTGACACATCCCGATGTTTGGGTAGTACCCATACCCAGCAGGGGTATAGGAAGAGGTGCGGGACTGTGAAGACGAAGGTGTACCGGGTGTGGGGGCTGACCTGCGAGGTGTGCCTGGCGCGGCTCCTGGAGCGGGTGCGTCAGTTGGCCGGTTTGAGGACCGTCGCGCTCGATCTGGACAGAGATGGTGAGTCCCGTCTGGCGCTCACCGCCAGCCCCGCCCTCCCGCCGCAGGCCGTTCGTGCCGCGGTCGAGGACGCCGGGTTCTCCCTGTCCGCCCCGGCTGCCGCGTCAACAGCATCTACGGAGGTGTGAGTCATGAGTGTGCTCGACTGGTCAGTGATAGCCGGCGGCGTCGTACTGACCGCGTTGCTGGTGTGGTACTTCTTCGGCCCGAAGAAGTCCCGCCGCGCCGAAGTCGCCGACGGCGTGCAGGAAGTGACGGTAACCGTCAGGGGCGGCTACAGCCCTGACCTCATCGAGGTCCAAGCCGGGATGCCGGTGCGGTTGCTGTTCGACCGGCAAGAAAGCGGGGACTGCTCCTCCCGGGTGATGTTCCCGGACTTCAAGATCAACCAGGGCCTACCGGCAAACACCGTCACCGCGGTGGAGTTCACCCCCACCTCCGCCGGGGAGTACGGCTTCGCCTGCGGGATGAACATGCTCCAGGGCGGGGTGCGGGTCGTCGGCGAGCCGGGGACTGAGGCCGCCGGCGGGGGCACCGCGGTCGCCGTGGCCGAACGGCCCGGCCCTCACCAGGGCGGGGTGGCCACACGCGACCAGCACCACCACGGCACGCCGAGCGGCGAGGTCGGGCACGGGGACCCAATGGACGGTGTGCAGGTCGCCGAGGTGAGGATCCGCGGCGGCTACCACCCGCAGGTCCTTCGACTGGCCCCCGGTGTACCGGCACAGCTGGTCCTGGTCCGTCAGGAGAACGGGGCGTGCTCTGAGCGATTCACCATTCCGGCGCTCGACGTGGACGTGGCCGTCCCGGCCTTCGACAGCACTGTCCTGGACGTTCCGGCCCTTCCCGAGGGGCGGTATGAGTTCACCTGCGGGATGGGGATGCGGCACGGCGCCCTTGAGGTCGGTGACCCACCCAGCACCGACACGGGCACGCACCCCGGTTCCACCGGTCAGGGCTCCCCGCCACCGGTGGCGGTCTCGCCGCCGGTGGCACCGGAGGAGGACGCTGAGGAGCGTGAGCGGGCGGCGGAGATCAGGGATCTGCGTAACCGGGTCCTGCTGGGCGCGATCCTGACCCTGCCGGTGGTCTTCGCGGTCATGGCGGAGGAGCTGTTCGGTGCCACCTGGGTGCCACCGTTGCTGATGAACGACTTCTTCCAGCTCGCGCTGATCACGCCGGTGTTCTTCTACACGGGCTGGCCGATCCACAAGACCGGGTGGATTGCCCTGTCCCACCGCACGGCGGACATGAACTCGCTGATCACGCTGGGCACGATCGCCGCCTACGGTTACAGCCTGTTCGCCACTTTCATGCCGCAGGTGTTGCCGGAACAGTCCCAGGTGGTCTACTACGAGGCCGTGGGGGTGATCATCACCCTGATCCTGCTGGGCCGGCTGCTCGAGACCAAGGCGAAGGCCGGTACGGGGGAGGCGATCCGCACCCTGATCGGGCTGCAGCCTCGTACCGCGCGGGTTGTCCGCGGTGGTGAGGAGCTGGAGATACCCATCGACGCCGTCGTGCTCGGTGACGTCGTCGTGGTCCGCCCCGGGGAGAAGCTGCCGGTCGACGGGCAGGTGGTGGAGGGCACCTCCACGGTGGATGAGTCGATGGTCACCGGCGAACCGATCCCGGTGACGAAGTCCCCCGGTGATGAGGTCATCGGCGCCACCATCAACCAGACCGGTTCCTTCCGGTACACCGCCACCAAGGTCGGTGCGGACACGATGCTGGCCCAGATCATCACCCTGGTGCGCCAGGCGCAGGGCTCCAAGGCCCCGATCCAGCGCCTGGTGGACAAGGTCTCCAGCTATTTCGTGCCCGCGGTGATCCTCATCGCGATCTGGGCGTTCGTGGTCTGGACCCTCGTCGGTCCCCCGCCAGCGCTGATCTTCGCCCTGGTCGCCACGGTTTCCGTGCTCATCATCGCCTGCCCGTGCGCGCTCGGGTTGGCCACACCACTGTCCATCACCGTGGGTACCGGCAAGGGCGCCACCGCCGGCATCCTGATCCGGTCGGCCGAGGCGCTGGAGACCGCGCACAAGCTCGACACGGTGGTGCTGGACAAGACCGGCACGATCACCAAGGGCGCCCCGGCCCTGACCGACGTGCTGCCCGCCGAGGGCTTCACCAGCATAGAGTTGCTCACCCTCGTCGCGGCGGTGGAACGCTCCTCCGAGCACCCGCTGGCCAGTGCCATCGTCGCCGGCGCCCAGGACCGCGGCCTGCAGTTTCCCGAGGTGGCCGCGTTCGACTCGGTCACCGGGCAGGGCGTGCGTGCCCTGGTCGAGGGCCGGGAGGTCCTCGTCGGCAACCGGCGTCTGCTGGGCGGTGTCGGCGTGCAGCCGCAGACCGACGCCGCGGACCGGTTGGCCGCGGACGGCAAGACCCCGATGTTCACCGTGGTCGACGGGCGTTTCGCCGGGGTGATCGGCGTGGCCGACACACTCAAGGACGGGTCGGTGGCCGCCATCGCCGCCCTGCAGAAGCGCGGCATCGACGTGGTGATGATGACCGGGGACAACCGCGCGACCGCCGCGGCCATCGCCCGCCAGGTCGGCATCACCCGGGTGGTGGCCGAGGTCATGCCCGAGCACAAGGCCGCCGAGGTCAAGCGACTGCAGGGCGAGGGGCGCGTGGTGGGCATGGTCGGTGACGGCATCAACGACGCCCCGGCCCTGGCCCAGGCCGACGTCGGCTCGGCGATCGGCACCGGCACCGACGTGGCGATCGAGTCCTCCGACATCACCCTGATCTCCGGGGCACTGTCCGGGCTGGTCACCGCGGTGGACCTGTCCCGGGCCACGATGCGCAACATCCGCCAGAACCTGGTCTTCGCGTTCATGTACAACGGCATCGGGATCCCGATCGCCGCCGGGGTGCTCTACCCCGCCCTCGGCCTGATGCTCAGCCCGATGATCGCCGCGGCCGCGATGGCCCTGTCCTCCCTGTCCGTGGTGGCCAACGCCAACCGGCTGCGCGCCTTCACCCCTCGGCCCGTCCCCGAGGTCACCAACGCCCCCGCCGCCGACCCGGTGGTGGAGGTCGGGCACGACGACGAACAAGGAACGGAGAACACCATGTCCCACAGTTCTGACCAGGTCACCGACCCCGTGTGCGGGATGAGCATCGACCCGGCATCCGCCGCCGACAGCGCCGAGCATGAGGGCCAGATCTACCACTTCTGCTCCACCCACTGCGCGCAGACGTTCCGCGCAGACCCGGCCCGATACGCCACCTCGGTGGCTCCCTAACCCACACACCCCGTGGGCGCCGGCAGCACGCCGGTGCCCACGGGGATCGCGGGAGGCGATCAGGATGACCACCGACCAGCACACACGGGCCCTGCTCATCCGGCTGCGCCGGATCGAGGGCCAGGTCCGCGGCATCGCCCGCATGGTCGAGGACGACAAGTACTGCATCGACATCCTCACCCAGGTCGCGGCCGCCTCCCGGGCACTGCAGAGCGTGGCCCTGGCGCTGCTCGAGGAGCACATGGCCCACTGCCTGCTCCACGCCGCACAGGCCGGCGAGCTCCAGCAGGACGCCAAACTCAAGGAAGCCTCCGAGGCCATCGCCCGCCTGGTCCGCAGCTGAAGGAGGAGAAAACCCGTGGCCATCGACTACGACGCCCCACGCCCCCGCGAGGAGGAGGCGCCCGACACGACGCCCCTGACCGCGCTGATCGCGGCAGCGCCAGCACACCAGGAGGAGGCCGACGAGGCCGAACTGGCCGAGCAGTACGAGCTGCCCGGCGCGGACCTGTCCGGTGAGGAGCTGGCCGTGACGGTCGTGCCACGACAGCAGGACGAGTTCATCTGCGCCCGGTGCTTCCTCGTCCACCACCACAGCCAGCTGGCCTACCACGACGCCGGCCAGCCGGTGTGCAGCGAGTGCGCGTCCTGACCACGACGCCACCCGAGACACCAATGACAAGAACGACACGAAGGAGAGCTGAAAGATGAACGTGAAGGTCGCCATCAACGGATACGGCGTGATCGGTAAACGGGTGGCCGACGCGGTCCGCGCCATGCCCGACATGGACCTAGTGGGGGTGGCGGACGTGACCACCGACTGGCGCGTGCGCACCGCGATCGAACGAGGCATCGCGCTCTTCGCCGCCACCGATGAGGCCGGCGCCGCCATGGTCCAGGCCGGGGTACCTGTGGCCGGCACCCTGGCAGAACTGCTGGCCCAGGCCGATGTCGTGGTGGACACCACCCCCAAGAAGGTCGCCGCCACCAACCTGGAGGTCTACCGCGCGGCCGGGATCAAGGCTGTGTTCCAGGGCGGGGAGTCCCACGCCACCACCGGACACTCCTTCGTCGCCCAGGCAAACTACGCCACCGCCCTGGGCCTGCAGGCCACCCGGGTGGTCTCCTGCAACACCACCAGCATCGTGCGCGTGCTCGGTGCGCTACACGACGCCGGCCTGCTCGCCCGCGCGCGTGGGGTGCTGATCAGGCGGGCCACCGACCCAGGCCAGTCCCACCAGCGCGGGATCATGAACACCGTGGTCCCCGAAGGCTCCATCCCCTCCCACCAGGGCCCCGACGCCCGCACCGTCCTGCCCGAGCTGGACGTGGTCACCATGGCCGCCAAGGCCGCCCACACCCAGACCCACAACCACTTCTGGACACTGCAACTGACCCGCCCGGCCAGCCGGGAGGAGGTCCTGGACGCCCTGCGGGCCGCACCCAGGATCGCGTTCATCCGCATGGCCGACGGCCTGACCGCCCTGAACACCACCGTCGAGCTCATGGGCGACCTGGGCCGGCCCCGCGCGGACATGTGGGAGGTCGCCGTGTGGGAAGACGTCCTGACCGTCGAGGGGGACGAGGCCTACCTGACCTACCAGGTCAACAACGAGGCCATCGTCATCCCCGAGACCATCGACGCGATCCGGGCCCTGACACAGACCGTCGCCGACGGTGCCACGTCGATCGCGCTGACCGACGAGGTCCTCGGGATGCGCCGCGAGTTCCTCCCCCACCCCATCCCCGTGACCGCCGACTGACACCAGCCGGTGCCGGGCTCCCCAGCACATCCCATCACGGCCGTGCGGCCGGGAAGAGGCGATCATGACCACCACACGCACCACGGTCCTGGAGGTCGGTGGCCTGCACTGGGCCACCTCCGAGGCTGTCATCGAAAAGACGCTGCTGGGCCGCCCCGGCGTGCTCGCCGTCCACGCCAGTGCCGCATCCCAGAGCGCGACCGTCACCTACGACCGGGACCCCACGTCGGTGGCCCAGCTGGTGGGCTGGGTCAACGACTGCGGCTACCACTGCGCCGGGCAGTCCGTGCCAGACCACATGTGCCACCCGATGGCCGAACCGGCCCCCAGCGACACCCACGCCGGGCACGCCGGACACGATTCCCATGAGGGCCATGGCGGGCACAGCAGCCACGTCGGGCACGAGGCGCACGCCGGGCACGCGGACCACGGCGACGGTGAGGAGGTCGACCGCTCCGCGCAGGCGGTCATGGGCCACGGCGGGCACCACGGCGGCGGATCGATGGAGGACATGGCCCGCGACATGCGCAACCGGTTCCTGGTCGCCCTGGTCCTGGCCATCCCCATCACGATCTGGTCCCCGCTCGGACGTGATGTCCCGGGGCTCCGCTGACCGGGGTCGGCGTGGACGTCCCAGTCGGCACCACCGCTGCGGCCGGTTCGGCGGCCGCAGCGGTGTCCCGACGGCCGAAGCCGTTGCGGATGCTGTGGATCACCACGGCCTGGGGGGCGTGCTTCGTCGTGATCCAGTGGGGCCTGCGCGACGCCCCGCTGCTGTGGTACGCCGCGCTACGTGCCCTGGTGGCCGGCGCCGCCCTGCTGGCCCTGGGAGCCATCCAGCACCGCCCCTCCCCCCGCGGCCCGCGTGCCTGGGGGCTCATCACGGTCCTCGGGCTGGCCAACGTCACGCTCGCCTTCGCCACCATGTTCGCCGGGGTCGCCGGCGGCGCGACGGGCACCGCCGCGGTGCTGGCCAACGCCCAGCCGCTGCTGATCCTCCTGCCGGCCTGGTGGCTTTACGGCGAGGCGCTCTCCCCCCGGACCGCTGCCGCCCTGGTCGTCGGCTTCGCCGGGCTCGTCCTGGTCGCGGTGCCCGGCGGCGGGGGCGGCGGCGCGATCCTGTCGCTGCTCTCGGCGGTGGCCGTGACCGCCGGCACGCTGCTCTCCCGCCGCCTGGGCGGGCTGGACCTGGTCACGGCCACCGGCTGGCACCTGCTCATCGGCGGGGTGGCCCTGGCCGGCCTCGCCGCGGCCGTGGAGGGCGCGCCGGTGATTACCTGGACCCCCCGCTTCGTCCTGTCGCTGGCGTTCCTGGCGCTGGTGGGCACCGCGGCGACCACGGTGGCGTGGTTCGCCGAGGCCCGCCGCAGCCGCCTGGACACCCTGACCACCTGGACCTTCCTCACCCCCGTCCTGGGCATCGCGCTGGCCACCGTCCTGCTCGGTGAACGCCCAGGCAGCTGGACCGCAGCCGGGCTCCTCGCCGTGCTGGTCGCCATGTGGATCACCCTGCGACCACCACGCCGGACCACCACCCCAGCGCCGCCGACTGGCTCAACCGACGAAGGCTCCGCCCCGGACACGGGGCCGGGAACGTCCCGCAGCCGCCAGATGGCCACCGCACCTGTCTTGCCGACCGAAGGAGAACCGTGATGCACGCCACGACCCACCCGAGCCCGTCCCCGGCGGCGCCGGCCCCCTCCGGGGCGCTGCCCCCGCAGGAGGCCGTGATCTTCGACCTGGACGGGGTGGTGACCGACACCGCCACGCTGCACGCCCGGGCGTGGCGGCAACTCTTCGAGGAGGTGCTCAGCGACCCACGCGCCGGCGAACCCGGCGCCCAGGCCCCGTTCGACGAGGTCGACGACTACCACCGCTACGTCGACGGACGCTCCCGCCGCCACGGGGTGGCCGCCTTCCTCACCACCCGCGGCATCGACCTGCCCGAAGGAACACCGCAGGACCCGGCCGGGGCTTGGACCGTGCATGGGCTGGCCGCCCGGAAGAACGAGCTCTACCTGGACCTGCTGACCGAGCACGGCACCAAGGCCTTCTCCGGCACCGTGGACCTGCTCGACCGGCTGCGAGCGGGTGGGGTGCCGGTGGCGCTGGTCACCGCCAGCCGCAACGCCGCCGCGCTGCTGGAGGCGGTCGGCCTGGCGGGGGCATTTGACGTGGTCGTAGACGGGGACCGTGCCGCCGAGCTCGGCCTGCTTGGCAAGCCCGACCCGGCGATGTTCCTGAGGGCGGCCACCGAGCTGGGCGTGGACCCAGCCCGGGTCGCGGTAGTGGAGGACGCGGTCGCCGGTGTCCGGGCGGCCCGCGCCGGCGGGTTCGCCCTAGTCGCGGGCATCGCGCGGGCCGGGCAGCGGGCCGAGCTGGAGGCCGCCGGGGCCCACCTGGTGGTCCAGGACGTCGCCCAACTCGACCTGGGCGCGCTGCGCGCTGACCCGTGGACACTCGTCTACGAGGGGTTCGACCCTGCCCACGAGGGACACCGTGAGGCGCTGACCACCCTGGGCAACGGCTACCTCGGCACTCGGGGCGCCGCCCCGGAGCGTGCCGCCGACACGGTGCACTACCCCGGGACCTACCTGGCCGGTGTCTACAACCGACTCGTCTCCTCGGTCCATGGCCGCCAGATGGAGGACGAGCACCTGGTCAACGCCCCCAACTGGCTGGTCCTCGACCTCGGCGCACAGGACGCACAGTCGTGGTGGTCCGCCGGTGGCCTCACCGTGTCTCGGGAGCGACGCGAGCTGGATCTGCGTCGCGGGGTGCTCACCCGCACCGCGGCGCTCACCGACCCGGCCGGGCGGCGGCTGCGGCTGCGGCAGCGGCGCCTGGTCTCCATGACCCGCCCCCACCTGGCGGCATTGGAGACGACCGTGGTCCCCGACGGCTGGAGCGGGATCCTGCGGGTGCGCTCCGGCATCGACGCGGGGATCCGCAACGCCAATGTCGCCGAGTACGCCGCGCTGGCCGACCGTCACCTGCGCACCACCGGCGCCGAGAAGGCCGGGCCGGGCGCCCTTGTGGTGGAGGTGGAGACCGTGCAGAGTCAGGTGCGCATCGCCACGGCGACCCGCACCACCGTCAACGGACTCACCCCGGAGGCTGACGTCGAGCACGACAGCGGGCTGCACTCCCTGGTGCTGGACGTGCCGGTCACCGACGGTGAACCGGTCACCATCGACAAGGTGGCCGCCGTGTACACGTCCAAGGACCCGGCGATCGCCTCGCCCCGGCTGGCGGCCCTGGACGACCTTGCCGCCGCCACCGGAGGTTTCGACGACCTCCTCACCGGGCACGTGGCGGCGTGGGAGCGGCTGTGGGACCGCTTCGGGATAGAACTGACATCCGACACCCAGACCCGCCTCGTGCTCAATCTGCACGTCTTCCACCTGCTCCAGACCCTGTCCACCCACACCGCGGAGCTGGACGCCGGCGTCCCGGCCCGCGGCCTGCACGGAGAGGGCTACCGCGGGCACGTGTTCTGGGACGAGCTGTTCGTCCTGCCGGTGCTCACCACCCACCTGCCACAGGTCAGCCGCGGACTGCTGGACTACCGGTGGCGTCGCCTGGACGCCGCCCGCCGCGCCGCAGCACAGGCGGGCCTGCCCGGGGCGATGTTCCCCTGGCAGTCCGGCAGCGACGGGCGGGAGGAAACCCCCGACATGCTGTTCAACACCCGCTCCGGACGGTGGATGCCGGACAACTCCCACCGCCAGCGCCACGTCGGCCTCGCCATCGCCTACAACGCTTGGGAGTACTACCAGGCCACCGGCGACCTCACCTGGCTCACCCGGCGCGGCGCGGACCTGATCATCGAGGTCGCACGCCTCTTCACCGCCCTGGCCACGCACGACCCCAACACCGACCGCTTCCACATCAGCGGCGTGATGGGACCCGATGAGTACCACGACGGCTACCCCGACGCGCCCGGCCAGGGCCTGAGCGACAACGCCTACACCAACGTCCTGACCGCATGGGTATGCCAGCGGGCAGTGGAGGTCCTCCAGGCCGTGGCCGGGCAGGAGTGCGACGATCTGCACGCCCGCCTCCACATCGCCCGCGAGGAGCCCGCCACCTGGGAGCACCTCAGCCGGCGCCTGGCCGTGCCGTTCCTCCCCGAGGGCCCCATCGCCCAGTTCGCCGGCTATGAGCACCTCGCCGAGCTGGACTGGGACCACTACCGGCGCACCTACGGCAACATCGGGCGCCTGGACCTGATCCTGGAGGCCGAAGGCGACGCCACCAACCGGTACAAGCTCGCCAAACAGGCCGACGTCCTCATGCTCATCTACCTCCTGGGACCCGACGGGTTGCTGAACATGCTCGAGCGCCTCGGCTACCCCACCACCCGCCAGGCGCTGGCCCGCACCGTGGACTACTACCTCGCGCGCACCGCGCACGGCTCCACGCTCAGCCGAGTCGTGCACGCCTCGGTCCTGGCCCGCCTGGACCCCGCCCGCGGGTGGGCCACCTTCCGTGAGGCCCTGGCCGCGGACCTGGACGACACCCAAGGCGGCACCACCCAAGAGGGCATCCATCTGGGCGCCATGGCCGGCACCATCGACATCGTCATCCGGTCCTTCGCCGGCCTGCGCACCGAGGGCCCCACCGTTGTCCTGGACCCGGCACTACCGGCCGGGCTACCCGCCGTGCGCTTCCGCGTCCAGCACCGCGGCCAACGCCTCCACGTCATCCTCGACGAGACCACCCTCACCGTCACCGCCGAGCCGTGCGCGGCCAGCCCCCACATCCGGCTGCGAGTCGGGGAGCACGAAAGCGCCCTCCCGGCCGGCACCACCCGGCGCTTCTGTGCGGTCCCGGGCGTCGTAGTGCCCGGGCTGTGATCGTAGGCGTGCCCGCATTCGTGACAGACCAGCCGCCCCGCCTCGTCTGGGTCGAGGATTCCGTAGTGCCCGTGCCCGTCGGCGTCGCCGACCCTCATTTGCCCAGCACCCGGCGCACCGTGACCCGGGTGGTCTGCGCACGCTCAGCCAGGCGGAGCGGCGCAGGTCTCGCAACTGGGTGCCAGCCAGTTCGGTGCCGGCCAAGATGGCGCGTAACTCGCGGCGCAGGTTGCGAGGGCTCACCGGGCCGTTGCCACGGGAATGAGCGAATACCCACGGCACCCCCTCGGTGCGCTGGTGCCAGCGCCGTCGCAACATCAATGTCACCGGCTCAGGTACTACGAGTACCCGGCCGTGCCGAGACTTGGTGGTCGGGCTGCGGTGGGCATCGGAGTGATCATCGTCCGTCAAGATCGCCACGACCCTGATGCGCCCGGCTTTCAGATCCACATCCGGCCAGTGCATCGCCAGTGGCTCCCCGGTTCGCACCGCTGTTCCCACCATGAGGGTGATGACGTCCTCCAGCACCGAGTGGGCGTGTGCCCCGGTGGGCAACCCGTCCTCACCGAGGACCGCATCGTGGGAGCGCACCAGTGTCACCAGACTGCGCACCTGCTCCCCACTGAGTACGTGCACATCGGGGCTCTTGCGCGCCGGCCAGGGGACACCCAGCATCGGGTCCCTGTCCAGGGCGCCAAGGCGCACCGCGCGAGCAGTGGTGTGCCGCAGTGCCGCCATGACCTGGCGGGCCTTGGTGGGGGTCTTGGCAGCGAGCTCATCCACATGGTCGGCGAGCGTGGGTGTTGTTAGTTCACGCAGGCGCAAGTCTCCGATGGCCCCCAGCGTGGTGCTCATTGAGCGGTTGTAGGTGAGGCGAGATGACGAGGCGGGCTTACCGACGCGGGCTGCGAACTTCAGCCACTCCTCCCAGGCGTCCTGAAGCCGTGTGTCGGGCGTGATGCCACCATTGCCAGCGGGCACTATCTGCTTCAGTTTGGCGTTCAAAGCCCGCTTGGCCGCCGCCTGAGACTTACCGGTCGCGGTGATGTCTCGGTAGGCACCGGTGTGGGTCCTGACCTTCACCCGAGCCCGGGCCTTGCCGTCTGGCAGGTCCCGTACTCCGATTTCTCCTCTGTCGCCTGGTCGTAGTGGTGGGCGCCCTGCGCTCACGCCGCCTCCTGGGAGGCTACCCAGGCATCGACGTCGGTGTGGCGGTAGCGCACATACTTGCCCACGCGCACGAATGTGGGGCCGGTGCCGGTGTAGCGCCAGGCCTCCAGGGTGCGCGTAGGAACCTGGAGGTGCTCGGCCACCTGGGTCGAGGTCAGGAGTCGGTCGGTCTCGGGGCGTAGGGCCGCTGCTGCGGTGTAGTCGTTGCTCATGTCGAGTTCTAGCCCGCCCGGCCACATCATCGCCGTCATGATCCTGCCCTCACTCACACTTTATTCACGCTAAACGTTGCGGAACACCCAGTGGCAACCAGTGGTCACCCAGCCGGATGTGGTGGATTTGCCCTGCAAACTCAAGGATGACGCGCAACTACCAGGGTTGTCCAGGAATGGGCTCCCCTAATCCGTGGGTTGCGGGTTCGAATCCCGCGGGGCCTACCTCAGCCCCCTCTGCCCGCCGGTTTCGATCGGTGCGGCGCGCAGCGCACACGGCTGGAGTTCGCCAGTGGCAGGATTTGCTGGACTATCGCTTGGTCATCCCCCGATTTGCTGGACCATCGCTCGGTCATCCCCCGCGGTAGTACATGCCCACCTCGCCGTCAGGACCTGACGCTGGCCAGTACCCGCCGGAATCGTGGCTGCGAGGAGCCCGACGCGGACGATGAACCACCAAGGCTGTCAGCCCCAGGAGTGGGCCCAGCCACAGAGTTGGCAGAAGCCGGTTACCGAGGATGTTCACCACCTGCTGAACCATGTATTGGTCAAGGAACCCCACCATCGCGAGGTACCAGGGCACGTACACCGCAGCGACGCTCGCAAGCGTGATGGAGGTCGCTCCGCAGGTCCCGAGGAACGTAGCCGCACCGGACGCACCGTTGCCGCTGAACAACGCCCGCAGCAACAGCAGCAGTACCAGGGCGAAGACTAGGGTCAGGGCAAGTGCGGCCATGACGCCGCCACCAGCGGGCGTCACAGGCGGAATCGTCTGTGTAAAGAGTTGGACCACCGTGACCGTCCGCCCCGACCACAGCAAAGCGCTGGAGACTAGGCCGACCCCGACCCACACGATAAGCGCGACCGCCGTGATGATCAGCGCAGGACGCCAAGGCGAAACCTTATCCATGAGCCAGCTCATTAGGGGGTAGCAAGGAAACTAAGGTGGCCGAACCATGGGCAGGTCGGCGCGCAGGCCAGCCAGGCGCAGCGCACGGCTGGGGCTGCCTTGAGCGCCTCGGCATCCACCCGAACCTTGGGGTACTCATTGCGGGACGATCTCCTTGCATACGGGTCGGACGTGGAGGTCACCCCATGCGGGCGACCTCCACGTCCCTCTGATGCTGCTAGTCGTGCAGGGTAAGCGCGGGCCTCACGCCGCTTCGCGTCGGCGCCACGCCAGCCAGAGCGTCGCTGCGCCGAGCATCGCTAGCACGGCGCCTAGAGCGGCCAGCGGGAGCATGGACACTCCGGTCGCGGCCAGTCCGTTGTCACCGCCCTCGCTGGAAGCGTCGTCCCCTGCGTCACCGCTACCCGAACTTGCGTCTGCGGCAGCATCTTCCCCGGTCCCGTCCCCAACAGGGTCATCTCCGGCGTCTTCGTCGTCATCCTCCGCGCCGCCGTCGTCGACCTCATCGGCGAGCACGGTGATCGTGTCCCAGCCGACTTGGGCGTCGTCCGGGGCGGCCCATACAGCGATCCGGTGTGCGCCCGCTGCGGTATCCGCCGGAATGGTCACCACTGCTTGCCCGTTCGCATCCACGGTGTGGGTGCCGAGGTATACGGGCTCGCTGAACAGCCAGATGCCAGCCTCTGTGCCCTCCTCGACGCCGTCGATAGTGACTGTGATGGCCTCGCCCGCCACGGCTTGATCTGGTGCTGCGATGGTGCCTTCCAGGGCCGGGTCGAGATCCTCTTCAGCGGGTGCGCTGCCAGGAATCGTCCCCGGTGCCGGCGCGTCCTCCATCACAGTGAACGTGGCGGCTGCTGTGAGGTCGCCGGAGGTCAAGGTCACCTCGTGTACCCCGGCGCCCAGCGATTCACTGGTGAACGTGAACGTCACCTCTCCGTCGTCGTTCGCCGCGGCCGCGTCCACCTCGGACCCCGCGACGGTCAGAACTATGTCAGCGCCCGCCGGGAAGTCCGCGCCGCTGATGGTCACCCCGGAGTCAGCCAACTCGGTTTCGGTCAGTTCTTGCGGAGCAATCGCTGCCGTCGGTTCGTAGACCACCGGATCCTCGATCACCGTGAACGAGGTAGATGCCGACAGGTCGTCGGAGGTCAAGGTCACCTCGTGCGCACCGGCGCCCAGCGAGTCACTGGTGAAGGTGAACGACACGTCCCCCTCATTGTTCGCCGTGGCCGTATCGACCTGGGAACCACCGATGTTCAACGCAACATCAGCACCGGCAGGGAATTCCGTACCGGTGATCGTCACACCCGACTGCGCCAACTCCGAGACCGTCAACTCACCTGGAGACACCGAAGCCACTGGGTCATACACCACCGGATCCTCAACCACGGTGAACGAGGCAGACGCCGACAAGTCACCAGACACCAAAGTGGCCTGATGCTCGCCCGCGCCCAGCGAGTCACTGGTGAAGGTGAACGACACGTCCCCCTCATTGTTCGCCGAACCCGAGTCGACCTCAGATCCGCCCACGCTCAGGGCAACCTCCGCACCAGCCGGGAAATCCGCACCGGTGATCGTCACACCGGAATCTGCCAATTCGGCCTCGGTGACTTCCTCTGGCGAAACCGAGGCAACCGGGTCATACACCACCGGATCCTCAACCACGGTGAACGAGGCAGACGCCGACAAGTCACCAGACACCAAAGTGGCCTGATGCTCGCCCGCGCCCAGCGAGTCACTGGTGAAGGTGAACGACACGTCCCCCTCATTGTTCGCCGAACCCGAGTCGACCTCAGATCCGCCCACGCTCAGGGCAACCTCCGCACCAGCCGGGAAATCCGCACCGGTGATCGTCACACCGGAATCTGCCAATTCGGCCTCGGTGACTTCCTCTGGCGAAACCGAGGCAACCGGGTCATACACCACCGGATCCTCAGTCACCGTGAACGAGGTAGATGCCGACAGGTCGTCGGAGGTCAAGGTCACCTCGTGCGCACCGGCGCCCAGCGAGTCACTGGTGAAGGTGAACGACACGTCCCCCTCATTGTTCGCCGAACCCGAGTCGACCTCAGATCCGCCCACGCTCAGGGCAACCTCCGCACCAGCCGGGAAATCCCCACCGGTGATCGTCACACCGGAATCTGCCAATTCGGACTCGGTGACTTCCGTTGGCGAGACCGAGGCCACCGGGTCATACACCACCGGATCCTCGATCACCGTGAACGAGGCAGACGCCGACACATCACCTGAAGCCAACCGCACCTGATGGGTACCGGCATCCAGCGAATTGCTGGTGAAGAGGAACGAGACCTCCCCAGCGTTGTTCGCGGAGGCCGAATCCATATCCGAACCGTTCACTTGCAGCGCGACCGCCTCACCCGGCGGGAAATCCGCACCGGTGATCGTCACACCGGAAGCGGCCAATTCCGACACCGTCAACTCACCAGGCGACACCGACGCCACCGGGTCATACACCACCGGATCGGGTTCAACGGTCAAGGTCGCACTCGCGGAGACACTGCCGCTGACGAGATGGAGTTCGTGGGTTCCTACTCCCAGGGTGTCCGAGTGGTACAACACGGTGACGGCCCCATCCCACGTGGCCATCGTTTGGTGGCTCAACTGGTTGTTGACGTACAACTCCACCCAGTCGCTGCCGGGGAAGCCCTCCCCCTGGATCTGGATGCCGGGGTCGGCCAGTTCGGACACCGTCACCGTGGACGACGGAAGGATCTCGATCTCAGGCTCAACGGGCTCGCCGCCCCCAACTCGGTCAGCAGTCCAGTCAAACTCGTACCCGCCACAGCTTCCGGAGGGCAGGAAGCCGGCACGCCCGGTTCCGCTCGCGCTGCCGTCAGCATGCACGGTTCCCGTCAACTCGTAGTACGGCCGAAAATCGTCGGTGCCGTATTCCCACTCGACCTCGAAGGGCACGCCCGCTTCGATCTGTGTAGGGGGCATCTCCGCCCACTGCACCGGCTGGTTGTAGAAACCGTCGAAGCAGTAACTTATGGTGTCGAAATCGCTCATCACGCCGTGGGCGTCGATCTCGAACGAGACGGTCGCGCCGTTATAGGCGTCACTGGTCCCCTCGTAGGTACCGGCCTGCGGCGGTGCGGCGTGGGCGAGAGTCGGCACGAGCAGACTGCCCACAAGGGCCGCGGCTGCGCCTGCCGCCCCGAGGATGGGGGCGCGCCTAGGCCGCGAGCGCGGGCGTTCGGTCTGGGTCTTCAACAGGTCTCCTCTTCTGAGCACACGGACGCGGTCGTGGCCTCAAGCCACCCGCGCTGATGCTCCTGGAAACCCGCAACTCCCCGCGGCGGTTCGCCCCTAGGTTTACTACTAGGTTTTCTCCAGCGGCCTGCCGTCGCCCTTCACCATTAACGCCGCGATCTCCTCACGGCTACTCAGACCGAGTTTCTTCAGCACGTTCCGGATGTGGTACTCCGGTGTGCGGGGGCTGACCACCAGGCGTGCGGCGATCTCCCGATTCGTCAATCCGTCTGCCACGAGGTCGGCGATCTCCCGCTCCCGCGCGGTCAGGACAGAGAACTGCTCCGAGCGTTGGGCAAGTGCCGCCTCCGCCCGGGCGATACCGCCCTGTGCCCGTCCCAGTTGCAGGCGCATTCCGAGCCGTTGGAACGTGGTCGCGGCCGTCCGCAGCAGGTTCCCGGCCTTGAGCGCATCGCCGGTGCGAAGCAGGATCTCCGCCTGGGTGGTCAGCAACATCGCCCGCTGCCCCTGGGAGTCCTGTTCCTCTGCGATCCGAAGGCCCTGGGCTATCAGGTAGTGCGCCGTGTCCAGATCTCCCATCGCCGCCGCAGCCGTGGCGGCGTCGGCGTGCCTCAAGGCGGCCATCACGTCTATCGGTTCACCCAACAGTTCCGGGCAGGCCACCGGCGATCCGAGGACCGCCGAGATGCGGGTACGCGTCGTCAACACCGCGCGTCGCCACCACCCGAACCGCGGCAACGGCGCCTCGTTCAACCGGTCGAGCCGCTCCTGGAGCACAGTCATGTCGGCGCGCCCCTGTGCGGCCACCAACAACCCGGTCAGCGCCATACTGACCAGGTCCGGGGCGCCGTAGCGCTCAGCGTGCTCGATGGCTTGCTCCCCGGCGGTTTCGGCCTCGTCCAGGAGCCCCAGCGAAGCCAGGCAGAAGCACAGTCCGGTCCCGAGGTTGGCAAGCACGTCGGCCTGGCCGTACCGGCGGGCCAGCGTGAGTCCGCGTTCAGCGATCTGGGCGCCGGTCTCGTATTGGTCCAGCAGGTAGGCCGCCCACACCGCGCATGCGACAGCGTGCAGCACCGAGGCCACCTCGAGCGCTTCCGCCCGTTTCATCCACGCCGGCACCGGGAGGAACGTAGTGCGGGCCTGCCTGATCCGGCCCTCAACGAGCAGATCCATGGTGCGGTAGATCGCCGCGACCACCTTGTTCACCTCCCCGGGCAGCGATTCCAGTCGGGAGACGAAGCGTTCCGGGGCCCGCCCGTCAAGAAGGGCGACGACGTCGATGTACTCCCGCAGCACTTCGGCGTCGACACTGTCAGCGGTGGCGGCGAGCAGCACGCGCGCGTCATCCTCCTGCCCGGCCATGCGCAGCACGTTCGCCAACAGCACCCGCGCTTCGCCTGCGCGCGGCTGGAGTTCTATGAGAGCACGTAGCGTCTCGATAGCCGTGTACAGATCCCCGGTCAGGATCCTGGCGCGCGCCAGCAGCGTCGTCGACTCTTCGGTGTGCTGCCCGGCGCCCAGACCGCGGAGCCATTCCAGGACGGCAACAGGCTCGGAACCGATCGCTACGCGGGCCGCTCGCACCAGGGTCTGCACGTCCTCCGCGGTGAGGTCGGGTGCGGCCCGCGCAAGGTGATCGGCCCTGTCGAACAATTCGATCTCAGGCAGCCCGGCGACCCGGCGGTGCAACTCTGCACGTTGCCGCGAGGGGATGTTCTGGTAGACGCTCAGCCTGACCACCGGGTGCAGAACTTCGTGCCCGCTCTCGATGAGCAAACCCCGGGCGGCCAGCGTCCTCGCTCCAGATTCGACGCCGTCGGCGTCCAGACCGGTCACGCGCATCAGAGTGTCGGCGTCGGCCACGGCGCCGAGCAGCGTGAGCGCTTCCAGGACGCGGCGGGAGGTTGCCGGGAGGGTGGCCATGTCGTCGGCGATCGCTGCGCTGAGGATCTTGTCGTGATCGCCGGCGCTGAGACGCATCACTTGATCTAGGCGGTCCGCCTGCGGGTGGCGCCGGAACGCCGCCGACGCCGTGCGCGCGAACAGCGGGTTCCCCTGCGCTGCGGCTACCACGGCGCGGCGCTGCCGGTGGGTCACACCGGTGAGGAGACGTTCCACCACGTCGTCGGGCAAGGCATCCAGGACGATGTGCTCCACGGCCGCTCCGCGGCTACGGGCCAGGGTGAGCAGGTTCAGTGGCGCCTGGCCGGTGCGATGCACCAGCACGAGCGTCAACGGGATCGGGGCGGGGGTCTGGATGAACGCGGTGAGGAACGCTATCGACGCGGGGTCCAACCATTGCGCGTCGTCGACGGCAACCACCACGGGCACGTCCTGGTCGCTCAGGGCTTGAGCGCACCTCGCCCCGAGCACCGCCGGGGTAGCCACATCCAGCAAGGTTTCGATCCGGTCGGTCAGGATCTGCTCAACCATCACCCGATGGGCCGACAGTGGCGCCTCGGTATGCAGCCGGTCACCGTGCGCCAGGAAGACCCGGGGCATTGGCGCACCGGCCGCTGTGTCCTGGTGCTTGTGGAGGTGGCTGAGCGCGCTGGCCAGCAACGCGCTCTTGCCGATTCCCAGTGGCCCCTCGATCTGGATGACTCGTACCTGCCCGGCCGGCAAGGGCGCCCTCAACAGTCCGCGGATCCGTTGTTCTTCGAGTTCGCGCCCGATGAGCACGTCGCTTCCTCTGCCTTCCATTGCCCCGATATAAACAGCGCGAGTAAGAACCACCGCACTGCGTGTCGGGTGTGATCCTACGGTGCCCTGGACGGGCTGGCGGCGCTCAGGACTGTGATGAGGGGATGCACAACCTCCAGGCCTCCCTAGAGGGGAAAGTTGCGCATGGCCACTCAGTGTCCAGCTCCGGGTCCACTTGCCTGGAGGTGCGCCTGCACCGCGTCGATCGTGTCCGCCTCGCCCGGCGACTTGTCCTCGCGGTAGCGCAGCACGCGCGCGAAGCGCAGCGCGACGCCACCGGGGTAACGGGGAGAGCGCTGGACCCCGTCGAAGGCGATCTCCACCACCTGCTCGGGCCGCACGTGGACCACGTGCCCCTCGCGGTGCGTCTCGAGTTCCAGGAAGCGGCGGGTCTGCCACTGCAGCATCTCGTCGGTCATGCCCTTGAAGGTCTTGCCGAGCATGACGAAACCATCGCCGTCACGTGCCCCGAGGTGGACGTTGGAGAGCCAACCGTGCCGCCGTCCGCTGCCCCACTCCACGGCGAGCACCACCAGATCCAACGTATGCCGCGGTTTGACCTTCACCCACGCGGCACCGCGGCGCCCTGCGTCATACGGCGCGGTGAGGTCCTTAAGCACCAAGCCCTCATGACCAAGGGCGACGACCTCACGAAAGAACGCCTCGAGTTCCGCGGCGTCACCGGTCACCCGGCGCGGGACGAGCGCGCGGGCGGGGACGACCTGTTCGAGTGCGGCGAGCCGCTCGGACGCCGGAGCGGTGATGAAGTTCGTGCCGTCGCGGTGCAACAGGTCGAAGAAGTAGACGGTCAGCGGCGCAGCACCCTCCCCGCCCTCGTGGCTGCCGGTGCGTGAAGCCGTCTCCTGGAAGGGCCGCGGACGCCCGGCCGGGTCCAGGGCGATGGCTTCGCCGTCCAGGATGAGGTGCTCGGCGGGAAGAGCGCGCACCACCTCGACGACCTCCGGGACCCGCTCGGTGATGTCCTCCAACGAACGGGTGAACACGGCGACCTCGCTGCCGGAGCGGTGCACCTGGACCCGGATGCCGTCCACCTTGCAGTCCGCGGCGACGGCGTCATTCGCTTCACCTCGGAGTTTCGCCAGCGCGGCGGGCAAGTCCGGCGCCGCTGAGGCGAGCATGGGCCGCACCGGCTGCAGCACCATGGGCCGGAACTGCTCCAGGGCGCCGATGCCGCCGGTCAGCGCCGCGCGGGCGACGGGCCCGGTGAGGGCGCTGAACATCGCGGCACGCCGGACCGCGGTGACAGGCACGTCGCTGGCGTCGGCAATGGCCTCCAGCAGCAGGGAGTCCAGCGCACCCTGGCGCACCTCACCCAGGATGAGGCCCCGCAGAAACCCTTGTTCAGGCTCGGTGAGCGCACCGAAGAGCGCAGTGACCGCCCGGGCGCGGCCCGCCTGCGAGCCGGCGCCCGCGAGCGCCGATATCTCCTCCAACCGCTGATCGACGTCGAACGGCGTGAGCGATGGCACGGAGGCGGGCGACGGGAGGGCCGCCAGCGTTCGCCAACCGACACCGGTGCGACGCTGCCGCACCCGGCCGGAAAGGTAGGTGGCCACTACCTCGATCTCGTCGGCCTGGGCTTCCCGGAGAGCAGCGGCCAGCAGCGCCCGCTTCTCCAACCGCGCGCGGGTGGCGGCCACTGCGGCGGAGATCTCAGCGATCCGGGCGAACAGCACAGCGCCGATTCTGGCACCGTCCTGCTCGAGGCGCGCGGTGCAATGACGCCTGCTGCAGCGGCGCCCAGCGCGCGCACGGAGGCGCGGACTTCGCGCTGGTGCGCATCCCACGCCGATATGGGTGGATAGGGACAGCGACGCGGACGCCCCGGGCGGGCAGGGAGGCTGTGATGAACGAAGCAGACGTGCAGGACGTGGATCTCTTGGTGATCGGCGGCGGTAAAGCCGGCAAGTCCCTGGCGATGGACCGGGCGAAGGCCGGTTGGTCGGTGGTCATGGTGGAGCGGGACAAGATCGGCGGCACGTGCATCAACGTGGCGTGCATCCCCACCAAATCGCTGATCGAATCCGCCCGCACGGTGCACACCGTCCGCGAGGCCGCACAGTTCGGCGTCATCGCCGGCGGCGAGCTGCAGGGGGCCAGGGGGCTCGAGCCGCGGGTGGATCTGGGACTGCTGCGGCACCACAAGAACGGTGTGGTGGACGGCATGGTTCAGGCGCACGAGCAGATGTTCGAGGACTCCGGGATGGACTTCGTCCTGGGAACAGCCGAATTCACTGCCCCGCGCACCGCCTCGATCACAACGGCCGACGGCAACACTCGGTCAGTGCGCGGGCGGAATGTGGTCATCAACACCGGCACCACTCCCGCCTGGCCGGACCTGCCGGGGCTGGAGGCAGCGCAGGTGTGGGACACCGAGGACATCCTGCACCTGGAGCGCATACCCGATTCACTGCTGATCCTGGGCGGCGGCTATGTGGGGTGTGAGTTCGCGTCGATGTTCGCCGCCTTCGGCAGCCGGGTCACATTGCTGCAGGGTGGGGAGCAACTGCTCGCCGGGGAGGATCCCGACGTCGCGACCCACGTAGCCCAGGCCCTCACCGACCAGGGAGTGCGGGTGCGCTTATCGGCGCGAGTGAACACCGTGCGCAGGGACGGGGGCGACGGCGAGGTGGTGGCCACCCTCGAAGACGGCACCGAGGTTCGCGGGAGCCAGTTGCTCTTGGCTGCCGGGCGCACGCCCGTCACCGCCGATCTCAACCTGAGCGCTACCGGCGTGGACCTGACCGATCAAGGTTTCGTCGTCGTCGACGACCAGTTGCGCACCACCGCCGAGGGCGTGTGGAGCGTCGGGGACGTCGCCGGCAGCCCCCAGTTCACCCATGCCTCCTGGCACGACTTCCGGCTGCTGCGGCGCAACCTCACCGGCGGGCAGGCCACTACCTCCGGACGCGTGATCCCGTACGTGGTGTTCATGACTCCGGAACTCGCCCGCATCGGATTGACGGAGACCCAGGCCCGTGAGCGCGGGCACCAGGTCAAGGTGGCGAGCCTGGACGCCCACGCCATCCCGCGAGCCAAGACCCGTCACGATGAGGTAGGGATGTGGAAGGCCGTCATCGACGCCGCTGATGACCGGATCCTGGGCGTGTCGCTGTTCGGCCGCGGCGCCGGCGAGGTGCTGGCCGCGGTCCAGATGGCGATGCTGGGCGGGCTGCCGTATCAACAGGTCCGGGACGCGCCCATCACCCATCCCACGATGGCCGAGGGCCTGAACCTGCTGCTGGACACCGTGGAGGACTGAGCGGCGCCGTGATCACCGGCGGGACCCACCGCGCAGTTGCAGCCACGCGGCCAGTCCGTAATCAAGCTCGCCGCCCCCGTCACAGTGCTGTGGTCAGAGGTTGGTGCGGTGGTCAGAGGTTGGTGCGGTCGTCAGAGGTTACTGAGCATCTGGTCGAAGGAGGGCACGTCGTCGTACAGATCTTCCGGTCCCTCATTCGCTCTGGCGGCGACCAACTCGGCGAACTCCGTACCGGCACGGGCGATGCGCGCAGGAAGGGGGTTGACGTCGTCGCCCGCACCGGCCCAATCATCGGTGGCGGCGAATACCGTGGTGGTGGCCACCTGGGTGCGAAGGTAGGTGAACATCGGGCGCATCGCGAAATCCAACGCCAGGGAGTGGCGCGCTGTGCCTCCGGTAGCACCGAGCAGCACCGGCATGCCGGTCAGCGACTCGTTGTCGATGACGTCGATGAAGGATTTGAACAGCCCGGAGGCGCCCGTGGTGTAGATCGGGCTGACGGCGATGAGGCCGTCCGCGCGGGCCAGGCGATCCAGGACTTCCTTGAGTTCCCCGGTGGCGAAGCCGGAGAGCATGGCGTTGACGATCTCGTGGGCGTGGTCGCGAAGTTCTACGGTTTCCACTTCGGCGTTCACGCCGCGCTCCTGCAGCCCCGTCGTGGCGGCTTCGGCCAGCCGATCGGTGAGCATCCTGGTGGACGATGGCTTTCCCAGGCCGCCGGAGACGGCCATGATCGTGCGTTCAGTCATGTGGGTGGTCCTCCTTACAGTCCGAAGGCCGCGCCACGCTGGGCGGTGGCGGCAGCGGCCGTCTCGGGGGCGTCGGTCTTGGTCAGGTCATCCTCGGCGAGGCGGCCGGTCCACAGGTCCTCGCCGGCCACGTGCTCCTCCCCGGCGATGCCCTCACGCTCGGCCTGGGCCACTCGCTCGGCGTGGCTCGGCGGGTCGGAGGGCACGTGGGCGGGGCGCTTGGACTCGTTCTCCTTGCGCAGCGCCGGCACGATCTCCTCGGCGAGGATGTCGATCTGCTCCAGCACCGTCTTCAACGGCAACCCGGCGTGGTCGATGAGGAACAACTGGCGCTGGTAGTCGCCCACGTCCTCGCGCATCTTGGCATAGCGGTCGATGACCTGCTGCGGGGAACCGACGGTCAGCGGCGTCTCGCGGGTGAAGTCCTCCATCGACGGGCCGTGGCCGTAGACGGGGGCGTTGTCGAAGTAGGGACGGAACTCGTTCCAGGCGTCCTGGGAGTTCTTCCGGGCGAAGAATTGACCGCCCAGGCCCACGATCGCCTGATCCGCCTGGCCGTGGCCGTAGTGCTCGTAGCGTTGCCGGTAGAAGTGCACCATCCGCTTGGTGTGGTCCATCGGCCAGAAGATGTTGTTGTGTAGGAAGCCGTCACCGTAGTATGCGGCCTGCTCGGCGATCTCCGGGCTGCGGATGGAGCCGTGCCACACGAACGGGGGCACCCCGTCCAGCGGCCGCGGGGTGGCGGTGAATCCCTGCAGCGGGGTGCGGAACTTGCCCTTCCAGTCCACCACCTCCTCCTCCCAGAGGCGGCGCAGCAACGCGTAGTTCTCGATCGCCAGGTTGATGCCCTGGCGGATGTCCTTGCCGAACCAGGGGTAGACCGGGCCGGTGTTACCGCGGCCCATCATCAGGTCCATCCGGCCATTGCTGATCACCTGCAGCATGGCGTAGTCCTCGGCGATCTTCACCGGATCGTTTGTGGTGATCAGCGTGGTGGCAGTGGACAGCACGATGTTCTTGGTGGTGCCGGCGATGTAGCCGAGCATCGTGGTTGGTGAGGACGCCACGAACGGGGGGTTGTGGTGCTCGCCGGTGGCGAAGACGTCCAGGCCGGCCTGGTCGGCGTGCTGGGCGATCTTCAGGATCGCCTGCACCCGCTCGGTGTCGTTCGGGGTGTGCCCGGTGGTGGGGTCAGTGGTGACGTCACTGACCGTGAAGATGCCGAACTGCATGGTTGCCACCTCTCCAGAAAAGTCAATGCATTTGCATATACACCAGGGACAACGGTAGCCCTGCCGGAACTATTCCCACGGCCCTCGGCAGTGGGCGACCTCACCATTCCGCCTCACCCCTGGGCGCGACCGGCACCGGCACTTACCTGCAACCTGCCACTGGGCCACCCCCAAGCAAGCCCACTAGTGCCGCACCCGCCTTGAGGTGTGACCGGCACCTCAAGGCGGTTCGGAATGGCCAGGAGGATGTTCCGGTTATCAATAGATGACAGTTCCATGCGTTTGCATAGAGGAGTTTGAGTGACCAAGATCGCCATCGTGACCGGCAGCATCCGTCCCGGCCGCCAGAGCCTGACCGTGGCCAACTGGGTGAAATCCATCGCCGATCAGCGCACCGACGCGGAGTTCGAGATCGTAGATATCGCCGAGTTCAATCTGCCAGTGTGGGCGGAACCGGCCCAGGCCTCGATCCAGCCGCCGGAATCGGAGGTGGGCCAGCGCTGGTCGGCTGCGATGGCGCAGTACGACGGATACGTGTTCGTGGTCTCCGAGTACAACCACTCCATCAGCGGCGCACTGAAGAACGCGCTGGATTACCTCAAGCCGGAACTGCAGAACAAAGCCGCCGCGTTCGTCTCCTACGGCGCCGCCAGCGGTGCCAGGGCGGTGGAGCACCTACGGGCGATCCTGTCGGAGATGGAGGTGGCGCACGTGCGCAACACCGTGCTCATCTCCCTGTTCCAGGACTTCAAGAACTTCTCGGAGTTCGCGCCCACCCCGCCCGTGACCGAGTCGGTGATGCCGATGTTGGATCAGTTGCTGGTGTGGACCAGGGCGATGCAGACCGTGCGCGCCGGCGAACTGGTGGGCGCATCAGTCTGAGCCGCCACTCGGCGCGCTAGCCGCCGGGCGCCAAGGGGCGCACTGCGCGAGCCGCCGGTAACCACGGGTATGCGCGCCGCGCTAGCCGCCGGGCACCACGGGTGCGCGCCGCGCATCCACACACAGCAGATCCGCACCGCAGCAAAAGCGAGCGCGCAACGACTGCCGTGAGCGCGGCAAGGGCGCCCAGCAGGGCCGGTGTCCGTAGCCGGGCACCGGCCCTGCTCTGCGTAGCGAAGCCCAGCCCGGTGCACGTCCTTTCGCGGCGCCTATCCTCAGGCACATGCCCCTGGGTGACCGCCGCGAACCCGTGCCCAGCCGGCGTGGGATCGTTCGTGACTGCAGCGAGGACGCGAACACCACACCGGGGACAGGCCTGCCCGGGAGCGATGTGGTCATCTCCCGCGTTCCGTGGCCGGCGGCTGGCGGCGCCGTCCACATCGTCGCTCGAGACGGCGGGGACGTCCTCGGCGGTGTACTGGTGACCGGGACCGAGTTGCGGCATCTGCGCGTGCGCGAGAACGCACGCGGCCGGGGCCTGGGCACCGCTCTTATCCGGGCGGCCGAACGTGTGCTGCTCGAGCAGGGGCACCGCGAGGCGACCCTCATGGTGGACGTGGGCAACCGCCGGGCGCGCGCGCTGTACCTGCGGCTCGGCTATGTGCCAACCGGCCGCACCAACACCACCACCGATACCCGCATCGACGACGAAGGCCGCCGATCCAAGTGCACCCAGACCGAGCAGGAGTTGCGCAAAACCCTGCCGGGCTGAGCCCGCGGGGCGCCGGACGGTGCGGTTGTTACACTCGCATGACTCAGCACGGGGTGCCGAACAGTTCGGCTGAGATCACACCCGTTGAACCTGATCTAGTTCGAACTAGCGAAGGGATGCGCATATGGACGACCCCCGGAACCAGGATCCGAGGCACTTCGCCACCGGCGCTGCCACGGTTCTCGCCGCGATCCGGCGGGAAAGTCCGTTGGTGCAGAACATCACCAACACGGTGGCGACCAACTTCACCGCGAACACCCTCCTCGCCGTCGGCGCGGCACCGGCGATGGTCGATATCGCTGAGGAGTCAGGCATCTTCGCCGAAGCGGCCTCCGCGTTGCTGGTCAATCTGGGCACCTTGTCCAACCAGCAACGCAACGCCGCCCGCGTGGCCGTCACCGCAGCGGGTCAGGCAGGCACGCCGTGGGTGCTGGACCCGGTAGCCATCGGAGCGTTACCGTTCCGCACCGAGTTCGCCGCTGAACTACTGCAATCCGGGCTCAGCGCGGTGCGCGGGAACGCCTCGGAGATCATGGCCCTGGCCGGCACCGGGCCCGGGGGCCGCGGCGTGGACTCCACCGCGCAATCGGACTCCGCCGCTGATGCGGCAACCGACTTGGCCCGCGCACACCACACGATCGTCGCCGTCTCCGGAGAGCAGGACCTCATCACGGATGGGCAATCGGCGGTGTACGTGAGCGGCGGCCACCCGATGCTCACCCGCATCACCGCCAGCGGGTGCGCCCTGGGTTCTCTGGTTGCCGCTGCCTTGGGTACCGAAGCCACAGGATCGTTCGAAGCGGTGGTCGCCGCGCACCTCATCTACGGTGTGGCCGCTGAGCGCGCCGCCGAACACGCGACGGGACCGGGCACGTTCGTGCCGGCACTACTCGACGCGCTGGCAACGGTCACCCCGGAGCAGGTGATGACACCCGACCGGCTCCGCATCGTCAGAGCCGCCACCGCGGACGGTCAGGCGTGACGTTCGGTATCTACCTGGTGACCGACCCGGTGCTGTGCCGGCCTCGCGGCGTGACGGCCACCGTCGCCGCCGCGGTCGCCGGCGGGGCCCGCACCGTGCAATTACGAGACAAACACGCAGACGTCGATGAGCACCTGCGACAGTTGACCGACCTTGCCGCGGTGATCGACGGGCGGGCGCTGTTACTGGTCAACGACCGGCTCGACGTCGTCCACGCCGCCCGGCAGCGGGGCCTACCGGTGGACGGTGTGCACCTGGGGCAGCACGACCACTCCCCCGCCCGGGCACGAGACCTACTGGGACCGGAAGCGGTGGTGGGCCTGAGCGCGAACACCCCCGCGCATCTACAGGCGCTGGCACGGCACCCGCTGGGCACCGTGGACTATCTGGGGGTAGGCGCGATCCGGCCGACGACGACGAAGACCGACCATCCCCAGGCGCTGGGTATCGAGGGGTTCAGGAAGTTCGCGGCGCGTGCCTCGATGCCGTGTGTGGCCATCGGCGGGGTGCGGCCGGAGGACGTGGGCCCCTTGCGGCAAGCCGGGGCGAACGGCGTGGCTCTGGTATCCGCGCTGTGTGCCGCCCCGGAGCCGCAAGGAGCGGCCCGCCGGATGCGCGCGGTCTGGGACCGCACAGAAAGGAGCACGACATGACGATCCCTCGAGTGTTATCGATCGCCGGGTCCGACCCCTCCGGTGGGGCTGGGATCCAGGCCGACCTGAAGTCGATCGCGGCCAACGGCGGGTACGGCATGGCGGCGATCACCGCGCTGACGGCGCAGAATACGCATGGGGTGCGGCAGGTGCACGTACCGCCTGCGCAGTTCCTGGGCGCGCAATTGGACACCTTGGCCCAGGATGTTGAAATCGACGCCGTGAAGATCGGGATGCTCGGAGGCGCGGCGACGGTCGAGGCGGTGGCCTCGTGGCTCGGCCGCACGCCGGTGCCGTTTGTGGTGCTGGACCCGGTGATGGTGGCCAGCAGCGGTGACCGGTTGTTGGATCTGGAAGCCGAGCAGTGGCTGAGCGACCTCATGCCGCGTGCAGACCTGGTGACCCCGAACATCACCGAACTGGCGGTGCTGGCCGAGATCGCCGCCCCCCACGAGACGGGCTCCTCTGGTGAAGGGGCACGTTCATGGGCGCCGGCACAGGATTGGGATGAAGCGCAGGCCCAGGCACGGGTCGTGGCCACCCGGTTCGGTGTGGTGGTGCTGGCCAAGGGCGGGCACCTGCCCGCGGAAATGGCCACCGATGTGCTCGTGCGTCCGGATGGCCGGGCGAGCACGGTCAGTGCGCCATGGGTGCGTACCAACAGCACGCACGGCACCGGCTGCGCCCTGTCCTCTGCGATCGCCTGCCACGTGGCGGCCAACGGCGGGGACTGGGAGGCGGCGGTGCGCAACGCGAAAGACTGGTTGACCGCCGCGCTGGAAGGAGCGGAGCGCCTCGAGGTGGGCTCCGGTCACGGACCATTGCACCACTTCGCATCGGTGTCGGGGGAACCTACCCGGGCACGGTGAAGTCAGCGGTCCGAGCATCGTCGCGATGGCTGAGCCCCTGGAACCTACCCGAGCGCGGTGAAGTCAGGCGGAACGCGGCGGACCCGGCGGGTCCCCGTCTCTCGTCGCGCAGCAGCGGCCCGAGACGGCGAACGCGCGGTCACTTGTCTTGGTCGCCGCGGCTCGAACGCGGCTCAGGGTGCGCCGGCGGCAGACGGACCACCAGGAGTGGCAGGAACAGTTGAGTGAGCCACCCGATGGTCAGTGCGAACAGCACCGTGCCCACCCCGACCACACCACCGAGAAGCCAACCGGCAATCACCACAGCCACCTCGATGCCGGTGCGCACCACTCGCAGACTGAACGGCAGCAACCGGGACAGGGAGGTCATCAGCCCGTCTCGCGGACCGGGGCCGAGTTGAGCCCCGATGTACATCGCTGTGGCTACGCCGTTCAGCACGATCCCTCCGGCCATCATCAGAAGGGCCACGCCGAGCCCCTCGGCAGCAGGAATCACCGGCAAGGCAAGGTCGAGCACCACCCCGATCCACACGGCGTTGGCGACCGTGCCCAAGCCGGGCATTTCCCGCAACGGGATCCACAGCAACAACAGCAACAGGGACAAGCCGACGACGATGGTGCCGATCGATATCGGCAGATGGCGCGCTAGGCCGTAGTGGAGCACGTCCCACGGCAGCATTCCAAGTCCTGCCTGGATCAGCAGGGCCATCGATATACCGAAGAGCGTCAGCCCCAGGAACAAGGTCGTGAGCCGCAACGGGAGCCGGCCGGCGCGCAATTGCTGCGCCGGGGTCATCCGGCGCAGTCCCATGTCCTCCAAGGAGCGGCGCACGATCGAATCGTGCCACACCGACGCCGGGCGGGATGCGACCGTCCAGGTGCGCACTCCCCGGGGGTAGTTCGGTTCAAGCGCGCGGGCGCCGCCTGGCGTTCAAGCGCGTGGGCGCCGCCTGGCGAAGTCATCGGCGATCGAGTCGAACGTCGACCACCGCACCCCGTCGTGGTCGCCGATGTACTCGATCAACCGTTCCAACATCAGCAGCACCTGTGGGCGGCCGGAGACGTCCGGGTGCAGCAGACGGGGAAGACCGCATAGTCCATCTCGCGGTACACCCAGTCGAACTGGTCCCGCCACATCTGCTCCAGGTCGCGGGGATTGACGTATCCGTGGCTGTTCGGGCTCGACTTGATGTACAGCATCGGCGGCAGGTCGTCGAGGTACCAACTCGCTGGTATCTCGATGAGGTCGGTCTCCTGCCCGCGCTGCAACGGCTTCGTCCACTCCCGGGCGTCTTTGTCGTAGTCAATCCTCGCCCAGGTGTCTCCCACTCTCGATCCGCACGGCCATCCGTTCTGCTTGTTCACCTGACATGCAGGCGTTCACACCATTGCATGCGAAAAATTGCGGCAGGTGGATCCAGGCACAGGCACAGGCACAGCCCTCACAATACACACAAGAGTAACCTCCTGTTGGGCCGCGACGAATAGTTCGCGTGAATGTGCCGGAGACGGATGGCCCGTTCGAACCGCTGTGCCGAAAGTTAGTCCGAACCCCTGTGCCGAAAGTTAGTTCGAACACCCACACGAAGCGCGGCCGGCACAAACACACTTGCCACGGAATGCTTCCTGGGACAAAACAAAAGCCGGCAACCATCACGGTTGCCGGCTTGGATTCAGGAAACTCAGCCAGCGCTGATCTCGATCTGGCGAGCCTTGGCCGGAACAGCCTTGCCTACGCGCAACTCTAAGACGCCGTCACGTAGCGTGGCCTCGACCTTGTCCTCATCGACGTCACCGGGCAAACGCACCCGGTAGTGGAACTCGCCTACCCGCCGGCTCTGGCGGCGCAGGATGCCGACGCGCTCGCGTTCCTTCGATTCGCCGCGGATCGTCAGTTCGTTGTCGTCCAACTCCACGGAGACGTCGTCACGCTTCACACCGGGCAACTCCGCCTCGATCACGAAAGCGTCATCGGTCTCTTCAATGTCTACCGGTGGTGTCCACCCGGTAAGACCATTCAATGCCGAGGGTTCAAACGCCGTCTCGAGCATCTGCGACATTCGTCGATGCATGCTGTCCAATTCCCTGAACGGGTTCCACATCTGCAACTCATTGCGTGTCATTGTCAAACTCACCTCCAGAGTTCTCTACCTAAAAGACCTTTCACTTAGTACAGCGCTTTTGAGGCCGTTTTTATTCCCGAAGCCGTGTGAAGACTGGCACATTTGCCGACCGGCCGGCAATGGTCCTCATAGGCATTAGGGCAATGCTGACCGCAAGGGGTGGATTACACTCCGGTCACGAATATGCCGCCGCGCGTCGTTCTGCGCATTCCCCACGCGTGTGACGTGCCATCCTTGGGCTACCGGGTGCACAGTTGAGCGGGGAGTTGGTGTGTTATTCGTAGCCGTGGTGCTTAGCGGGTTCGCTGTCGCCGCCGCCACCCGCCGATGGTCACCGCTGCGCCGGTGGATCAGCCCGGCTGCCACCACGCTGCTCGCCCTGATCGGGGCGTTCCCGGTAGGCCTGAGCCTGATGGAGGTCACCTCCGGCGCCTGGCGCCCGATACTCACCCTCGGCGGCGCGCTGGTGAGCGCCGCGGCTCTGGTGCACCTGGGCGCGGCGGTCAACCACTACGTGTTGGATCCGGTGCGCACCCGCAGGGCGGAACGCTCCCAGGACCAGGACCTGCTCGCCCGCGTCGAGGAGCGCCTGGAGGATCGCGACAAACCGGACCGGCGGATCAGCCTCATCTCGCTGACGTTTCGGGCGATTCGCCGGATCCAGGAGGTGCGCGTGACCGGGCTGGCCGCGGAGATGACGTACTACGGGCTCATCTCGCTGGTGCCATTGGCCCTGGCCCTGGGATCGAGTTTGGGGTACTTGGAACGGATTCTGGGAGCGGCCCAGGTGGAGCGGATCGAGACCACCCTGGTGGATGCCGTGGCCACGATTTTCGCCTCCGACGTGACCGATGACGTGTTGGTCCCGCTGATAGAAGGCCTGTTGGACCAGGAACGAACCGGGGTGGCGATCGGTAGCGTGCTGGTGGCGCTGTGGTTAGCCAGCCGGATGTTCCGGGCAGCGATTCGAGCCTTGGACGACGCCTACGCCGTGCCCGAGCGCCGCTCGTTCCTCGGGTTGCAGGTGCTGGGCCTGGCCCTGGCCGGCGGCGCCGTCCTCACCTTGATCGTGCTGGTGTCCATGGTGGTGATCGGCCCGTTGCTCGGCGGAGGACAGCAGATCGCCGAGCAGTTCGGCCTCGGCGGGTTCTTCGAGGTGGCCTGGGCGGTGCTGCGCTGGCCCGCCGTCGCGGCCGTCACGACCGCCTACCTGACGATCCTGTACCGGTTTGGACCGAACATCGACACGACGTGGACCAGGTGCCTGCCCGGCGCCGTCCTTGGCACCGTGCTACTCATCGGCATTTCCCTGGGGTTCGGGCAGTACCTGGCCTACACCGGCACCTCAGTGCTGGAAGGCGAGACCGTGCAAGACACCGCGGTGCAGGCGGCTGCGCAAACAGTGGGCCTGGTGCTCGCCGGTGTGTTGTGGATGTGGCTGAGTTCGATCGCGCTGCTCTCCGGCGGCGTGCTCAACGCGGAGTTGGACCAAGGGGCAAGGGCGACCGGAACCGTCGCGAAGAGCGACGACGGCGCAGCCTCCCAGACCACCGGCGCCACCCGGCGCGAGGCTTCCGTTCGGGGGCGCGAGGCTTCTGTTGGTGAGGCGGCACGCGCGCGGGAGTGACCGCAACACGCCCCCTGCCACAGTGACCAGAGCGACGCACTCCTGCCACGGTGACCGCACCGCAGCTCACGGTCCGCACCGCCGCCCACGGACCGCGCCGGCGCCCACGGTCCGCACCGCGGCTCATGGTCCGCACCGCCGCTCACACAGGCCACGCGGCGGCGCCCTGGCGGATGGGGCGATCCCGCCGCCCGCCCCGGCCACGGTGTGCAGCCTCACCACCTGGGCTGCGCGCCGGGCAGCGCGGATCCGTAGGCTGAATGGCGTGAGCGATCAGTTCGAGCAGTTGGTGGACCTGCTGCACGGCAAGCGTTGGACGGCGCTGACCGGCGCCGGCCTGTCCACCGATTCCGGCATTCCGGACTATCGGGGCCCGGACTCCCCGCCGCGCACGCCGATGACGTTCCAGCAGTTCACCTCCGACCACGGGTTTCGCCGGCACTACTGGGCGCGTAACCACGTGGGTTGGCGGCACATGCGCATCACCCGCCCCAATGAGGGACATCGCGCCCTGGCGGCGTTGGAAACCGCTGGCGTCGTCACGGGGGTGATTACCCAGAACGTTGACCGCTTGCACCAAGTTGCCGGCTCGGTGAACGTGATCGACCTACACGGCCACTACAACGCCGTCATCTGCTTGAACTGCGGCCATCGGATGAGCCGGTCCGCGCTGCACGAGAAGTTGGAGGCGCTCAACCCTGGCTTCGCCGAGCGGATGGACGTGCAGGACGTGGAGATCGCACCGGACGCGGATGCGGTCATCGAGGCGACCGCCGATTTCCAGGTGGTGGACTGTCCGGTGTGCGGTGGGGTGCTCAAACCGGACATCGTCTACTTCGGTGAGACCGTGCCCAAGGAGAGAGTGGCTCGGGCCTACGAGATGGTCGACGAGGGCGATGCGCTGGTGGTGCTGGGATCATCACTGGCGGTGATGTCCGGCCTGCGGTTCGTGCACCACGCGGCACGCGCGGGCCAACCGATTGCCATCGTCAACCGCGGGGAAACCCGGGGTGACCGGTATGCCACCGTGAAACTGGACGCCGGCACCACCGAGACGCTCACGGCGCTGCTCAGCCGGTTGCCCGCACTGTTGTAATGCGCGCAACGCCTCATCCGTAACGCGCAACGCCTCATCCCTCCCTTACGCGGCGCAACGGCTCATCGTCACCGCCGCTCGGCGAAGAACTCCTGCAGGATCTGGCCGCATTCCTGCGCGAGCACACCCCCGGTCACCTGGATCCGGTGCGGCAATCGGGAGTCGCGCACGATATCCCGAGTGGATCCACAGGCACCGGCTTTGGGATCCCAGGCGCCCAGGACCAGCCGGTCCACCCGCGCCAGGACCGCCGCGCCGGCGCACATCGCGCACGGCTCCAATGTCACCACCAGGGTGCAGCCGCTCAAGCGCCAGGAGCCCAGGCGTTCGCCGGCGGCCCGTAACGCCAGGATCTCGGCGTGGGCGGTGGGATCGTGCCGCGCCTCGCGGGCGTTGTAGCCGACCGCGACCGTCTCACCGCCGGCGTCCACCACCACCGCACCGATCGGCACATCACCTGCCTCCCCAGCCCGATGAGCGGCTTGTAATGCCAGGCGCATCGCTTCGGCATCCCCGGGGCGGACCACCGAAGGGTCCGCAGCGTTCTCTCCGGCGTCTTTCTCCCCGGCGTCTTCGGACCCGCCTCCGCTACCCGCGCCCACCGCGGCCTCCCGGCGCGATCCGGCCCGGGCGTGGTGTGCGGACGCTCCATCGGCTGCTTGTTGGCCGGTAATGTTGTCTGCTCGGTCTCGGCCCGTCGTCATGGGCACAGTGTGCCCGGTCGTCTACATTGGCGTCATGCGCCTGCACGTCGTCGAGCACCCCCTGATCGCCCATAAACTCACGGCGCTTCGCGACCGGACCACACCATCGCCGGTGTTCCGGATGCTCACCGGTGAGTTGGTCACGCTGTTGGCTTATGAAGCCACGCGGGACGTCCGAACCGAACCGGTGGAGATCACCACACCGGTCACGACCACCACGGGCACCAAGATGGCCGACCCGCAACCGATCGTGGTGCCGATCCTGCGCGCGGGTCTGGGCATGCTGGAGGGAATGTCGAGGCTGTTGCCCACCGCGGAGGTGGGGTTCCTGGGCCTGCAGCGTGATGAGAACACCTTGGAGGCCATCACCTACGCCAATCGCTTACCCGATGACCTGACCGGCCGGCAATGTTTCGTACTGGATCCGATGCTGGCCACCGGGGGCACGCTGGTGAGTTCCATCGAGTACCTGTTCCAGCGTGGCGCGCGGGACGTGACGGCCATATGCCTGCTGGCGGCCCCGGAGGGCCTGCGGAAGGTCGAGGAAGCAGTGGGCGACCGGGCGGACGTGACGATCGTGACGGCCGCCGTCGATGAGCGGCTGAACGAGAAGGCCTACATCGTGCCCGGCTTGGGGGACGCCGGCGACCGGTTGTACGGAGTGGTCTGAGTTCGGCGTTGGACGATTCGGTGCGCCTGTCGCGCTCCGGTTGCGTCAAACCGCGCGCAGCGCCTGGTCCAGGTCCGCGCGCAGATCCGGCACATCCTCCAGTCCCACCGACAGCCGCACGGTCGCCGGGCTCACTCCGATCGCCGCCTGACCCTGCGCGCCCAGTTTGCGGTGCGTCGTCGTGCCCGGGTGGGTGACCATGGACTTCGCGTCCCCCAGGTTGTTGGAGATGTCCACGATCTGCAGGGCATCGAGGAAGGCGAAGGTGCGCTTCTTGATCAACTCTGCTTCGTCCTCGCCGGCCTCGGCCACTGGCGCTGAACGTTCCCCAGGCAGGCCGGCGCCCGCGTCCAGGTCGAAGGAGACCACCGTGCCTCCCCCGCTCATCTGTTCCCGGGCCAGGGTGTACTGGGGGTGGGACGTTAACAAGGGGTAACGCACCGAAGCCACCCGCGGGTGATCCTGCAGCCACGTGGCCAGCTCCAGGGCCGCGGCGCTCTGTGCGCGGACCCGCAGTGCGAGGGTTTCCAGACCCTTGACCAGCACCCAGGCGTTGAACGGGCTGAGCGTGGGCCCGGTGTTGCGGATGAAGTCCTGGATCGGCCCGCACACCAGGTCCCGGGGTCCCAGTACCGCTCCGCCCATGACCCGGCCCTGCCCGTCGATGTGTTTGGTCGCCGAGTACACGATGAGATCGGCGCCGAACTCCAGCGGACGCTGCAACACCGGGGTGGCGAACACGTTGTCCACCACCACCACCGCACCGGCGCGGTGGGCCAGTTCGGACACGGCGGCGATGTCCACGATGTCCATCATCGGGTTGGAGGGAGTCTCGAACAGCACGACATCGGCCGGGGTTGCCAGCGCCTGCTGCCAGTCCTCCATCCGGTGGGCATCGACGTAGTCGGTACGCACGCCCCACTTGCCCAACAGGTCCTCCAGCACCACGAACGTGGAGCCGAATAACGCCTTGCCGGCAACAACCCGCCCGCCCTGGCCGACCAGGGCGGCGAGGGTGGCGAACAGGGCCGACATTCCGGTCGCGGTGGCGTAGCACGCCTCGGCGCCCTCGAGCAGACGCAGGCGTTCCTCGAAGGCAGCCACGGTGGGGTTGGAATACCGGGAGTAGGTGAAGATGTCCAATTCCCCGGCGAAAGCAGCCTCGGCGTCGGCGGCCCGGTCGTAGGCGTAGCCCTGGGTGAGGAACAGCGGTTCTGCGACTTCCCCGTATTCGGTTCGCTGCTGACCGCCGCGCACCCCCAGGGTGGCCGCTCCCGCTCCGGCGGGCAGGGAACATCGGGGTTGGGGATCGCTCATAGTCGCCTCCATCGGTCCTGGCGGTAGCACCTTCCGCGTCGCGGTGGTTGCTGCAGCGTCCTCGAGCCAGATCTCTCGGCTGCTCTTGATGGGTCGCTGCTGACGGTACGCAGCGCGCAGCGGCCGACCAACCGCCGCTTCCGGGTGTCCCAGGTGCTGAGACGGCTCAGTGCGCCACTGGCAGGAGACGGTGCACGCACCCGTACGGCGCGGGTTGATGGGAGAATATCCGCGTGAGCACACCATCGTCGGGGAGTTCGGGCGCGTCGCCGGTGCACTCCAACTGGTCGGCCGATGTGCTGGGCCCACCATGGCAAGCCAGCACGATCGCACTGCGTCCAGATGGCGCCGGCGCGCCGGTGGCCACCCTGGTACGCCGCCGGGCGGTCCGCTCAGCGGCGGGCCCTTCGGCGCCCGCGGTGCTGTACCTGCACGGGTTCGCCGATTACTTCTTCCAGGCCGACCACGGCCGCGCCTGGGCCGAGCGAGGCTTCGACTTCTACGCCTTGGACATGCGTGACCACGGCAGGTCCATCCGCCCTGGACGGCGGCCGGGATGGGTGCCGGGGATAGAAACGCATGTGGAGGAGGTCAGCGCCGCGCTGCACATCATCCGCACCGACGGCGATGCTCCCGCGGGTGACGGCAGGCTCGACGGCGAGGGCAGCCCGGGCAGCAGCGAGGTCGCCGACGGCGATGCTCCCGCAGATCACGAGACACCCGGGAGCCCGGCCGAACCGACGGGCGGTCCGGCCGGGCGGCCGGTGCTGCTGATGGGGCATTCCACCGGCGGCCTGATCGCCTGCTTGTACGCCGACCGACATCCCCGCGCCGTGGCCGGCCTGGTACTGAACAGTCCGTGGTTCGACCTGCACCGCCCGAAGCCGGTGCGGACCCTGGCTCGACCGCTGATCCGGACGCTCGGGAACGTCGCACCGCTGCTGCCGGTGAGCGCGTTGGACGATGGCTACGGCCGGAGTCTGCATTCCTCCACCGGTGGGGACTTCGACTACCGGCTGGACTGGAAACCGTTGGACGCCTTCCCCATCCGTGCGGGGTGGCTCGCCTCGGTGCTCGATGCCCAACGACGCGTGCGCCGCGGCCTCGACATCCTCGCCCCGGTACTGATGTGCACCAGCGACGCCTCGGGCCACCCCACACGTCCCACTGCCGCGCAATTGGCGGGGACCGACGTGGTGCTGGGGGTGGCGGATATGCACCGGGCCGCACCCCGCCTGGGCGCCGATGTGCAGGTATTGCAAGTATCCGGCGGGCGCCACGACCTCGCGTTGTCGGACGAACCTGCGCGCAACTTCTACACCGAGAACATCCTGGATTGGGCCGAACAGAAGGCGGCTCCATCCACGCGACTTCGGTAAGCCCGAGGCTCACGGCGATCGATTCTCTGCCGGCCGGCTCTGCGGCATGCTGGCGGGGTTCGCTCGCGGTGCTCTCGCTGGGCATGGACGCCGGCGCCGTGCTCGACACACTCGCAGATCAGGGGATCGCCGCCGGTGTGCCGCGGGCCTATCATGTGAACCTGGGGGGCCCGTTATGGGGCGTACGGATTCCGATCTGGGACGAGGGACGTTGAGTCGTAAAACCATCGTTGAGTTCATCGACGATTTGGATGGCAGCCACGCGCACTCCACAGTGCGGTTCGGGCTGGAGGGACAGGTCTACGAAATCGACCTGTCGGAGAAGAACCTGACCGCGTTGCAGAACTTCCTGCAGCCCTACATCGACGCGGCGCGCAAGGTGCGTGACGGCGTGGTGGAACCCGACCTGAAGCGGGTGGAAACCGACGTCGACCCTCGCGCCGTGCGCCAATGGGCCCGGGCGCGGGGCATCGAGATCCCCTCCCGGGCACGTATCCCCCAGGAGATCATCGACCAGTTCCGGGCCGCGGGTTACTGAGTCGTCCGCGGCGCCACACCGTCGACGGCACTGCCCGGCAGGTCGGCGGCACTGCGGTAAGGCTCTGCAGCCCACACCGCCGGGCCGCTGCGGACGGCCAGCACGGTGGTGGCACTGATCCCGAACCGGTAGATATGCCCCTCGGGATGCTCGCCGGCGAAGGCGATGCCCTCCGGGGAATCCTGATGGATCACAAGCCGGGTGAAGCCGAACCGCTCTGCGGTACGGGCAACGGTGTCTGCCACCTCTCGCCACTGCTCGGGCGGGTAGACATCGGGGAAGTACACGGTGCCCAAGGAGACGGTCTCCGCCTGCGGGCGGTCCTCGTCGTCGGCTCCCGCTCTGGTGAAGGCCGGGACCGTGGGGGCCGGTTGCCATGGCTGGGGTCCGAACCTGTCCGTGAGCGCCTGGATGATCGCGGCGCGCAGGTCCACCAGGCGGGCCAGCACCTGCTCCATCGACTGCTGCACGGTCCTCACTATTGCACTCATCCTTACCGTGAAGCGGGCGTGGGCACGGGTGTGCTGAACCAGTCGCCGATGCCGCGGCCGTGATGCTCCACCGCGTGGTCGGGTTGTCCGGCGAGGATCTGAGCGAGGTTGTATTGGCTCGTGGATCCTTCGGTGAGGTAGGAACTGTGGCCCACCGACTCGGTGTAGGTGGTGCCGTCGATCTCCTCCTCCCGTGCGGACAACCCGGTCACGCCGTCCATGTGGGAGGGGTCGCGTCCGAACCAACTGGTGTCGGCGATGACGTCCCGGCGGGCCTCGATCATGTAGGCGGAATCCTTGGGCAGATCCAGGTCGCTGACGGTGTCGGTGCCGATCCCCGGGGAGCCCAGCACCACCGCGGCGTCGGCGCCGGTGTGTTCCTGCAATGCGTATCCGGTGACCGTGGAGCCGTAGGAGTATCCGATCGGCACCGTGTGCGCCGGGGCGTCACGGGAGGCGTCCATACCCCGCAGGAACGAGGCCAGATCCTCCCCGCCTGCCTCGGCGGAGGTGGCTGAGAGCACGCTCCGGCTGGGAAGCAGCAACCCCACGTCCAACTGTGGCGCCTCATACCCCAGCCAACTGATGGTGGCGATGGACTGGACTTTCCCCTGCCGCAGCGACTCGGTGGCCGCCAACTCCGCCAAGGACGCCATCGAGGAGTCATACCCGGACAAGGAGTCACGCACGTTGGAGGTGAACCCGGGGACGAACACCCCCACCGAGTCGGCGCTGTCCACATCGCCCACCGCCACGGCCGCTTTGAGTTCATGATCGCCGGTGATGTCCACGGTGAGGAGTTGGCGCCTGCCCCGGTCCAGCACGCTATCGATTTGGTCCAGGCCATCGAGCATCTTCTGCACCTTGCCCGCCTGGGTGAAGAAGTACGGGCTTTGCGGGGTCTGCAGTGCCAAGTCGAGCAGCCGGTCGTACTCGGCGTTGAGTTCCTTGCGGTACTGCGGCAGCAGCGCGCGGTTGGCCTCATCACGGGCCCAGGCGGGGATGCCGTCAAGGTTTCCGATCCACTCCGGGTTGTTCTCCAGAACGTCCTGCTGGGCAGCAGGATCCAACTCCCGCCACCAGCGGGCCACGTCCTTTTCCGTGCCCCCGGCAGGCGGCGGGTTCACCTGGGGCGCCTCGGCGTCCGGGCCGGTCAGGCCGAGTGTGGCCGCCGCACTGTGCAACGCATCGGCCAGGGTGGCGTCCGCAGCGGCGGCGGCTTGCAGCACCGCACTCAACCGCGCGGCGACCGTCTCAACCGGTGCATCGCCGTCGTCGCCGTGCACCATGCCGGAGGCCAAATCCACGCGGCAGTTGTGCCCGCGGGCGTAGTCCAAAACGTCCTGCAGATCGGCGAGGACCGTGGTGAGTTCGTCGGCTGCGGAGTCCAACGCCGCGATGACGCCGGAGAGTTCCTCGGTCAGGTCCTCCAGCGCGCTGCGTAATTCCCGGTGGGCAGCGCCGGCCGCGCCGGCCGCCTGGCCGGTCCATGTAGAGGGTGGTGCAGCCCCGTCGAAGGTGTCCAAGGCGTTGAGCAATTCCCGACGACGGGCGGTCACCTCATCGGCCACGGCCGCCACCGATGCCGGTTGCCAGGACCGCACCTGGCTCAGGGTCAGGCTCATCGATCGCCCCCAGCCGCCGGATGCGCATGCTGGTACGTGCGGAAGGTCATTGGAGCAGCGGGGCGGGTAGGTCGCGCGCGAGTCGATGGTGCAACCCGGCACTGGCGTCGTCGGTCATGCCGTAGTCGCGGGCACTGTCGGTCAGCGCTTGGGAGTAGTCGGCAACCGCGTCCTCCCAGCGGCGTGCGGCCTGAACCCACGCGTCCGCCAGCGCAACGGCCACCTCAGCGCTGCGGCCGCCCGGTATCGCGGCGGACAACTCGGTGAGGTCGTCCCCCAGGTGGCAGGCCGCCACGATTTGGGCGGCGTGGTCAGCCTCGGTCGCAGCGGTGCGCACCTGTTCGGCGTCTACCTGCACCTCGGCCACTGCTGACCTCCTCCCCCTGAGGCCGTTCATGCTTCAGATCAGCGCCGGCATGTGGGCTTGAAGGTGATCCTGGGCAGCGGGGGTCTGCCCAGGATCAACCTGTGCAAGACAGTAGGACAGGACCCGCTGGAAGGGGTATGGGCAGTTCTACCCATCACCTGATTCGCTGCTGCATAGGCGCGCCTCCTGGCCCTCCTGGCGGTGACCATGTGCCTGTCATCTGGCTACGACCGCTCCTGCACTGCGGTGCACGAGCCGCTAGATTGGAACTGTGAACACCCAGGTGATCGCCCACCGTGGCAATAGTTCGGTTGCTCCGGAGAACACGATGGCGGCATTCGAGTCCGCTTGGCGCGCCGGTGCGGACGTGATCGAGTTGGATATCCAGTTGACGGCCGACGGCCAGGCGGTGGTCATCCATAACGACACCCTCGACGCGACCACCGACGCCACCGGGCCGGTATCCACTCGTACGGCTGCGGAACTGGGTGAGGTGGACGCCGGGTCCTGGTTCGCGCCCAGTTTCACCGGCCAGCGCCTACCGCTGCTGCGTGACGTCCTCAGTTGGCTCCGCGAGCGCGACGGCCTGGGGCTTCTGGTGGAGTTCAAGGGCGAATGGGATCCGGCACCGGTGAGCACCGTGGTGGAGCAGATCGAGGACGCCGGCGTGGGCGGGCGGATAGTGGTCCAGAGTTTCGCCGTGTCCACTGTGCGCGCCTTGGCCGACGTCGCTCCGGATCTGCGCCGCGGTCTTCTCATTGACTCGCTGGCCGAGGACACCTTCTCCCTGTGCGCTCAGTTACGGGTCGCGCAGTGCAACCCGTCCGGGCTGATCCTCATGGAGCACCCGGAGACGCTGCAGTTGATTCAGGACCGGGGCATGCAGGCGATGGTGTGGACGGTGAACGAAGTCGCCCACTGGGACGCGCTATTGCAGATGGGCGCCGACGGCATCATCACCGACCGACCCGATCGGTTACGCGGGTACCTCGCCGGGCGCACCTGAGCCGGGCCCGGCCCCGCGGCGGCATGCCGAGCGGTGCGGTGGCCGACGCCGATCGCTGAATCGACAAACCCGGCCGAGGCCGGTCCCTGGATTGACAAACCCGGCCGTCGCCGGTTTCTAGACCGGCAAGGAGGGTGGCACGGGGCGGCGCCAGTAATTCATGGGCTTCGGCTGTGGAGGTTCGATACGCTGCGCGGCGGGCCTAACTGACGAGGGGGACCATGGAGATCACCGGGCTTGTGCTGGCCGGTCTTGCGGGCCTAGCCATCGCTGTGATCGGTGTGCTCTATCTGGTCAGACCGCGCCTGATCGCGGCGAGTTTCGGGCTGCCCGTGCCGACCGAACCAGAGGCCACCCCGTGGCTGCGACTCAAGGGTGCGCGTGACCTGACGACCGGGATCGCGGCCGGCGTGCTGTTGTGGGCCGCCACGCCTTCGGTGGTGGGGTGGGCGGTGCTGGCTTTCACCGTCATTCCCATCGCCGATGCAGCGATCATCCTGGGCGCCCGGCACGGTAACTCCAGGGCAGCCTGGGGTGTGCACGGGTCAACGGCGGCGCTGATGGTCGTCGCCGCGCTGATGTTGCTGCTGAACTGACCCGGCGGGCCAGAAGCAGCATGGCGCTACTTCAGGCGATCGGGCTCATCGGCGGCGGGATGGAAGAGATCAACTGCTGGACAACGCTGCGGAGTGACCCCACCCCCTCCGGCTTGAGGTGCGCGGCCAACTGAGCGGCCAGGCGGATGCGGATCGCCTCGACCTGGTCCAGGACCACCCGACCGTGCTCGGTGACGCGGTAGCCGTCCTGGCCGCGACTCACCAGGCCCCGGTCTACCAGCGCCCCGGCCAGGTCCCGCTCCCGGGCGCTGAAGTCGATGGCCGCATGCTCCGCGATCCGGGTGAGTATCCGGAGCTGGCGGTGGGTCAACCCAAGATGTTCTTCAAGATAGGTCGTGACCAGGTCACCGATGCGGCCCAACTGGCTGAGTTCCTCAGCGAGACCGAGCACATCGTCCTCGGTATTGCGGGGCGGAATATGGGCAGTTCGCTGCGTTGCGGGATTGCTCATTCTCACCAGCCCTTCCCGGAGACTTGGCACTTCATTGACGAAGCGTGAACCATTGGATGGTAGTAGGGCAAGACTACCTGGCACCATCTCCACCCATCAAAGCGGTCCTTCAAGTGTCTCACCCGCCGGGCGTCATGGCCACCGACCCACCCACCGCACACCGCCCGCGAGAACCCGGCGGCCGCAACGCTGCTAACGTCACGGAAGCAGAGCAGGCGGGCTGAGGTGGTCGATGGGTAGGTCGCACGGGCAGTCGCCGATCGAACAGTTCGGCCGGCGCGCGCCCCTGGTGGCGGCATTGATATTCCTGGTGGCGATCAACCTGCGCAGCCCCCTCACCACGGTGGGGCCGGTGCTGCCTCAGATCAGCGCGGACCATCACCTCAGCGAACCGATGGCCGGTCTGCTCGGAGCGCTACCGCTGCTGATGTTCGCCGTCGTCTCCCCCCTGGTGCACGTGGTTTCCACCCGGTTGGGCGCCGACCGGCTGCTGCTGGCCGCCCTCGTGCTCCTCGCCGCCGGCGTCACCCTCCGGTCCTTCGCGGCCACACCCGGCCTGTGGATCGGGACCGTGGTGCTCGGGGCCGCGATCGCGGTGGGCAATGTGCTGGTGCCGGTGCTGATCCGGCGTGACTACCGGCGGCGGATCTCCGGAGCGACCGCCTTGTACTCGGCGTGCATGGGCACCGTGGCTGCCACAGCAGCCGCGGTCGCGGTCCCGATCGCCAACCGCGCCGGCTGGCAGGCGTCGCTGGCATTATGGGCCCTGCCTCCGCTGGCGGTGGCGCTGCTGTGGCTGCCGCGCGCGCGGGCCGCGACTCCCTCCCTGGAACGCCTACCGGCCCCGGTTCATCCGCCGGTGAGTGTGTGGCGCCAACCGGTCGCGTGGGTGGTCACCGCCTTCATGGGGCTACAGTCCACCACCTTCTACATCCTGATCACCTGGTTGCCCACGATCAGCACCGCCAGCGGCTTCTCCGCGGCCCAGGGCGGGTTGCATGTGTTCGGGCTGCAGTTGGTGGGGATGGCTGCCGGGTTGATGATTCCCCGCTTGATGCGCCGGCCGGACAGTCAAGTCGCCGCGGCGGTCACGGCGAGCCTCCCGATCGTCGTGGGCGCGCTGGGGCTGCTGGTGGCCCCGGGGCTGACCGCGGTGTGGGCGATGGTGGTCGGCGCCGGCACCGGATCATCCCTGGTGGTGGCGCTGAGCCTGATCAGCATGCGCGGGCGCACCCAAGCCGAAACCACACAACTGTCCGGCATGGCCCAATCGCTGGGGTATTTGCTGGCCGCGGGTGGACCAGTAGTGGCAGGAATCCTGGCCGAACGAACGGGCACCTGGCAGGCACCGCTCGTGCTCATCGCCGCGATCGGCGCGGCCCAGACCCTCGCGGCAATCGTTGCCGGCAAGGACCGTCGTGGCACTCCGGGGCACTGAGTCGCGCAATTGCTGACCATCCAACGGCGACCTACCGTGGAGGAATACCTGAGGGAAAGGAGCCTTCATGAGCGCCCCAACCGGATACACATTCGACGACGAATCTCTCGCACCCTCACCGGTCACACGCGAAGACCTGCAGCGTCTGCTCACCGACGTCATGTGGACCGACGAGGATGAAGCAGCGCTGCGCCGAGCCGGCGACATCTTGAAGCCGCGGGTCTCGGAATTGCTCGACGTCTGGTACGACTTCATCGGGAACACCCCGCACCTGGTGCGGGTGTTCGGCGGTCCGGACGGCGAACCGAGCCAGGCTTACCTCACCGCGGTGCGGGGACGGTTCGAGCAGTGGGTGATCGACCTGTGCACCCGCCCGTTCAACGACCAGTGGTTGGCCTACCAGGAAGAGATCGGGCTACGCCACACCTCGGAGAAAAAGAACAAGACCGACGAGATCGACTCAACGTGGTCGCACGTGCCGATGAGCGACATGCTCGCCCTGGTGGTGCCGGTGACGCTCTCGGTCCGGGAGTTCCTCGCTGCTGGGCAGACCGACACTGCCGAGGTGGATGCGATGCACACCGCTTGGTTCAAGGCGGTCACCGTCACGCTGGTGCTGTGGAGCCGGCCCTATGTCGGTGATGAGTGGTGAGACCAAGAGTCTGAACCTCTACGGCGCTGAACCTCGGCCACCCCGCCTGCCGTCGTCGTCGGCACTTATGGCCGACGACGACGGCGTTGCGGCGCGCATCTCGGGTCAGAACACGTAGTCCTCACCACTGGCGCGAACCGTGATGTCACTGATGGTGACACCCCAGGGCTGGTTGATGACGTACACCACGTTCTGGGCCAATTCCTCGGGCGTGACCGTCCAATAGGCGATGTTGTCACTGTCCAATTGGTGTTCGGGCATCTTGCCGCTGTAGTACTTCTCGGCGTTCTCCGCGAACTGCGCACCCCGATGGGCGGTCAGCGGCGCGGCGGCCTCCTCATTCACGATTTCGGAAGCGAGATTGGTACCCGGGATGCCGGTGGGCTTGAGCGTCGTCACCTTGATCTTTCCCTTGGACTCGGCCCGCAGGGAGTCGGAGATCACCTTCACGGCGGCCTTCGTGGCGCTGTAAACACCCGAGCCGGCGATTCCGTAGTTGCCGTAGATGGACGAGATGTTGATGACCTGCCCGCGGCCTTGCTCGATCATCTGGTCGTAAACGGCGGTGATCCCGTTGACTACGCCCTTGATGTTCACATCGATCGACTTGTCCCACGCGCGCCATGCCTCTTTGTGATCGGAGAAGAACGCGAGGGGCATAATGCCTGCGTTGTTGAGCAACACGTCGATGCGGCCGAACTTCTCTACCGCAAAGGCCGCTGCGGCGTCCATCTGCTCCTTGTCGGCCACGTCGGCGACGTAATACTCAGCGCTTTGGCCCTTTGCACGAATTTCGTCCACGACTTCCTTGACGTTGCCCTCATTGACGTCGGTTGCCAACACCTTGGCGCCCATCTCGGCCGTCATCTGAGCGACCAACTTTCCGAAGCCACTTCCGGCGCCGGTAATGAATATGACCTTGTCAGAGACATGGTTAGTCAATTTTGATGCACTCCATTCAGTTGTCACAGCGGATACGCAGACGCGCGTCTATGCAAACGCATCTATCTATGACAACTGTCCCGGTCGCGGTTTTATTCCGCGGCCCATCGGGTGAGCGGGGATCAGCACCGTGCGCGGTGCTGGCTGGAGTCTTGCGCACTCCTTGCTGACAAGATGCGCGCCTACTGACAAGATGTGCGGCCCGAGCGAAGGAGCGAGAGTGAGATCAACCCAGGCGGCGTATCAGGCCGAGCCCGGTGGCCCGTTGGATGTGGACCGGGAACTATACCGGCGCATCGGCACAACCAACGGCCGGCAGCTGGTGGATTCCTTCGTGATCCCAATCCGTTCGGGACGGGCGTGGAAGGTTCCCGCTGGTCATGTGTGCCGGATCGTGACGATCGAGGGGCCGCAAGTGGCAGACCTGAACCTGTGGAACCTTCACGATCCTCGGGAGCGCATGTGGGCGGCACGAACCCGCCAATTGCAGGCGGCCCACGTGTCGCTGTACGACCGGCTGTGGTCAACCCTGCCGTTCCTGCGGCCGCTGGCCACGATCACCGGCGATTCGTTGGCCGATTACGGCGTAGACGGCGACGGCGGACGCGTACATGACCTACTGGGCACCCGCTGCGACCCCTACGTCAACCAGATGTTCAACGGTGAGCCCTTCGACTACCACTGTCACTCGAACCTCACCCGGGCGATCCGCCCGTGGCACCTGACGGAGTTCGATGTGCACGACGTGTTGAACGTGTTCCAGTGCACCGGATTGAACGACGACGATCAGTACTTCATGAAGACATGCCCGGCGCAGCGAGGCGACTTCTTCGAGTTCTTCGCCGAGATCGATCTACTCGCAGCGGTGTCCACCTGCCCGGGCGGTGACCTGTCCATGCCGATGTTCGGGCCCGGGGCAAAGGACGCCGAAGCGGTCTGCCGGCCGTTGGGTATCGAGGTCTATCGGATACCCGACGACGTGCTCACCGGCTGGTCGGCTCCGAACCGGGCCGGGTATGCCGGCGGCCACGGGTTAGCGGGGCGACCGTGGGCGGAACACTCGGGCGCCGCGCCCGAGTGAGCCTGCTCCCGCGCCGGTCGAGCGCCCCTGGAGCCGTCGAATGCGCGGCACCCTCGAGCGCACCGCAGGTCCCCTGACTGCCCGGATATGTCCTACCTTCCGGGATACGCCCTAGCCGGGATACGCCTTAGTTCTGTGTACCGTTCTCTGCGACCAGATCGGCGTACTCCGGGTGGCGTTCGATCCAGCCTGCGATGAAGGGGCACTGGGGGTCCACTTTGCGCCCCGCGGCACGGATCTCATCCAGGGCGGTGCGCGCCAACGTCGATCCCACGCCTTGACCTTCTGCCGCGGGCTCCACCACCGTGTGCGACAAGGTCACGACCTCACCCTCGCGGTGATAGTCCACCCGGCCCAGGATCTCGGCCCCGTCGGTGGCCTCGAAGCGGTTCTGCTCGTGGACGTGCTGTACCTGAATGTTCGCCATTCTCCACACTAGACACAAGCGCCTCGCCGTTGCCCGTCGGTGCCACGTGGGAACGAGGCGGGAACGAGGGGCAGGGGCCGGTTTGTTTCGCTGGTGAATCCTTCACACGCAGTCCTTCTGCGCTGGTACTCTGCGGATTCGGAGGGGGTTGGCCCTTCCTTGCTTTGACGGAGGATCGAATGGGTTTCATTAAGGCGTTCGCCGGCGCCCTCGGCGGCACCATGGCGGATCAGTGGAAAGACTTCCTTGTCCCTCCGCGTTCGGTGGCGCCCACCGCTGTGATCTTCCCCGCGATTCACCAGGGTCAGAACCGGGGCCGCGGATCGAACACGAAGGCCTCCGAGCACATCATCACCAACGGCAGCAAGATCGTTGTCCCCGAGGGTTTCGGACTGGTCACCCTGCAAGATGGTCAGATCACCGGGTTCATCGCCGAACCGGGCGGGTTCATCTTCGCTTCCGATGACCAGAATTCCAAGTCCGTGTTCGCCGGGGACGGGATCGTCAGCCCGACGGTGACCACCTCGTGGGAGCGGTTCAAGTTCGGCGGCCAGCCGGCGTCGCAGCAGTTGGCCTTCTATGTGAACCTCAAGGAGATCCCGAACAACCGGTTCGGCACCCAGTCGGAGATCTACTGGGATGACGCCTATCTCGGTGCGCAGGTGGGGGCGATCACTCGCGGGACCTACACGATGCGGATCGTGGATCCGATCTTGTTCGTCCGCCAGTTCGTCCCCATCACGTATCTCGGCGCCTCCCCGCGCGTCTTCGACTTCTCCGACCTGGACAACGATGCCGCCAGCCAACTCTTCAACGAAGTGGTGGGGTCGCTGGCGCAGGCCTTCTCCATTTATACCAATGACCCGAGTCAAGGA
>Ga0209487_1000043_pt1 | contig 115029 bp, 108 predicted proteins | sample Poulit2012_FD_187524 | JGI IMG/M metagenome (GOLD analysis project Ga0209487, IMG submission 187524) | Agricultural soil microbial communities from Georgia to study Nitrogen management - Poultry litter 2012 (SPAdes) (version 2) | ecosystem: Environmental > Terrestrial > Soil > Agricultural...
CATGAAAAAATCCTGGCAAAACAACAAACAACCAGCATAAACTGCTAATCATCCGTTTCACTTTGCCAACAAAAAAATTGGCATCAACAAACAGACACGCTATTGAGATATCAAGCAACACGCGCACTCAGGCGTCTAAGCTGTTCGGCTCTTCGCTCCGAGGCAACCCTTATAATTTAGGGTTTTCGATCTTCCATGTCAACTCGGTGTGGTGTGATCCGCACCTCGTCGATCTCCTGGGAGATCTGTTGTGCCTGATCAGTGCTGGTTCATCGGGCCGGACCTGCGTCCTGCTCGCTGTCCCGTACTGCTGGGCACGAGCAGAAACATTACGGGGGTCGGGGGTGGCCGTCAAGCCAGAACGGCCTTTTTCGGGGTGTCATGCACCACACTCATCGGTAACTTGGTATTCCTGCAGGTCAACGTACGTTCGGCCCTGGCTGCGACGAACACGGGCGGCTGCGCTCGGCGCTCTCTTCCGTCAGAGCGCTCTCATCCGTCAGGGGACGTCGGGGACGTGACCCCGATGCAGGGCGACGATCCCTCCGGTGAGGTTGCGGTACTGGCACTGGACGAGCCCGCCCTCGAGGAGCCATGTGCGCAGCGCCTCCTGATCGGGCCAGTCCAGGATCGATTCGGTCAGGTAGTCGTACGCATCGGCGCTCGTGGCCAGCCGGCCGGCGACTGCCGGGAGGGCGCGCAGCAGGTACTTCTCGTAGACAGCGCGCAGCACCGGCGAGCTGGGCGTGGAGAATTCGCAGACCACCACGCGTCCTCCGGGGCGGACCACCCGGGTCATCTCGGTCAGGGCGCGACGCGGATCGTGGACATTGCGCAGCCCGAAGGAGATGACGGCCGCGTCGAAGGAGTCGTCCGCGAAGGGCAGCTGCTGGGCGTCGGCCCCCACGAAGGGCACGGGGGCACCTCGGCGCCGGCCCTCGGTCATCATCCCCAGGGAGAAGTCGGCGGCGACCACTTTCGCGCCGGCCCGAGCGATGGCGGCGGCAGAGGTGCCGGTGCCGGCCGCGAGGTCCAGCACCCGGTCCCCGTCGTCGATCCCCAGGGAGTCGACCATCGCCTCGCGCCACATCCGCACCTGTCCCAGTGCGGCGACGTCATTCATCATGTCGTAGCGACGGGCGATGCTGTCGAACATCCCGGCGACGTCATAGGGCTGCTTCTGGAGATCGGCGCGGCTCATGGTCCGATCCTGCCAGATCCCCGCCACATGGGCGGACCGATGCGAAGGCGTGGCGGGCGCGCTGGCAGGATGGACGTACCCCGCTTCCGGGGCTGGTCGTGTCCGAAGGAGAAGCCCATGTCCGATGCTCGCACCGCCCGTGCCGAGTCCATCCGCGCCCTGTCCATTCCTGCCGAGCTGCTGCCCGGTGACGGCCGTTTCGGGTCGGGCCCCTCGCGCATCCGGGATGCGCAGATGGAGGTGCTGGCCGGACTCGGTCGCTCCGTCATGGGGACCTCCCACCGTCAGCCCCCGGTCAAGCAGCTGGTCTCGCGCATCCGCTCCGGCCTGGCCGAGATGTTCGCCCTGCCCGAGGGATACGAGGTGGTCCTGGGCAATGGTGGCTCCACCGCGTTCTGGGACGTCGCGGCGCTCGGCCTGGTCCGCTCGCGCGCCCAGCACCTGGTGTTCGGGGAGTTCTCGCAGAAGTTCGCCACCGAGACCACGGCCGCTCCCCATCTCGCCGAGCCGGACATCGTGCGCGCCGAGTCCGGGAGCCTGCCCGCACCGGTGGGTCGCGAAGGCGTCGATGTCTACGCCTGGCCGCACAACGAGACCTCGACCGGCGTGATGGCGCCGATCCGTCGGCCGCAGGGCGCCGGAGCCGATCAGCTGGTGCTGATCGACGCCACCTCGGCGGCCGGCGGAGTGGCAGTGGACGTATCCGAGACGGACGCCTACTACTTCGCCCCGCAGAAGGCCTTCGCCTCCGAGGGTGGGCTGTGGATCGCGCTGCTCTCGCCGGCCGCGATCGAGCGCGCCCAGCGGCTCGAGGCGGGCACGGACCGGTGGGTGCCCTCCTTCCTGTCGCTGACCAGTGCGATCGACAACTCCCGCAAGGACCAGACCCTCAACACCCCGGCGGTGGCCACCCTGGTGCTGCTGGCCGAGCAGATCGAGTGGATGAATCAACAGGGCGGGCTGGCGTGGGCCGATGCCCGGACCCGGGCCACCAGCTCGATGCTCTACGACTGGGCGGCCCGCCGCCCGGAGATCACACCCTTCGTGGCGGACCCCGCGGCCCGCTCCCAGGTGGTCGTCACCTTGGACATCGATGAGGCGATCGATGCCACCGCCGTCGCCTCGGTGCTGCGCGGGCACGGCGTGGTCGACATCGAGCCGTACCGCAAGCTGGGCCGCAACCAGATCCGGGTCGGCACCTTCCCCGCCGTCGGTGAGCAGGATGTCGCCGCGCTGATCGCCGTGCTCGACCATGTGCTGGACCGCTCCAACTGACCGGGGCACGGCGCCGTGCCCACTTCCGGCGGACGCCCCGTGATGAGGATGGAGGCCGCGCCTGCCGATCGGGGCCGGTGCGGCCTTCGGCGATCGGGGCGGGTCAGTCGCGTCGTTGGACGAGGTTGCGGTGCAGGATCTGCGCCGCCTCCCAGAGCGTGCGGCGCTCGGCGTCATCGGTGGCTCCGATCCGTGAACGCAACCACTCATCCCTTTCGCGGCGGCCGCGATCGACCGCCTCCTGGCCCTCGGCGGTCAGGGTGACACGCACCTGACGGCCATCTCCCGGATGGGCATCGCGCAGCACCAGTCCGGCGGCCTCGAGGCGGCCGAGGATCCGCGTCATCACCGGCGGGCTCACGTGCTCGAAAGAGGCGATCGCCCCCGGTGTCGACTCCCCGGCACGTTGAAGATAGGCGAGCACCGAGTACTGCGAGGCCGAGATCTCGTCGGAGGCGGTGTGGGAGCGCAGGATGCGGGAGGAGACCAGCAGCACGCGGCGCAGCTCGGCCGCCAGTTCGGCGGCGTCCTGCTCCGGGTCCTCCCGGCGCTCCTGCCCGGTCACAGCAGCAGTCCCTCGATCCCACCGCGCAGGAAGTAGATGATGAACATGATCGAGATCAGGTACATGAGCCAGTGGACCTGCCGGGCCTTGCCACGCACCACCCTGATCAGCACGTACATGATGAAGCCCGCGCCCATCCCCACCGTGATCGAGTACGCGAAGGGCATCAGGATGATGGTGAGGAACGCCGGGAGGGCGACCTCCACGTCCGTGAAGTCGATATCGGTGATCTGCGTCATCATCAGGAACCCGACCATCACCAGTGCTGGGGTCGCCGCCTCGTAGGGCACCAGCGCCACCAGTGGGGACAGGAAGGTCGCCAGCAGGAACGCGATGCCGACGACGATCGCGGAGAGGCCGGTGCGGGCCCCCTCGGCGACCCCGGAGGTGGACTCGACGAAGCTGGTGTTGGAGGAGACGCCGCCGATTCCACCGGCGATCGCGCCGACCGAGTCGACCACCAGGATGCGCTGGGAGTGCGGGATCTCGCCCTGCTCGTCGACCATCCCGGCCCCGGAGGCCACGCCCACCATGGTGCCCATGGTGTCGAAGAAGTCGGCCAGCAGCAGCGAGAAGACGATCACCGAGGCCCCGATGACGCCCGCGGCGGTGATGCCGCCGATCGGATCGACAGTGAACAGGGTTGAGAAGTCGGGGATCTGGATCGGGAACTCGCTGACAGTGGGCACATTCATCGCCCAGCCGCCGGGGTTGCCCTCGTCGGCGCCGTCGGCGTGGCTGAAGGCGCCCAGGTCCAGGAAGCGTTCGAGGACGATCGCCAGCACGGTCGCCGTGATGATCGAGATCAGGATCGCACCTGGCACCTTGCGCACCCACAGGATGAACATCAGAAGCAGCCCGGTGACGAACACGAAGGTCGGCCAGCCCGTCAGGGAACCGTCGTTGCCCAGCTGCACGGGGGTGCTGGTCGCGCTGGTGACGAACTTGGCGTTGTACATGCCCAGGAAGGCGATGAACAGGCCGATGCCGACGGCGATCGCGGTCTTCAGGAACGGCGGGACCGCCTCGAACACCGCGCGGCGGAAGCCGGTCAGCACCAGGATCAGGATGATCACGCCCTCGAGCAGCACCAGGCCCATCGCCCCGCCCCAGGTCATGCCGGGCAGCGGCGCCACCGAGTAGGCGAGATAGGCGTTCAGGCCCAGGCCGGCTGCGAGCGCGAGCGGGAACTTCGCCCAGGCCCCCATGAACACGCTGAGGAGCCCGGCGATCAGTGCGGTGCCGGCGGCGACCGCCGGGAGGTTCGGCTCGGTCCCCCCGCCCAGGTACATGCCGGTCGAGTCCGGGACGGTACCGATGATCAGGGGGTTCAGGACCACGATGTAGCACATCGAGAAGAACGTGACCAGGCCGCCCCGGATCTCCCGGGCCACGGTGGAGCCGCGCTCGGTGATCTTGAAGTAGCGGTCCAGCCCGGAGCGTTCTGCGACGGCCGTGGCGTTCGAGGAGGGGGGATCAGCCTGTTGCATGAGAGGAATCGTATCGGCCGACGGGAGACGTCCCGTCCCTGATCAGCTGTGACCTGTGCCGGTGTGATGATCCACGATCCGGCGCGTGTGCCGGTAGTAGTCGGCCAGCTCCAGGCGGGAGGCCGCCGCCTCGTCCACCACCACGGTGACCTCGGGGTGGAGCTGCAGGGAGGTGGCCGGCCAGCGAGCGCTGACCGCTCCCTCGGCCATCTGGGCGATGGCCTCGGCCTTGTTCTGCCCGGAGGCGGTCAGCACGATCCGGCGCGCCTCGCCGATCGTGCCCAGCCCCTGGGAAATCGCTTGCACCGGGACGTCCTCGCGGGTTTCGAAGTACCGTGAGTTGTCCGCGATCGTGGACTCGGCCAGCACCACGGGCCGGGTGCGGGAGGCCAATGAGCTGCCCGGCTCGTTGAAGGCGATGTGCCCGTTCGATCCGATGCCCAGGATCTGCAGATCGACCCCGCCGGCCGCGCCGATGCCGGCGTCGTACCGGGCCGCCTCGACCGCCGGATCATCGGCGGTGCCGTCAGGAGAGATCACCGCGGCGTCGTCGATGTCGATGCCGGAGACGAAGTTGTCACGGATGAAGCGGTGGTAGCTCTGCTCGTGGCCGGCGGGCAGGCCGACGTACTCATCGAGCAGGAAAGCGCGGCAGGCCGCGAAGGACAGGCCCTCGTGACGGTGACGGCGGATCAGCTCGCGGTAGGCGGGGAGCGGAGAGGAGCCGGTGGCCAGGCCCAGGGTCGCCCCCGTGCTGCCGGCCTCTCGCACGATCTGCTCGAACTGGTCGGCGACGATGCGTGCGCCCTCGTCGGCGTCCGCGACGATGATGATCTCCATCCGGTCCCTTCGTCTCCCCGGCGTCCGGTCGAGGTCGCCGATCGTGGCATGTTGTCAAGTGGTCTAGCGGCTGCGAACCCTCGCAGTGCGGGACAGTCTAAGGCCTGTGCCGGCGCCGCAGCGGACGACGACGGCGCGTCTCGCGGGATGCGGGACGCGCCGTCGTCTCTGTCGTGATCCGCTCCGTCAAGGGCGCGGATCAGCAGGTCACTTCTTCTTGCCCGTGTTGGCGGCGTACTCGAAGGCCGCGCGCGGAGTCGTGCTCTCCGGGATGCCGATGATGTCGCGCCGCGAGATCAGGTTGGTCGCCCATCCCGCGAGCACGGCGGCCTTCCGGCCGAAGGTCGGCATCGCGTACACGTGGTAGGTGCGCGCCGCGACCCAGGCAGGCAGGCCGCGGATGTCGAACTCCCTGTCGCCGATCATCATGCGCGCCACGCCCTTGTACATGCCCAGGGTCGCCAGGACGCCGAGGTTCTGGTGGTAGTAGTCCACCAGCGGGCGGCCTTGGACGGCGCGCGCGATGTTGTCGGCGATGCGCTTGCCCTGGCGAACGGCGTGCTGGGCGTTGGGCGGGCAGAACTTGCCCTCACCCGAGGCCAGGTCCGGCACGGCGGCGCAGTCGCCACCGGCGAAGACATTGTCGAGGGGACCGTCGGCTCCGTTGACCCGCAGGTCCGCCAGGGCGTCGAGCTTGCCCATCAGCGGGCCGCGCTCGGTCACCACCGGCAGGTCGGAGACGTCCTGGTCCATCAGGACCGGGTTGGGCTTGACGCCGGCGTTCCACACCAGCAGATCGGACTCGAACTCGTCGCCGTCGCTGGTCTTGATCAGACCGTCCTCGGCGGAGTTCAGGAAGGTCTCGAGCTTGACCTCGACGCCCCGTTCGCGCAGCTGGTTGAGCACATAGGCGCGCTGGTCCTCGGTCAGCTCGGGGAACACGAAGGGGGCGGCGTCGATCAGCACGAAGCGGATGTCGGAGGCATGCAGATCCGGGTAGTAGCGCAACGCGTCGCGGACCATGTCCTCGGTCTCGGCCACGGCCTCACCGCCGGCGAAGCCGCCGCCGATGAAGGTGAAGGTGAGCAGTCGCTTGCGGATCTTGGGATCCTTGGTGGAGGCGGCCTCGGCGAGGTTGGCCAGGACCCGGTCGCGCACGGCGATGGCCTCCTCGACCTGCTTGAAGCCGATCGCGTTCTCCGCCAGGCCCGGGATGGGCAGCAACCGCGGCACGGCGCCGAGCCCGACCACCAGGTAGTCGTAGGAGATCTCGAGCTGGACGTCGTCCTCGGTGTCGACGACCACGGTGTTGTCCGCGCTGCGGATGGAGGTGACCGAACCGGTGACGACCTTGGTGCCGGCCAGGATCTTGCGCAGAGGCGCGAGGACGTTGCGCGGATCGATGTTGCCGGCCCCGACCTCGGGGAGGAAGGGCTGGTAGGTCATGTACGGCCGTGGGTCGACGACCGTGATGGCGACCTCGGTGCCGAGCGTCTTGCGCAGATCGGACGCGGTCGTCAGGCCGACGGACCCGCCGCCGAGGATCAGGACATGCGGTTTACCGCCGAAAGTGGTGTTCATGGGGTCCAGAGTAGAACTGTCCCGGCCCACGCACAAAAATTCCGCCGGTTTCGGGACCTTCGGCGCGCTCGGCGCGTGGTCCTCGACTCAGTGCGGCGGGCCGGGCGAGGCGCCTCCGGGCTCCTCGGGGGCGGCCGGCGGGGGTTCGTCGAGCAGGCTGAGTGCGAGGCCGTCGAGGATGTCGTGTTCGCTGGTCCTGGTGTGCGCCAGGCCGGCGCGCGCCGCCATGCGACGCAGGATCCGAGCCCAGATCAGCGCACCTGCACCGATCACGTCGATGCGGCCGGGATGGATGGCCCGGTGGGCTGAGCGCTGCTGCCGGGTCATCCCCAGCAGCGAGTCGCAGACGGCGACCGCCTCGTCGATCGACAGGGTGGCGCCGTGGGTGGCGTCGGGCAGGTACTCCTGGACCCCCTCGGCGACCGCGGTGATCGTGGTCACAGTTCCGGCGACCCCCACCAGGCAGGCGGCCTCCTCGAGGGGCATGTCCTGCTCGGCGCGGTCCAGCAGCTCATCGATGTCAGCGGAGGCCGCGGAGATCTCCGCGGCGGTGGGCGGGTCGGAGCGCAGGTGGCGTTCGGTCAGCCGCACCGAGCCCATGTCCAGGCTGGTGCGACTGAGGGGCGCCTGGGTGCCCAGCACCAGCTCGGTCGAGCCGCCGCCGATGTCGACCACCACGCACGGCCCGCCGGGCAGGCCCTCGAGGGTGCTGACCGCTCCCCGGAAGGACAGCGCGGCCTCCTCGTCTCCGGTGATCACTTCGGGGGTGACGCCGAGGATGTCCCGGATGCCGTCGATGAACACGTCGCGGTTGGAGGCGTCGCGGGTGGCGGAGGTGGCCACGAAGCGGATCCGCTCGGCGCCGTGGTGGGCGATCAGGTCCCCGTAGCGGCGTGCGGCGTCCAGGGTGCGCTCGACAGCCTGGGGGTCGAAGCGGCCGGTGCGGTCGACCCCGTATCCCAGGCGGACCATCTCCAGGCGGCGTTCGAGGTCCACCAGCGTCCCGGTGCGCGGGTCACGGCGGGTGATCAGCAGACGGATGGAGTTGGTGCCGCAGTCGATCGCGGCGACGGGGGCGTCGTTCACCGTGCCCCCTGCTCGCAGCGGCAGACCAGCTGCTGGTCGTCGGCGCCGAGGCCGGCCAGGACCTCATCGGCGACAGGGTTGATCCCGGGCCCTTCGGCCAGGGCTTGGCCGGCCAGGGCGTGCAGGCACTTCACGCGCACCGGCATTCCTCCGGCGCTGACGTCCCGGATCTCCTCGGCGGTGCCCAGCTCCTCCCGGCGGGCGAGGTAGCGCTCATGGGCGCGGAGGTACCCGGCGGCGAGCTCTTCCTCGGCGGTCAGCCGGTCGCTGAACTCGGCCATGATGCCGCCTGCCTCGAGTCGGGACAGCTCCAGGGTCAGCCAGGGCAGCGTGAGGTACAGGGAGGTCGGGAAGGGGGTGCCGTCCTCGAGCCGGGGGGCGGTGCGCACCACCGCGGGCCGGCCGCAGGCGCAGCGCCGGGCGATGGAGACCACGGCACGCATGTCTCGGCCGAGCTGCTCGCGCATGACTGCGAGGTCCGTCTCGGTCGCGGGGCTCTCGAAAGGCAGGGGATCGAGCTGTGTCACTGGTCGCTGTCCTCGTCAGTGGCCTCGTCGGCCACATCGTCGTCAGTGTCGCCGACCTCGTCGGGGATGTCGTCGGCCGTGAGGCGGCTGGAACCCTCGACGCTGGTCCACAGGGTCGAGAACCACTCCCCCTCCCGGGCCTCCTCGGCGGCCTGCTCCGCCTCGGTCAGCGGCACCTCGCGTCCCGAGGTGTCGGTCAGGCGGTACTGGGTCTCCCCCGGCATCGCGAACAGCAGGCGCTCCCGGGCGCGGGCGGTGACGTAGGCGGGATCCTCCCAGCGGTCGACCTGCTGTCGCAGATCCTCGACCTCCTGTTCCTGCCCCTCGACCTGGGAGCGGAGCTCGGCGAGCTGCTGGCGCTGGGCGACGTAGGAGTTCACGGTGGGCACCAGTGCGGCCAGGGCGACCACCACCAGGGTGACCAGCACCAGGGTGCGGCGGGTGATGGTGATCCCGGGACCGTCCTGCGCGGTGGTCCGCGCGGAGGTGCTGCGCGGGCGGGAGGCGGCTGCCGGGCCACGGGTGGAGGTGCGGCGCGAGGGACCGCCGCGGGAGGCCGGTGCCGCGGGGCGGGAGGCGGGACGTCCCGAGCCGCGACGCGTCCCGGATGCAGAGACCGGGCGCCTCGCTGAACGCGGGGCGCCCGGTCGTCTGGAGGTCATGCCGAAAGGCTAACCCCTCAGGCTGTGAACCGCGGGAATGCCGACGCGCCGGCGTAGGTCGCGGCGTCCTCGAGCTCCTCCTCGATGCGCAACAGCTGGTTGTACTTGTTGACACGCTCACCACGGGCGGGGGCGCCCGACTTGATCTGCCCGCAGTTCGTGGCCACGGACAGATCGGCGATGGTGGTGTCCTCGGTCTCACCGGAGCGATGGGACATCATGGACCGGAAGCCGGCCCGATGGGCGAGGTCGACGGCGTCGAAGGTCTCCGTGAGCGTCCCGATCTGGTTGACCTTGACCAGCAGCGCATTGGCGGCCCCGGACTCGATGCCGCGTCCCAGGCGCACGGGATTGGTGACGAACAGGTCGTCGCCCACGATCTGGATCTTGCCGCCGAGGCGGTCGGTCATGGCCTTCCAGCCGTCCCAGTCCTCCTCGTCCAGCGGGTCCTCGATCGAGACCAGCGGGTAGGCCTCGACCAGCTCGGCGTAGTAGTCGACCATCTCGGAAGCTGACTTCACGGATCCCTCGAAGGTGTAGGAGCCCTGCTCGCAGAACTCCGTGGCAGCCACGTCGAGGGCGAGCGCGACGTCCTTGCCCGCCTCGTAGCCGGCCTTGCCGATGGCCTCGACGATCAGGTCCAGCGCCGCACGGTTGGAGTCCAGGTTCGGGGCGAAGCCACCCTCGTCGCCGAGGCCGGTGTTCAGGCCGCGCTCCTGGAGCACCGCCTTCAGCGCGTGGTAGACCTCGGCACCGACGCGCAGGGCTTCATGGAAGGACTCGGCGCCGATCGGCGCGATCATGAACTCCTGGATGTCGACGTTGGAGTCCGCGTGCGAGCCGCCGTTGAGGATGTTCATCATCGGCACGGGCAGCACATGGGCGTTGGGGCCGCCCAGGTACTGGTAGAGAGGGATTCCGGCAGAGTCCGCGGCGGCCTTGGACACGGCCAGCGACACACCCAGGATCGCGTTGGCACCGATGGCGCCCTTGTTGTCGGTGCCGTCGGCCTCGTTCATCACAGCATCGATCGCCCGCTGTTCCTGGACGTCCATGCCCAGGATCTTCGGTGCGAGGTCCTCGATGACGGCGGCGACGGCCTGCTCCACACCCTTGCCTAGGTAGCGGGACTTGTCGCCGTCGCGGCGCTCGACGGCCTCGAAGGCGCCGGTCGAGGCGCCCGAGGGGACCTGGGCACGGGCGAAGGTGCCGTCGTCGAGGAGCACCTCCACCTCGACGGTGGGGTTTCCGCGGGAGTCGAGGATCTCGCGGGAGTGGACGGCATCGATCGTGGCTGCCATGGGCTGTTCCTTCCTTCGGGTGAGTGAAGTTCCAAACGGCCGGTCGGCGCTGACCGTCCGCGGACAGTCTAGGCCGTCCGCTCCGGGCCGGTGGCCTCTGTCACGTCCGCGCCCTCGCACGTACTCGCACGAGTCGGAGTCCGCGGCCTCGGCCGCGCCGGGAGCGTCGATCCGGACCAGCAGGGAGCGCAGCGCGGTCTCGGGGTCCTCGTCCCGGGCCTCCGCGGCGACCACCAGATCCAGCAGGGCCCGGCCGATGACGGTGCCGTGGCCCCGCTCCTGCCCCGCCGCGGTCTCCTGGTCCGCGGCCACGAGCAGCTGTTCCAGCTGCCCCGCCGAACGGGCCCGGTGGACCATCTTGGCGGCGGTCTGGAGGGCCGGCAGACGGGCAGGGATGCCCTCCGACCAGGCCACGGCGCGCTGCGGCGCCGCACCGCCCGTGGCCACAGCCGCCTGCCGCTCCGCGGCCTTGACGGCGTGCCACTGGGCGATGATCTCCTCGACGTCGCCGGGGTCGGTGAGCACCTGCTCGCCCTCCGGGCCGAAGACGTGGGGGTTGCGTCGCTCCATCTTGGCGACGAAGGCGCGGGCCACGTCGTCGATGTCCCAGGGCGGATCGGCCTCCTGTCCCACGCGGGCATGGAACAGGATCTGGAAGAGCAGGTCGCCCAGCTCATCGCGCAGGGCGGTGGGGCCGTGGGAGGCGGGGTCGTCGATCACCTCGAGGACCTCGTAGGTCTCCTCGAGCAGGTAGCGGGCGAGCGAGGCGTGGGTCTGACGGTGCGTCCAGGCGTCTCCTCCCGGCTCGCGCAGGGCGTCCATCACCTCGACCGCCCGCAGCAGCTGGTTGCCGCGGGCGCCGGGATCGGCGGTGCCGGGCTCAGGCGCCGGGGTGCTGTGCTCGTCGCTCACGACGGCAGACTACTGCGCCGTGCCCTGGACCGTGGGCCTCGCGATCTGCTCGGCTGCGGCCGGGACCAGGGTGCGCAGCACCCCGCGGGCCCACTCGAGCAGCTCGTGGTCACGCAGCTCCGTGCCGCCGAGGCGGGAGGTCATCGGCCGCGGGACCAGCACCTGCCGGGTGGCCGGCTTCAGCAGCGTGCCCGGGTACAGACGCTTCATCCGCATCGCGGCGGAGTCGGGCACCTCCAGGTGGGCGAAGCGGATCATCTTGCCCTGGGCCTGGACCTCGTCCACGCCCGCGGCACGGGCGTCGATGCGGAAGCGGGCCACGTCCAGCAGCACCTCGACGGGGGGTGGCGGGGCCCCGTAGCGGTCGGTGAGCTCGGCGCGGATCTGGTCGATCTCGGCGATCTCGCGCACCGCGGAGAGCTTGGAGTAGGCCTCCAGGCGCAGCCGCTCGGATCCGATGTAGTCGTGCGGGATGTGCGCGTCCAGGGGCAGCTCGACGCGGATCTCCTTCTCGGGGGCCTTGCCCTCGCCGCGGAAGGCGGCCACGGCCTCCCCCACCATCCGCACGTACAGGTCGAAGCCGACCCCGGCGATGTGACCGGACTGCTCCCCGCCCAGCAGGTTGCCGGCACCACGGATCTCCAGGTCCTTCATCGCCACCTGCATGCCGGCCCCCAGGTCGGTGTTGGTGGCCAGGGTGGTGAGGCGGTCGTGGGCGGTCTCGGTCAGCGGCTTGGAGGCGTTGTAGAGGAAGTAGGAGTAGGCGCGCTCGTTGGAACGGCCCACCCGCCCGCGCAGCTGGTGCAGCTGCGAGAGCCCGAACTTGTCGGCGTTCTCGACGATCAGGGTGTTGGCGTTGGCGATGTCCAGCCCGGTCTCGACGATCGTGGTGCACACCAGCACGTCGAAGTCCCGCTCCCAGAAGTCGATGATGACCCTCTCCAGCTGGGCCTCGTTCATCTTGCCGTGGGCGACCTGCACTCGCGCGTCGGGCACCAGCTCACGCAGGTGGGCGGCCACCCGGTCGATGTCCTCGACCCGGTTGTGGATGTAGAACACCTGCCCCTCGCGCAGCAGCTCGCGGCGGATCGCGGCGGTGATCTGTTTGTCCTCCTGGGCTCCGACATAGGTCAGCACCGGGTGGCGCTCCTCGGGAGGGGTGGACAGGATCGACATCTCCCGGATGCCGGTGACGGCCATCTCCAGGGTGCGCGGGATCGGGGTCGCGGACATGGCCAGCACGTCCACGTCGGTGCGCAGGGCCTTGAGGGTCTCCTTGTGCTCGACGCCGAAGCGCTGCTCCTCGTCGATGATCAGCAGTCCCAGGTCCTTGAAGCGCACATTGCCGGTGAGCAGACGGTGGGTGCCGATGACCACGTCGACGCTGCCGTCACGCAGGCCCTCGATGGTCCGCTCGGAGTCGGCCGGGGACTGGAAGCGCGACAGGCCCCGCACGGTCACCGGGAAGCCGGTGTACCGCTCGGTGAACGTCTCCAGATGCTGCTGCGCGAGCAGCGTGGTCGGTGCGATCAGGGCCACCTGCTTGCCGTCCTGGACCGCCTTGAACGCCGCGCGCACGGCGACCTCGGTCTTGCCGTAACCGACGTCGCCCAGGATCAGCCGGTCCATGGGGACCGTCTTCTCCATATCTGCCTTGACGTCGTCGATGGTGGACATCTGGTCCGGGGTCTCGACGAATTCGAAGGAGTCCTCGAGCTCGCGCTGCCACGGGGTGTCGGGCCCGAAGGCGTGCCCGGGTGCGGTCTGGCGGGCGGAGTACAGGCGCACCAGCTCGTCGGCGATCTCGCGGATGGCCTTGCGCGCCTTGGACTTGGTCTTGGCCCAGTCGCTGCCACCCATCCGGTTGACGGAGGGCTCTTCGCCCCCGACGTACTTGGTGACCTGGTCGAGCTGGTCGCTGGGCACGTACAGGCGATCGCCCGGCTGGCCCTTCTTCGACGGGGCGTACTCGATGACCAGGTACTCGCGGGTGGTGCGCTTGGCGCCGGTGCCTACGGTGCGGCTGGTCATCTCCACGAAGCGGCCCACCCCGTGGTGGGCGTGGACGACGTGGTCGCCGGGCCGCAGCTGCAGGGGGTCGACGACGTTGCGGCGACGGGACGGGATCCTCCGCTCCTCGCTGCGGCGGGCCCCGGACTTGCCGGTCAGGTCCCGCTCGCTGACGAGGACCAGCTTGGCGTCCTCGTCGATCAGGCCCTCGGCGAAGGGGCCGACGGTGACCACGGCCTCGCCGGGAGCGACCGCGTCCTCGAGCTGCGGCGCGTAGACGGCCGGCAGCCCCTCGGCGCGCAGATTCTCGGTGGCGTGGCGGGCACCGCCCGGTCCCACCATGGTGGCGATGATGGACCAGCCGTCCTTGCGGCGCTGTTCGAGGTCCTTCGCGGCGTCACCGGGGCGCCCCGAGTAGCCGGGGTGGGTGGTGGACCTCGCGGTGACGTCGACATCGGTGTCCAGGCCGAAGCCGGACAGGGTGACCCAGGGGCGGCCGCCGGCGCGCGCGTGGCCCTTGGCCTCCGACAGCGGCACGAAGCTGGCGGCCCCGACGTCGATGGGCAGTCCCCCGCCGGCGGCGGCGCTGGACCAGGCGGCCGCGAGGAACTCATCGGTGGTGGCCACCAGCTCCTCGGCGCGGGCACGGACCTTCTCCGGGTCCAGGATCAGGAACCGGCTGCCGGCCGGGAGCACATCGGCGACCTGCTCCATCTCCTCCACCAGGACGGGGCTGAGGGATTCCATGCCCTCGGCGGCGGTGCCGTCAGCGATGCGCAGCAGCAGATCGCGCACCCCGGGCAGCTCCTCGGCCATCGCCCGGGCCCGCTCCCGCACCTGGGGGGTCAGCAGGATCTCCCGGCAGGGCGGGGCGTCCAGGCCACCCTCGACCGCTTCCAGGGAGCGCTGGTCGGCCACCGAGAAGTAGCTGACTTCGTCGATCTCGTCACCGAACAGGTCCACGCGCACCGGGTGCGGCTCGGTGGGCGGGAAGACGTCCAGGATCCCACCCCGGACCGCGAACTCACCGCGCCTCTCGACCATGTCCACGCGGGCATAGGCGGCATCGACGAGGTCGCGCACCAGGTCGTCGAGCGGGTAGTCGTCGCCGACGGCGGCGCGCACGGGCCGCAGGTCCCCGAGCCCGGTGGCGATCGGCTGCAGCAGGGAGCGCACCGGCATCAGCAGCACGTGCACCGGCTGCTCGGTGTCCGGATGGGCGATGCGGCGCAGGGTGGACAGGCGCCGGGCGACCGTATCGGCTCGCGGGGACAGCCGCTCATGGGGCAGGGTCTCCCAGGCGGGCAGCTCGGCGAGATGGTCGGTGCCGACGGTGGCCGACAGCACGGCCCGCACGTCCTCGGCGGCGCGGGTGGTGGGGGTGATGACCACCAGCGGGGACTCGGCGGTGGCCTGGCGGGCGAGATCGGCGACGGCGAGGGGGAACAGGGCGGTGGGGGCGACGACGCTGCCTCCCTCACCGGTCTCCGCCCCCTCGTCCATCAGGGTACGGACGGCGGTGAGGTCGCCGGCGGAGGCGAACTGGTCGAGCAGCGCCGCCAGGGGCGCCGTGGTCTGCGGGGTCTCGGCCGTGGGGTCGGCGGTGCGTGCGGAGATGGTGCTCATCGGGCCTCTTGGGAATGGTAGCGCTGCTGGGCGATGGTCAGGCCCTCCAGGATCAGGGCCTGGGTCGCGTCGGCGGCGTCGGAGATCAGCAGGTCGAGCGCTCTGCGCTCGGTGGAGTTGAAGGGCGCCAGCACGTGGTCGGCGGTGTCGCCGCGACCGGGCGGTCGGCCCACTCCGACCCGCACCCGCAGGTAGTCCTTGGTGCCCAGGGCCCTGGTGATGTCGCGCAGACCGTTGTGTCCGCCCTCGCCGCCGCCGAGCTTGAGCCGCACGGTGTCGAAGGGGATGTCGACCTCGTCATGGATCACCACGATCCGCTCCGGGGGGATGTCGTAGTACTTCGCGAGCGCCGCGACCGGTCCGCCGGAGACGTTCATGAAAGTGGTGGGCTTGGCCAGGATCATGCGCTCATCCGCGCCCGGGACCCCGATCCTGCCCTCGACGAGCACGGCCTGAGCGCGCCGGGCGGCGCCGAAGCGGGAGGAGCCCGCGATGTGGTCGGCGACCATCTGGCCGATGTTGTGGCGAGTGGCGGCGTACCGGGGCCCGGGATTGCCCAGCCCCACGACGAGGTGGGCACCGGGGCGGCGGTCCGTCTGACTCATTGACAGCTCCTCGACTCCTCGACGCGGCGCGGTGGGCGGCCTCTGGCGTGCTGCCGGGCGCGCCCCGGGGCCCGCTCCGGAGATCGGGCGGCCCCGGCAACGGTACCGGGGCGCCGCGCACTGCGCGACGCCCCGGACGGCTGGTGTGAGGAATCGAGCGCTCAGGGGCCGAGCGGCCCGCAGACGAGACCACGGGCAGACCGGCCGGCTGGGCTCAGCAGGCTCACTCCTCCTCGGAGGGGGCTTCCTCGGGCTCCTCGGCGCTGACGTCCTCGCCCTCGTCCTCCTCGTCCTCCGGCTCCTCCTCGATGCGCGGCACAGCCACGCTGGCGACCAGGATCTCGGGGTCGGTGACCAGCTCGGTCCCCTCCGGGAGGGTCACGTCACCGGCGAACAGCTGGTAGCCGTCCTCGGTCTCGTCGACGTCGATCTCGATCTGCTCGGGCACGTTGAGAGCGTCGACCAGGAGGGTGAGCTCCTGGAGGTCGACGAAGGCGACCGCCGGGGCGACGGGCTCGCCCTCCACGATGACCGGGATGTCGACCTCGACCTTCTCGCCCTTGCGGACGATGATCAGGTCGAGGTGGGTCAGGGTGCGCTTGAGGGGGTGGCGCTGGATGTCCTTGATCAGGGCCAGATGTTCGGTGCCGTCGGAGATCTTCAGCGACAGCAGCGCGTTGGGGTTGCGGGCGGCCAGCGCGATGTCATGGCCGGGCAGCTCCAGGTGGACGGGGTCGTTGCCGTGCTCGTACAGGACGGCGGGGACCTTGCCCCCGGCACGGATACGGCGGGCGGCGCCCTTGCCGAACTCCTGGCGCAGTTCGACGTTCAGCTTCTCGGCCATGCGATGCTCCTCGTGGTGGTGACTCGCTCGACGGTGAGCGACGCCACGGCATCCGGGGCCAGGGCCTCGCAGATCCGCACCGCGTCGATCACGGAGCAGGCGGAGCCCGCTCCCTCGCCGAAGTGACCCGCTGAGATTAGCACGTCTGACCCCTGGCGGGCACCCGGGGTGAGCGGCCTCTCCCGGAGCACGCGGCCCGGGGCCGGCGGACCGCTGCGTCCTCGTGGCCCCGGCTCCTGAGCGCGCCGCTCCCACCCGGTCCCCCCACGCCGGGACCTACGTCCCTGCAGGTCATGGCGATTTATTGGTGACTTTCGTCCCCGCTTCCGGAGGTGGGTGCTCTCTATTCTGGTCTTGTCAGTCGCACACGAATCGACTCCACGGGTCGACCTCCTGAAGGGACTCTCCCCATGACCGCCACCACCCCCACCACCACCGCCGCCCCCGCCACCGGGCAGGGTGCCGGCCCCCGGGCCTGGGGCTTCACGCTGCTCGGTCTGGTCCGCATCTTCATCGGCTTCTATTTCCTGTGGGCCTTCGCCGACAAGCTGCTGGGCCTGGGGTTCTCGACACCGAAGGAGGGCGCCTGGATCAACGGTGGCTCTCCCACCACCGGCTTCCTCGGGGGATCGATCGAGGGAGGCAATCCCTTCGCCGGCATCTGGCAGTTCTTCATCGACCTGAACCCGATCACCGACATCCTGTTCATGGCGGGCCTGCTCGGCATCGGCGTCGCCTTCCTGCTGGGCATCGGCACCCGGATCGGGGCGGTCTCCGGCTTCGCGATGTACATGCTCATGTACCTGGCCGCGTTCCCGCTGGTCACCAATCCGATCCTGGACGACCACGTGATCATCGGCGTGCTCATGCTCGCGATGGCCGGTCTCGCCGCCGGTGACCACCTGGGTCTGGGCGTACAGTGGCGGAAGCTCGTGAAGGGCAATGCCATCCTGATCTGACCTGATCCGCGCCATCTCGTACGCGGCAGGGCCCGCATCCACTCCGGATGCGGGCCCTGCCGCTGTCCTCTGCGGTGGGCCTGGACTCAGACCTCACCGTCGAACAGGCTCGTGACCGAGCCGTCGTCGAAGACGGCACGGATGGCGCGGGCCAGCAGCGGAGCGATCGACAGCTGGGTGAGGCGCTCGAACTGCTTCTCCGGTGGGATCGGCAGGGTGTTGGTGCACACCACTTCGCGCACCGAGCTGGCTTTCAGACGTTCTGTGGCCGGGTCCGACAGGATCGGGTGCGTGGTGGCGATGACCACCGAGGCGGCTCCGTCGGCCAGCAGCGCATCCGAGGCCTGCACGATGGTGCCGGCGGTGTCGATCATGTCGTCGACCAGGATGCAGGTCTTCCCGGTGACCTCGCCGATCACCCGCTTGGCGATGGCCTGGTTGGGACGATTCGGGTCGCGGGACTTGTGGATGAACGACAGGCTCACCCCGCCCAGCCGCTTGGCCCATTGCTCGGCCACCCGGATGCGGCCGGCGTCAGGGGAGACCACGGCCAGGTCCTCGTGGTCGTACTTGGCGGCGACGTAGTCCGCCAGGATCGGCAGCGCCATCAGGTGGTCGACGGGCTTGGCGAAGTACCCCTGGACCTGGGGAGCATGCAGGTCCACGGAGATCATGCGGTCGACCCCGGCCGTCTCGTACAGGTCGGCGACCAGCCGGGCGGAGATCGGCTCGCGGCCGCGATGCTTCTTGTCCTGCCGGGCATAGGGGAAGCTCGGGGCGATCGCCGTGATGCGCTTGGCCGAGGCGCGCTTGAGCGCATCGATCATGATCAGGTTCTCCATCAACCAGGTGTTGATGGGCGCGGGGTGGGACTGCAGCAGGAAGGCGTCGGTGCCGCGCACGGACTCGCCGTAGCGCACGTAGATCTCCCCATTGGCGAAGTCCCAGGCGTCCATGGGCAGCACCTCGACACCGAGCTCCTCGGAGACCTCCTGCGCCAGCACGGGATGGGCCCGTCCGCTGGCGAGCACCAGTCGCTTCTCCCCGGTGGTGACGATTCCGCTCATCGCTGCTCGCGCTCCTTGTGATCCTCGGCGGCTGGTGATGCAGATACGGCGTCTTCGGTGTCACCGTCAGGGCCGAGTGCGGCACGCGCGGCCCCCTCGGCCGCGGTCCCCGCGCGGCGTCGCAGGGTCCATCCTTCCACGTTCCGCTGGGAGACGGCGCTGACCGCCAGGGCGCCCGGCGGCACATCCTTGCGCACCACCGTCCCGGCTCCGGTCGCCGAACCGTCACCGAGGGTCACAGGAGCCACGAGCACGCTGTCGGAGCCCACCCGAACCTGCTTGCCGACCGTGGTGCGATGCTTGTCGACCCCGTCGTAGTTCGCGAAGATCGTGGCGGCCCCGATGTTGGCGCCCTCCCCGATCTCGGCATCGCCCACGTAGCTCAGGTGGGGAACCTTCGCGTCCTCGCCGATCTGGGCGTTCTTGGTCTCCACGAAGCCGCCGATCTTGCCGCCCTTCCCGAGCACCGTGCCCGCCCGCAGATAGGAGAAAGGGCCGACGGAGGCTCCCGGCCCGATCATCGCCAGCAGCGTCTGTGAGCGCATCACCTCGGCGCCGGCCCCCACCTCGGTGTCGCGCAGGGTGGCGTCCGGGCCGATCACCGCCTCGTCGCCGATGTCGGTCGCGCCATGCAGCTGGACCCCCGGCAGGATGGTCGCGTCCTGACCGATCGAGACGTCGGCGTCGATCCAGGTGGTGGAGGGGTCGACGATGGTGACCCCGGCGCGCATGTGACGCTCCAGGATGCGCCGGTTCATCTCGGCGCCGAGCTGCGCCAGCTGGACCCGGTCATTGACGCCCTCGACCATCATCACGTCGGAGGTGACCATCGCGCGCACCGGGCGCCCGTCGGCCCTGGCGATGGACAGCACGTCGGTGAGGTACATCTCGCCCTGCGCGTTGTCGGTCCCGAGGCGCTCCAGCGCACCGCGCAGCACCTCCAGGTCGAAGGCGTAGATGCCCGAGTTGATCTCGTCGATCCCCCGCTGGTCCTCGGTGGCGTCCTTGTGCTCCACGATGCCCTCGACCTCGGTGCCGTCGGCGCTGCGCAGGATCCGGCCGTAGCCGGTGGGATCCGGGACCCGCGCGGTCAGCACGGTGACCGCCGCGGCGGCCTCCTCGTGGCCGGCCACCAGGCGGCGCAGGGTCTGGGGGTCCAGCAACGGCACGTCACCATAGGTGACCAGGACCGTGCCGGAGGTGGCCGTGACCTCGTCGAGGCCGCACTGGACGGCGCGTCCGGTGCCGGGGATCTCGTCCTGGTCGGCGATGGCGACCTCGGGCGCGTGATCGGTCAGGTGCTGGGCGACCCGCTCGCGCTCGTGCCGCAGCACCACCACCAGCTCGGAGGGGCTGGTCCCCTCGGCGGCGGTGACCGCATGCACCAGCAGCGACCGGCCGCCGATGGAGTGGAGGACCTTGGGGGTGCGGGACTTCATGCGTGTCCCGGCGCCGGCGGCCAGAACGATGACGGCGGCAGGTGATTCCACGTCGGCAGCTCCTCGTGGTTCGACAGTGGCGTACGGACCGGGCCGCGGTGGCGGGGTCGTTCCGCCATCAGGACTCGAACCTGAAACTTCAGAACCAAAATCTGAGGTGTTGCCGATTACACCATGGCGGATCCACGTCCGGCGGGCCGCCCCGATCCCCGACCTCCCGTTCAGGCGGTCGGCGGAACACGGCACCCCGGGCGCGGACCGATCCTATCGTTCACCGGCGAGGGGCAGGACCAGGTCCCGGGTGCCTGGGCGCAGCGGTGCGGGCCCGGGCGCCTGTGCGAGACTCCGGTCATGGCGGTTGATGAGGCTCCCCGGGCGAGGTCCACACGCATGACCGGCCGGGAACGGCGCGAGCAGCTGGTCAGCGTGGGACGGCAGGTCTTCGCCGAGAAAGGCTACGACATGGCCAGCGTCGAGGAGATCGCCTCCCGCGCAACGGTCTCCAAGCCGATCGTCTACGAGCACTTCGGCGGCAAGGAAGGACTGTACGCGGTGGTCGTCGACCGCGAGGTGAGCACCCTGCTGTCGGCCCTCGAGACCTCCCTGCAGGATCGGCGAGCCCATCCCCGTCTGCTGATGGAGCGGGCCGCGATGGCGTTCCTGTCCTACATCGACGAGAACGAGGACGGCTTCCGCATCCTGGTGCGCGATTCCCCCGTGTCCCCATCCGGCGGCACTTTCTCCTCGCTGCTGAGCGACGTGGCCGCCCAGGTCGAGGCGATCCTGGCGGCGCAGCTGACGTTGCGCTCCTACTCTTCCCGCGATGCCCCGATGTATGCCCAGATGCTGGTGGGGATGGTCGCCTACACGGGGCAGTGGTGGCTGGAGACCCGCCGGCCCGCGAAGGAGGTCGTGGCCGCACGGATGGTGAACCTGTCGTGGTTCGGGCTGGGAGCCCTGGAGAAGTCGCCGCGGCTGCGCAGCGAGTCCGCATCCTGAGCACCTGAGCCAGGGGGCGTCATCGGTGCCCGCGCTGATGCCCCGACCATCGGCCGGCACCTAGACTTGAGCCATGCATCTCACCCCGCCCGCAGCGCAGACCCGCGAGCCCGACGCCTCCGGACGCGACGAGGTCGACCGCATCATCGAGGGCTGGGCCCGGGCCCGTGGCGACCTCGACACCGAGCCCCTGGCGGTGTTCTCCCGCATCTTCCGGCTCGCCCGCCTGCTCGAGGCCGCCCGTCGCGAGGCCTTCTCCGGCGCCGGACTGGAGGGCTGGGAGTTCGACATGCTCTCGGCCCTCCGCCGCAGCGGTGACGATGCGCTCTCGCCCGGAGCGCTCATGCAGCAGACCCTGGTCACCAGCGGCACCATGACCACCCGGATCGACAAGCTGGTGGCGCGCTCCCTGGTCAGCAAGTCCCGCAGCCCGCACGATGGTCGGGCGGTCGAGGTGAGGCTGCGTCCCGAGGGGATCGCCCTGGTCGATGCGGCCATGGAGGCGCTGCTGACTGCCGAGCGCGACCTGCTGGAGCCGCTCGGCGAGCACGGCCGGGGCGAGCTCGCCCGCACCCTGCGCGCCCTGCTGCTGACTCTCGAGGCCGAGGACTCCGATGGCAGCTGAGCAGGTCCCGACGCTCCGCTGAGCCCCATCCCGGCCAGGCCTGCCGCGACTGCCGGCACGCCGCTCCACGGACCCTCTGCCCGCCACCTCTGCCCGCCCTCCCTGCGTTGCCCCTCACCTGCTCCGACCGAAGGATCCCGCTGCATGGCCCACCTGCTCGGCACCCAATCCCTGCACCTCGCGCTCCCCGACCGGGTGCTGCTCGACGATGTCACCGTCGGCATCGACGAAGGTGACCGGATCGGTGTCGTCGGCCGCAACGGGGATGGCAAGTCCACTCTGCTGAGCCTGCTGGCGCGCCGCCGCGACCCCGATGCCGGGCGCGTGACCGTACGGGGCGGGGTCCGGGTGGGGGTGCTCGACCAGCAGGACGATGCCCGCCCGGGCACCTCCGTGCGCACTCGGGTCGTCGGCGACCGTCCCGAGTACGAGTGGGCATCGGACCCGAGGATCCGCGATGTGCTGGCCGGGCTGCTGGGCGGGGTCGACCTGGAGGCCGACGTCTCCTCCCTCTCCGGCGGTCAGCTGCGGCGCGTCCACCTCGCCGAGCTGCTGGTCGGCGACTGGGACGTGCTGCTGCTGGACGAACCCACCAACCATCTCGATGTCGAGGGCATCTCCTGGCTGGCCGAGCACCTGCGTCGGCGGTGGACCCCGAGGGACGGCGGCCTGGTGGTCATCACCCACGACCGCTGGTTCCTCGACGCGGTGTGCACCCGCATGTGGGAGGTGCACGACGGCGTCGTCGACCCCTTCGAGGGCGGCTATGCCGCCTACGTGCTGCAGCGTGTGGAACGGGACCGCCAGGCCGCGGCGGCCGAGTCCAAGCGCCAGAACCTGATGCGCAAGGAGCTGGCGTGGCTGCGCCGGGGCGCCCCGGCCCGCACCTCCAAGCCGAAGTTCCGCATCGACGCGGCCAATGAGCTGATCGCCGGGGAACCTCCGGTGCGTGACACCGTGGAGCTGACCCAGCTGGCCACCTCGCGGCTGGGCCGGGATGTGATCGATGTCCTCGACGTGGACGCCGGCTACGACGACACCCCCGTGCTGGAGGACGTCACGCTGCACATCGGGCCCGCGGATCGCATCGGGGTGCTGGGCCCCAACGGCGCCGGAAAGTCGACCCTGCTGGCGCTGGTCACCGGCGAGCTCGAGCCGATGGCAGGCCGCGTGAAGCGGGGCAAGACCGTCACGGTCAGGCAGGTCTCCCAGCGCCTGACCGGGCTGGCCGACCACCTGGACGCGCGGGTCAGCGACGTGGTCGGCCGCTACCGCACGAGCTATCGGGCCGGGAAGGACGAGGTCTCCCCCGGCCAGCTGCTCGAGCGTCTCGGCTTCACCGCGGCGCACCAGAAGGTTCGGGTCAAGTCGCTCTCCGGTGGTCAGCAGCGGAGGTTGGACCTGCTGCTGACCCTGCTCGAGGAGCCCAATGTGCTGGTGTTGGACGAGCCCACCAACGACATGGACACCGACATGCTCGCGGCGATGGAGGACCTGCTGGACACCTGGCCGGGGCCCCTGATCGTGGTCTCCCACGACCGGTATCTGCTCGAGCGGGTCACCGATACCCAGTACGCGGTACTGGACGGCGCGGTGCGTCACGTGCCGGGCGGGGTGGAGCAGTACCTCCAGCTGCGCCGCGACGGGGAGGGCGCGCGGGCCGCGGGCCCGTCCGGGACCGGCCGGTCAGCGGCCGCCGACGGGTCCGCAGGAACCGGCCGGGGCACCTCCGCGGAGGCAGGGTCCGGTATGGGCCCGACGCCCGTCACCGGGGCGCAGGCCCATGCCGCCCGGAAGGAACTGGCCGCCACCGAGCGGCGCATGGATCGGCTGTCTACGCAGATGGAGGCTCTCCATGAGCGCATGGCGGCCCATGACCAGGCGGACTATGTGGGCCTGCAGGAGCTCACCGAGGAGCTGCGAGGTTTGGAGGCCGAGAACGAGACCCTCGAGGAGCGGTGGCTGGAGCTGTCGGAGCTGCTGACCTGAGCATCTCGTCTCACGCCGCTCACTCCAGCAGCGGCGCCCGCTCGGAGTCCAGGCCGGGACGGGACTCCTCCCACTGCCCGCGGGTGAAGTCGGGGATCTCCACCGGGCCGCCGCTGTCGAGGGACGCCTCGGACAGCGGTACGGCGGCGCACCACGCGGCGGAGTCGTACACGTCGATGTCGGGCACCAGCCCTTGCCGCATGCACTGCATGAGGCGGTAGACCAGGACGTAGTCCATCCCGCCGTGGCCGCCGTGGTCCTCCGCGGCGTCACCGATGTCCTGCCACAGCCAATGGTCGTGCTGGTCCAGGTAGGGCTGGGAGTCCTGCCACTGGTGGTCGCCGTGCTCGGGTTCGAGGTAGATCCGCGAGGGATAGTCCTCCAGCACGCCCCGCGAACCGGCGAGCGTGTTGATCCGGCTGTACGGACGCGGGGTCGAGACATCGTGGACGGCCCGGATCAGCCTGCCCTGCTCGGTGGTGATCATGCAGGTGACCCGGTCCCCGGCGACATACTCCTCGTCCCACACCTCGGCCCGGTCCGGATCGACATTGCGCTCGCGATAGTCGGCGAGGCCCCGCGCCGGTGTCGAGCTGGCCTGCAGCGTGAGCATCCGGTCGCCCCGGTTCACGTCCATCGCCGCAGCGATCGGGGCCAGGCCGTGCATCGGGTAGAAGGCCCGATTGTGCTGGGTGTGCCAGCGGCGCCGCCACTGCTCGTAGTAGTAGGTCTCGGAGAACAGCAGATCGCGCAGGTCGTGCAGGTACCCTCCGTGGCCTCCCGTGATGTCCCCGAAAAGTCCCTCATGGGCCATCTTCAGCATGGCCAGCTCCTGGCGCCCGTAGCTGCAGTTCTCCATCAGGAGGCAGTGCAGGCCCTCCTCCTCGGAGATGTCCACCAGGGACCACAGCTCGTCCAGCTCGGTGGCGATCGGCGGTTCGATGCCGACGTGCTTGCCGCCCCGCAGCGCGGCCGCCGCCTGGGGGTAGTGCTCCTCCCAGGGGGTGGCGATGTAGACGAAGTCGACGTCGTCGGCCTGCGCCAGGCGCTGGTAGTCGTCCGGACCGCGGGAGTACTCCCGCGGCCGGCGGGAGCCCTCGGCGGCCAGGCGGTCCGAGGCTTCCCGGACCCGCTCCCGGCGCACGTCGGCGATCGCGGTGATCCGCACCCCCGGGACCGCGTCGAACAGAGGCAACATCCCCATGCCGCGGTTGCCGAGGCCGATGATCCCCACCCGGACCTCGTCGTAGGGCTCGAACGGCACGCCGATCATGCTCGACTGGGAGCTGGGCCTGGGGGCGAAGGGGCGGGCCGGCCCCACCGTCGGCGCGGGGGCCGCCGTCGCCGAGAAGGCCGATGCCAGGCCGATGCCGGCCGCACCGGCACCGGTGAGAAGGGCGCGCCGGGAGGCGCGCCGCAGGGATGGGCTGCGGTCGTCGGAAGCGGGGTCAGTCATGGCGTTCCTCTCCTGGGGAACACTCCTCGTCGAGTGTTCGTGATCACTATCCGATCAAATCGATCACGATCGTGCAACCACAGGGTGTGGGCAGGCGCCTGCTCGAGGCACCGGCGAGCGGGCGGTCCCGGCGGGCTGCTGGCGCTCTCAGCTCTCCTCGAGGATGCTGGCCCCCGGCGCTGAGCCGCGTGCCACGAAGCAGTCGTCGACCAGGCCGCCTGCCCGCAGAGCCGAGGCGATGGATTCGGCGTGACCCGGGTCCCGCGCGAGGGCGGCGACCGTCGGTCCGGAGCCGGAGACGATCGCGCCGAGCGCCCCGGCGCGTTCCGCGGCCTCCACCACGGGCTCGAGGCCGAGGTGGAGCGCGAAGGCCGCGGACTGCAGGTCGTTGTGCAAGGTGCTGCCGAGCAGTTCGGCGTTGCCGCTGCTGAGCGCCAGGAGCTGTCGCGCATCGATCTCCGGTCGCTGAGCGAGACGGCGTCCGACGGCGGCGGCGATCTCGTCGTGGCGCCGGTAGACGGCCGGCGTGGACAGGTGCCCTCCCGGCACGGCCAGCAGCCAGGTCCAGTCGCCATGGGTGAGCACGGTGGTCAGTTCGCCGCCGTTGCCGCGCCCCAGAGCGGTGTGGCCGAGCATGGCGAAGGGGACGTCGGCGCCCAGTCGTGCGCCCAGGGCGCGCAGCTGCTCGCCGCCCAGCTGCAGCCCCCACAGCCGGTCCAGCGCGATCAAGGTGGCGGCGGCGTCGGCCGAGCCCCCGCCCATCCCCCCGGCGATCGGGACCTGCTTGTGCACGTGCAGCGCGGCGGCGGCACGGACACCGAGTTCGGTGCGCAGCAGCTCGGCCGCCCGCAGCGCCAGGTTGCTGGCGTCGACGGGGACCTCACCGGACACTTCGGCATCGATGACCAGGGACATCTCCTCGGCCTGCACCGCGGTGACGGTCTCGTAGAGGTCCACGGCCTGGAACACCGTGGCCAGGCTGTGGTAGCCGCGCTCGTCGACCGCCCCGACGCCCAGCGACAGGTTCAGCTTCCCGGGAGCGCGCACCACCACCCGGCGGGGCCGCTCGGGAACAGGCTGGGAAAGGTCCCCGAGGGCGGTGAGAGGGGTGCGGGCGGATCTGCGGTCGCCGGCCGATGCCGGGCCCGGGAGCCGGGAGGTCATCGCGGCTCCCGGCTCGGCCGCGGGGATGGCGTGGCCACGGCTGCGTCCCGTCCCGCCCCGGCGGCGGCGATCGCCCGGAACTGCTCGACCTCGAGGGTCTCTCCGCGGGCCCCGGGGTCGACCCCGGCCTCACGCAGGACGTGCTCGGCGCTCGCCGCGGAGCCGGCCCAGCCCGACAGCGCTGCGCGCAGGGTCTTGCGGCGCTGGGCGAAGGCTGCGTCGACGACGGAGAAGACCCTCTCCCGCTCCGTGGGCGTGCCCAGCGGCTGCTCATGCCGGTCCAGGCGCACCAGGGCCGAGTCGACGTTGGGCACGGGCCAGAAGATGTGCCGCGAGATCCTGCCGGCGTGGGAGAGTCGGCCGTACCAGGCGGCCTTGACGCTGGGCGCGCCATAGGTGCGTGAGCCCGGGCCCGCGGTGAGCCGGTCGACGACCTCGGACTGGACCATCACCAGCGCGGTGGCCAGCTGCTCGAAGCGCTGCAGGGCGCTGAGCAGGATCGGGGTGGCCACGTTGTAGGGCAGGTTCGCGACCAGCGCGGTCGGCTGCCCGGCGTGCGGGAGGTCGGGCAGCTCGGTGACCTGCAGGGCGTCGGCGTGGATCAGCTGGAAGCGCTCGGCCTCGACGCCGCGGGAGGCGAGGGTGGCCGGCAGCAGCTGGGCCAGGCCCCGGTCCAGTTCGATCGCGACCACGTCGGCGCCTGCCTCCAGCAGGCCCAGGGTGAGCGAGCCGAGCCCGGGCCCGACCTCCAGCACGGACTGTCCAGGCTCGATGCCCGCCCGCTGGACGATGGTGCGCACCGTGTTGGGGTCCATCACGAAGTTCTGGCCGCGCTGCTTCGAGGGGCGGATCCCGGCTGCCTCGGCGAGTTCACGGACGTCACGGGCGCTCAGCAACATGCCGCTGCTCTGCGTCCAGGAGCACTCGGCGCTCATCCGCGTGCCTCGCCCGGCCAGCCGTAGACTCGTCGGGTCGTCTCCCGCACTGCGCGGCAGGCCCGCTCGAGAGTCGTTCCGGTGACCTCGGCGATGGTCTGCATGGTCACGGGGATCAGGTACGAGGAGTTCGGGCGCCCGCGGTAGGGCACGGGGGTCAGGAAGGGTGCGTCGGTCTCGACCATCACCTGCCCCAGCCCCACCTCCGCGAGCGCGCCGCGCAGGTTCTCTGCGTTCTTGAAGGTCACGTTGCCGGCGAAGGAGAGGTGGAAGCCGCGGTCGACGCAGGCCCGCGCGAACTCGGCGTCCCCGGAGAAGCAGTGCAGGACGGTGCGCTCGGGGGCGCCGTCGGCGTCGAGGACCTCGAGGATGTCGCGGTGGGCCTCGCGGTCGTGGATCTGCAGCGGCAGCTCCAGCTCCTTGGCCAGCGCGATGTGGGCGCGGAAGGAGTCGATCTGGGCGGCGCGGGCCTGCTCGTCCCGGCGGGAGGTGCGGAACCAGTCCAGGCCCGTCTCCCCCACCACGATCATGCCCGGGCCCCGCAGCAGCTCGGAGACCTCTGCGATGGCCGCATCGAGCCCGATCATCTCGGTGCCGTCGTGCCCGCTGCCGCGGGCGTGCAGGGCCGCCTCATTGGGGTGGACCGCGACGCCGCCGCGCAGCTGCGGCGGGCAGTTCGGGGAGGCGAGCAGCTCCGCGGTCCAGCGGGTCGCCTCGAGATCGGAGCCGATCGTGATCAGTGCCTCCACGCCGACGGCCGCCGCCCTCTCGATGTGATCGCCGACGGTCAGCTGCTGGTCACCGTCGGCGAAGTCGAGGTGGCAGTGGTTGTCGATCACCGGCGAGGGCAGCGGCGGTGGCTGCGGCGGCCAGGACCGATCACGGGACCTGCCGCGTGGATCGATGTCCTCTCGGGCCCGCACGGGCGCGGGGGCGGCGGGATCGGTGGCCTGCCAAGGGCCGGCACCTGACTCGTTCGGCTGCGGGGAGGGCATGCGACCATGGTAGGAGGATTCGCCAGGCGTCCCGACCACGGGCTCTCGTCGGCATCCGTGGGGCCCGCCGGGGCCGACGGTGTCGCACGTCACCGGGCCGAAGGGAGCGGGAGTCGCGCCGATGTGGCAGGATGGGTCGTCGTTGCGCGTCCCTTCGCGCGCCCGAGCGCCTCGTCCAGGAAGCATCCTGATCCATGGTCCGGGTCGCTGCTCGGGGCGGACGCCATCGCTCGTTCATCCTCCGGTCCGTCAAGGAGCGTTCCCATGGCAGTGCCCAAGTTCAAGATGTCCCGCGCTCGTACCCGGTCCCGTCGGGCGCAGTGGAAGGCGTCCAGCGCCGAGCTCGTGCAGGTGACCGTCCGGGGCCGGACCGCTGCGGTGCCGCGCCGTCTGGCCAAGGCCTACCAGCGTGGTCTGATCCAGATCGACGACTGACACCGCGCGCGGGTCCAGCGCTCGCGCCGCAGTTGTCCTCGACAGAGCCCCGACCAGGTGTCGGGGCTCTTCTGTCTGCCCGCGGGATCACGCCCGGCGCTGCTGCAGGGCGAGGTCGTAGAGCTCGCGCGAGGTCACGCCCGGTGCGTGCTGGGCGACCTGCTTGGCGGCGTCCTTGAGCCGCTCGCCCGCCGATGCGCGCGCGAGCACCTCCTCGATCAGGTCCTCCGCCCGCGCCGTGACGGGCGCGGCGCCGGCCACGACGATCACGATCTCCCCCAGCACCTCGGTGGCCGCGGCCCAGTCCGCCAGCTCTCCCAGGCTCCCGCGCAGCACCTGCTCATGGGTCTTGGTCAGCTCGCGGGCCACGGCCGCGGACCGGTCGGACCCGAAGGCGGCGGCCATCGATGCCAGCGTCGCGGCCGTGCGCCGGGGCGACTCGAAGAAGATCATGGTGCGCTGCTCGGAGACCAGGGGCTGCAGGGTGCTCGTGCGGCGACCGTCCCGGCGCGGCGGGAACCCCTCGAAGGTGAAGCGGTCCGGCGCGATCCCGGAGGAGGCGAGCGCCGTGAGCACGGCGGAGGGGCCGGGGATCACGCTCACCTCGTAGCCGGCCGAGGTCGCCGCTCCCACCGCTCGGAAACCGGGGTCCGAGACGACGGGCATCCCCGCATCGGTCACGATCAGCACCCGCAGCCCCGCCCCCAGGGCCTCGAGCAGCTGCCCGGTACGCTGGGCCTCGTTGTGCTCGTGGTACGAGACCACCCGCGCGGTGATCTCGACCTCGAGGTCCGCCGCGAGCCGCGTCAGCCGGCGGGTGTCCTCCGCGGCGATCAGCTCGGCCGAGCCCAGCGCCCGCATCAGGCGCACCGAGGCATCCAGCGGATTGCCGATCGGAGTGGCGGCGAGGGTCAGGACTCCGGGCTGCAGCATGCTCGCCATGCTAGGTCAGCGGCCCTCGCCACCCGGCCCTCGCGCCTGGCGGGCCGAGCCGTGGCGATGACCTAGCATGACCGAGTGCAGACGGGGCGGGAAGCGCGGCATCGCGCCGACATCGACGAGGAGCCCGATGCCCTGCTGGCCTCGTACCGGCGCCGCCTGAAGACCTTCGACCTGCCCTCCTCCCGTCTCGCCTGGGCCGGGGCACTGGCGGTGTTCGCCCTGGCGCTGGTGCTGCGCCTGTGGGGCCTGGGCGGGGTCACCGAGCTCATCTTCGATGAGACCTACTACGTCAAGGACGGATACACGCTCACCCAGGAGGGCGTGGAGATGTCCTGGCCCGATGAGCACGATCGCGTCTTCGAGGCCGGGGACGTGGACACCTACGAGGACAGCGGCTCCTACGTGGTCCATCCGAGCCTGGGCAAGTGGGTGATCGGGGCGGGCATGACGCTGCTGGGTGCCGACAGCCCCTGGGGCTGGCGGATCTCGGTCGCCGTGCTGGGCTCGCTGAGCGTGCTGATGCTGGCTCGCATCGGGCGGCGTCTGCTGCGCTCGACCATGGCGGGGCTGATCGCCGGTCTGCTGCTGGCGATCGACGGGATGCATCTGGTGCACTCACGCACCAGCCTGCTGGACCTGCCGCTGACGTTCTTCGCCCTGGCCGGTTTCGGGGCGCTGCTGATCGATCGTGATCGCTTCCGCGAGCGTCTCGCGCTGGAGACCGCGCGCCTGCAGACCGCGGCCCGGTCCCCCGCTCCGCTCGGTGCCTCGGGAGGGTGGCGTCCCTGGCGGCTGCTGGCGGGGCTGCTGCTGGGGATGGCCTGCTCGGTGAAGTGGTCGGGGCTGTACTTCCTGGCGGTGTTCGGGATCATGACGGTGCTGTGGGACTGGTGGGCGCGCCGCACCATCGCCCAGCCCCGGTGGTTCGCGGCCGGCCTGGTCCGCGACGCGATCCCCGCCTTCTTCGCGATGGTGGGCACGGCCCTGGTCACCTATCTCGCGTCCTGGGCGGGCTGGTTCGCCTCGGACAAGGGCTACCTCCGGCACTGGCTGGAGCACGAGCACGGAAGCACCGGGAGCGGACTGCTGGACGCCCTGGCCTCCCTGTGGCACTACCACGTCCAGGCCTATACCTTCCACATCGGCCTGGACTCCGAGCATCCCTATCAGGCCCACCCGCTCGGCTGGCCCCTGATGCTGCGGCCGACGAACTTCTACTACCGCTCCTACGAGTACGGGGAGCACGGCTGTGAGGTGGCCCGCTGCGCCTCCCACATCCTGTCGGTCGGCAACCCCGTGATCTGGTGGCTGGGGGCGCTGGCGGTGATCGCCACCCTGGTGATCGCGATCCTCTGGCGCGACGGTCGGGCCTGGGGCGCGTTGGCGGGCATCGCGGGCGGCTACCTGCCCTGGCTGATGTACTCGGACCGCACCATCTTCACCTTCTACGCGGTGGCCTTCGAGCCCTGGATGCTCCTGTGCCTGGCCTTCGTGCTCGGCCTGGTGATCGGCCCGCCAGATGCCGAGCCGGACCGGCGCCTGGCGGGCGGGCTGTTCACGGCCTCGCTGCTGACGCTGATCGTGCTGGTCTCGGCGTTCCTCTGGCCGATCTGGAGCGCGCAGGTGATCGATGTCGAGCAGTGGCACTGGCGGATGTGGTTGCCGTCCTGGACCTGATGGTCCTCCGCGTTGCCGCCCCCTGAGCCCTCGTGCTCTCGCGCTCCGGCGCTGCTGTGTGCGGCTACGATTGCGCCATGGCAATGGACTCCTCGGCCCTGCGAGAACTCGCCCGCGACCTCGGGGTCGGCACCGACTACTGGGGCTGGGACGGAAACCGCCGGGACGTCGACGACGACACCCTGCGCGCGGTCCTGGCGGGACTGGGCACGCCGGTATCCGGTGACGAGGACATCGCGGCGGTCCGTGCCCGGCGAGAGCGCTCCCGGTGGGAGGAGACCCTGCCACCGGTCACCGTGCTGCGCCAGGACCGCGAGTCCAGCGTCCCCGTGCATGTCGATCACGGCGAGGCGGTCACGGCCACGCTGGAGCTGGAGGACGGCGGGGGCCGCGAACTCGCGCAGATCGAGGACTTCACACCTCCCTTCGAGCTCGACGGCCGCCTGCGCGGTCGGGCCCGCTTCGAGCTGCCGGCCGACCTGCCCCTGGGCTGGCACCGCATCGTCGCCGAGACCGGTGGTCACCGCCACGAGGCCGACGTGGTCGTCACCCCCGCCCGGGTGACCGTCCACGAGGGCCTGGGGGCTCGGCGCGCCTTCGGGTTGCAGGCCCAGCTGTACTCGGTGCGATCGCCACGCTCCTGGGGCATCGGCGACCTGGCGGACATGCGCGATCTGGCCGCGATCTCCGGTGCCCGGCACGGAGCCGACTTCCTGCTGGTCAATCCTCTGCACGCCTCGTACCCGACCTCACCGATCGAGCCCTCCCCCTATCTGCCGACCACCCGACGCTTCACCAGCGCGCTGTACCTGCGCATCGAGGACGTGCCCGAGCACCGTCAGCTGCCCGACCATGCGCGGCAGCGGATCGCACTGCTGAAGAAGGACGTCGAGGGCTGGAACTCCCGGGTGGACCGGCTCGAGCGGGAAGCGGTGCTCGACGCCAAGATGGACGCCCTCGAGGAGCTGTTCGCGGTACCCCGCACACCTGCCCGGCAGGCACTCCTGGACGCCTACCGCGAGCGCGAGGGACAGGGCCTGGAAGATTTCGCGACCTGGTCGGCGATCGCCGAGCAGGTGCGCGGGGCGCAGGATGACCTGCTCGAGGACCTCGACCCGGCCGTCGTCGAGCAGGCACGCACGGAGCTGGCCGAGCGCATCGAGTTCCACGCCTGGGTGCAGTGGCTGCTGGACGAGCAGCTGTCTGCCGCCCAGGCCGCGGCCCGTGACGCGGGCATGCGGATCGGGATCATGCACGACCTGGCCGTCGGCGTGGAGCAGGTCGGGGCCGATGCCTGGCGGCTGCAGGAGGTGCTCGCCGAGGGCGTCACCGTCGGTGCCCCAGCCGACCAGTACAACCAGCAGGGCCAGAACTGGCACCAGCCGCCCTGGCATCCCCAGGCGCTGCGTGATGCCTCCTACAAGCCGTGGCGGGACATGCTGCGCTCACTGATGCGCCACGCCGGGGCGCTGCGCATCGACCACGTGCTGGGACTGTTCCGGCTGTGGTGGATCCCCGAGGGCAACGAGGCGGCTGACGGCACCTACGTCTTCTACGATCACGAGGCGATGATCGGGGTGCTGGCCCTGGAGGCCGAGCGCTCCGGGACCCTGGTGGTCGGCGAAGACCTGGGCACCTTCGAGCCCTGGGTGCGCGAGTACCTGTCCGGCCGCGGGATCCTGGGCACCTCGATCCTGTGGTTCGAGTACGACGAGCAGGGTCGTCCGCTCCGTCCCGAGAGCTACCGCTCGCTGTGCATGGCCTCGGTCAATACCCACGACCTGCCGCCGACGGCCGGCTATCTGGCCGGGGACCACGTGACCCTGCGCCATCAGCTGGGTCTGCTGGAGCGTCCGCTCGCCGAAGAACACGAGGCCGATGCCGCCGGACGCGAGGAGGTCCTGGACCTGCTGCGCACCGAGGGCCTGCTCACCGAGGATGCGGACATCGAGCAGACCGTGATCGCGCTCCACCGGCACCTGGCCCGCACGCCCTCGCTGCTGCTGGGGGTCTCCCTGGTGGACTGCGTGGGCGAACGGCGGATCCAGAACCAGCCGGGCACCGACGAGGAGTACGCGAACTGGCGGATCCCCCTCGCCGATGCCGAGCTGGCCACGGTGAGCATCGACGACATCGCCACCGATGAGCGCACCGCGCGCCTGCTGGCGGCGGTGCGTGAGGGCATCAGCCGGCGGTGACCTGGCTCCACTGCGAGCGTGCGTCGAGGAAGGCGCGGGCGGCGGTCTTCGCGCCCTCGAGAGTGTGATGGGCTCCCCATCCGCACTGGATCTCGTTGGCGGCCGGCACCTCCTCGGCCGCGAGCAGGTCGCGCAGGGTCGCTTCCAGCACCGGTGCGAAGCCGTCCACGCCGTGGTCACCGACCAACAGCACGTAGAAACCGGTGCGGCAGCCCATCGGGGACACGTCCAGCACGTCGCCGGAGTGGTTGCGCATGTGCTCGGCCATCATGTGCTCGAGGGAGTGGACCGCCTCGGAGTCCAGGTGCTCGGTGTTGGGCTGGGTGAAGCGCACGTCGAACTTGGTGAGCACGTCCCCGCCGGGGAGCTCCTCGCGGTCGGCGATGCGCAGGTAGGGCGCGGCGACGGTGCGGTGGTCGAGGTTGAAGCTCTCGACGTTCATCTGGGGCGTGGGCTGATCGGTCACGGGATGTCTCCTTCGGGTGGACTGGTCGGGTGGTCGGGTCGGGGTTCAGCGGCTGGAGCGGGGGGTGCGGCCACGCACGGCGCCGACGAACTCCTGACGCAGCTCGTCGTCGTCGGCGCGCGGCCAGGCCAGGGCGATGCGGGTGGGTGCGGCGTCGGTCGAGGGCCGGTGCACGGCATCCTTGCGGTGGTGCAGACGGGCCAGTGACAGGGGCATCCGGGTGTAGCCGACGCCGGTGGCGACGATCGCCACCCGGTCCCGGGCGTCATCGGGATGTTCCGCCTGGATCTCGGTCTCGCCCTCGAGGTCATCGGCGCTGATCTCCTCGAGCAGGCTGAGCACGTTCTCGTGGCCCACCACGACGGCGGCGCGCTCCTCCCACAGCGGGACCAGGTGCAGGTCCTCGGCCTCCAGCGGCAGGCGCACGAAGCACATGTCCACCTCGCCCTCGGCGAGCGCGGTCTGCTGCGCGGACAGCGGCACCGGGACCAGCTCGAGGTAGGCGGACCGGCGGGCGGCCTTCCAGCGCTGCAGGAAGCGGTCGGGCTCGACGCCCGGCACGAAGCCGACGCGCAGGGTGGAGGTGTGCATGGTCCCAGCCTACGGCCCGAGCCCCTCCTCCCGGCCTCCCCGATCCCGTTCCGCCCGGGCCAGCACGCGCAGCAGGTCGGCGTTGAACCGGTGGGGGCGGTTGAGGTTGACCATGTGGTTGCCGTACGGGAGCACCTCCAGCCGCCCCCGCGGGGCGGCCGCGGTGAACTCGATCTCCTGCATGCGCAGCTGGTCGTAACGACCGTGCAGGAACGTCACCGGCACCCGGATCAGGCGGAGATCGTCGAGCAGGTCGAGGGAGGCGAGCGCCTCCATGGTCGGGCGCACCACCGAGGCGTCGGCGCGCCCGCCCCGCAGGTAGGCGCGGGCCCCCTCCGGGCCCAGGATCCAGGTGAGCAGGGGGCCTCTGCCCTCCGCGCTGATCCCGGGCAGGTGGTCGGTCAGTTCGATCATCCTCCCGTACAGGCGGGCGGAGGCGCGGCCGGGCTGGACCGCTCCGCCGCACACGGTCAGCGAGCCCAGGTGGTCGATGCCGCGGGCGGCGGCATGGATGGCGAGCATGCCGCCGAGCGAGGAGCCGATCAGATGCACCCGCTGCGGTGCCGCTTCGCGGACCGCGGCGGCGATCGCCTCGATCGCCGTGTCGAGCTCGAAGGGCTCCGCGCGCCGGGTCCCGTGCCCGGGCAGGTCGATGGCATGGCTCGTATGCCCCGCGGCGCGCAGGGACGGCAGCTGCCTGTCCCACTGCGTGGCCGAGGTGCGGGTGCCGTGGACGAGGACCACGGGCCAGGCGTTCACAGCGCCGCCTCCGGGTCGGCACGGCGGCGCAGCACCGTCGCCACGCTCCGCAGGCGCGAGAGGCTGGTGCCCGTGGCCCGCGCCGCATGGGTCGGCACGATGGATGTGGTCATCGAGGTCCTCTCCCGAGCACGGCACTGGCGCTGGTCACTGAGGACGACGGTACCCGGACGACGGGCGGCGTCACACCCGAATGCGGGCGGATACCGGATCACCCCTCGCGGCGGGGCACGTGCCGGAACCTGCTGCAGGGCCCTCAATGCCTCGTCGGGCCGAGCGGAGCATCCGATCCTCGCAGTTCGTATCGCTAGCCTGACCTCATGCCGAGCTACCGCATGCATGTCCCGATCGGAACGCTGCACCGGGGTGCTTCCCCCGCCGATGTCATGGACCAGGCGGAGCTGGCACTCGGCACCCTGCACGCCGTGGAGAAGAAGGACGTGGAGGCTCCCGTGGTCGATGGTCGGCGGGTGGGCCGGGTGGCGCTGCGCTTCGCGGTCGAGCCGAGCACCCGCGGCGCCGAGGACGCTGCGGCGCGGCAGGCCCTGGGCGTCGTCATCGATCATCTCGAGGGGACCACCGCGACGGTCGGCCCGAGCAGCGCTGTCGTGCTCACGCGCGGGGTGGGTGGGCGGTTCCGGAGGATTCCGCTTCGCTGAGCTCCTGCGGGCCGGGAATGGGCAGCGAAGGCTGTCGCCGCTGCCCGCCGGATGCGGACGCCTCGACGTCATGTGCCTGGGCGCTGCCGTCGAGACGGCGCCGCCCTTTATGACTATGAATAGTAGTAATCGTGGGGCATGGTGGGGCCATGACTCGACTCACGTCCTGGCGACAGCGGCGGCGCACCTCGCTCTCCCTCGCAGTGGTCGCGCTGCGATCCTGGGGCCCGCGGCAGTTCGCCGCAGCGATCATCGCTGCGGCCGTGGTCGCTGCGATCATCGGGATCGCCACGGTGCTGATCCCCAACCCGGTGTTCGCACGCGACATCCCGCCGGTGTGGTGGGATTACCCGGTCTGGCTGCTCAGCTCCGCGATGATGGGAATGCTGATCGCCACGTACGTCCGCCCGCTCCAGGATCCGGGCGCCTCCCGTGACTCCGCCCGGTCCGGCACCGACTCAGTGACGACCGAGGGGGCGGTGGACCGGTCCGAGAAGGGCGGTGCCCGCGCCGGCGGCGCCGCCGGCGTCCTCGCCTGGTTCGCCGTGGGGTGCCCGGTGTGCAACAAGATCGCACTGCTGGCACTCGGATACACCGGCGCCCTGACCTGGTTCGCTCCCTTTCAGCCGGTCCTGGCGGTCACCGCCCTGATCCTGGCCACGTTCGCCCTGGTGTGGCGGCTGAAGGGGCAGCTCGCCTGCCCGCTGCCCGCCCCGGCGGGCAGCGCGGAGCCGATCTCCCGCTGACAGACGCGCATGCACGTCATGTCGAAGGCTGCGCCCGATGCAGCATCAGGCACCCGATGGCGCAGCCCGGCGGACGGGACGGTCACCACCTTCGCCTCAGCGATTCAGCTGCAGTCGCGAGCAGGCCACAACGGTCAGAGCGGCGAACAGCAGTCCGGTCATCACGGACAGCGACAGCTGCGCGGCGGAGACCTCGGCTCCCCCGGTCATCGCCCAGAGTGCAGGTGCCGCGAAGGGGATCCATGGGCCCGCTCCCGTCAGGGCGCCGACCTGCGCCACCACCAGCAGTCCGACCGTGGCCCCGACCCCGGCCAGCAAGGAGCGGCCCAGCGTCGCGGCCCATGCGGCCGGTGTCGCGAGCAGGGCCGACGACAGGACCAGGAGGACCTGCCGGCAGAGCGCCACCCACGCTTCGTCGTCCGGGGCTCCGTACCCCAGCATCACCCCCAGAGCCAGCACCGCCGCCCCCAGGGAGAGACTGACCACCATCGCCCAGAGGCCGAGGACGAGCAGTTTCGCCGCCGCGATCCGCCCGAGCCCGACCGGCAGGGCGAACAGGGCCGATATCGTCCCGTCCCCGAACTCGCGTGCCATGAGCCAGCTCGCGAGGACGCCGGCGCCGAGCAGCCCGCCCGCAGAGATGATCTGAGCAGCCGCCAGGAGCAGCCCATCCCAGGTCGCGGTGCCCGCCGGGCCCACCTGTGCGACGAGCTCCTCCTGGCCGGCGCGCACTCCTGCGGTGATCCCGGCCAGCAGGGACACCGTGCCGAGGACGAGCGTCAGCGAGGTGACCGTCCCGACGAGGGAGCGCACCAGCTTCTGCATCTCGACCCGCAGCGCGGCCCTCACTCGACACCCCTGCCCGTCGCGATCGACTCGGCCTCGTCCCGCCGCACGACCTCGAAGAACGCGCGCTCGAGGTCGGCATCATCGGGAGCGATGCCGCCGATCAGCCGCCCCCCGTGCAGCACCACGATGCGATCGGCGATCCGGGCCACCTCCTCCAGGTGGTGACTGCTGACCAGGACCGCAGCCCCCTCGGCCCCTCGACGCACGAGCGCCTGCCGCAGCGTCACCACAGCAGCGAGGTCCAGGGAGCTGCCGGGCTCATCCAGCACCACGAGGTCCGGCGCGTGCTGCAGGGCCGCAGCCAGCCCCACGCGCTGGCGGTTGCCGAGGGACAGATGCCGCAGACGCCGGGACGACAGCGCCTGCAGCTCCCACCGCTCCAGCGCCGAGTCGACGCAGCGGTCCGGATCCGCACGATGCAGCAGCGCGGCGATGCGGAGGTTCTGGCGAGCTGTGAGCTCGGGATACGCCAGGGGCGAATCGACCAGGTGCCCGACCCGAGACCACTGCTGTCGCGGCATGCCGACCAGCGGCCGGCCCAGAACGCTCACCCGGCCCGACTGCGGTCGGAGCATCCCCAACAGCAGGCGCAGCAGCGTGGTCTTGCCGGCTCCATTCAGCCCCACCAGGGCAACGATCTCACCCGCCCCCACCGAGAGGCTCACCTCGCGAATGCCATCTCCGCCACGGTGGAGGTAGGTGACCCGGTCGAGGCTCAGCATGCCTGCGGCCCGCCCAGCACGCGAAGAGCGCCGCGCACGGCGGCATCCGGATCGCCTGACGGATCGCCCGCCCAACGCAGCAGCGCCCGGCTGAGCCCGGCGATCACGGCGGCTGCGGCGACGTGCGCATCGGGCTCCGCCGCGCCGCGGTCGATCAGCGCGTCGGCGAGCGCCTCCGTGGTCCTGGCGCTGTTCCTCTCGATCGCTCCCTGCAGGGTCGGGGTCGCGACGACGATGCTCAGCACCGTGCGGAGCCTTTCGACCTCGGCGCTGTCGATCTCGCGCCACGACTCATCGATGCCGCCGGCGAGGGCGCGCAATGGCGGTTCTCCTGGCGGCCGGCCCCGCACGGCCTCGGCCATGAGGGGATCGAAGGGATCGTCCAGCAGCAGCGCGTCCTTGGCGGGGAAGTGGCGAAACAGCGTCATCTCGCTGACTCCCGCGTGCTCGGCGATCCGGGCAGTCGAGGTCGCGTCATAGCCGTGGGTGAGGAAGAGCTCCAGCGCGGCGTTGCGCAGGGCGGTATGCGTGCGTTCCCAGCGTGACGCACCCCTGATGCTAGTCACTAACAGTCAGGCGTCAATCCTCTGCTCGCGAGCCGCCCCCGGGGGGCGCGGCGTGAGCGACTCAGCCCTCGGCCCGCTCCTCGGCAGCTGCCCGACAAGGGTCGATCAGCCTCTGCATCCCGGCCTGGAACACTGCGGGATCCGGCAGGACACCTCCGGCCAGCAGGATCAGGCCGGCACCCTGATCCAGTGCGGCCAGCAGTTTGCCGACCTCGTCGGCAGGCAATGACTCGCCATCGGCCCGGACCCTGTGGGCGAGCTCGCTGTAGCGGTCGAGGACTGAGGTGAGGCGCTCCTGCAGTTGCGGGGCGAGCTTCTCATCACGGGCCGCACTGGCGATGAACTCCAGCGTCGCCAGCGCGAAACCATGTGTCGCCTCCAGCGAGTACCCCTCCTGCTCCGCCAGATCCCGCCCGGTCGAGGCGGGGCGCGTCGGCTGCTCGAACGGGTCCCCCAGACCCGCTCCGGCAAGCTCCAGGTTCTGATCCATGACGGCCAGGAACAAGGCGGGCTTCCCGTCGAAGTTCGAGTACACGGCGCCCTTGGAGAACCCGGCCTCGCGGGCGATCCGCTCCAGGCTCGCCGCGTGATACCCGCCCTCGGCGAACACCGCACGGGCCGCGAAGATCAGGGCCTCGCGCGTCTGTCGCTGCCGGTCCCGGCGGGAGATGGGGTCGGGAAGCTGTGCCATGTCTCCAGGATAGAGCCGTTCGAGCTCTTGACGTACCACCAGTATCCAAATACCGTCAGTATTCACATACCATCAGAATCTGAGGAGCTGGCATGGACGCCGACGTTCTGCACATCACCGGCCTCACTCGCCGCTACCGCCAGGTCGTGGCCAACGACGGGATCACACTTCGCGTCCGTCCCGGGGAGGTGGTGGGCCTGCTGGGCCACAACGGCGCCGGCAAGACCACGCTCGTATCCCAGGTCGTCGGGCTGCTGAAGCCCGATGCGGGCCACATCGCGGTCGGCCGCGTCGACGCCGTCCGGCATCCGGCGGCGGCCCGCCGGCACGTGGCCCTCCAGCCACAGGCGCAGGCCCCGATCGACGGGCTCACCCCGCGCTCGGCCATCGAGATCGCCGCCCGGTTACGGGGACTCTCCTCCCGGGACGCCCGCGCCGCCGCCCGCGACCTGGCCGAGGAGCTCGACATCGGCCCCTGGCTGGATCAGCGGGCCCTGCCCGAAGGAGGTGGTCTGTCCGGCGGGATCCGACGACTGACGGGATTCGCCATGGCGGTGGCCGCCCCCATTCCGCTGCTCATCCTGGACGAGCCCACCAATGACATCGACGCCTCCCGCCGCCGCCTGCTCTGGGATGCGGTGCGCCGCCGCGGGGATCTCGGCATCGGCGTCCTGCTGGTCACCCACAACGTCGCCGAGGCCGAGCGGATCGTCGACGAGCTCGTGATCCTTGATCGGGGCCGGGTCATCGCCGACGGTTCGCCGGCGCGACTGCGCGGAACCCAGGACAGCGATCTGCGGCTGGAGCTGCAGCTGCGGGCCGACCGCGCGGACCCCTCCGAGGAGGATCTGGAGCTACCGGTGCTGCGCCGGGTGCGGACCGGACGGCGCACGCTGCTCACCGTCTCGGCGAACGAGGCCGCGACAGCTGTCGCCTGGGCCACCGGTCAGCGCGCCGAGGGTCGGATCGACGGCTTCTCGCTGGCCCCTGCGACGCTCGAGGACGCCTACCTGGCTTTCACCACGCCCACCGACTCAGCATCGGGCGCCGGCATCGCGACTGCACCGACCAGCGAGGAGACCACCCATGTCTGAGTCATCCGCGGCCCCGACCCCCTCGACCTCGGCCGCCGAGCCCGTGGCACCGATCCAGGTGAGCCTCTGGACGAGCTTCCGGTCGTTGCTGCGCTGGTCGCTCGCGATGACCGGGGCGATGCTGCCGCTCATCATCGTCGTCCAGGCCATGCTGGCCGCCGGGATCGTGATCGGGTTCGGCTTCCTGATCCCGGACATCACCACGGACAGCGCGCTCTTCCTGTCGTCCGGCGTGCCGACGATCCTGCTGCTGACCGTCGGTCTGGTCATCGTTCCGCAGGGCGTCGCGCGCGGCCGGGCCTCCGGCGCGCTGGACTACCAGCGGTCCCTGCCGGTGGCCCGGCCGCTGCTGCTGCTGGTCGACCTGGTGGTATGGGCTCTGATCGCTCTGCCGGGGGTGGCCATCGGGCTCCTCGTGGCGTGGCTGCACTACGACCTGACGTTCTCCTTCGACTGGCCCGTGCTCATCCTCTCCTCGGTGCTGGTGACGACCATGGCCACGGCTGTGGGATACGCGATCGCGGTGACGCTGCCGGCGATGCTGGCCCAACTGGCTTCCCAGGTGCTGGTGTTCTTCGTCCTGCTGTTCTCGCCGATCACCTTTCCCGCGGACCAGCTGCCGGACTGGTTCCAGAGCCTGCACGCCCTCCTGCCCGTCCAGCCCGCCGCCGATCTCATGCGGGCCGGGATCGCCTCCGGCACCTTCTCGGCCGACGGGCGTGACCTGCTGGTCCTGACGATCTGGACCCTGGTCGGCCTGCTGGTCACCACCCGGGCCCTGGTACGGCGGAGATGAAGGCTCGAAAGAATTACCGAGTGACCCTTCGGTAGGTGATGGCTCTGCCACTAGCGTCGGGCGTTCGGCCTCATGACGAGCACGCCATGCACCACATCGACGCGAAAAGGAGCACGACGATGACTCGCCCGACCACTCACCGTGACCGCACCGATCTTCACCCCACCCGTCGCACCGTCCTCTCCGGCGGCGCTGCCGCCGCCGGTCTCGCCGCGGTGGGCAGCGCGGGGACTGCGCCCGCCCACGCCCAGGAGCCTCCGCCTCGCGCGGTGCCCCCGGGCGCCCAGGCCGAAGGCAGCGTGCCCGGAAGCACCGTGACTCGCATGGGCAATGTGACCGGCCCCGGTGTGACCACGAAGTTCGACCTCGAACGCACGGATATCGGCATCCCGGTGACCACTCCGTCCGGCCGCACGTACGTAGTCTTCGGCGACAGCTTCTCGGGGTGGGACAACACCGAGGCCTGGCGCTCCCCCACCGCGCTGCATGCCGAGCCGGACCAGGACCCGTCCCGGCTCCTGGAATGGTCCGGTCCCGTCGGCGGGGAACGCGCCGTCCAGCTCCTACCGCCGTATCGAGGCGACGACTCCGAGGTCACCTCCAAGCTGCCCAGCGACGTGCTCACCGTGGGCGAGAGCATGTATCTGCAGGTATGGGCCATCAACGGCTTCCCCAACCTCGTCCGCACCGAGCTGTGGAAGTCGACGGACAAGGGCGCCACCTGGAGCGACACCGGCGTCACCTGGGACCGACAATTCGCCGGCGGCAACTTCTGGCTGTGGTCATGGGACCTGCACGAGGACGGGTACGCCTACATCTACTCCTCGCAGTACCGCGATGGGTACACCCCGGAGGGGCAGGGCGGCTCCGACCTGTTCCTGTGGCGGGTCCCCCACGACCGGATCGAGGACAAGAGCGCCTACGAATCCTGGGGCTGGGCCGAGGAGTCCGGATGGCAGTGGGGACAGCCGATCTCACCCATCCTCGTCTCCCCGCGCCGGGACAACGGCCTGAAGTACGGCTTCGGGGAGATGGCGCTGCGCAAGCTCGGTGACAAATGGATGTACACCTCGGTGATCGGGGGCACGCTGAAGGCGTACCTCCTCGACAACCCATGGGACGACCTGTACGCCATCGAGCCCGTGACGCTGCTCGAGAGCGGATCCCCGGAGAGCGCCACCGTCGTGTCCAGCATGTACCTGGGCGGCATCGTGCCCGGGGCGACCCCCGAGGACTTCACCTTGCTGGTGAGCCAGTGGGTGAAGGACGGTGACGAGGAGGACGGTCCGCACGGCTGGCCGTACTGGGTCGAGCAGTTCCGCTTCCAGGACTTCTTCTGACCCCGGTCATGAGAAACCCCCTGGTCAGCTTTCTGATCAGGGGGTTCGTGGGTGGAGCTAGGGGGATTCGAACCCCCGACCTTCTCATTGCGAACGAGACGCGCTACCAACTGCGCCATAGCCCCAGCGTCGTCATGACGACCCGGACAGGTTAGCACCGCCGCCGGCACGGCGAGGCACTGGCCGGGCCGTCTTGACGAGGATCACAGGGCCGCGCTCACCGGTCGGCGTCGCGGGCCTCCTGGAGATCATCGAACAGCTCGTCGAGCAGTTCGAGCCGCTCGGGACCGCTGCAGGCGACGTAGGCGGGTTGCAGGAAGGCGGGCAGGGACGCATCGCCGTCCCGGCCGGGCCAGGTGCGCACGGATCCGCCGGCGCGCTGAAGGATGTGAAAGCCTGCCGCGATGTCCCAGGAGTTGATGGTGGTCAGAGCGGTGGCGTCCGCCCAGCCGGCGGCCACGTAGGCCAGCTCCAGGGCCGCCGAGCCGAGGTGGCGCACCGCGGAGAACGCGGTATGCATCTGCCGGTTCATGCGCCCGGAGAGCTCCGGGAACTGCTTGCTCATGCGATGGCCTGCGGCTCCGGACAGGATCAGCGCATCGGCCGGGGCGCGGGTGCAGCGGGGCTCGATCGGGGTGCCGTTGTGCAGGGCGGGCCCGTCGGCCGCGGCGAAGACGCTGCCCAGGATCGGAGCGTCGATCACCCCGGCCACCAGCTCGTCATCGACGGCGACGCCGATGGAGATGCAGAACAGCGGCAGCCCGGCCGCGAAATTGCTGGTGCCGTCGATGGGGTCGACGTAGAAGCTGACCACGGGTCCGTCGGAGCCGACGGAGGGGCCCTCTGCAGGACGCTCGCCACCCTCTTCGCCGACGATGCGGCAGGTGGGCAGCAGGCGGCGCAGCTCGGAGACGATGATCTCCTCGCTCTTGCGATCGTGCTCGGTGACGATGTCATGGCTGGAGGTCTTGTACTCACGGGCCAGGTGATCGCGGTCCAGGGCGCGCAGGTAGTCGGCGGCACGGTCGGCGGACGCCAGAGCGATATCGAGCAGTTCGGCCGGGGTGGGGACAGAGGCGGAGGAGGGGCGTGCAGTGGTGGTGGTCATCGCAGCCAGGATAGGCCGGGACGCTGCTCGCCGGGCGGCTCCAGTCGCCTAGCGGACTCCCAGCAGGTGCCTGAGGTACGGCGTCATCAGCATCCCGTGCGGATCAGCTTCCGCGCGCACGGCCAGGAAGTCGTCCAGGCGAGGGTAGAGCTCGCGCAGCTCCCCCGCGGCGAGCCAGTGCTGCTTGCCCCAGTGCGGGCGGGCCGCGAAGCGCCGCAGGATCCGCTGGATCATCAGCAGATACGGGCCGGCGTCCTCGCGGTGGTACCGGTGGGCGGCGATGTAGACGCTCTCGCGCTCGAAGGCGGTGGACAGCCACACGTCGTCAGCTGCCACGCGGCGGATCTCCAGGGGGAAGGTCACCGCGACGTCCTCCTGCTCGAGATGGGCGCACAGCGCACTGAAGGCCTGCTCGAAGTGCTCGGCCGGGATCGCCCATTCGGATTCGTGGAAGCGGACCCTGCGGGGAGCGGTGAACACCTTCGGGGAGTCGTCGATCACCCGCGGACCGGCGAACAGGCGGGAGGCGAGCTCAGCGGTGGGCCGGCTGAGCGGTGGCACCAGGGCGGCACCGCGGCACAGCAGGTCGAAGGCGCCGTTGCCGAGCACCTCGGTCTGCAGCAGCTCGATCCCGCGGTGGGGGCGTCGGCGCGGGGTGTCCGGCGGCAGCCGGCGGGCGCTGCGCACGGTGGCGCGGCGGGTCCGGGGGAACCAGAAGAACTCGTGGTGGTCGATGGCCGAGGCGTCGGCCAGGAAGGAGGTGACGGTCTGCTCGAGGTCCTGGGTGGATTCGGTGAGCTCGAGGCGGTAGGCGGGCACGCACTGCAGCGTGACCTCGCAGATCACACCGATGGCGCCCAGGCCCAGCTGCGCGGCGGCGAACAGCTCGGGTTCGCTGTGCGGGCAGGCGTCGACGATGCTGCCATCGGGCAGGGCGATCCGCAGGGCGGCCACCATGCCCGCGAATCCGGTGAAGGCGGCACCGGTGCCGTGGGTGCCGGTCTGGATGGCGCCGGCGATCGACTGCTGGTCGATGTCGCCCATCACGGCGAGCGCGAGGCCGTGCGGGGCGAGCAGCGGGCCGATCTCCCACAGCCGGGTGCCGCCACGCAGGGTCACCAGGCCGGTGTCCGCGTCGGCCCGCACCAGGCCGGTGTACGCGTCCAGGGTCAGCAGGATCCCGTCGGTGGCGACCAGGGCGGAGAAGGAGTGGCCCGCTCCGACCACGCGCACCCCGCAGCCTGCAGCTCGGGCGGCGGCCAAGGCGTCGAGCACCTGGGCCTCGGTGGCGGGTGCCAGGACCTCGCGGGGGGTGAAACGGCTGGAGCCGCTCCAGTTGCGGCGGACGGCAGGGGCAGGCACGGGCGTCACAGGAACAGCCGTCCCTCGCCGCGGTAGGTGGGGGCGGCGGCGACCACCTCGCCACCCGAGAGCAGCTGGTAGTCCAGGGCGTGCTCGGCGGGCTCGCCCGCCTTGGCGTGGCGCAGCCAGACGGTGTCCCCCACCCGCAGCCGCTCGGCCGCCTCGCCGATCACCGGGGTCTGCACCTCACCGGCCGCCTCCTGGGGCGCGAAGCGCAGGCCCGGGGGATGGTGGATGGTGGGCAGCCGGTCCGCCCCGGGGACACCGCTGGCGACCCAGCCGCCGCCCAGCAGGGTGGCGACGCCGCGGGCCGGTCTGCGGACCACCGACAGCCCCAGCAGCAGAGCGGGCCGCGGGCAGAAACCGTGGTAGCCGTCGAAGAGTCCCGGCCCGATCAGTCCGGAGCCGGCGGCGATCTCGGTGACCGCGTCCTCGGTGCGGGTGGTCTCGATCGAGCCGGTACCGCCGCCGTTGACGAAGGCCAGATCGGCGATCTGGCGCACGGCGGCGACGGTCGCGGCGCGACGCTCGGCGATCTCGCGGGCCGAGAGCGCCTTCATCACCCGCACGGCGGCTCCGTAGGGCGTGCGGGCGGCGTCCGTGACCCCGGCGATCTGTCCTTCATAGGCCATCAGCCCGACCAGGGACAGACCGGGGCGGTCCTGCACCTCACGGGCGAGGTCGAGCACCTGGTGGGGGCGGCGCAGCGGGGAGCGCAGGGCGCCCATCCGCACCCCCGGCAGCGGGGAATAGGCGGCGTCGAGCTCGATCGCCACGCGGATCCTCCGCCGCGGGCTGAGCACCGGGGCACCGGAGGGGGCCCGGGCGGCATCGAGGATCAGATCCAGCTGGGCGGTCTCGTCGACCATCACCGTGATCGCCTCCCGTGCCTGCTCGTCCGTGGCCAGGCGGGACAGGGCGGAGCGGTCGGCCGTGGGATAGGCGACGACGACATCGGTGGCGCCGTGCTCGACCAGCCACAGCGCCTCCGGCAGGGTGTAGGCCAGCACGCCGCGGAACCCGGGGCGGGTGAGGACGTGGCCGATCAGCCGGCGCACCCGCAGGGATTTCGAGGCCACCCGGATCGGGGTGCCCTGGGCGCGGCGGGCGAGGTCGGCGGCGTTGGCGTCGAAGGCGTCCAGGTCCAGCACGGCCACGGGCCGCTGCGAGATGCCGGCGCGCTCGAGGGCCCTGTCGAGCCGTCCTGCCTGCACGCGAGTGTCCATCTCAGGCGCGGCGGCGAGCCAGTACTTCGTCGAGGTGCAGATCCGCGGCGGGCGCGAAGTCCTCGTCGACCGCTTCGAGCTCCTCGACGCCTTCGACCTCGAGCGGGACGGCGGCCAGGCCCACGCTCTCCCGGTGCGCGGCGTGCCGGGTGGCGAGGTCATCGACCTCACCGCGCAGGGTGTAGGCCGGGCGGGGCACCGGGCGAGGGGTCCACTCGCCCGGGGCCGCGACGTGGCGGGTGGCGCGCTCGGCGGTCTCCTCGAGAGGGGCGCGCTCGACCGGGGCTGAGAGCGGGGCGGTGATCTCGGCCCGCACGGGCGCTTCGTCGAGGGCGTAGGAGCGCTTCTCGCTCTCGCGCTCACGCTGGTCCTGGCGAGCGAGCGCGGCGGTGCGGCTGCGGGCTCGGCGCTCGAGCTCGGCACGGCGCAGCCCCACCAGGTAGATCCCCAGGCCCGCGGCCGAGAGCCCGGCCACCCACCACGGGACGGCGGCCGCGACGGCCAGCACCGTCAGGATGATCGTCACCACCGCCAGGGCGCTCAGCACGACGGTCAGCAGGCGCCGGGAGCGGGCCCGCTCCTCGAAGGGGTCGATCCGGGACCCGGGGTCGGTGTGGAACCTGGGACGGGAGGTGGGATCGGCGGGGCGCAGGAGCAGGCGGTCCTGGGACATGGAGGCACTCGCTTCACGGGTGGGGCGGCGGGAATGGACGACGGCGGACAGGTCACGAGCCGCGGGGGAGATCTCGGTGCGCTCAGCGGCGCGAGCGCGCCCCATCACGTCGCGTCGGCTGGCGGTGCGCGGAAGGGCATAGGCCACCCACAGCAGCAGCAGGAGGGCGAACAGCACGGCCCCGAGGTTGAAGGATTCCACCACCTCAGAGTAATGACAGCCCTGTGATTTACCTGGTCACGCCGTGGGCGTGTCGGCGTCGAACTCAGGTGATCCGGGGAGCCGGGCGGTCTCGGACCGCAGTCTGGCCAGCACCCCGCGGCCGGACTCGTCGGTCCGGACCTCCTCGGCGGTCAGGGCGAACACCAGGTGGTCGCGCCACCCGCCATCGACGTGGATGGCCGAGCGTCGCATCCCCTCGGCCCGCAGGTGCAGCTTCTCCACCACCCGCAGACTGGATGTGTTCTCCGGGCGCACCGTGACCTCGATGCGGTGCAGGCCGAGCTCGGCGAAGAGGTGATCGATCACCAGTGCGGCCGCTCGGGGCACCAGTCCCCTGCCGGCCATCCGGCGGTCGATCCAGTAGCCGATCACCGCCGATCGCAGCGCTCCGTACTGGATCGGGCCGGCCGTGATCTGCCCGGCCAGCCGTCCGTCCACCGTGATCACCAGGGGAAGCTGCAGCCCTTGCCGGGCCTGGCTCTCGTTCCAGCGCCGCACCGTCGAGAACGGCGGCGGCGTGCCGCGGAGGGGGTCGCTCGCATCCCAGGGGCGCAGCCAGTCGCGATTGCGGGCCCGCAGGGCCTCGAACTCGCGGCGGTCGCGGCGCCGCAAGGGCCGCAGCACGAGCTCCGAGTCGCGCAGGGTGAGCGGCCAGACATGAACCATCGCGTCATCGTAGACGCGTCGTGGTCCGCGGGCGACACGCGCGGGCCCGCTTGTGGGACCGTGGGGCCATGGATTCCGAGGCGCTGAGGGCTCACAAGAAGACGCTGCGCACCGAGCTGCGGGCGCGCCGCGCTCAGCGCTACGGCGGGGAGCAGGGGGCGCGCCGGCGGGAGCTGGAGGCCGTTCGCCTGCTCGAGCACGGCAGGCCGCTGTTGGGCGAGATCTTCGGCCGGGCGGCCGCGGACGGCTCCGGGGACGGGCCCGTGGTGGCGGCCTACCACCCCACCGGCACGGAGGCCGACCCGCGGATGCTGGTGCGGGAACTGGTCGATCGCGGCGCCCGGATGATCTTCCCGGCCGCCGCCGGGCCCGAGCTGGACTGGATCCTGTGGGACGGACGCTCGGAGTTCATCGAGTCCCCCGGTCGCGGCTTCGGCAGGGAGCCGCGGGGGTCGCGGCTGGGTACCGCGGCGATCGCGCAGGCCGCCCTGGTGCTCGCCCCAGCCGTGGCGATCGATCGCAGCGGCACACGGATCGGGCACGGTGCGGGCTACTACGACCGGGCCCTGACCCTTCTGCCGCCGGCTGCGAAGGTGGTCGGGGTGATCCATCCCGAGGAGCTGCTGGCGGCGGGGGCACTGCCCCGCGGCCCGCTCGACGTGCCCGTCTCGCGAGTGCTGACGGCCGACGGTCTGGTCACTTTGGAGGTGTCCTGAAGGACGCAGGGGCCCGAGCCGTCGTAGAATCGGCCCCGGCCGCACGAGGCGGCCCCTGTCCTGCTGATCCCGGAGGATTCCGCGTGCCCACCTACGTCTACGCCTGCAAGAGCTGCGAACACCGATTCGAGCAGTACCAGAGCTTCAGCGAGGACTCGCTGGTGACCTGTCCCGAATGCGCGCAGGACGCGCTGCGCAAGGTCTTCGACTCGGTCGGCATCGTCTTCAAGGGCCCCGGCTTCTACTCCACCGACTCCGCGACCACCGGCAGCTCCACACCGTCGGGATCGAGCAGCTCGGAGTCCTCGGGGGAGTCGGATGCGTCCGCGGACTCCGGGGCGGCTTCCGCTGACTCGGGCTCCTCCGCGGAGGCCGCCGCCAGCGGCTCCTCGAGCGCGCCGGCCGCCGCAGCGGCCTCCTGACCCCGTGGAGGCCGGGCCCGGTCCCGGCCTCTCCTCCCCATCCGGTCTGCGTCCACCACGATCGTCGAACGGCGGTGGGCAGGGCCGGTGACCCGTAGCGTCACGGCATGCTCACCCGGATCCGTTCCCAGCTGCCGCTGTGGCGCCGTGCCCTGCGCCGCCGGCGCCGCACCTTGGCGCTGCTGACGGGCGCGCTGCTGGTCGCGGCCCTGCTCCCCTCCGCCCTGCCCGCATTGGTGCCTGCCGCAGCGGCCTCCACGACGGTGGTGGTCGCCGCCGCCGAGCTGCCGATCGGTACCGAGCTGGAGGCCGAGCATCTTCGGACCGTCCGCGTCGCCGAGAGCCTCGCCCCGCCTCGCGCGGTGGATGGTCCTGAGCAGCTCACGGGTCGGCGCACCATGACGAAGGTGCCGGAAGGGGTGCCGGTGGTGCCGGGGATGCTCGAGGGGGAGGCCGCCGCAGTGGTACCCGAGGGGTCGTCGATGATGGCGATCAGCGCTCCCGCCGTGCTGGCCCCGCATCTCGTCCCCGGGACCGCGGTCGAGATCCTGTCCTCCACCCCGGAGGCGGGCAGCACCCGCCACATTCGCGCCCGGGTGGTCGAGGTGGCGCCCCGTGAGCCGGGGGCCGGGTCCGGTCTGGCGGGACCCACGGCCGGCGAGACGGTGGTGCTCGTGTCCGTCGACCCCTCTGGCGCGCGTGAGCTGGCGCACGCGACGCATGAAGGGTGGGTGCAGATCACCATCGTCGGCTGATGTCTGCGGAGCCCGCCCGCCGTCCCCGCATCCGTACGGCTCCCGCTCCCCCATGATGATGGGATACCGTCCTCGGGTGTCCCAGTCCTTCTCCACCGTCTCCGAGGCGACGCTCAGCGACGACGCCATCGACTCGGTGATCAGCTGGTTCGCCGGAAACGGCCGCGACCTGCCCTGGCGCCACGACGTCCCACCCTGGGCGATCCTGGTCTCCGAGGTGATGCTCCAGCAGACCCCGGTGGTGCGGGTGCTCCCCCGCTGGACGGAGTGGATGCGGCGCTGGCCGACGCCGGCCGACCTCGCCGCAGCGCCCACCGCGGAGGTGCTGCGCCTGTGGGATCGGCTCGGCTATCCGCGCCGTGCCCTGCGCCTGCAGGAATGCGCCCGGGCGATCGTGCGGGACCACGGGGGCGAGGTCCCCCGCGATTCACAGCAACTGCTGGCCCTGCCCGGCATCGGCGAGTACACCGCGGCGGCCGTGACCGCCTTCGCCCACCATGAGCGCGCCGTCGTGGTCGACACCAACATCCGCCGCGTCCTGGCGCGGGCGGTGCACGGGCAGGAGCTGCCCGCCCCGTCCATCTCCGCGGCGGAACGGGCCGCGGCCGCCCGGGTCCTGCCCCCGGAGCGGGAGCGCTCGGTGGCCTGGAACCAGTCGGTGATGGAGCTCGGTGCCCTGGTGTGCACGGCCCGCGGCCCGCGCTGCGACCGCTGCCCGCTGGCCGCCCGATGCGCCTGGGTCACCGCCGGGCGACCGGAGGGCGCGGCGCGGTCCCGGCGGCGCCAGCCGTTCGAGGGCACCGACCGGCAGATGCGGGGGATGATCATGGCCCGGCTGCGCCGGGACGGGCACGCGACGCTGACCGAGCTGCTCGAGCTGGACCCCGGGGATCCGCAGCGGGTGCGGCGCTGCACCGCCTCCCTGGCGGCCGACGGGCTCGCTCGCCGTGAGGGCGAGGTCCTTCAGCTGCCCTGAGCCGAGGTGTCCTCGGCGTCGAGCTGGATGATCATGCGGGTGTTGCCCAGGGTGTTCGGTTTGACGCGGGCCAGGTCGAGGAACTCCGCAACGCCCTCATCGGCCGAGCGCAGCAGCTGGTTGTACACCTCGGCATCGACCACATCCTGGTCCATCACGCTGAAGCCGTGCCGCGAGAAGAAGTCGACCTCGAAGGTCAGGCAGAACACGCGCCGCAGGCCCAGCTGGACAGCCCGCGCCAGCAGCGCGGTCAGCATGCGGTGGCCGATCCCGGTCCCCCGCTGGTCCGGATGCACCGCCAGGGTGCGTACCTCGGCGAGGTCCTCCCACATCACGTGCAGCGCCCCGCAGCCGACGATCTCGTCGCTGGCGTCGACGGCGACCAGGAACTCCTGAACGGCCTCGTAGTAGGCGACCAGGTCCTTGCCCAGCAGGATGCCCTCATGGGTCATCGGCTCGACGAGGCGGTTGATGGCTCGCACATCGGCGGGACGGGCCGGGCGGACGGTGATGCTCACAGGTGGGGCTCCTGGTTCGGGCCGAGGGACGTGGTCTGCGACGCGGCCATCACGCGCTCGCTGATCGGCACGCTGCCCTCGCCGGGCTCGGTTCCATTGTCAGTGCCACGGGTGTGGTCGTGGTGGCCGTCCGGGCCCGTCTGCGTCTCCTCAGCTGTCCCGGGCTCCCGCTCGGAGGCGGCGTCGGCCTCACGTCGCTCCGCACGTCGGTCCAGCATGCGGTGCACCGCGGTGATCGCGCGCTCGACCACCAGGGCGAGCACCAGGGCCGTCACCAGGGCGACAGTGATGCCCAGCAGGTGGTGGTCGGTGAACCAGGCGCCGGCGACCGCGCCGATCAGGCAGGAGTAGACGGCCCACACGAAGGTCGATACCAGCGAGCGGGGCCAGAACTGCTTGTGCGGGTAGTGGACGGCACCCGCCACCAGGTTCACCGCGGTGCGGCCGAAGGGGATGTAGCGGGCCGTCATCAGGAACAGCAGTGCGCGGCGCTGCAGGCCGCGGTCGGCCGCATCCACGGCGCGGCGTCCCTTGCCCTCGCGCAGGAAGCGGAACCGGTGCCAGCCGACCTGGCGGCCGATCCAGTAGCCCATGTTGTCCCCGGTCCAGGCCCCGATCCATGCGGCCAGGCCGAGCAGGATGATCGAGGGGGATCCGGAGGTCGACCACAGAGAGGCCAGTGTGACGATGGTGGACTCGCTGGGCACGGACGGGAAGAAGCCGTCGAACGCGGCGAAGAGGTACACCACCAGGTGCACCCACCACGCATCGGCCAAGGACAGGACCCATCCCTCGGCCATCTCGGTCAGGGACAGCAACCAGTCCACAGTGCCGCCCACGGGCACTCTCCCTCCGGTCTGCGGGACGTCTCGGATCCGGCCTGGGCGCCGGGGACGTACAGATGAGTACCGATGTTACGCCTGTCATCCGACAGAGCCGGCCCCACCGCATCGGTGGAGCCGGCTCCGCTGGATCAGTTGGCGCTGGCGTCGGCGTTGTCCGACTCCGGCGTGGGGGTCTTGTCGGGCAGCGTCATCTCCTCGGCGCGGGCCTGGGTCATCGATTCCAGGTCGACGATGTCGCTGATCTCCTCGACGACGCCGTCGCTGCCGCGACGGCTGAAGGTCAGCTTCCCGAGCAGGCCCTCGCCCTCGGCGTCCACGATGATCGTGTCGCCGACGTGGACCTGACCGAACAGGATCTTCTCCGACAGGGTGTCCTCGATGTCGCGCTGGATGGTGCGACGCAGCGGCCGGGCACCGAGCACGGGATCGTATCCCTTCTCGGCCAGCAGCTCCTTGGCCCCGTGGGTGAGCTCGATCGTCATCTCCTTCTCGGTCAGCCGGGTCTCGAGCTTGGCGATCATCAGATCGACGATCTTGACGATCTCGTCCTGCGACAGCTGCGGGAACACGACCGTGTCGTCGACACGGTTGAGGAACTCGGGCTTGAAGTGCTGCTTGAGCTCCTCGTGGACCTTGGACTTCATCCGGTCGTAGTCGGTGTTCAGATCGCCGCCGGCGGTGAAGCCCATGGACACGCCCTTGGCGATGTCCCGGGTGCCGAGGTTGGTGGTCATGATGATCACCGTGTTCTTGAAGTCGACCACGCGGCCCTGGGAGTCGGTGAGGCGGCCGTCCTCCAGGATCTGCAGCAGCGAGTTGAAGATGTCGATGTGGGCCTTCTCGACCTCATCGAACAGCACCACGCTGAAGGGCTTGCGCCGCACCTTCTCGGTGAGCTGGCCGCCCTCGTCGTACCCGACGTAGCCGGGCGGCGAGCCGAACAGCCGCGAGGCGGTGTGCTTCTCGCCGAACTCGGACATGTCCAGCTGGATCAGGGCTTCCTCGTCGCCGAAGAGGAACTCCGCGAGCGCCTTGGCGAGCTCGGTCTTGCCGACCCCGGTGGGGCCGGCGAAGATGAACGAGCCGCCGGGCCGCTTGGGATCCTTCAGGCCGGCGCGGGTGCGCCGGATCGCCTGAGACAGGGCCTTGATGGCCTCGTCCTGGCCGATGACGCGCTTGTGCAGCTCGTCCTCCATGTTCAGCAGGCGTGCCGACTCCTCCTCGGTCAGCTTCACGATCGGGATGCCGGTCGATGCGGCCAGCACCTCGGCGATGACCTCTTCGTTGACCGTGCTGACCACGTCGGACTCGCCGTGGCGCCAGGCCTTCTCCTTCTCGTCCCGTTCGGCCTTCAGCTGCTGCTCCTGGTCACGCAGCGAGGCCGCCAGCTCGAAGTCCTGGCCGTCGATGGCCTCTTCCTTCTTCTTGCGGGTCTCCTCGATGCGGGTGTCGAACTCCTTGAGCTCTGGCGGGGCCGTGAGACGGCGGATCCGCAGCCGAGCCCCGGCCTCGTCGATCAGGTCGATCGCCTTGTCCGGCAGGAAGCGGTCATTGACGTACCGGTCGCCGAGGTTCGCCGCGGCCACCAGGGCGCTGTCGGTGATCGTCACCTTGTGATGCGCCTCGTAGCGGTCACGCAGACCCTTGAGGATCTCCACGGTGTGGGCGACCGAGGGCTCATCGACCTGGATCGGCTGGAAGCGGCGCTCGAGGGCGGCGTCCTTCTCGATGTGCTTGCGGTACTCCTCGAGGGTGGTGGCGCCGATGGTCTGCAGCTCACCGCGGGCCAGCATGGGCTTGAGGATGCTGGCGGCATCGATCGCGCCCTCGGCTGCACCCGCACCCACCAAGGTGTGGATCTCGTCGATGAACAGGATGATGTCGCCGCGGGTGCGGATCTCCTTGAGGACCTTCTTCAGCCGCTCCTCGAAGTCACCGCGGTAACGGGATCCGGCCACCAGGGACCCCAGGTCCAGGGTGTAGATCTGCTTGTCCTTGAGGGTCTCCGGCACGTCACCGGCGACGACGGACTGCGCGAGCCCCTCGACGACAGCGCTCTTGCCGACCCCCGGCTCGCCGATCAGCACCGGGTTGTTCTTGGTGCGCCGCGAGAGCACCTGCATGACGCGCTCGGCCTCGTGGTCACGGCCGATGACCGGGTCGAGATTCCCGTCCCGGGCGGCCTGCGTGAGGTTCGTGCCGAACTGGTCGAGCACGAGCGAGCCGGCAGGCTGCCCCTCGGCGGGGCCGCCGGCGGTCGCCGGCTCCTTGCCCTGGTAGCCCGACAGGCGCTCGATGACCTCCTGGCGCACGGCCGCGGGCTCGGCCTTGAGGCGGGAGAGCACCTTGACGGCTGTGCCCTCTCCCTCGCGCAGCAGACCCAGCAGGATGTGCTCGGTGCCGATGTAGTTGTGCCCCAGCTGGAGCGCCTCGCGCAGGCTGAGCTCGAGCACCTTCTTCGCGCGCGGCGTGAAGGGGATGTGCCCCGAGGGGGTCTGGTTGCCCTCGCCGATGATGTCGCGGACCTGCTCACGGACCGCGTCCAGGGTGACACCGAGGGCCTCGAGGGCCTTGGCGCCGACGCCTTCGGCCTCGTGGATCAGACCCAGCAGGATGTGCTCGGTGCCGATGTAGTTGTGGTTGAGCAGCCGGGCCTCGTCCTGTGCCAGGACGACGACGCGGCGGGCGCGATCGGTGAAGCGTTCGAACATGGTCCTCCCCCGTCCGATGGTGGTGATGTATCGAGACTACGCGCCTGCGCCCCGGAGTCATCCCCTGTTCGCCGCGGGCGTGACGCTGCTTCACTTCCCCGCCGCGGGCCGTACAGTGGCGTCCGTCACATCCGGGTGCCCTGCCCGGCCCTCTAGCACCGTTCAGCGAGGAGCACCCCATGGGCGCCATCGTCGGAGGCATCATCCTTTTCGTCCTCGGAGCGATCTCGCGCTTCGCCCTGGAGTTCGACCTGCCCGGCTTCGATGCCGCCGCGCTCGGGACCATCCTGATGGTCGCCGGTGCCGTCCTGTTCGTCGTCGGTCTGCTGCTGACGCTCCGATCACGGCGCACCGTGGTCGACACCCGCCAGGATGCGGCCGGTTCCGTCTCCGAGCACCGGGACCCGCCGCCCACTGCGTGAGGACCGTTCGACTAGGATCCAGGGAGCTGTGACCAGCGCGGAGGAGGTCCCGCTGGCTGAGGGAGGGGTCCGATGTCGATCGTGCATGCCGTCACCGATCGGGCGATCGATGCGATCAAGCAGATGATCATCGACGGATCCCTCGCCCCCGGCGACCGGTTGCCCCCGGAGAAGGAGCTGGCCGAACGGGTCGGGGTCAGCCGCAACTCGCTGCGGGAGGCGGTCAAGGCCCTGTCGGTCATCCGGGTGCTGGACGTCCGCCAGGGGGATGGCACCTACGTCACCTCCCTGGCTCCCAACCTCCTGGTCGAGGCACTCGGCTTCGTGCTGGACCTCCACCAGGGCTCCGGTGAAGGAGATGTGCTGGAGGTGCGGCGGCTGCTCGAGCCCACGGCCGTCGAGCAGGCCTGCCCGCACCTGTCCGAGCAGGATTTCGCCCGTCTCGAGCAGCTGATGGTGGATCTGACCGAGCACTCCACGGTCGAGGATCTGGTCGAGGCCGACATCGCGTTCCACCAGCTGATCAACAGCCGCTGCCCCAATGCGTACCTGACCTCGATGTTGGAGGGTCTGGCCAGCGCCACCGCCCGGGCTCGGGTGTGGAGGGGGCTGACCGAGGATCATGCCGTGGACCGGACCCTGTCCGAGCACCGACGGATCCTGGATGCCCTGCGCGCCGGGCGCGGTGACCTGGCTCGGGTGCATGCCGCCGCACACATCGGTGGGGTGGAGAGCTGGATCCAGAAGGGCGCCGACGGGGTCTGAGCCCCGCGCGTCAGGCGACCTCGCCCGGTCGGCGGTAGATGCGCTCGGCGGTCCCGGACAGGATCTGCGCCCGCTCGCTGTCGGGCAGCTCGGCGAGCAGCGTGAGCAGCGCGTCCGTGCCCGATCCCAGATCGAAGGGCCGCGGGGCGATGGGCCAGTCGCTGCCGAACAGCAGGCGGTGCGGCCCGAAGGCCTCCAGGGCGAGCTCGACGGCCCGCCGCAGCTCTGCCGCGTCCTGGTACCCGGTGCCGCTGGTGGACAGCCCGGACAGCTTCGCGACGGTGCGGGGCCGTGCGGCGAAGGCGCGCAGCTGCCCTTCCCAGCGGTCCATCCCCGGCTCGTCGCCCAGCGGAGGTTTGCCCAGGTGATCGAGCACCACGGTGAGGTCCTCGACGTCTTCGGCCACGCGGGCCGCCTGGGCCAGGTGACGCGGGAAGGCGTCGGGCACGTCCAGCGCGAGCCCGCGCTCGGCGAGCACCGACAGGGAGGCGCGCACCGTCGGTCGATCCAGGAATCCGGGGTCGGGATCGTCGTGGACGAGGTGACGGGCCCCCACCACCCGCCGGCTGCGCGCCGGGTCCTGGAGGATCTCGACGGTCGCGTCAGGATCGTCCAGGGGCAGCCAGGCGACCACGTCCGCCCGGTCCACCGGGGAGGGTTCCGCCTCGATCCCTGCGGCCCGCTCCTGCAGGGCGCAGGTGTCGGCGAGGGTGTCGTCGGCCTGTACGAGGATCACACGCCGCACGCCGAGTTCGGCGTGCACGTCCGCGGTGTCCTCCCAGCGTGCATCGTGCCGCAGTCTCTCGGGTGCCCCGGACAGCCAGGCGTAGCCGCCTCCGCCCAGGTCCCACAGGTGCAGGTGGGCGTCGGTGACCGGCAGGGCCCGGCCGGCCGCGTCCGCCCCGCCGGAGGTGCGGCCGGTGCTCTCAGCCATCGACCTGCTCCCACAGCTCCTCGGGCACCTGGCGCTGCATGCGGGTGATGTTCTGCCGCACCTGCTGGCAGGTGCGCATCCCCAGCACCACCGAGGTGATCGCGGGGTGGCGCAGGGGGTACTGCACGGCCAGGTCGGGCAGCTGGACCCCGTGGTCGGCAGCCAGGCGGGCGAGGTCCCGGGCGGTGTCCAGCAGTTCGGCTGGAGCCTGGGCGTATTCGTAGCGGGCATCCTCGCCGACCTCGGGTCGGGCCAGGATCCCGGAGTTGAACACGGAGACGGCGACCGCCTGCACGCCGTGCTCGAGGCAGGCCGGCAGCAGCTCCTCGGCCGCGGGCTGCTCGAGCAGGGTGTAGCGGCCGGAGACCATGGCCACGTCGATCAGTCCGGTGCGCACCGCCCGGGTGAGCACCGTCGCGTCCTTGGAGCCGACGCCCACTCCGCGCACCAGCCCCTCCTCGCGCATGGCCGCCAGGGTCGGCAGCGCCTCCTCGAAGGCCTGCTGGGTGGGCCCCTCCTCGGGGTCGTGCAGGTACAGGATGTCCACCCCGTCCATGCCGAGCCGCTCGAGCGACTCGCGGTGACTGCGCCGGATGCCCTCCTCGCTCATGTCCCAGCTGCGCACATGGTGGTTCGGCACCGCGAACCCATGCTCCATGTCATCGCCGTCCCCGGGTCCGGGCAGCAGCAGGCGGCCGACCTTCGTGGAGACCAGGTACTGCTCGCGCGGATACGCTGCCAGCAACGATCCCAGGCGGCGTTCGCTGGTTCCGATGCCGTAGTGCGGAGCCGTGTCGAACAGGCGGATGCCGCCGTCCCAGGCCGCCTGCACCGCGCCGCGCGCCTCCTCGTCGGTGGTGGTGCGGTACAGGTTGCCCAGCTGGGCCGCACCGAAACCCAGGGGCGGGAGCTGCTCGATCATCTGCTCCCCTCCTGCACGGCCGCGTCGCCCGCCGGCGGTTGGGCGGGCAGGGACCACACATGCTCGATGCCGTCGTCGGCGCCCTCGTAGGAGTCGGCGACCTCGAGGAACTGGTTGATGTGCTCCTGCCAGCGCTGATTCGCCGGGTCCTCGGCGAGCTGGCGGCGCATGGCCCGGTAATCCTCCACCTCGAGCAGATGGAACAGGTCGCGGCCGTCGCGCCAGATCCGCCAGGAGCGCACCCCGGCGCGACGCAGCGCCGGGTCGAGGTCGTCCGGGATCTGGCGGTGCTCGCGTACGTAGTCGGCCTCTCTGCCCTCGGCGATGCGGGTGTGCAGGGCGATGGTCTGCATCGTTCTCATTCCTGGATGTCGATGGCGGTGGTGTCAGCGGATCCGGGGCCGGTGGGTGGTGCGGTGCCGTTCTCGTCGAGGCGCACCTCGAGGACCGGCAGCAGCACCGCGGGGCGACGGATCGGCAGGGAGAAGGTGACCACATCCTCGCCGATCCCGCGGACCGTGGTGTGGGATCCCCTCTCCTGCGGATCGATGGTGGTGTGGGTGACCTCGGAGCCGTCGTGGAGGAGGCGGGCGAAGCGCACCTTCCCCGCCAGTCCGCGCACATGCAGGTGACGCATGGGCCAGGTCGCGAGGTGGATGAACAGCCGCGCGCCCTTCTGCGTGAGGATCGCGCCCGGCGGCGCCTCGACCCCGAGCGCGGGGTCCACGGGCCCGGCCCCCTGGACGGATCCATGATGCAGCGTCATCCACTCACCGATCGCCGCGAGCGCCTCGGTGTCCTCGCGGCGCAGTCCGCCCCTGCCGTCGGGCCCGATGTTCAGCAGCAGGTTGCCGCCCGTGGCGACGGTGTCCACCAGCATGCGCAGCAGCAGATCCGGGGACTTGAACTCGAGGTTGTCCCGGTCATACCCCCAGGAGCCGTTGGTGGTGTGGCAGGCCTCCCAGCGCACTGGACGGTCGTGCTCATCGCGCATCGGTTCGGCGGGCTGGTACTGCTCGGGGGTGACCAGGTCGCCGGGGATGCCGAGGCGGTCGTTGACCAGGCAGGTGGGCTGGAGCTCGCGCACCATCGCCAGCAGCCCCTCGGAGTCCCAGTCCTGTGGCCCCTTCCCGTCGTCCCCGGGGTAGGTGAAGTCGAAGAACATGTAGTCGACCTGACCGTAGTTCGTGAGCAGTTCGCGCACCTGAGCGTGGAGGTGGGCGCGGTAGCGAGGGAAGTCGCGAGCGGCATTGAGCTCAGCGACATCGTCGCGATCGCGCAGAGGGTGGAGCTCGTCGATCGTGAAGTCCGGGTGATGCCAGTCGATCAGGGAGTGATAGAAGCCGACCCGCAGGCCCTCGTCACGCATCGCCTCGACGAACTCGCGCACCAGGTCACGGCCGCAGGCGGTGACGGAGCTGTAGTCGGTCAGGGCACTGTCGAACAGGCTGAACCCCTCGTGGTGCTTGGTGGTCAGGACCGCGTAGTGCATCCCGGCCTGCCGCGCGGTGCGGGCGATCAGGCGGGCATCGAAGCGGTCGGGCTCGAAGAACTCGGCGTAGCGGCTGTAGTCCTCGTCGCTGCGCCGCTCCCAGGTCATCGACCACTCGTGACGGGCCGCGATCGAGTACAGCCCGAAGTGGACGAACAGTCCGAAGCGCGCGGCATCGAACCAGGCGTGCGGGTGCTCCGCCACCGGGGCGGCCTCAGGCGATCGCGACATGGTCCTGCTCCACCCAGATCTCGCCGCCGGGGAAGAGGTGCCGGTCCATGGACTCGGGGTGCATGCGTGCGCTGGAGCCGGGAGCGTCCGGCGCCCGGTAGGACCCCTCGTCGATGATCACGGGATCCTCGAAGTGCTCGTGGAGGTGGTCGACGTACTCGATGAAACGCTGCGGGTGGTCACCCGCGACGGCGGCGGCGTCGAAGAAGGCGTAGTGCTGGACCAGCTCGCACAGCCCCACTCCCCCGGCGTGCGGGCACACCGGCACCCCGAACTTGGCGGCCAGCAGCAGGATCGCGATGTTCTCGTTCACGCCGCCGACGCGGGTGGCGTCGAGCTGGAGGACGTCGACGGCCTCTGCCTGCAGGAGCTGCTTGGCGATGATCCGACTCTGCATCTGCTCCCCGGTTGCGACCGGCAGCGGGGCCACGGCCCGGCGGATCGCCGCATGGCCGAGCACGTCGTCGGGGCTGGTGGGTTCCTCGATCCAGGCGGGCTGGTACGGCGCCATCCGCTGCAGCCAGGTGATCGCATCGGCGACGTCCCAGCGCTGATTGGCGTCCATGGCGATCGGATAGCCATCCCCCATCTCCTCGCGGGCGATGCGCATGCGGCGCGCATCGTCCTCCACATCGGCGCCGACCTTGAGCTTGACCATCTCGAACCCCTCGGCCCGCGCCTCGCGCAGCAGGCGCACCAGCTTCTCATCGTCGTAGCCGAGCCAGCCCGGCGAAGTGGTGTAAGCCCGGATGCCGCCTGCACGCAGGGCGGCGATCCGCTCGGCCCTGCCCGGCTCGGCACCTCGCAGGATCTCCAGCGCCTCCTGGCGGGTCAGGGCATCGGAGAGGTAGCGGAAGTCGACCAGATCGACGATCTGCTCGGGAGTGAGCTCGGCCAGCAGCAGCCACAGCGGCTTGCCCTCTCGGCGGGCGCGCAGGTCCCAGGCGGCGTTGACCACCGCGCCGATCGCCATGTGCATCACGCCCTTCTCGGGCCCCAGCCAGCGCAGCTGGGAGTCGCCGATCAGCTGCGCTGACAATGCCCCCAGATCGGCGAGCGTGTCCTCGACGTCCCGGCCGATGAGATGGCCGGACAGCGCGCTGATCGCCGCGCTCTGCACATCGTTGCCGCGGCCGATGGTGAAGACCAGACCGTAACCGGCGTCACCATCACTGGTGACCAGCTCGACGTAGGCCGCCGAGTAGTCGGGATCGGGGTTCATGGCATCCGAGCCGTCCAGGTCGCGGGAGGTCGGGAAGCGGATGTCGCTCACCCGCAGTTCGGTGAAGGTGGACATGGGCGCCTTTCATCCAGCTGTCGGGCAGAGCCCACAGTCATCCGATGTTTGATCCGACGATACGGCGCTCCGGTGGGATGCGCAATCCGCCGTCAGGCTGCCCGCTCGCTCTGCAACCGTAGTGGTCGGATCTCTCGGTGTGCCTTGGCGGCGGGCCCTGACAGCCTGCTGCCCCGGTGCAGGAGATGCACCGGGGCAGCCGGGCTCACCGCCGAGCGGTGCCGAGGGCCGTGGTCGGACCTACGGGCCGACGGCCGAGGGCAGCCAGGTGCTGAGCGCGGGGAAGACGGTGATCAGCAGCAACACCAGCAGCATCGGGACGAAGAAGGGCAGCACACCCCTGATGACCCGGGTGACCGGGATCTGCGTCACCGAGGACAGGACGAACAGCACCAGCCCCACCGGTGGGGTGAGCAGTCCGATCATCAGGTTGAAGATGACCATCACCGCGAAGTGGGTCCCATCGATGCCGAAGATGTCGGCGATCGGGGCCAGCACCGGGACCATGATCAAGATCGCCGCGGTCGGCTCGAGGATCGCTCCGACCACCAGCAGCAGGATGTTGACCAGCAACAGGAACACCAGCGGGCGGTCGGTGATCTGCAGGATGACCTCGGTGAGCACCTGCGGAGCCTGCTCGCGCGCCAGCACCCATCCGAACAACGCGGCGCTGGTGACGATCACCAGCACGCTGCCGGTGGTCTCCACCGTGGAGGCCGCCACCCGGCCGAGGTTCTTGAAGGTGAGGTTCCGGTAGCAGATGGCCAGGATCGCCACGTAGGCCACGCCCAGTGCGGAGGCCTCGGTGGGGGTGACGATCCCCGAGAGAATGCCGCCCAGGATGATCACCGCGGCACCGGCCACAGGCAGCGCCTTGGCCACATCACGCACCCGCCTGCCCATCGGCGGCTTCTCCAGCCGCAGGTGCTCGCGCCGGCGGGTCAGGAGCCAGACCATCACGCACAGCACCACCACCAGCAGCAGGGCCGGCACGATGCCGGCCATGAAGAGGCTGGAGACCGACAGACCGGCCGTGACCGCATAGATGATGGCCGGGATGCTGGGCGGGATCATCGGGGCGATCAGCGAGGCGGCACCGGTGATGCCCAGGGAGAACCCTTCGGGGTAGCCGCGCTTCTTCATCGCCGGCACCTGGATGCGGCCCATCGCCGCCGCGTCGGAGATCGCCGCTCCGCTCATCCAGGAGAAGCCGAAGGAGGTGGCGATGTTGACGTAGCCCAGCGAGCCCCGCACGTGCCCGATGGCCGAGGTGGCCGCATCGAAGAGGCGGTCGGTGGCGCCGGAGACGTTGGCGATGTTGCCCAGCAGGATGAACATCGGCACCGCGAGGATCGCGAAGTCGAAGACGCCCGAGGCGGTCTGCTGGGCGGCCAGACCGGCCGTGGCGGTGTCGTCGAGGACGATGTAGACGATCGAGGGGATCAGCAGGGCCATCCAGACCGGCACCCGCATGGCGAGCAGCACGAGCAGTGCCGCGAACATGATCAGCAGGACCACGGCGTCACAGTCCTTCCATGGCGGCGGCCTTCTCGACCGCGTCCGGGATCTCGTCGGGATGGCGCAGGTACAACACGACGTTGAGCACCGTGTGGCCGAGGATCATCAGATACCCCACCAGCACCGAGGCGTACAGCAGCGGGGTCGGCAGGGAGGTGGCCGTCATCTGCAGACCGCCGGTCAGCAGCATCAGCGAGACGGCGGCGAAGATCATGTACAGCGCACCGGCCGCGACCAGCACCATCGCCACGATCTGGGTCGCCGTGGCGAGCTTCTTGGGCAGGTACACCGCGAGCAGGTCGACGGCGATGTGGGCGTTGCGCGAGGCCACGAACCCGGCACCGAGGAAGGTCAGCCAGACCACCATCAGGCGGGCCAGCTCCTCGCTCCAGGACAGCGGCGTGTTCAGCACGTACCGCGTGAAGACCTGGAAGATGATCATCGCGAAGATCGCCAACAGCAGGCCGCCGGCCACGAAGCGCTCGGCATCGATCAACCATCGGTAGACGGGATACTTGCGCTCGTAGTGGTCGCGCTCGATGTAGGTGTCCAGCGGGGGGACCTGGCCGTCACGGGCCCCCTCGACGGGTTTCGGGGACTGCATGCTCATTGCACGGACTCCTGGATCTCGAGGTAGAGATCGCCCCAGGGCACCTGTGAGGGCAGCTCTTCGGCGATCAGCTCCTGGAAGGCCTCGACGTCGACCTCGTCATTGATGACGATGGCCTCGTCCTCCTCCCATTCGGCGAGGGTCTCCTCCTCCTGCGCGACGATGCAGTCGCGGGTGGCGACCCGGGCCTCCTCGAGGGCGGCCTCGAATCCGGCCCGCTCGTCCTCGTCCAGCGCCTCGGTCACGAACTGCTCGGAGGCGACGATGTGGATGCCCTGCACCGAGTGCGCGGTGAGGTTGATGTACTCCTGGACCTCCTGGAAGTTCTGCGCCGCGATGGTGGGGATCGGGTTCTCCTGGGCGTCGATGGCCCCCTGCTGCAGGCCCAGGTAGGCCTCGCTCAGGGCCATCGGGGTGGCGTTGCCGCCCATGATCGCGAAGTTGGTCAGGTACAGCGGGGCATCGGGCGTGCGGATCTTCAGCCCCCGGAGGTCCTCAGGGGTGTTGATCGGCTGGTTGGAGGTCAAGTGCCGGGTCCCGTAGTACCAGGTGCTGGTCACGCGCAGGCCGGTCTCCTCGGCGACCTCGTCGTAGAGCTCGGCCAGGATCGGCCCGGTGGTGGCCTCGTCGAACTCATCGACGTCGGTGAAGATGAAGGCGCCGTCCAGGACCTCGGCGTCCTTGTGCCACACACCCAGGAAGGAGGGGCCGACCACGGCGAGCTCCAGGCCGCCGGTGGCGACCTGCTCGGTGGTCTCGGCCTCCGAGCCGATCTGCGCGGAGGGATAGCTCTCGACGTGGATGCCGTCGTCGGCGAGCTCCTCCGTGAGGGTGGCCACGCCGCAGGTCTCCACGGGATGGGTCGGCTCATAGGGGTGGGCGAAGCGGATCACCCGGGCGTCGGGGTCGACCTCGGCGGCCTTGATGGCGCTGGTGTCCACCGGTTCCATCAGTCCGCAGCCCGCCAGAGCCAGGACGGAGACGGTGGAGGCCAGCACGGTGCGGGCGCGACGACGCCGGGAGCCGGCCTCGTGCTTCGGCCGCGCGGGATCGAGCGGGGTCGCTGTGGACATCACGAAGTCCCTTCTTCGAGAGGTGCGGGGAACTGCGCGCCACGGACGGCGGCGAGCTCACGCAGCTGGGCGACGGTGGAGGGGGCGAGCTCGACGCTGTGCGCCGCGGCCCGCAGTCTGGAGGACTCGAGATCACCCGGCGCCATCACCTCCGCGGCGGGGTGGGAGGCGCGGACCTCCTGCTGGAGCTCCTCGACCTTGCGGCGGACCTGATCGGGGTCTCCGAAGGCGGCGATGTCGAGGGCGAGCAGCAGATGCCCGGTGTTCATCTGGGAGGAGGGGTCCTGCCAGATGTCCACGGTGCGGAAGGCGAAGGCGGCGCTGCTCAGAGCGGCCGACAGGCCTTCGATGAGGACGGCGACGCCGGAGCCCTTGTGGCCGCCGAAGGGCAGCAGGGCGCCGCCGTCGAGGACGGCGCCGGGATCGATGGTCCCCTCCCCGGTCGCATCGACGGCCCAGTCCGCGGGGATGGTCTGGCCCTCCTGATGGGCGGCGACGACCTTGCCGTAGGCGCCGGCGGTGGTGGCGAGGTCCACGATCAGCGGGGACGGCCCCGCCGAAGGCAGGGCGATGCTCAGGGGGTTGGTGCCAAGGATGGGGCGGGAACCGCCGAACGGCGCGGCGACCGGGCCGGTCGTGGAGGTCAGGATGCCGGCCAGGCCCTGTTCGGCCAACTGCTCCATCCAGAACCGTCCCGCCCCGAAGTGCGTGGACCCCTGGACCGCGACACCGGCCATCCCGTGGGTGGCGGCGGCCGAGCCCGCGATCTCGACGGCCTGCTGCATGGCAACCTGCCCGAAGGTGGACCCGGCCTCGAGCACCGTGACCGCGCCGTGCTCGCGCACCACGCGCGGGCGGGCAGTGGCGTCGATGCCACCGGCCTCCATGGCGCGCAGGTACAGCGGCAGGCGCAACAGTCCATGGGAGAAGATGCCGGCGCGGTCGGCATCCACGAGGGAATGTGCGACGAGCTCGGCGTCCGCGTCACCGGCTCCGGCCGCGGCGAGCAGGTCGCGGGAGAAGTCGCGCAGGGCGGCGACGTCGTACTGGGGTGACGCCATCGTCACGGTCCTTTCGCTATAGGAAGTAGGGACCTCTGGGGCAGGCCCACGATATAGGCGAGTGTGATGAAGGACAAGCGAGAGCTCGGTATTCCTCCGATGACTGCAGCCGAATGACCGGAGTTTCCAGCAGATGGAACCCGAAAGACGACGTTGACCTCCGATGCCACACCAAAGACTCCACAGCATAGCTCGGAGGAATCGAGGGGCGCGGTCGCAACGCTCGGACCGCCGCCACCGGGCCGTCCCGAGGAGGCCCGCCCTTCCGCCCGGGCAGGTCATATGGGATCGGTGCGCGGCGGTGTGCGATGGTCCAGCTCCGCTCGATCTCCGGTGCTCCTGATCCGGATAGTGTGACCGCATGAACGAGACCCGAGTCCCGGCTGGCCCGGAGCGGAACCCGGTCTGGGTGACCCGGTTGAGCGAGCTGATCGACCGGCTCTACCTGGTGATCCGGGTCAACGCGGTGTGGTGGATGCTCAGCCTGCTGGGCCTGATGGTGGCGGGCGTGGGCCCGGCGTCCTGCGCCGCGGCGGAGGCCTTCATCGCCGCCCGCCACGGAGAGCGGGTGCGGGTGCTGCCACTGATGTGGGCCACCTACCAGGACGCCTTCGGGCCCGCGAACCTGCGGATGCTGCCGCTGCTGGTGGTCCAGGCCGGGTCGCTGTCGATGCTGTGGCTGATGGCCACCGGCGCGCTGGAGGACCCGGTGCCCTCGGCGATCCTGGGCAGCCTGGCGGCCGTCAGCGCCGGCTGGGCCACCTCGAGCCTGGCCACGATCGCCACCTCGCCCCGGGTGCGCCGACAGGACCTGCTGGTGACCTGGCGTCTGGCCCTTCTGCTGCCAGGGGTGCTGCTGCTGCGGGCGATCTCCCTGGTGGTGCTGTTGACGGTCTGGCTGCTGCTGTGCAGCCTCGCCTGGCCGATGGCGCTGCTGCTGGGTGCGGGGGTCGCGATCAACATCGCGGTGGCCATGTTCGCCTACCGGATCCGCGCCCTCCTCGAGGATCTGCACGCCCAGCAGGGCGCCGCCGTCTGATCAGACCCGGCCGGCGCAGCGACATCCCGTCGAGGGCGATACCCTGGTGGACACCGGCGCCCGGCCCCGCGCGACGCAGCGTGCCCCGGGCCGTGGCGACGAACTCGCGAGCTGGAACGGAGAGACATGGCAGACCCCAGGGTGGACGTGACCCGCGCCGATGCGGTGCTGATCGGTGGAGGAGTCGCCAGTGCCACACTGGCGGCGTTGCTCAGCGAACTCGAGCCGAGCTGGACCATCGAGGTCCTCGAGAAGCTCGACGATCTCGGCCAGGAGTCCAGCGAAGGTTGGAACAACGCGGGCACCGGGCACAGCGCGCTGTGCGAGCTGAACTACACGCCGCAGGACGTCGACGGCTCCGTGAGCCCCGCCAAGGCGATCACCATCAACGAACAGTTCCAGATCTCGCGCCAGTTCTGGGCGCACCTGGTGGAGAACGACCGCATCGGCGATCCCTCCGACTTCATCCACTCCGTGCCGCACATGAGCTTCGTGCACGGGATCGAGAACGTCGACTACCTGCGCCGCCGTCATGAGGCCCTGACGGCCAACCCGCTGTTCGACCGGATGGAGTTCACCAGCGAGCACGCGCAGCTGGCCGAGTGGGCACCGCTGGTGGCCGAGGGCCGCCCGGTCACCGAGACCATCGCCGCCACTCACTCCCGTGACGGCACCGATGTCGATTTCGGAGCCCTGACCCGCCGGCTGTTCGGCTACGCCGAGCAGGTGGGCACGACCATCTCCACGGGGCGGGAGGTCACGGACCTGCGCCGGATGGGCACCGACTGGGGCGTGATGTCCCGGTCGACCACCACCGGTGAGGTGCACGTGGTACGTGCCCCGGTGGTGTTCGTCGGGGCGGGCGGGGCCGCGCTGCCCCTGCTGCAGAAGTCGGGCATCGATGAGATCCGTGGTTTCGGCGGCTTCCCGATCTCCGGGCAGTGGCTGCGCTGCACCGATCCCGAGATCATCGCCCGGCATGACGCGAAGGTCTACGGGAAGGCCGCCGTCGGCGCGCCCCCGATGAGCGTTCCCCACCTGGACACCCGTTATGTCGGAGGGCAGCGTTCGCTGATGTTCGGGCCCTATGCGGGCTGGTCGCCGAAGTTCCTGAAGTCCGGCCGTTACACCGACCTGTTCGCCTCGATCAAGCCCTCGAACCTGACCCAGATGATGGCTGTCGCCCCACCCAACCTGGACCTGATGGTCTACCTGGGCAGCCAGCTGGTGTCCACCCACCAGCAGCGCTTCGAGGCGCTGCTGGAGTACATGCCCTCGGCCCGCCCGGAGGACTGGGAGCCGGTCACCGCCGGCCAGCGCGTGCAGGTCATCGCCCCCGATGCCGACAAGCACGGGGTGCTGCAGTTCGGCACCCAGCTGATCACCGCCGCCGACGGATCCATCGGCGGCATGCTGGGCGCCTCCCCCGGCGCCTCCACGGCCACCAACATCATGCTGAACATGCTGCAGTCGATGTTCCCCGAGCGGGTCGACGACTGGCGGCCGACCATCGCCCAGCTCGCTCCCAGCTGGGGCGCCCCGCTGTCCGACGATCCGCGTGCCGCCCACGAGTCCCTCGAGCGCACCGCCGCCGCGCTGGGGCTCGAGCACTCCTGACTCGAGCCCTCCCGAGCAGCACCGCACCGCGGTGAGGAACGGAAGAGATAGATCCAATGCGCATCTCGTTGATGACGACCTGCCTGGTCGACGTGATGGCCCCCGATGTCGCCCGCTCCACGGTGCGGCTGCTGGAGCGCCTGGGCCACGAGGTGGTGTTCGACAAACGCCAGACCTGCTGCGGCCAGATGCACACCAACACGGGGTACTACTCCGAGGCCGCCCCGGTGGTGCGCAGCTTCGTCGACACCTACGAGCCCGCCCTCGACAGCGTCGACGCGATCGTGATGCCCTCGGGCTCCTGCGCCGGCTGCGTGCGCCAGCAGCACCGGCTGGTGGCCCGGCACCAGGACGACGCCGAGCTCGAGCAGCGCGTGGAGACGGTGGCCGCGAAGACCTATGAGCTGTCCGAGCTGCTGGTGGATGTCCTGAAGGTCACCGATGTGGGGGCCTACTTCCCCCACACGGTCACCTACCACCCCACCTGCCATTCGATGCGGGTGCTGAAGGTGGGGCCGCGTCCCCTGAAGCTGCTGCGCGCGGTCGAGGGCATCGAGGTGGTCAACCTCCCCGAGTCCGACTCCTGCTGCGGCTTCGGCGGCACCTTCGCGGTCAAGAACGACGCGACCTCGGACGCGATGGTCACCGACAAGGCCGCCAACGTGGTTTCCAGCGGGGCCGACTTCGTAGTGGCCGGCGACGCCTCCTGCCTGATGAACATCGGAGGCAAGCTGGGCCGCACCGGGGCGGCCCCGCAGTCGATCCATCTCGCGCAGATCCTCGCCGCGACCCGGGAGGAACCCTTCGTCCCGTCCGAGACCATCCTGGGGAGGGCCTCATGAGCACCGTCGACCTCGGCATCCCCACCGTCCGCCCCCAGCACGCCTCACCTTCCTCGCAGCTGCGCGGCGATCGCGGCTTCCCCGAAGCGGCCCGCGCCGACCTGTCGGACCCGACCCTGCGGGGCAACCTGCGCCACGCCACCAGCACCATCAAGGGGAAACGGGCCTCCGCGGTCCGCGAGGTCCGTGACTGGCAGAAGCTGCGCAGCGCCGGCAGCGCCCTGAAATGGCAGGTCACCGACCACCTGCCGGAGATGCTCGAGCAGCTCGAGGAGTCCGTCACTGCGGCCGGCGGAGTGGTCCACTGGGCCCGCGACGCCGAGGAGGCGGGAGACATCGTCACCCGCCTCGCGCTCGAGCGCGAGGCCCGCGAGGTCCTCAAGGTCAAGTCGATGGCGACCCAGGAGATCGGGCTGAACGAGACCCTGGCCCATGCCGGCATCCAGGCCATCGAGTCCGACCTGGCCGAGCTGATCGTCCAGCTGGCCGGGGACACCCCCAGCCACATCCTGGTGCCCGCGATCCACCGCAACCGCACCGAGATCCGCGAGATCTTCCTGCGGGCGATGCCGGACCTGGACGAGTCGCTCACAGACGACCCTTCCGAGCTGGCCGACGCCGCCCGCCGCTTCCTGCGGGAGAAGTTCCTGGACATGTCGGAGGCGGTGGCGGTCTCGGGGGCGAACTTCGCGGTCGCCGAGACCGGCACCATGGTGGTCGTCGAATCGGAGGGCAACGGGCGTATGTGCCTGACCCTGCCCAGGACCCTGATCTCCGTGGTCGGGATCGAGAAGGTCGTGCCCAGCTTCCAGGACCTCGAGGTGTTCTTGCAGCTGCTGCCACGTTCCTCGACCGGTGAGCGCATGAACCCCTACACCACGCTGTTCACCGGGGTCACCCCCGGCGACGGCCCCCAGGAGTTCCATCTGGTGCTGCTGGACAACGGTCGCTCCGCGGTGCTCGAGGACCCCGAGGGCCGCAGCGCGCTGCATTGCATCCGCTGTTCGGCCTGCCTGAACTCCTGCCCCGTCTACGAGCGCACCGGCGGCCACGCCTACGGCTCGACCTACCCCGGGCCGATCGGGGCGATCCTCTCCCCCCAGATGACCGGGATGCACGGGCCCGACGATCCCAACTCCACGCTCCCCTACGCCTCGAGCCTGTGCGGGGCCTGCTACGACGTGTGCCCGGTGAAGATCAACATCCCCGAGATCCTGGTGCACCTGCGCGCCAAGGACGTCGATCAGCGCCGCGAGCAGCGCGGCCAGTTCCGCGGCACCTGGGACGTGGCCATGAAGGGTGCCTCCACACTCATGTCCTCCCCACGCGCCTATGACGCGGCCGTGCGGTCGGCGGGCCCGCTGTCGAAGATGATGCCCGGCACCAACATCGGCAGGCTGCCCGGGGCGCTGCCCCTGGTGCCCGGCTGGACCGACCACCGCGACCTGCCCAAACCCGGGCAGTCCTTCCGGTCCTGGTGGGACTCCCGGGAGCAGCCCGAGCCCGCCCGGTCCGACGCCGAGCCGGAGCCCAGCGACAGCGAGGACCAGGAATGACCGCGCGGTCCCGGCAGCGCCCTGCCCGCACCGCGGGGATGAGCGCGAAGGAGGAGATCCTGGCCCGGTTGCGCACCGCACTGGACGTCCCGCGCCCTGACGAGATCACCACCGCCGAGGACATCCCCCGCGACTACCAGCGCGCCGACCACAAGCAGGAGACGTCGACGGATCCCACGAAGATCCGCAACCTGCTGGTCAGGCGCCTGGAGGACTACACCGCGGTGGTGCACCGCACCACCTCGAGCCAGGCCCCCGCCGCGATCGCGACGGCCCTGGGCGACGCCGAGCAGGTGGTTGTCCCCACCGCTCTGCCGCCGGAGTGGACTCGTGAGCTGAACGCGCGCGTGGTGCCCGATGCCGGCTCCCTGGGCCCCCGTGAGCTGAACGGGATCGATGCCGTGCTCACCGGCTGCCACACGGCGATCGCATCGACCGGCACCATCGTGCTGGGCGGGGACGAACGCAGCGGGCGGCGTGCGATCAGCCTGGTGCCCGATCACCACGTGATCGTGGTCGACGCCGCCCTGGCCGACCAGGTCGTCCTGGGCGTGCCCAAGGGCATCGAGCGGATGAACACCGACCCCGCCGCCGCCTGGACGATGATCTCCGGCCCCAGCGCCACCAGCGACATCGAGCTCGACCGGGTCGAGGGGGTGCACGGTCCACGCCGACTGGATGTCGTGCTGATCGAACCGGACCCCGAGCCGCAGGAGCCGGAGGAACCAGCCCCGAACACCGACCCCCAGGAGACGAGGACCGCATGACCGACAGCACCGCCGGCGCCGAGAGCCCCGCGAGCAGGAAGAGCACCAAGAGCGCGGAGAGCACACGGACTGCCGGTATCCCCAGCCCCGCGCTCGTCCGCGACCGCGGCGACCTGCTGACCCTGTCCGCCGGCCCGTACAGCGCCGAGATCTCCACCGTGGGCGCGATCGTGGAGTCCTTGACGATCGGGGGACGTGACCTGCTGGTGCGAAACCCCGAGCAGGGTCCGATGGCCTTCTACCGCGGGGCGATCGTCGCGCCGTGGCCCAACCGGATCGGCGACGGCCTCTACACCTGGGACGGCCAGGAGATCCAGGCGCCGCTCACCGAGGTCGAGCGCGGCAACGCCCTGCACGGGCTGATCTCCTTCCAGGCCTTCACCCCGGCGACCGTCGGCGATGACGAGGTCATCCTGCGCACGGAGCTGTACCCCTCCCCCGGCTACCCCTTCCACCTGCTGGTGACGGTCCATCACTCGCTGGACCCCGAGGAAGGGCTCATCACCACCGTCACGGCTCGGAACCTCGGCACCCAGGACGCGCCCTACGGAGTCTGCCCCCACCCCTATCTCGTGGCCGGGCCGGAGAACCTGGACGAGTGGTCGCTGCAGGTGCAGACGGGCACCGTGCTGACCGTCACCGAGGATCGGCTGCTGCCGACCGGGACCGCTCCGGTCGAGCCCGGCAGCGAGTTCGACTTCTCCGCCCCACGGAGGATCGGGACGCTGTTCATCGACCACGCCTTCACCGATCTGGCCCGTGACGAGGAGGGGCAGCTGCTGGTGCGGGTCACCGCGCCCGGCGGCACCGGCGTGGAGATGTGCGCGGGACCGGAGTGCGGCTGGCTGCAGATCCACACGGGCGACCGCCCCGAGCCGGAGAACCACCGTAGGGGCCTGGCCGTGGAGCCCATGACCTGCCCGCCCGATGCCTTCCGCAGCGGAACCGATGTGGTGCGCCTGCGTCCGCAGGCGGAGCACAGCGCCTCGTGGGCGATCCGCGGCTGGTGAGCTGAGGGCCGCCCCCGGGCATGATCGAGGCCCGTCGCCACGGATGGCGACGGGCCTCGGGGTCATGCGGTGGCGCGGGGATCTCGCCCGGCGCAGGGTGCTCAGGCGCCGTGAGCGTCCTCGTACGCCTTGCGGATGGTTCCGGAGATGCGGCCGCGGTCAGGGACGTCGTAGCCCTGCCCGCGGGCCCACTCACGGATGCGTGCGGAGTCTCCGGAGCTCCTGCGGGCGCCGCCGGTGCCCCGGGTGCGACGGCCGCCCACGCGGCGCGCCTTCTCGACCCAGGTGGCCAGGTCGGAGCGCAGCTGAGCTGCGTTCTCCTCGGACAGGTCGATCTCGTAGGCGACGCCGTCGAGGGCGAAGCTCACGGTCTCGTCCGCCTTGGTGCCATCGGTATCATCGATGAGCTCCACATAGGTCTTTCGTGCCATGAGGGTGCTCCCATACTGGTCTGGATAATGCAATCTTCGTGAAGATCCGGCTGAACCGGCGCACCCAGTATCGATGAACGTTCCAGGAATATCAATCCGCTGTGGATAAGCAATCCTGGTCATCGGATTTTTCCTCGGCCTGCCGGGCCAGGTAAGCCGCCTCGGCCTCACGCTCGGCCCTGCGCTCCCCGCGATCGGCCCGCATAATCGCGCGCATCACGAACCAGAACAGCAGACCAACACCGATCGACGGGATGAGAGCACTGGCCTCCCACAGGAATCCATCACCCATCTCACACCTCCGGCTTCACCAGCGGGAAAAGTATTGTCTCGCGGATACCCAGCCCGGTCAATGCCATGAGCAGTCGATCCATGCCCATTCCCATCCCGCCCGTCGGGGGCAGGGCGAACTCCATCGCCTCCAGGAAGTCCTCGTCCAGGCGCATCGCCTCGTCGTCGCCCTGGGCCGCCAGCTGCGCCTGCTGCTCGAAGCGTTCGCGCTGGATGACCGGGTCGACCAGCTCGGAGTAGCCGGTGGCGAGCTCGAACCCCCGCACGTACAGGTCCCACTTCTCCACCACGCCGGGGGTGGTGCGGTGGTCGCGCACCAGGGGGCTGGTCTCGACCGGGAAGTCCCGCACGAAGGTGGGGGCGTGCAGATGGTCGCTCACACGATCCTCGAACAGCTCCTCGACGAGCTTCCCGTGCCCGTACTTGGGATGTTCGAGGTCGAGGCCGAGGGACCGCGCGATCTCACGCAGTCGATGAGGCGTTGTTTCCGGGGTGATCTCCTCCCCCAGGGATTCCGAGAGGGAACCGTAAACCGTGATCGATTCCCACTCGCCCGAGAGATCATATTCGCTCCCGTCAGCCAGGGTCACGAGCTGAGAGCCCGTGGCCTGCTCCGCGGATTCCTGGACGAGAGCCCGAGTGAGATCGGCGATGGTGTTGTAATCGCCGTATGCCTCATAGGCCTCGAGCATCGCGAACTCGGGGGAATGAGTGGAATCCGCGCCTTCGTTGCGGAAGTTGCGGTTGATCTCGAACACCTTCTCGAGTCCGCCGACGGCGGCCCGCTTGAGGTACAGCTCCGGGGCGATCCGCAGGAACAGGTCCAGGTCGAAGGCGTTCATGTGCGTGACGAACGGCCGCGCCGAGGCTCCCGAGGGGATCACCTGCAGCATGGGCGTCTCGATCTCGAGGAAGTCACGCCGCTGGAAGGAATCGCGCAGGGCGCGCATCACCTCGGAGCGCAGGCGGACATTGTCCCGCGCCTGCTGGCGCACGATCAGGTCCACGTAGCGTCGACGCACCTGGGACTCCTCGGACAGCCCGGCGTGCAGCACCGGCAGCGGGCGCACCGCCTTGGCGGCCATCTGCCAGGTGTCGGCGAAGACACTGAGCTCCCCCCGCCGCGAGGCACCGACCCGGCCGTGGAAGAAGACGTGGTCACCGAGGTCCACATCGGCCTTGAGCGCCGTCAGGCGCTCCTCGCCGACGATGGCCAGGGACAGCATGATCTGCAGGCGCTGCCCGGCACCGTCCTGGATGGTCACGAAAGCGAGCTTGCCGGTGTTGCGCTGGAAGACGACCCGGCCGGCCACCCCCACCACATCGTCCGTCTCCTGCCCGGCCTCCAGGTGCCCGTACGTCGAGCGCACCTCGGCGATGGTGGAAGTCACCGGCACGGCGACCGGGTAGGGTTCCTCACCGCGCTCGAGCAGCCGCTCCCGCTTGGACATGCGGACCGCGATCTGGTCGGAGGTGTCCAGGTCATCGGAGCCAGGGAGGTTCTCAGTCATGGGGGCGATTGTCTCAGACCGGGCCGGGAAGAGGCGGTCTGCCGGGGGCAGCTGTCACCCGGGCCACAACCGGGCGCGACGCCCGCCGACCCAGCGCGTCGTGCCCGCCGCCTCAGGGCGTGGACAGGCGGATCTCGGCCGCGTCCAGCAGCCGGGTGCCCTCGACGTGAGCGGCCAGCACCACCAGGGTCTCACCGCGGTGCGAGGACTCGATCGGTTCGAGGGTGATGGGGTCGACCGCGAGCGCGTAGTCCCATTCCACCTCCCGGCGCTCCTGCGCGGACCGGAGGGTGGCCAGCACGGCGCCGGCCGACGGCGCGGCCCGTTCGACCTCGTCCAGGGTGTGCCTCAGGGCCAGCGCCCGGTCGCGGCCGGTCGCGGACAGGTATGCGTTGCGGCTGGAGCGGGCCAGGCCCGAGGGCTCGCGCTGGATGTCGACCTTCTCGATCCGCACGGGCAGGTCGAGATCGGCGACGAGCCGCTCGATGATCGCCAGCTGCTGGGCGTCCTTGCGGCCGAACACGGCGAGGTCCGGGGAGGTGAGCAGCAGCAGTTTGGTGACCACCGTGACCACACCGTCGAAGTGGCCGGGGCGAGCGGCACCCTCCAGGACGGTGCCGGCCCGGCCCGCGCTGACGGAGACGGTGGGCGGCCACGCCGGGTACATCTCGCGGGTGTCGGGGGCGAAGACCAGGTCGACCAGTCCCTCGACCTGGTCGAGGTCCGCGTCGAGGTCACGCGGGTAGGCCTCGAAGTCCTCCCCGGGGCCGAACTGGAGGGGGTTGACGAAGTCGGTGAGGATCACATGGTCGGCGACCTGCCGGGCACGCTCGACCAGGGATAGGTGGCCGTCGTGGAGGGCCCCCATGGTCATCACCACGGCCACCGTCCCCTCCAGTGCCGCGCGGTGGCGGCGCAGGGACTGCTTGGTGCTGACCAGCGTGGTGGTCCGGTTCATCGCTCCTCCGTCTGCGTGGGCTCGTCCAGCAGCGCACGGATCCGCCGCTGGGTGTCGGGGGGCAGGCCCGCTCTGCTCAGGGCCGCTCGGGCCAGGGCCCGGTAGGTGGTGGCGGTGTCCCCGGTGCGGCCCTGCTCTCCGGTCGCATCCAGGTCGTCCAGCGCCTCCAGGTGGGCGGTGATGGTGCCGGCGTCCCCTCGCACGACCGGTCCGGTCAGGGCCTTGGCGCCGCGGCGCAGCGATTCCTCGAGCGCTGCCTCGAGCAGGGGCCGCAGGTAGGCTCCCGGATCCTCGATGCCGAGGCGGGACAGGGCCTCCAGGGTCTGGTCCACGAGGACCACCAGGTGGTTCGCACCGTGGGCCAGGGCTGCGTGGTAGAGCGGCCGGTCCCCCTCGGGCAGCACCACGGACTCCCCGCCCAGCTCGACCACCAGCGCGGCGGCCACCGGCAGGAAGGTGGGGTCGGCGGTGATCGCCATGGGACAGCCCACCAGGCGGGCCAGGTCATCCCGGGTCCCGGTGAAGGTCATGGCGGGATGGATCGCGAGCGTTGCACTGCCGACCGCTGCCAGCGGGGCCAGCACGTCGGTGCCGTAGCGTCCGGAGGTGTGGACCACCAGCTGTCCGCCCGGGGACAGTCCGGTGGCGGCGATGCCGGCGACCAGGGGACCCAGCTGATCGTCCGGCACGGCCAGCAGCAGCATCTCGCTGCGCTCGATGATGTCGGCGACCTCCAGCAGCGGGACCCCGGGCAGCAGCTGCTCGGCGCGGGCGACGGAGGCGTCCGAGACGGCGTAGGCGCCGGTGATCGCGTGCCCCTCGGAGCGCAGGGCGGCTGCCAGCACGGCGCCGACCCGTCCGGCCCCGATCACTCCGATGCCCAGGCGCGGGGCGGTCATCGGCCGGCTCCGGCGGCGAGGGCCGGCTGCGGCCAGCTGTCACGCTCGCGATAGCGGCGGAGGGTGGCGGCATCGCGTGCCAGCACCGACTCCAGCTCGAGGGCTGCCGTGCGGGGCAGGGCGCTCAGGGTGGCGGTGTGACCGGCCACCCCGACCTTGAGGTCCAGCACGCCCAGGCGGCGGGAGAGGGGGCCGTCCTCGACGGTCAGGGCCTGGATGCGGTCGCGGGGGATGATCTCCAGCTGGCGGGCGAGGATGCCGCTGCGGTGGATCAGCGCCCCGGGCAGCAGCACGGTCACCCGGGTGCGGCGGCTGACCCAGAACAGGGGGTGGGGTGCGTGCACCCCGTCGATGTCCCGGGCCCGGGTGGTGAGCAGCCGTTCGAGGGCGGCGAGGTCGTCGCTGGTGCCGAGCGGCGCGGCGAGGTGTCCGATGGTCAGGGCCAGCTCCTCGCGGGTGCCGACGGGCAGTGCGTTCTCCGCACCGTTCTCGCCGCTGTCGTCGATGCCTGCGACGGTGACGGTCACCGCGGTCCAGCCGGGGCCGCGCCACAGCAGGGGGCGTTTGAGGTGGAAGCGCTGGATGCGCCCGGTGGCGATGTTGTCGGTGCGGGTGTTGAGCAGTCCGCGCCGCATCCTCAGCCCCCGGTCGGTGAGGCGGGAGACGAATCCCCAGCCGGCCTCGATGCGGCCCAGCACGTACTTGGGGATCGCGATGAAGGCGGGCACCAGGGCGACGAGGACGGGGATCGAGACGCCCTCCTGCCAGATCGACACCCCGATCGCCACGGCGACGCCGAGGAGGCCGGCGACGGAGCCGATCACGAAATCGGCGTCGCGCAGCAGCGAGCGCACGAGCCGCCCGGTGGGGATCTCGGCGATGGGCTCGCCCTCGGTGAGGCCGTCGGGGAGCAGCTCGTGGAGCGGTCCCCTCGTCGGCGGCGCCTGGGACTGCTCGTCGGCCGGTTCGCGAGCCCCCCGCACATGCGGCCCCTCGTCTTCGGTGCCGGTCACCTGGGCCTCTGCGTGGCCTGCGCCGAGTGAGCCCGCGGGCGGCGGCGCGGCGCCCGCGACCTGCTCCTCCCCCTCCCGGGAGGCCCCGTCCGGGTCGCGGCGCTCGAGCGCGACGACCTGCAGGATCGCCACCCGCAGCTGCTCGGCGTGGGCGGCCTTGATGTACTCGATGTCCAGGTAGGACTCTCCCCCGCCGGCGACCTCGATGCGGACCTTCGCCAGCCCCAGGAGCCGGGCCAGCAGGGGCCGCTCGACCGAGACCGACTCGATGCGTGCGCGGGGCGCGAACTCGCGGGACTTGCTGATCACTCCCTTGCGGATCGACACCCCCTCGTCGTCGACCGCGTAGGTCATGAACAGCCACGACAGGAAGGAGAAGACGACGGCGATGATCACCGCAGCCACCAGCAGGCCGGCCCCGATCAGCGCGCGGGTGATCGTGAAGTCCTCGATCAGGCGGGCGATGTTCTGGGCGGTGATGACGGCGATGACGCCGACGACGATCTTCCACCCGGTCACCAGCGGGGTGATGGGGTGGGTGCGCCGGTGGGCGGTCGTCGCGGGACGCGGGGGAGGGATCGTGGGCGGGGTCGGCTGCGCAGTGCTCACAGCGCCGCCATCTTCTCGATGCCGCGCTCGGTCACCAGGCGGCGCAGCCGCTCGGCCTCCTCCTTGGGCAGCCCCGGCAGAGTGACCGTGGAACCGGCGGCCGCGGTGGACATGGTCAGCTTGGCCAGTCCGTAGCGGCGGTCCACCGGTCCCTCGTCGATCTTCGCCGACTGGATGCGGCCGTAGGGGATGGTCGAGACCTCGCGGAACAGGATCCCGCTGGCGATGGTGAGCTCCTCGGCCCCGTCGCGGTAGCCCAGCGCTCTCACCCGGCGCGGGGTCAGGGCCAGGCCCTGGACCACCAGGACCAGGGGCACGATACCGATCAGAGCGATCCACCACCAACCGGTCAGCGCGGTCAGGACGATCGCTGCGATCACCATCGCCAGCCCGATCACGTATCCGGGGATGCCGGCCACGTAGCGCGAGGAGATCAGTCGGGCGGAGACCGGTCGCATACCCTCGGCGCCCAGCCTGCCCGGGCCGTCGCTGAGCCGCGGCGCGGGCGCGGGCATCGCGGGGTCGGGGTGCGATGGGGACGGCGCCGGGGAGGGGGCGCGGGGGCGCGACGTCGAGGCGGGGTCCGGGTCGGGCCGCTCGGTGGGGTCGGGGGCTGAGCTCATGGGGACCATCGTGTCATCTCGGTGGCTGCGGCCCGCACCTGCGGAGGTCCGCGGTGGGTCGACGTCGGTCGCAGGCAGGGGCCGGGTTCAACTGCCCGCGCCGGCGCCCTCGGTGCTCTCGGCGCCGCCCTCCCCGTCCCCGGGGGGCAACCTGCCCCAGCGCTCGACGACCACGCCCAGCACGGCCAGGGAGATGCCGGCCAGGGCGGCGGCGCCGGTGGGCAGGACCGCCGTGAGCGGGTCGCCGGTCCCGGTGATCACCAGGAACAGGGTCTGACCGGTGAAGATGCCGCCCACCACGGATCCCGTGTATGCGCAGGCCCGGGCCAGCAACACGGTGCGGAACGCGGTGAGCAGATCCAGCTGGTGGCGCCGGGGTGCCATGGTCGGACGCTCACGCCGCTGCTCGCTCTCGACCATGTAGCGGCGCAGCGGGATCCCGAAGAACAGCAGCACCCCGTTCAGCACCAGCAGCACCAGGGTGGTCAGCCATCCGGCGATCGGCAGCGAATGTCCCCGGGCGGCGAGGGTGTCCATCATCTGCGCCCCGAACCCTGCCCCGAGCAGCACGATCAGTGCCAGCACCGGGATGCTCAGCGCCCTCATGGGGCCGCGTATCCCGTGATCGCGGGGCCTGGACGCAATCCGTCCCGGTCCCCGGCCCGGGCCAGCAGCTCGGCGATGCTCCCGTGGCCGGGCAGCTCCGCTTCGGGCTGGGCGGCGTGCCAGGGGGCCAGGACGAAGGCCCGCTGGTGAGCCCGGGGGTGCGGCAGCGTCAGCTCGGGATCTTCACTGCGGTGAGGGCCGTAGGTGATCACGTCCACGTCCAGGGTGCGCGGCCCCCAGCGCACCAGGCGCTCCCGGTGGGCATCGCGCTCGAGGCGCTGGGCGACGGCGAGCAGATCGAAGGGGCCGAGCGAGGTGTGGACCCCGATCACGGTGTTCAGGAAGGGTCCCTGGTCGTCGGGGCCGCCGACGGGCTGGGTCTCCACCACCGGGCCGGTCCAGGAGACGTCGATCCCGGGCTCGGCGGTCAGCCGCTCGAGCGCCCGGGCCAGATACCCCTCGCGGTCCCCCAGGTTGCTTCCGAGCGCCAGCACGGCGGAAACCTGCGCACCCTCACGGGAGATGGCCAGACGCACATCGCCGACGGGCAGCCCCACCGGCGCGGCCGGTTTGTGGACGACCACGTCGACCCGGCGGACCAGGGGATCGCCGACGCCGCTCAGGATCCGGGCGGCGATCCGCTCGGCGAGGGTCTCGAGCAGGTCGTGGGAGCCGGTGCTGATCTCCGCATGGACATCGGCGACGACATCGGCGTAGTTCACGGTGCGGGAGAGACGATCGGCCCTGCCGGCCGGACCGGTCGACAGCCACAGCGTGACGTCGGCCGAGAACTCCTGGCCCAGCTCCTTCTCCGCGGCCAGGACACCGTGGTGACCCCAGCCGCGGATCCCGGTCACCTCGATGCGATCCAGCTGCGCGCCCGTCATCGCCCCGCCTCCTGCAGCTCACGGCGTCCGCGGCGCAGCCGGTCCCCGACCCGCACTGCGGCCAGGGAGCCGGGGACCTCGTGCACCCGCACCGCCCAGGCGCCCTGCTCGGCGCTGTAGGCGCTGATCGCGGCGGTCGCGGCGTCCCGGTCGACTCCCATGGTGCTGACGAAGCGTTTGCGGGAGGCGCCGATCAGCACGGGCAGCCCGTGGCCGCAGATCAGCTCCCAGCGGGACAGCACCTCCCAGTTCTGTTCCCCGGTCTTGGAGAAGCCCAGCCCGGGATCGACGACCAGGAACCGGTCCTCGACACCTGCCTCACGCAGCGCCTCGAGGCGCTCGGCGAGCTCGGCGGCACTGTCCCGGGCGACGTCCGTGTAGACGGCGAGCTCGTTCATCACGTCGCTGTGGCCGCGCCAGTGCATCGCGATGAACACCGGCGGGGTGCCCAGGCGGGTGCGCAGCCGAGCGGACTGTCGGCCCATGTCCTCGTCGGCCCGGCCAGCGGAGACGTCGTTGACGATCAGGGCGCCGGCCTCGACGCTGGCCGCAGCGACCGAGGCGCGCATGGTGTCGACGCTGACCACGACGTCCTCGGCGGCGAGCTCGGCGACCACCGGCACCACCCGGGCCAGCTCCTCCTGCTCATCGACGCGGGGGGCACCGGGCCGGGTGGACTCCCCGCCCACGTCGACGATGCTCGCCCCCTGGGCGATCAGCGTCCGTCCGTGGGCGACCGCGGAGACGGGGTCCTCGTACCGGCCGCCGTCGGAGAAGGAGTCGGGCGTGACGTTCAGGACCCCCATCACGAGGGTGTCGTCACCGGCGAGCCGCGCCGGCAGTCCGTCGGGCCAGGAGCGTGCCATCTCGATCAGCTCCGATTGATGAGGCTCATCGCCTCGGCGCGGGTGCTGGGGCTGTCCCGCAGCATGCCGCGCACCGCGCTGGTGACGGTGCGAGCCCCGTCGGCTCGCACCCCCCGCATGGACATGCACATGTGCTCGGCCTCGATCACCACGATCGCGCCGGAGGCACTGATCTCGTCCATCAGGGCGTCGGCGATCTGCGAGGTGATGCGCTCCTGCACCTGCGGCCGGCGGGCATAGACGTGGACCAGCCGGGCGAGCTTGCTGAGCCCGGTGACCTTTCCCGCGCCGGGGATGTAGCCCACGTGGGCGATCCCGAAGAACGGCAGCAGGTGATGCTCGCACATGGAGTGGAAGCCGATATCGCGCACCAGCACCAACTCCTGGTGGTCGATGTCGAAGGTGGTTGCCAGCGGCTCCTGGGCGTCCTGGTCCAGGCCGAAGAACACCTCCTGGTACATCCGGGCCACCCGGGCGGGCGTGTCCTGCAGGCCTTCGCGGTCTGGGTCCTCGCCGATCGCGGCGAGGATCTCCCGGACCGCGGCCTGCACGCGCGGCTGATCGACAGGCATGTCAGACTCCCGTCCCGCCCGGGCCACCCTCGCGCGGGGCCCCGGGGATCTCGGGGTCGTCCCCACCAGGGTGGGGCAGCTCGGGCGGATTGGGCTGCATCGGCTCGCCCGCGTCGTGCTCCTCCGTACCGGTGGCGGTGGTGGTGCCGCCCACCTTCGGCGCCTCGAGCGTGGGCCGCTCGCTGCTGGAGGTCCACACCTCGCGCAGAGGACGCTTCCTGACGTCGGCGAAGATCTCGGCCAGGTCGTGCTCGTTCAGGGTCTCCCGCTCGAGCAGCTCGGCGACCAGGCGATCGAGCACGTGCCGGTTCTCCACGATCACCGCCCAGGCCTCGTCCAAGGCGTTGTCGAGCAGAGCCCGCACCTCCTTGTCGATGAGGGAGGCGGTCTCGGCGCTGAAGCGGGGTGCCTGACCCTGCTGCATGCCCACGAAGACCTCGTCCTGGTCGCCGGACAGCGCGATCTGGCCCACGGAGGAGGTCATCCCCAGCTGCATGACCATGGTGCGGGCGATCTTCGTGGCCTGCTGCAGGTCGTTGCTGGGGCCGGTGGTCACGTCGTGGAAGATGCTCTCCTCCACGGCGTAGCCGCCCATCGCGTAGGCCAGACGGTCCAGCAGCTCGTTGCGGGACTGGTAGTTGCGGTCCTGGGTGGGCACGACCATGGTGTAGCCACCGGCCTGGCCGCGCGGGAGGATGGTCACCTTGGTGACCGGCGCGGAGTTGTTCAGCGCCGCCGCCACCAGTGCGTGGCCGCCCTCGTGGTAGGCGGTCATCTGGCGCTCGCGCTCGGTCATCACCTTGGAGTAGCGCTGGGGTCCCATGGAGACGCGGTCGATGGCCTCGTCCAGGGCGCGGTTGTCGATGATCTGGTTGTGCGAGCGGGCCGTCAGCAGCGCGGCCTCGTTGAGCACGTTGGCCAGGTCCGCACCGGACATGCCGATGGTGCGGCGCGCCACGGCCTCGAGGTCGACGTCGTGGGCGAACGGCTTGCCCTTGGCGTGCACGCGCAGGATGTGCAGGCGGCCCTTGAGATCGGGGGCCTGCACGGCGATCTGGCGGTCGAAGCGGCCCGGACGCAGCAGGGCAGGGTCCAGGATGTCCACGCGGTTGGTGGCGGCGATGAGGATGACGTTCTCGTTGTCCTCGAACCCGTCCATCTCCACCAGCATCTGGTTCAGGGTCTGTTCGCGCTCGTCGTGCCCACCGCCCATGCCGGCCCCGCGGTGGCGGCCGACGGCGTCGATCTCGTCGATGAAGATGATCGCCGGGGAGTTCTCCTTGGCGGTGTTGAACAGGTCACGCACACGGCTGGCGCCGACACCGACGAACATCTCCACGAAATCGGATCCGGAGATCGAGTAGAAGGGCACGCTGGCCTCGCCCGCCACGGCGCGGGCCAGCAGGGTCTTGCCGGTGCCGGGCGGGCCGTACAGCAGCACCCCTTTGGGGATCTTGGCGCCGACGGCCTGGTAGCGGCCCGGTTCGACCAGGAACTGCTTGATCTCGTCGAGCTCCTCGACGGCCTCCTCTGCTCCGGCGACATCGGAGAAGGTGACCTTCGGGGCTTCCTTGTTGAACAGCTTCGCCTTGGACTTGCCGAACTGCATGGCCCGGCCACCGCCCTGGGCGTTCATGATCAGGAACCAGAACAGTCCGATCAGGATCAGGATCGGCAGGAACGACAGCAGCAGCGTCGACCACCAGGAGCTGGAGGCGATCTCGTCGGTGTAGCCGTCGGCCGGATCCGCCTCCTCCACGGCGTCCACGACCGCCGATCCGCGCGCGGTGACGTAGCTGAACCGGACCTCGGTGCCCTTGTTCTGGTCACCGTCGACGAAGTCCTCGGACAGCACGAGGTCCACCCGCTGCTGGTTGCCGTCGATGATCTTGGCCTGCTCGACCTGGCCGCTCTCGAGCAGCTCGAGGCCCTGTTCGGTGTCGATCTGCTCGAAACCGTCCCGGCCGAACAGGGAGAAGGCCGCCAGGCCCAGAAGCAGCGCGACGATGATCCAGATCGCGACGCCGCGGAAGGGCCCGCGCTTCTTGGTGCTCTTGGTGTTGTCGGCCATCTCAGGCCTCGTAGACCGAGCGCTTGAGCACGCCCACGTAGGGAAGATTGCGGTAGGCCTCCGCGTAATCGAGGCCGTAGCCGACCACGAACTCATTGGGGATGTCGAAGCCGATGTACTTCACGTCGATGTCCACCCGCGCGGCGTCGGGCTTGCGCAGCAGGGTGGCGATCTCGACGCTCTCGGGTCCGCGCGAGCGCAGATTCGACAGCAGCCACTTCAGAGTCAGCCCGGAGTCGATGATGTCCTCGACGATCAGCACGTGGCGGCCGGAGATGTCGGTGCCGAGGTCCTTGAGGATCCGCACCACGCCGGAGGACTTGGTGCCCGAGCCGTAGGAGGAGACGGCCATCCAGTCCATCTCGACCTTGAGCTCGATCCGGCGGGAGAGGTCGGCCATCACCATCACGGCGCCCTTGAGCACTCCCACCAGGATCGGAGGCTCGTCCGCGTAGTCGGCGGCGATCCGGGCACCGAGCTCGGCCAGTCGGTCCTGGATCTGCTGTTCGCTCAGCAGGACGTGGTCGACGTCGGGATGGGGGTGCGTCTGTGGCACGCGGTTCTCCTCCGTGGATGGGGGGTGGGGTGCACGCGCCGCGACTCACGGATCCCGGCGGCGCCACACGAGCAGGCCGTCGCGGCGAGCGACCTCGATCCTACCCGGTAAGGGCACGGCTGCCTGACCGTGCCATGAGACCACGAGAGCATCGACGGTGAGAACCTGGCGGCGCAGCAGGGACTTCGTCGAGGCGGTGGCCGCGGCCCGTTCAGCCAGGCGTGAGGCATCACGCAGTACGCGGGTGCGCAGCGGGGCGGGGGCGGCGGCCAGGGCGTGCACGTCGAGCAGCAGCAGATCACCATCCTCGGACAGCTCGCCACCCTCCCGACGCAGGGCCTCCAGCAGCTCGGCGGCCTGAGCATCGAGATGCTCCACATCGGGGCGGACCAGCTCCGCGGTGCGGGCGAGGTTCTCGTCGATCTGCTCGCCGAGGAGCTCTCGCAGCAGCGGCAGCGCCCGGTGGCGCACCCGGGCGCGAAGCAGCGACTGGTCAGCGTTCATGGGGTCGTCCCACCACGTCAGGTCGTGCAGGCGGCAGACCTCCTCGGTGTCGACGTGGCGAAGGGCGGTGCGCTCGTCCCGGCCGGTGCCCAGGAAGGGGCGCAGGATCGCCCCGCGCGAGCGGGGGATGCCGGCCAGGGCGCGGGGACCTGCGCCGCGCGCCAGCCCCATCAGCACCTGCTCGGCCTGGTCGTCGAGCGTGTGTCCGAGCAGCAGAGCCAGCCCACCGCGCTCCTCGAGCCGGCGGTCCAGAGCCTCGTGACGAGCCGCACGGGCAGCGTTCTCCACCCCGCCGGGGGCCGTGCTGGGGACCTGCACGCCGATCACGTGCGCGGCCGCGCCCACCTGCTCGGCCTGGGTCCGGGCCCGTTCGGCGATCTGCGCGGAGCCCTCCTGCAGACCGTGGTCGATGATCACCGCCTCCGTCTCCAGACCCATCCTCGTGCCCACCCAGCAGGTGGTGGCCAGCAGCGCCAGGGAGTCCGCTCCCCCGCTGAGGCCGACCAGCAGCCGCGGCGCCAGCCCTCCGGCGGCCGTGTCATCGGCCAGCGCCTCGAGCCGGGAGGTCAGCGCGGCCCTCACGGCGGTGCGGGCGCGGGCGATCACGGCTGGGGGGCCGGCCATCACGAGTCCTCCGCGAGTTCGGAGGCGACGGCGTCGACGGCAGCTCGGGCGTCGTCGGCATCGGCCCCGTCGAATCCATGGACGACGATCGAGTAGCCCACGGTCCGGCCATCGGGCATCACTGCGACCCCGGCGAGGGTCGCGGCACCGCCCAGGTACCCGGTCTTGCCGCGGACCAGGCCGCGGGCCGGGGCGGTGTCGTCGGTGTCGAAGCGATCGACGAGGGTGCCCGAGAGGCCCGCGATGGGCACGTCGAACAGGATCTGCTCCAGGCGCGGTGCTTCGCCGGAGGAGACCTGGGCCAGCACGGCCGCCAGCAGCGCGGGCGGCACCCGGTTGTCGGGGGAGAGCCCGGAGCCGTCCAGGATCTCCAGGTCCTCGAGCGCCTCCTCGGGGAAGCCGAGCTCGGCGGCCAGCTCCCGTACCTCCGCCTCGACCGCGGCGGCGGCGCCGCGGGGGGTGGTCTCCTCGCCCCGGGACAGCGCCACCAGGTGAGCGAGCAGTTCAGCGGTGGTGTTGTCCGAGATCAGCAGGGTGTGGCGGACCAGCTCGGCCAGCGGCGCGGAGACGACCTCCGCGACCGCAGCGGAGTCGGGCGCCTCACCAGAGGTGATCTCGCCGCTGACTTCCAGCCCCTCCTCGGCCAGCAGCTCGGCGAACAGCTCGGCGGCGTCACCGGCCGGGTCGCTCGATTTGGGGCCGTACTGGTCCTCGTCCAGCCAGCCCTCCTCGACCGCGAGCGCAGCGGTCGGGGCCACCCAGCCGCCGGCAGTGCCGTTGTCGCCCCAGGCGGGGTTCTCGCCTCCGCCGAAGGCGCTGGTGTCGAGCACCAGGGAGACCTCCTCGGTGTCCTGCTCGCGGGCCAGCGCCGCGGTGTCGGCGGCCAGCTCGCGCAGGTCCTCCTCGCTCAAGGTCATGTCCCCTCCCCCCTGCAGGGTGACGACCCCGTCCTCGACGCTCGCCCTGGTCGCCAGCACCTCGTCCCCCTCGTACTGCCGCAGCACCGCAGCGGCGGTCAGCAGCTTCAGCGTGGAGGCCGGGGTGCGGGCGGTGCCGGCATCGCGCTCCGCCAGGACCTCATTCGTGCCCGCATCCACGACGCTGAAAGCCAGCCCGTCGGCCACCACCGGCAGATCCGCGTGGCCATCCATCCGGGCCTGCAGATCGGTCTGCTCGGCGAGATCCGGCGAGGTGGCGACCGCGCCGGTGGGCACCTCGCCCGGGGCCCGGTCCCAGCTCTCTGCCTGCGCGGGCGGCCCGGCAGCGGGCTCGGTCTCCTCCGGCTCGATGGTCAGCACACCGGGGAAGGCATCGGTGAGGTCGCCGAGCACATAGAAGCCTGCGGGCACCGCCGCGCACAGCACGATGGCCGTGGCCTTCCACATGTGCTCGGAGTCCATACCCTCACGATAGGGTGTCCCGGTCAGAACCCCTCGCCCTCAGGGCGAGAGACCCCAGGCCCTCAGGGCAGGAGCAACGGAGCGGCTGTCGTGGAATTCGACGTGACCATCGAGATCCCTCGCGGAAATCGGAACAAGTATGAGGTGGACCACCACAACGGTAGGATCCGGTTGGACCGGATGCTGTTCACCGCCACCCGGTACCCGGACGACTACGGGTTCATCGAAGGGACCCTCGGGGAGGACGGCGATCCGCTGGACTGCCTCGTGCTGCTCGAGGAACCGACGTTCCCGGGGTGTCTGATCCGCTGCCGCGCCCTGGGCATGTTCCGGATGCGCGACGAGGCCGGCGGCGACGACAAGATCATCGCCGTGCCGGTCGGTGACCGCCGTCAGGTGCGTCGCCAGGAGTTGACCGACGTCTCGGAGTTCCACCGCCTGGAGATCCAGCACTTCTTCGAGGTCTACAAGGATCTGGAACCCGGCAAGAGCGTCGAGGGCGCCCACTGGGAGGGCCGCAGCGATGCCGAGGCGGAGATCCGCCGCTCCTATGTGCGTGCGGCCGGCACCGAGCACGCCAACGAGTTCACCCAGACCTTCTGAGGCCCTGCCCGGACGGGCTCGACAGCGGCACTCGCTGGGACCGGCCGGGCGCATTCACCGGCTGGCGGCAGCCGTGCACGGAGCGCGCTATGCGCACCGTCTGCGCGCATAGCGCCCGTTGATGCGTGGCAACGGGAGGGACGACGCGCCCGGCAACGCCAGGGCGACTCCCGGCCGCGGGGCCAGATGGCACGCCCGTCCGTGCCCCACGTCTTCGGCCCGTCGCCGGCTCAGCCGTCGAGCGCGGGAAGGTCGCCGACCAGCTCACCCTCCAGGGAAGGTGCCTGGGAGAAGATCTCGTGCAGCGCCTCGGAGACCGAACGGGCCACTGCGCGGGCGCCGACGCCACCGATGATCGCGCCGATCCCGAAGGGCAGCAGGCGCAGGAACCACAGCCTGCCGGTGCGCGAGATCACTCGTCGCCGCACGTAGCGGGTGATCTGCTTGGTGATGACATTGGGCAGGAACCCTCCCCCGCCGCCCAGCACGGCATTCCACTGCAGTCCCTGCTTGCCCAGGGCCCGGGCCATGATCTCGGTGCCGCGGTCACCACTGAGGATCGCCGTCAGCACCAGTCGGCGCGTGCCCGGGTCGGACATGTCGACCCCGTGGATCTCGGCGGCCGCCAGGGTCACGAAAGCGCAGGCCTCGCCGAAGGACACGCCCTCGCCGACGGTCAGCCCGATCGCGGCGGCGGTCCCCAGCCCCGGCAGGGCGGCCACGCCTCCGACTCCGGCGCCGGTCGCGGTCATCAGATGGGTGAACCGCGAGGTGAGCCCGTGCATGAGCTGATGTGTGGTCGCCTCGGGGTGCCGATCCCGCAAGCGGGCCACGTAGCTGCCGGCCAGCGGCCTTTGCACCTTCAGCGCGATGTCGATCAGTTCCAGCCAGCGCTCGTCGATCTGGTCGATGAACTCGCCGTCGCCGATCTGCTCGGGGTGGGGGATGTTCGGGTCGTTCCGAGTCACCATCAGCTCCGTTCTCAGATGTCGGTGAACAGGGTCAAGCTATCGCGTTGGCCTGCCGGCGCGCTGACCGCCTCGGCGCCGACCGCACGGGCCGACTCACCCCAGGACCACTTCGCCCGGGCCCAGCCGGGTGATCTCGCCGTCGAGGCCCAGTCGCCGCACCGCCTCAGGCATCTGCGCATAGTGGGAGGTGTACCTCGCCTCCACGAAGGACCGGGGCACCATGAGGTCGTGGCACAGGGTTCCGGCGAGGTGATCGGTCTCGTGCTGGAGGATCCGGGCCGGCCAGCCCACGTGCCCCTCATCGATCTCCCGCAGCCGACCGTCCGCCTCCAGCTCGGTGCCCTGCAGGCGCACGCGGCGCGAGCGCGGCACGATGGACTGCCAGCCATCGACGGACAGGCAGCCCTCCCAGGCGTAGACGCGCTGGGTGCCCAGCGGCTCGACCGTCGGATCCAGGATCGCCCTCAGCGGGACCGGGGTGCGCTCGAGCGCCGCCGTGACATCACCCACATCCTGCTCCGCCTCTGGCTCCATATCCGGGCAGCGCGCCCCGGCTCCAGGGTCGGCGCTGCGGTCCTCCATCACGAACAGGGCCAGCGGCAACCCGACCTGCGGCGCGGCGAGCCCCACTCCGGGCGCTCCCCGCATCGTCACCGTCATCGCCTCGACCAACTCCCGCAGCAGGTCCTCGTCGAGGCGCCCGCGCGCAGAGCGGGTGGTGTGGCGCAGGGCCGGATGGCCGGCCTGCACGATCCGCAGCGGACGGCTCGGGCCATCACGGCGGTCGAGGATCTTCCGGGTCAGCTCAGCGATGTCCACCCCGCGAGTATCCCTCGTCAGCCTCCCGCCAGGTGCCCGGGGACACACCCGCGGACCGAGGCCCGAACCCGATGAGAGCTGCGCTACACTGCGGGAGCCGGTGCAAGGGCGCACCTCCCCTGCGAGAGCGCACGAGACCGGTGACCGACACTTCACAACGGACCGTCCGGCACGTACCTGCCGGTGAAGGGAACACACCATGGCAACAGTCACATTCGACAATGCGTCGCGCATCTACCCGGGGCAGGAGCGCGCGGCGGTGGACAGCCTCGACATCGAGATCGGCGACGGCGAGTTCCTCGTCCTCGTCGGCCCCTCGGGCTGCGGCAAGTCCACCTCGCTGCGCATGCTCGCAGGCCTCGAGGAGATCGATGCCGGGCGCATCCTGATCGGCGATCGTGACGTCACCGACGTCCCGCCGAAGGACCGAGACATCGCGATGGTGTTCCAGAACTACGCGCTGTACCCGCACATGTCGGTCGCCGACAACATGGGCTTCGCCCTGAAGATCGCCGGGCGCCCGAAGGCGGAGATCCGCAAGCGGGTCGAGGACGCCGCGGAGATCCTGGACCTGAGCGAGTACCTCGACCGCAAGCCCAAGGCCCTCTCCGGCGGTCAGCGTCAGCGTGTGGCCATGGGTCGCGCGATCGTGCGCTCCCCGCAGGTGTTCCTCATGGATGAGCCGCTGTCGAACCTCGACGCCAAGCTGCGTGTGGCCACCCGCACCCAGATCGCCTCGCTGCAGCGGCGCCTGGGCGTCACGACCGTCTACGTCACTCACGACCAGACCGAGGCCATGACGATGGGTGACCGGGTGGCGGTGCTCGACCGCGGGGTCCTTCAGCAGATCGACACCCCGCGCCGCATGTACGACCACCCGGACAACGTCTTCGTCGCCGGCTTCATCGGCTCACCCGCCATGAACTTGGTGGACGAGAAGCTCACCGACCAGGGCGTGCAGTTCGGCGGCGCCGTGCTGCCCGTGGATCGCGAGACCCTGTCCGACACCGACGAGACCTCCGTGACCCTGGGCGTGCGCCCCGAGGACCTCGAGCTCGTCCCGGACGAACAGGGCATCGCGGTCGAGGTCGATCTGGTCGAGGAGCTCGGTGCCGACGCCTACGTCCATGGCCGCCGCGCCGGAACGGACGAGGTCACCAAGCCGTTCATCGCTCGTGTCGACGGCCGGCGTCCTCCGGCGAAGGGAGAGACGGTCTACTTCCGTCCGAAGGAGGGCTACATGCACCTCTTCGACATCAAGACCGGTCAGCGCCTGGGCAGCTGACCCGGCTCGACCAGGTGACGGGCGTCCGGCTCCGGCCGGGCGCCCGTCACCATTACGGCCACCGTCCGGCCCCGCGATGATGCCGTTGGGCACAGCCGGCCCCGTCTGTACGCACCATGACGGGCGTCGATGACCTCCAAGGGGGAGAATGGAGCCATGGCACCACTGGAGATCACCGCCTCCCGCGCCGATCCGGCCCTGCTCGACCTCCCCTGGGAACAGCCTCTCGAGGAGTGGCCCGAGGACGTCCTGGCCGCGCTCCCCCGGGGCATCTCGCGGCACGTGGTCCGTTTCGTGAGGGTCTCCGGGCGGGTGCTGGCGCTCAAGGAGATCAACCATGATCTCGCCCGGCGCGAGTACGAGATGCTGCGGGTGCTGGGGCGGCTCGGGGTCCCCTCGGTGGAACCGTTCGGTGTGGTCTCCGGCCGCACCACGAGCGACGGCGAGCAGCTGGACGCGATGCTGATCACGCGGCACCTGCAGTTCTCCCTGCCCTATCGTGCCGTGTTCAGCCAGGTCTCACGCGAGGACACCGCCCACCGTCTGCTGGACGCCCTGGCCGTGCTGCTGGTGCGCCTGCACCTCGAGGGCTTCTACTGGGGGGACGTCTCGCTGTCGAACACCCTGTTCCGGCGGGATGCCGGCGCCTTCGCGGCCTACATAGTCGACGTCGAGACCGGCAGCCTCTACGAGCAGCTGTCCGATGGGCAGCGCAATTACGACCTCGACCTGGCGCGCACCAACATCATCGGTGAACTGATGGATCTGCAGGCCGGGGAGATGTTCGACCCCGAGGCCGATCCAGTCGAGGTGGGCGATGACCTGGTCAGCCGCTACCAGAGCCTGTGGTCGGCACTGACCGCGCGCGAGCGGTTCTCCGCCGATGAGCGCTGGCGGGTCTCGGCCCGGATCGAGCGGCTGAACGAGCTGGGCTTCGACGTCGGCGAGCTGGAGATCACCACCGACCTCGACGGGACGTCCCTGTCGATCCGCCCGAAGGTGGTCGACGCGGGCCATCACGCCCGCCGCCTGCTGCGTCTGACCGGCATCGACGCCCAGGAGAACCAGGCTCGCCGACTGCTCAACGATCTCGATCAGTACATCGCCGACACCGAGCAGCAGGCAGAGGAGGAGGAGTTCGTCGCCCACGAGTGGCTGCAGCACCAGTACGAGCCCGTGGTCCGCTCCATCCCCCGCGAGATGCGCTCGAAGCTCGAGCCGCCCGAGTTCTTCCACGAGGTCCTCGAGCACAAGTGGTTCCTCTCGGAGCGTCAGGGCACCGATGTGAGTCTGCCCGACGCCACCCGGGACTACATCCTGACCGAGCTCGCGCACCGCCCTGACGAGAAGTCCCTGGTGACCACCGAGACCTCGGCTCTGGCGATCTTCAGCCAGCCCGACCAGTCATGAGGAGCCCGAGGACGTTCCCGGCCCACTCGGACACCTCCCCGACCCACTCGGCTGCCTCCGACGCGCACTGCCCGCGTCGCGACCGGTCCGGGTGCTGCCGGTCCCGCACCGTCCCGCGCGCGAACTGGGTGGCGAGCGGCGAGCCGCTCAGGCGCGCCCCTTCGCCTCGCGCACCCCGGAGATCTCGTACAGGGCGATCGCTGCGGCCACCGACGCATTGAGCGACTCGGTGCCGCCCCCCATCGGTATCGAGACCACCTGGTCACAGATCTCACGGGTGAGCCGGGACAGGCCCTTGCCCTCCGCCCCGATGACCAGCGCGACCGGCTCGGTGCCCAGCTCGAGCTGACGGCTGGTGACGTCGCCGTCGGCGTCCAGGCCGAGCACGAAGACCCCTCGTTCCTTCAGGGAGGTCAGGGTGCGGTTGAGGTTGGTGACCTGGGCGACGCGGACCCGTCCCGCGGCGCCGGCGGCGACCTTCCAGACGCTCGCCGTCATGGCGACGCTGCGGCGTTCGGGCACGATCACGCCATGGGCCCCGAAGGCATCGGCGCTCCGCAGGACGGCCCCGAGATTGCGCGGATCGGTGATGCCGTCCAAAGCCACCAGCAACGGCGGCTCGAAGGCGTCGGAGGCGATCTGCAGCAGCTCGTCGGGGTCCGCGTACTCATAGGGCGGGATCGTCAGCGCGACGCCCTGGTGGACGGCATGATCCGTCAGCCGATCCAGATCCGTGCGGGAGGCTTCGGCGATCGGCAGGGAGCGTGTCCCGGCCAGGCGCATGATCTCCCGGACCCGCTCGTCCATCTCGATGCGGGCCATCACGGTCAGCTGGGTCGCGGGGACCTCCTCCGACAATGCCTCGAGCACGGCGTTGCGGCCGGCCACCTGATCGCTGCCGGGACTCCTGCGCCTGCCCGGGCCCCGGCCCGGGGGCTGGCGGCGGGATCCGCCCCGGCCTGGTGCACGGTAGGCCTTGTGTCCGGGGCGCTCCTCGGCCTTCGGGGTGGGGCCCTTGCCCTCCAGTGCCTTCCGACGCATCCCGCCGGAGCCGACTGACGCGCCCTTCTTGCCGCGGCGTGAGCTGTTGCCTGCCATCTCTCTCCTCAGTTCGTGGTCTCGAGGGTCCAGCGGGCACCGTCCGGTCCGTCCTCGATGCGGATGCCGGCAGCCGTCAGCGAGTCACGGAGGGCGTCGGCACGGGCCCAGTCCTTCTCCGCGCGGGCCGCCTGCCGCGCCGCCAGCTGGGCGGTGACCAGGGCGTCCAGGGCCTGGTGCTCGCCGCCGGCAGCCGTGGCGTCGCCGGCCCACTGGGCCGACAGGGGGTCCAGGCCGAGCACGTCGAGCATGCCGCGCAGCGACCCCAGGGCTCCGGCGAGCTCCTCGGTCCCCGCGTCCCCGGAGGCCAGGGCGGTGTTCAGCGCCGCCTGTTCTCGGTGGATGACCGCCAGCGCCTCGGGCACGGCGAGGTCATCGTCCATCGCGCTCACGAAATCTTTCGGCAGCTCCGCGGACCCCAGATCGGCGTCGGCTCGGGTGATGGGATGACCGGCCAGCCGCTCCGCGGCCCGGCGGGCGGTGGACACGAAGCGTTCCCAGACCCGCTCGGCCTCATGCGTGGCCGCGGCGTTGTACTCGACGGTGGCTCGGTAGTGCCCGCCGATCAGCGCCAGGCGCACCGCCGCGGTGGGATGGTCGGCCAGGGCCTGCGCGGCGGTCACGAAGTTGTCCAGGCTCTTGCCCATCTTCAACCCGTCGACCGTCACCATCCCCGAGTGCATCCAACGCTGCGCGAAGCCGTACCCGGCCGCATGGGACTGGGCCTGCTCGTTCTCGTGATGGGGGAAACGCAGGTCCAGGCCGCCGGCGTGGATATCGAAGGTCTCCCCCAGGTACCGGTGGCTCATGGCCGAGCACTCCAGGTGCCAGCCCGGCCTGCCGCGTCCGAAGGGCGTGTCCCAAGCGGCGGTGGCGGGCTCGCTGGGCTTGGCGGCCTTCCACAGGGCGAAGTCTCGGCGGTCGCGCTTGCCCTCCTCCATCTCCTCGCCGGCGTCCTGCATGTCGTCCAGGGACTGACGGGTCAGGGACCCGTAGGTGGGATGCGAGGCGACATCGAAGTACACCGAGCCGCTGCCGTCGGCGTAGGCGTGCCCCCGTTCGATCAACCGCTGCATCAGCGCGACCATCTCGGTGACATGGCCGGTGGCTCGCGGCTCGTAGGTGGGACGCCGGTTTCCGACCGCGTCCAGCACATCCTGGAACTCGCGCTCGAACCGCAGTGACCAGGCCCACCACTCGGTGCCCGCCTCGGCCGACTTGGTGAGGATCTTGTCCTCGATGTCGGTGACGTTGCGGATGTGGGTGACCTCGTAGCCGCTGCGCTCCAGCCAGCGCACCAGCACATCGAAGGCCAGGAAGGTGCGCAGGTGGCCCAGGTGCGGCGCGCCCTGGGTGGTCGGCCCGCAGACGTACAGCGACACCGCCCCTTCTCGCACGGGGATCAGCGGTGCGGTCCGGCGGGTGGCGGTGTCATGCAGCTGGAGGTTCACGCCCTCCAGGGTACTGCCCCGGCAGGCACGATCCGAGCGGGACCGGGGAAGACATACTCCGTCCGGCCTCCGCTCGCGGACCGGCCGCTCAGCTGCTGCGGGAGCTGACCTGCTTGCCGTAGAGCTCCTCGAAGGTGTCGTCGTAGGAGACGGCGTTCTGGCGGCGCTTGCCCTGTACCGCGTCCAGGGCGGTCTGGGCGGTCTCGATGGTGGTCTCGGGGGCCTTGATCCGCTTGGAGACCAGGAAGGCGACCAGGCCCGCGACCGCGCCGACCACGATGAACACTCCCGCCACGATGAGGAACGCTCCCCAGTAGGGCAGTCCCAGCGCCTGCAGCCCGGTGGCCGCGGCGAACAGCAGCATCACCCAGGCGGACAGCAGGAGGAACAGCAGCACCGCGGCGCAGGCGGCGATGATCCCCGCCTTGATCGCGATCGCCGTGATCTCCTTCTTGGCGATGTCGATCTCATGGTGGACGACGCCGAGCAGCTCGTCGCGGATGGACTGGACGAGCTCGCCGATGGACCGCTGGGTCGGCGGCGTGCTCGGGTCGTTCGTGGTGTTGATCATGGTCGGAGCCTATCGCAGGTGGGGTCTGTTCACTGTGTCACCGTCGCGTCCGGCGCACCTCAATCGACGGAGATGCGCTTGCGTCTGGTGGTCTCGGGGCGGGGCCCCGCGGAGCTGGTGCGGCGCACCACGATCGAGGGTGCCACCGCGACGTCGCGCGCCGCCACCTCATGGCCGGAGACCCGCTCGACCAGGAACTGGGCGGCGAGCGCGCCGAGCCGGCTGGAGTTGGGGTCGACGCTGGTGATCTGGGAGATCCCGGAGGAGGCCAAGGAGGTGTTGCCGTACCCGGCGACCGCCAGCTGCTCGGGCACGGAGTAGCCGGCCTCCCGGGCGGCTGAGAGCACCCCCACGGCGGTGACGTCGTTGGCGCAGGTCACCGCGGTGGGGACCTGGCTGCCTCGCAGGAGCATCGAACCGGCGGTCTGACCGACCTGCTCCGTGAAGTCCCCGGGCTCCACCCGGGCGAGCTCGCCCAGCCCGTGGCGCTCCATGGCTTTGCGGAAAGCCTCGGCCCGTTCCCGGGCCACCGCCGCCCCGACCCCGCCGACATGGGCGATCTCGCGGTGCCCCAGGCCCACCAGGTGGTCGACCAGCAGCCCCTGCCCGACCTCGTCGTCGATGCGGACGGTGTCGATGTGGCCGACGAACTGCTTCGAGCAGCCGATCCCGACGAAGGGCCGGTCACCGGTGGCGGACAGGACGCTGTCCATGTCCGCGAGGTCGGAGATCATCAGGAACCCGTCGACGCCGAGGTGGACCAACGACTCGATCGCGTCGGTGTCGGCGGCGACCGGGTATTCGGGAACGCGCCGACGGGTGGGCACGACGACCGCCGACCGGCCGGTGGCCGATAGTTCGATGCGGATGGCGCGCACCAGGTCGGAGATCCACGTGTTGCGCATGGTGTTGACCAGCACGGCGACCACGCCGCGCTGGTCGGTCTCCTCGACCAGCTCCTCGAGGGGGTAGTGGAGCCGCTCGGCGGTCTCCCGCACCCGCTCCCTCATCTGCGGCTTGATGTCGTCCAGGCCGCGCAGGGCACGCAGGGCCACGGCGCTGGAGATGCCCAGCGAGTCGGCCACGTCCCGCAGGGTGCCGCGAGAGGGGCCCTCGTCGTCCTCCCCGTTCGAGGTGGTGACCTGCTCGTCCGGCTCGATGGCCCGATCGGTGCCGCCCGGGGGGCGGGCCGCCTCGGAAGCGGGGTCGGTGGTTCCGTCTGAGGGGGTACTCGCGTCGCTGCTCATGGCCTCCATTGAACCCCAAAAGGTCGGGGCTGTTCTCCAAGGGCGGGGGTTTTCCCCCGGAGGAGCGGCGGGTGGTCCCGGTGGGCAGGGGTGCGCAGCAGGAATACTGTCGGTGTCATGGACGACACCCTGGTTCACCCCGCCCCCGAGCACCGCCCGCGGCTCAGCCTGCCGGCGGTCGCCGCGGTGGTCATCGGCGGAGTGCTGTTCTGCTCCTGGTTCTGGATCAGCCTGATGTTGCTGGCGACCGGCCTGGGGGCCCTGCCGGTCCTGGGCACCGGCCTGCTGCTGCTGGTCCCGTGGCTGCTGGCCATGCAAGCTGCGGTGCGGATCGAGAGGCGCCGGGCGGTGGCGGTCCACGGCATCTCGGTGATCGTGCCGGCCCGGCGCCGCAGCCGGCGCACGGGCTTCCCGGGCTGGCTGCACGACCTGTGGCTGGAGGTCTCCTCGGCAGCCTTCTGGAAGGGCGTGCTCCACCACCATCTGGCGATGCTGGTCGCCGGTGTCTTCTTCCTCGGTTCCCTGACGCTGCTGTGGGCTTCCTGGACCGCCGCGGACATCGCGGTGCGCCATGGAGAACTGGAGCTGGCTGGCCGGGTCCTCCCGGTCTGGCTGCTGACCGCCATCTCGGCTGCGGCGCTGCTGCTGTCGCTGCTGATCCTGGTGGCCGGAGCCCTGGCCGACCGCGGCCTGGCCCGCGGGATGATCTCCGGCTCGCAGGAGGATCTGCGCGAGCAGGTCGCCGAGCTCGCCGAGCGTCGCCAGGGGGCGGTCGACGCGGCCGCCCAGGAACGGCTGCGGATCGAGCGGGACCTGCACGACGGGGTGCAGCCGCGCCTGGTGGGCCTGGCGATGACCCTGGGCATGGCCAGGAACACAATCCACAGCGACCCCCACCGTGCCAGCGCCATGGTGGGCGAGGCACATAGTGAGGCGAAGGCCGTGATGACGGACCTGCGGCAGCTGGCCCGGGGCATCCATCCCGCGGTCCTGACCGACCGCGGCCTGGACGCCGCGCTGTCCGCCGTGGCCGCCCGCTCCCCGGTCCCCGTCGACCTGCGCGTGGAGATCAGCTCCGGACTGGGCCGGGAGCCCGAGGCGGTGGCCTACTTCGTGGTCTCCGAGGCCTTGACCAACATCGCCAAGCACTCCGAGGCCACCAGCGCCTCGGTCACCGTGACCCAGACGGACCAGGCGCTGCGGGTGCGGATCGAGGATGACGGCCGCGGCGGTGCAGCCGTCAGCCGCGGCGGACTCTCCACCGGCCTGGCCGGTCTGACCGACCGGGTCCGCGCCACCGGCGGCCACCTCGAGGTGGCCAGCCCTCACGGCGGCGGCACCGTGCTGATGGCCGTGATCCCGCTGGATCCGCGGCCCGGTGCCGGCGCGGCCACGGTGCAGGAGATGCCGGTCGCGCCCGCTGCACAGGACACGACGGCCCCCGCCGACGCTTCCCGTCCCGACCCCCAGGAGACTGCCCGATGAGGATCGTGATCGCCGACGACGCCGTGCTGCTGCGCGCAGGCCTGGAACGCCTGCTGACCGAGGCGGGCCACGAGGTGGTCGCCGCGGTGGGCGACGGCACCGCCCTGCTGAGCGCGGTCACGACCCACCAGCCGGACCTGGCGGTGATCGATGTGCGCATGCCACCGACCTTCACCGACGAGGGCGTGCGGGCGGCCGCCCTGATCCGTCAGCAGGACCCCGGGGTCAAGCTGCTGGTGCTCTCCCAGTACGTGGAGGAGCGCTACGCCTCCGAGCTGATCGCCGATTCCCCGCACGGGTTGGGCTATGTGCTCAAGGACCGGGTCGCGGACGTGGACGACTTCCTGTCGGTGGTCGCGGACGTGGGCGCGGGCGGCACCTGGCTGGATCCGGAGGTGGTCCAGCAGATCTTCGTGCGCTCACGGCGCCGCCGCACGCTGGAGACCCTCACCCCGCGCGAGCGGGAGGTGCTCTCGCTGATGGCGCAGGGGCGCTCGAACCAGGCGATCGCCGACACCCTGTTCGTCTCCGCCGGGAGTGTGGAGAAGCACATCTCCTCCCTGCTCACCAAGCTCGATCTTCCCCCTGTCGACGGCGAGAACCGTCGCGTCATGGCCGTGCTGCGCTATCTCGAGACCGAGGACCTGTGATGACAACCACCACTGCCCCCGCCACCCCGCCGCAGGGACGCGCCTCCCTGCCGCTGGAGCCCGCACGGCGCCTGTCCCCCTCGCCCGGCCCGGACCGCGCCTGGCGGGTGACGCTGACGGTGCTCGCCGCCGTGGTGCTGGTGCTCGCCCTGATGGGTCTGGCGGCCTCCTCGGTGGCCGGATGGGCGATGAACCGCGGTTTCTCCGAGGTCCCGGCCACCACCGAACTCGGCCAGGCGGAGTCGCTGACGCTGACCACTGATGTCGCCGACATCCGCGTGATCCACTCCGATCAGGCCGAGGGGGTCGCCGTGGCCCTGGTGCCCGAGGGCGCCACCACGGTGCCCGATGAGGACACCCGGGAACGGGCCCGTGTCGATGTGCAGGGAGAGCCCGGCTCCCCGGTGGTCGAGGTGCGCCAACCCCGCACCACAGGGCCCATCCCCTGGGAACCCGATCTCCGGGACCTGCTGGTGGTGGTGCCGACCGAGCACATCATGGAGCTGGATCTCAGCAGCGATGTCGGTGACGTCCGGGCGCAGGGCGAGTTCTCCTCCCTCACCGCCACCTCGAACGTGGGCGAGGTCCTGCTGACAGCGGTCAGCGCCCCGCGCGGGGTGCACATCGACGCCGAGGTCGGCGACGTCGAGCTGGAACTGAGCGATCCGGTCCCCGCCGGCGTGGAGATCACCAGCTCGGTGGGGGACGTCGAGGTGCGCCTGCCCATGGACGCCACCGGCGACGTCACGATCACCACTGACATCGGCAACGCATCCCTCGCGGCCCCGGGCACCGGCCGCTGGGCCGTGAACGCCGCCTCGGAGATGGGTGAGGTTCGCACCGATCCCGACCTCACCCGGGCCGACGGGACGATCAGCGGGAACCTGACGGTGCGAGCCAGCGCCGGCGACGTGACCCTCACCCGGTGATCGCAGCGTGGAAAAAGGGGGCGCTCCGGCCGGAGCCGGAGCGCCCCCTCTTCACATGATCGGGGCTGAGGGCCTCAGCGTTTGCCGGTCAGACCCTGCTGGATCAGATCCATCACCGAGGCGTCGGCCAGGGTCTGGGTGTCGCCGATCGTGCGATTCTCGGCCACGTCCCGCAGCAGGCGACGCATGATCTTGCCGGAGCGGGTCTTGGGCAGCTCGGTGACCACCAGCACCTGCTTGGGGCGGGCGATCGGGCCGATCTCCTTGCCCACGTGCAGGCGCAGGGCCTCGGCGGCCTTATCCTCACCGCCGGCGGCCTCGACCTCGTCGGCGCTCTCCTCCCGCAGGATCACGAAGGCGACCGGGATCTGGCCGGTGGTCTCGTCCTCGGCGCCGACCACCGCGGCCTCGGCCACCCACTCGTGGCTGACCAGCGCAGACTCGATCTCCATGGTCGAGAGGCGGTGTCCGGAGACGTTCATGACGTCGTCCACACGGCCCAGCAGCCAGATGTCGCCGTCCTCGTCGCGCTTGGCGCCGTCACCGGCGAAGTAGCGGCCCGGGAAACGTGACCAGTAGGTGTCCTTGTAGCGCTCGGGGTCGCCCCAGATGCCGCGCAGCATCGCGGGCCAGGGCTGATCGATCACCAGGAAGCCCCCCTTGCCGGGCTCGACAGACTCTCCTGCGTCGTTGACCACGTCGGCGCTGATACCGGGCACGGCGGCCTGGGCCGATCCGGGCTTGGTGGCCGTGATGCCCGGCAGCGGGGAGATCATGATGGCGCCGGTCTCGGTCTGCCACCAGGTGTCCACCACCGGGCAGCGGTCCGCGCCGATCACCCGGCGATACCACATCCAGGCCTCGGGGTTGATGGCCTCGCCCACGGTGCCCAGCAGGCGCAGCGAGCTCAGATCGAAGCGCCCGGGGATCTCCTCGCCCCATTTCATGGCGGTGCGGATCGCGGTCGGCGAGGAATAGAACTGGGTGACGCCGTATTTCTCGACGATCTCCCACCAGCGACCCTGGTGCGGGGTGTCCGGGGTGCCCTCGTAGATCACCTGGGTGGCACGGTTGGCCATGGGCCCGTACACCACGTAGGTGTGGCCGGTGACCCAGCCGACGTCAGCGGTGCACCAGTACACGTCGGACGACGGCTTGAGGTCGAACACATTGCGGTGGGTGTAGGCGGACTGGGTGAGGTAGCCGCCGGTGGTGTGGACGATGCCCTTGGGCTTCCCGGTGGTGCCGGAGGTGTAGAGGATGAACAGCGGGTGCTCGGCCTCGACCCACACCGGTTCGTGCTCGGTCGAGGCGGTCTCGCGGACCTCGTGCCACCACACGTCACGACCCTCGGTCCAGTCCACCTCGGTCCCGGTGCGGCGCACGACCAGGACCTTCTCCGCCGATTCGGCTCCGCCGGCGAGGGCCTCGTCGACGGCATTCTTCAGCGGCAGCTGCTTGCCGCGCCGGTTCTGCCCGTCGGCGGTGATCACCACGCGCGCTTCGGCGTCCTCGATGCGAGAGCGCAGCGCGTCGGCACTGAAGCCGCCGAACACCACCGAGTGCGGGGCGCCGATGCGGGCGCAGGCGAGCATCGCGAAGACGGCCTCGGTGACCATGGGCAGGTAGATCACCACGCGGTCACCGGTCTTGACCCCGAGATCGACCAGGACATTGGCCATCCGGCTGATCTCGTCCTTGACCTCGGCGTAGGTGAAGCTCGCATCGGAACCGTCCTCGTACTCCGCCAGGAAGGCCACCTGCTCGCCGTGCCCGGACTCCACGTGGCGGTCCACGCAGTTGTAGGCGGCGTTCAGGGTGCCGTCGGCGAACCAACGAGCGAACGGGGGGTTGGACCAGTCGAGGGTCTCGGTGAAGGGCGTCTTCCAGCTCAGCAGGCGCGCCCGGGCCCTCCAGAAGGCCACGGGGTCGCGGTCGGCCTCCTCGTACAGCGACGGGCGGGCCACCGCGTTCTGCACGAACTCGGACGGTGGGGAAAAGCTGCGGGTCTCCTCGGAGAGGTTCTGGATCCCGGTATCGGCTGCGTCAGACATCAGCGCTCCTGCGTCGTGGGCCCCGGCTCGGGGCGAAATGGTCACGCTCACCGTATCGTAGGAGACCCACGTCACGCGCAACCGCACCGCGCCGCAGCCCGCCACGCCCAGACGTGCGGCGATCCCATCGAGCCGAGCGCATCGAGATGCCCGCTGCTCGCGACCCCGGCCGCACCAGGGGATGCACCGGTGGCCCCACGACGGTCAGCGCAGGAAGCGGCCAGGAATTCCGGCTAGCGTAAGGACACATGGACCCCACCCTGTTCTCGCCCGCCGCGCTGCGCGGACTCGAGATGCGCAACCGCGCCTGGCTCGCCCCGATGTGCCAGTACATGGTCGAGGCCGAGGACGGGATCCCCACCGACTGGCACCTGGTCCATCTCGGGGCCCGTGCGGCCGGCGGCTTCGGACTGGTGGTCACCGAGGCGACCGCCGTCGACCCGGTCGGGCGCATCAGCCCTCGCGACACCGGGCTGTGGAACACCGAGCAGGCCCGCGCCTGGGCGCGCATCGTCGGCTTCTGCCAGAGGCAGGGGGCGCCGGTCGCCGTCCAGCTCGCCCACGCCGGGAGGAAGGCCTCCACCTGGCCGGTCCTGCCGCAGTTCCGCGGACGGCACGGCACCATCCCCGAGCTCGCCTCTGGCTGGGACACCGTCGGCCCCACCCAGGATCCCTTCCCGGGCCTGGATGCTCCGCAGCAGCTGAGCACCGCGGACATCACCGCCGTGATCGACTCCTTCGTCGCCTCCGCCCACCGGGCACAGCAGGCCGGCTTCGACGCGCTCGAGCTGCACTTCGCGCACGGCTACCTGGTCCACGAGTTCCTCTCACCGCTGGTGAACACCCGCACCGACGCCTACGGCGGCGACGGAGCCGGTCGCCGCCGCCTGGCGCTGGAGATCGCCGGCGCGGTCCGGGCGGCCTGGCCCGCCGACAGGCCCGTGATCGTGCGGATCTCCGCCACCGACTGGATCGACGGCGGCTGGGACGTGGACCAGTCCGTCGAGCTGGCCCGGGAACTGGCCGAGCTGGGCGTCGACGCCCTGCACGTCTCGACCGGAGGCGCCGTGGTCGCCGACATCGCCGTCGGGCCGCAGTACCAGGTGGGGTTCGCCCGCACCATCCGCGAGGCCACGGACCTCCCCGTGGCCGCCGTCGGTCTGATCACCGACGGCGAGGATGCGCAGCAGGTGCTGGACCGCGGGGACGCTGATTTCGTCGCGATCGGTCGGGCCGCTCTGCGCGAGCCCGCCTGGCCCCAGCGCGCGGCCCATGAGCTGGGCGTGCGCGATCCGGCCCTCTACCCCGGGCCCTATCGCCGCGGATCCTGGTGAGGGCCCTGTGACACGTACCGGCTGTGATGGACTGAGAACATGATCGTGCTGACCGGAGCGAGCGGAGGGATCGGCACCGCGCTCGCGATGCGGCTGGCCGCCCGCGGGAAGCACCTGGTGCTGACCGCCCGCGACCGCCCTCGCCTCGAGGCGCTCGCCACCCGGGTCACCGAACAGGGAGGGTCGGCGAGCGTGCGGCCGGCGAACCTGCGCGATCAGGAACAGGTGCAGGCACTGGTCCAGGAGATCCTCGCCCAGGACGGAGTTCCCGAGGCCGTCATCTGCCTGACCGGGCACTCGATCCACCGCGACCTCGACGCCAGCTTCGGCCGCCCGCACGACCTGGTGCGCCTGACCGGCACGAACCTGCTCGGACCGGCAACGCTGCTGTTAGGCCTGCTGGAGGCCATGGCAGCCCGCGGCAGCGGACGCCTGCTCGTGACCACCAGCGCCACCGCTCGCATCCCCGCTCCGGGCTGGGCCGCCTACGGCGCCAGCAAGGCGGGCCTGGACACGTGGCTGCGCTCGATCCGTCCCGATGCCATCCGCCACGGCGTCGGCATCGCCGTGATGGAGCTGCCCCTGGTGGCCACCGCCATGGCCGCTCCAACCTACGGCCGGGCCCCGCGCGGTGCCCTGAGCGCCGAGCAGGCAGCCGATCAGCTGCTGCGAGCCCTCGACGGTCGGCGCAGCCTGTACTCCCCCTGGTGGGCCCGCCTGGGCGCCATCGCCTCGGCGGTCGCCCCCTCGCTGGCCGCCCGAGCCGCGGGCCGGGCCGGCAGGCTCGGCACCAGACTGCTCGCCCGCGACCTCGGGAGGCCGGGATGAGACCCAGGAGACTGCTCCAGGCGTCCACCGCGCTGAGGCTGCGCGCGGCCACGCGTCCCTCCTCGGTGGTGCTGACCGACATCCACGGGGACCTGACCGCCCGGGACCTGCTGGATCTCGTCCACCTGATCCGCCGCCGTTCCCGGGAGCGTCCCGGTCTGGCCGATCTGCCGCCGCACGCTCCTCTGCGCGAGGTGCTGCTGACGGCCCTGGCCGGGCGCGGGGACATCGATCTGCGCTCGAGCGGGACGACCGGCACCCCGCGCATCCAGCATCGCGGTCCGCTCACCCCTGCGCAGCTGCGCACCCTGGCCGATCTGGCCCGCCGCATCGGGCTGCGGGCCGGAGCCCGCGTGGCCACCGCCGCCCCCGGCGTCCATGGTCACGGCCTCCTGTTCGCCCTGGGAGCCCTGTCGCTGGGGGCGCCGCTGGTCGACCTCACCCACCTCCCGGCCGAGGCGCGGATCGCGCTGCTGCACCGGACGGCTCCGCACGTGCTGACCGGGGCCCCGGTGCACCTGTCGGACCTGCTGCTGACCGACCAGGAGCTGAGCGGGAACCGTCCGCTGCGGATCCGGCGCGTGGTCTCGGGATCCGACGTGCTCGACCCCGCGCTCAGCGCGGATCTCGCCCGTCGCTGGAGCGCCCGTGTCCACGACGTGTACGGCACCGCCGAGACCGGCACGCTGACCGTGGACGGCCGTCCCCTCAAGGGGGTGCGGATCCGCGAGCACCACGGGCTGCTGCTCGTCCGCACCCCGTTCACCCGGGGCCGCGAGGTGATCACCGACCACGGTTCGATCGATGACCAGGGCCGGGTCACGGTCACCGGGAGGGTCGACGGCATGGTGTCCTCAGGCGGGATGCTGCACGCCCCGCGCTCGGTGGCCCGCCTGATCGCCACCGCTCCCGGGGTCGAGAGCGTGCGGCTGCGGGTGGTGCCCGATCAGCGGATGGGCAGGCGGACCGTCGCCGAGGTGACCGTGGCCGAGGACCTGGACGTCTCCCCCACCCCCGACGGGCTGCGGGCGTTGGTGCGGGATCGCCTGGGCGCGGCCTCGGTGCCGCGCGAGGTCCACCTCAGCAGTCGGGAACGCTGACCGGCACCGCGGTGACCGCGAGCCCGCCCATCGCGGTCTCCTTGTAGCGCTCGTTCATGTCCCGGCCGGTCTGGCGCATCGTCTCGATGACGGTGTCCAGGGACACCACGTGCTGACCGGTGCCCCGCAGCGCGAAACGGGCGGCGGTGATGGCCTTGACCGCGGCCATCGCATTGCGTTCGATGCACGGGACCTGCACCAGGCCGCCGACCGGGTCGCAGGTCAGCCCCAGGTTGTGCTCCATGGCGATCTCCGCGGCGTTCTCCACCTGGAAGGGCTTGCCACCCATCGCCTCGCACAGCGCCGCCGCCGCCATCGAGCAGGCCGAGCCCACCTCTCCCTGGCAACCCACCTCGGCGCCGGAGATCGAGGCATGCTCCTTGTACAGCGAGCCGATCGCCCCCGCGGTCAGCAGGAAGCGCACGGCGACCTCATCGGGGTCCACGCCCTCGATATAGGTGGTGGCGAAGAACAGCACGGCCGGGATGATGCCGGCCGCCCCGTTGGTGGGGGCGGTCACCACGCGTCCCCCGGCGGCGTTCTCCTCATTGACGGCCAGCGCGGCGAGCGAGACCCACTCGAAGGAGTTCATCGGCAGCCGGGCCGGGTCCTCGGCAGATAGTGATTCGTGCCAGGACGCGGCCCGCCGGCTCACGTCGAGCCCGCCGGGCAGGGTGCCGTGGGTGCTGGTGCCGCGCTCGATGCTCTCGCGCATCGCACGCCAGATCCTCAGCGCACCGGCACGGATCTCCTCATCGCTGCGCCATTGCCGCTCTCGCTGCAGCATCGCCTCGGACACGGAGATGCCGCGGTCCTCGCACACCCGCAGCAGCTCGTCGCCGGTGGTGAAGACGGAGTCGCCGGCGCCCTCGGAGGCGACCTCGGCCAGAGGCCGCTCCATATCGGCCTCCTCCAGGATGAACCCGCCGCCGACGGAGAACATCGAGCGGCGCAGCAGCTCCTGGCCGTCGGCATCGAGGGCGATGAAGGTCATGCCGTTGGGGTGCTGGGGCAGGACGGTCAGCGGATGCAGCACGATCCCCGAGGGACGCAACGTCACTTCGAGGCGACCGTCCAGCAGCAATCCCCCCTGCTGCTCGATCCGGGCCACGCGCTCCCGCCCGATGACCGGGTCGACCGTCTCGGGGTCGGCTCCCTCCAGGCCCATCACCACCGCGTCCAGGGTGCCGTGACCATGCGCGGTGGCAGCCAGCGAGCCGTACAGGTGCACGGCGACATCGACCAGGCGCGGCCCCACGGCGGGGTTCTCGAAGGCCTCGCGCGCGAACCTCGCAGCCGCCCGCATGGGTCCGACGGTGTGGGAACTGGAGGGTCCGATCCCGACCGTGAACAGGTCGAAGGTGCTGATGCTCATCAGCTGCTCCGCCGACGGGATCCACGTGTCGGGGCACCGGAGCGCCCGCGACCACGGCCCTTGCCCCCGCGAGCGGCCCCCGTGCCCCCGCGGCCACCGCGACCGCGGGCCTGCGCGCCCCGGCCGCCGGCTGTGCTCCCTGCCCCGGCGCGGCCGCGCCCGCCCCGGGTGCTGCGGCCGGCGCCGCCTCGTCCCCGCTGGTCCTGCCCGGTCTCCTCCCAGCCGGCTCGCCGTTCCTCGTTCTCGCGGCGTTCCTGGGCGCGGCGGGCATCGGCCCCGCCCCGCTGCCTGAGGTTCAGCTTGCGCGGGGCTCCCTTGTACTTGGTCTGCGTCGGATCGTCGGCGGGCTCCCCGGACGGTTCGCGGCCACCGAGCTCGGCGACCGCCGGGTCGGAGGCCTCCGCGACGTCGGCCCAGACCGGCTCCACCTCGGCCGCGGCGGTGATCGTGCGAGTGGAGGACGTCTGGTGGGGCAGCGCGAGGGTGACCACGGTTCCCTCCGCGCCGGCCCGCGCCGTGCGCCCGGAGCGGTGCACGTACTCCTTCAGATCAGCCGCGGGATCGACATGGACGACCATGGTGACGTCGTCGACGTGGAGACCACGTGCGGCGACCTCCGTGGCCACCAGCACCGGGAAGGCCCCCTGCCGGAAGCCGGCCAGAACATTGGTGCGCAGGCCCTGTTGCTTGTTGCCGTGCAGCGCCGCCGCGCGGACCCCGACCTCCACCAGCTCCTGGGCCACGCGCTCCGCGCCCAGCTGAGTGCGGGTGAACATCAAGGTGCGTCCCTGGCGGGCCCCCAGGTGGGCGGTCACGGCACGCTTGGCGGAGGGCTCGATGGCCAGCACGTGATGGTCCATGGTGGCCACCGCCGCGGCCACCGGGGTGCTCTCGTGGGTCACCGGATCGACCAGGAAGGCATCGACGATCGCCTCGACCTGGTCGTCGAGGGTGGCCGAGAACAGCATCTTCTGCGTGCCCATCTCGATCGCGGCGAGGATGTCGCGCACATCGGGCAGGAATCCCAGATCGGCCATGTGGTCGGCTTCGTCGACCACTGTGGTCTCCACCCGATCCAACATCAGCTGGCCGCGCTCGGCGAGGTCGATCAACCGGCCGGGGGTGGCTACGATGATCTCCACGCCCCGCGCCAGCGCATCGGCCTGCTTGTCGATGTTCATGCCGCCGGCCACCAGCTGGGAACGGATCCCCGCCGCCCGGGCATAGGGGTGGATGGTGTCGACGACCTGCACGGCCAGTTCACGGGTGGGCACGAGCACCACTCCGAGGGGCCGGCGCCGGTGGACCTTGCGCCCTCGGAAGCGGGCTGTCATCGCCAGTGTGAAGGCCAGCGTCTTGCCGGAGCCCGTCTCGGCCCGGGCCAGCACGTCGCGCCCGGCCAGGGCGTCGGGCAGGATCGCCTCCTGGATCTCGAACGCACGATCGAGGCCCTGCTCGGCGAGTACCCCCAGAAGCTCATCGGGCAGAGGCATGTCCTCGAATCGCTGCGATCGGGGGGCGGAGCGGCTGCGCGCCTTGGGCATGGTGATCCTCCTGACGAAGCGGGCACATCCATCATCGCTCATGGGAGACTGATGGAGTGCTGCGCACTCTGATGACTTCGAAGATCCACCGGGCCACAGTCACGCAGGCCGACCTGCACTATGTCGGCTCGGTGACGATCGACCTCGATCTGCTGGATGCGGCGGGTCTGATCGAGAACGAGCAGGTCACCATCTCCGACATCGACAACGGCGCCCGGTTGGAGACCTATGTCATCGCCGGCGAGCGCGGCAGCGGTGTGATCGGGATCAACGGCTCGGCTGCTCGGCTGGTCAGCCCTGGCGATCTGATCATCATCATGGCCTACGGCATGTTCGAGACCTCAGAGATCGCCGAGCACCGCCCGCGGGTGGTTCATGTCGATGGGGAGAATCGGATCGTCGCCACCGGCACCGATGGTGCCGAACCGGTTCCCGGCATGCCCGACCAGATCAGCGGCCGCGCCAGCCAGGGCCTGCACTAGCTCCTCGAGCTGGGTCGCCTGCTCGTCCCGTCACAGGGACAGCGCTAGCTCGTAGGCGTCGTTGACGGCGTCACCGACCTTCCGTGGCGCTGCACAGTCACCTACTGCATGTGCCGACAGGCCACGGCTGCGCAGCTGGTCCAGAAGCGCCCTCGCCGGTCGCAGACCGAAGGCGGTGATCACGGTGTCGGCAGTGAGGGTCTGCTCGCCCCCGGGACCCTCGACCAGCACCCCCTGGTCGGTGACAGCCCGCACCGAGGTGGCGGTGAGCAGCTCGACGTTGCTCTCGGCGAGTCGACGCAGAAGTGAGACGCGGTTGAGCATCAACATGTCGTGCGCGATCTGGTCGCTCATCTCGACCACCGTGACCTGATGACTGGCTTCAGCCAGCTCGAGGGCCGCATCTGCCCCGGACAACCCTCCTCCGCACACGACCACGCGCCTGCCGACCGGCGCGCCCTCATGGAAGGCGAGCACGTCGACGACCTCCTCCCGGTCGAGCCCGGTGATCTCGTCGGGCCGTGCCGGGGTGGATCCCGCGGCGACGATCACGGTATCGGCGTCGGCAAGGCGCTGGTCGTCCGGCCCCAGGCGCGTGCCCAGGTGCAGCTCCACCGTGTCGAGCTGTGCGAGCTGCCGTTCCCACCACGGGATCATCCGTCGCAGCTCGCGCTTGAACTCGGGAGTCGCGGCGGGCAGCAGCACCCCGCCGGCCTCGTGGCGCTGCTCGTACACATCGACGCGGTGCCCCCGGGCCCCGGCCACCCGTGCGAACTCCATGCCGGCGGGGCCCGCTCCGATCACCACGATGCGTCGGGGATCATCCGCGGCTCGGATCCCCCGGTCCCCTTCGCGGCCGACCTCGGGGTTCACCGCACAGCCGATGGCCCTACCGAAGAAGGCGTTGCCGGTGCACAGCTGATTGCAGCGGATGCAGGGACGCACATCCAGCGCCCGCCCCTCGCGCAGCTTGTTGACCAGCTCCGGATCGGCGATCAGTCCGCGGCCGATGGCGATCAGGTCGGCGTCCCCGCGGGCCAGGATCCGCTCTCCGTTCTCAGGGGTGATGTTGCCGCATGCGACGACCGGGATCGAGACGACCTCCTTGACCTTCTGCGCGGCGCTGACCATGCAATCATCACCGAGGTAGTACGGCGGGAAGACGTAGTCCATCGCTTCGTACGAGCCGTCATCGCACAGGATCATGTCCAGGCCACCGGCTTCCAGAGCCGTCACCAGCTCCTGGGTCTCCTCCCAGGTGCGGCCACCATCGAACCGGTGGTTGACCGAGATGCGGAAGGAGACGACCGCACCGGGGGCGTTCTCCTTGATAGCGCGGATGCACTCGACCGCGAATCGAGCCCGGTTCTCAGGACTGCCGCCGTATTCGTCAGTGCGCCGGTTCCAGCACCTCGACATGAACTGGTCGATGAGATACCCGGTGTGCCCATGCACGTCGATCACGTCGAAGCCGGCATCGTGGGCCCGTCGGGCCGCCTCACCGGTGCGCTGGACGATGAGACGGATCTCAGCGACCGTGAGAGGTCTGCAGCGCCGCTCAGGATCGAAGAAGTAGGTGTTGTCGCTCGAGGAGACGGGTTCCATCTCCATCTGGTCGTAGTTCTGGTTGTTACGTCCCAGTCCCGGGGTGAGCTGCAAGGCGGCGAGGCCACCTGCGGCGTGGACCGCGTCGGCGATTCCCGCCAGCCCGGGAGTGTGGGCATCGGTATCGGCCCGCGCCAGGCCTGCAGCGATCGGTTCCAGATCGGACTGGATGAAGTTCACGCCGGTCATCACCAGCGCGGTCCCGCCTGCGGCGCGAGCCGCGTAGTAGGCGGCCTCACGGGGCGTGGAGCGGCCATCCTCGGTGCCCATCTCCGTGCCCATCGGAGCCATGATCACGCGGTTCGGCAGGCGCAAGCCACCGATCTGCAGGGGCGATAGAAGATTCTTGAAAGCGGACATGAGCAGGACTCCCTTTCCTGGCGATGCGGGTGTCCTGACGCTATCGGCGTCACGACCGGCACCCCGCGGCCCTAGGTCCCGGATCGGTCGGTAACCGTCCCGGGCGGGCCCGCGCCTCGTCCCGCAGGTCGGACTGCCGAACCCCCTCTCCCCCAGGGATCTAGGGTGGTGCGAATGATCCGAACCCTGCGTCCCCTTCTGCCGTGAGCGGGGTCCTGGCGGGGTTCTTCATCGTCTGGGCCCTGATCGGAGTGGGCTGGGTCGTCGGCCGCACCGGTGTGCTGGGCCCCCACGGCCGCTACGTGCTCAACCGCACCACCTTCTTCGTCGCTTCCCCCGCCCTGGTGCTGGTCGGACTCCTGCAGTCCGACCCCACGGAGGTGCTGTCGACCCCGATGGCGGTCGCTGCGACCGCCGGGTTGTCGACCGGGTTGTTGATGGTGCTGGTGCTGCGCCTGCTCACCAAGCGCCGGGGCCGCGATCTGGTGGTCGGCGCGATCAGCAGCAGCGTCGTGAACGGCGCCAACATGGGCTTCCCGATCGCCGCCTACGTGCTGGGCGACATCTCCCACGCGATCCCGGTGATCCTGTTCCAGCAGGCGATCTACACGCCGCTGTACCTGTTCGTCCTGCACTCGATCACCCAGGAGAAGAGCCCGGGGTTGATGGGCGTGGCCCGCAGCATCGGCGCAAACCCCACCATCATCGCCTCCGCTGTCGGTCTGGTGCTGTCCCTGGCCGGCGTCCAGCTGCCCGAGGTGGTGCTCGAGCCGGTGCGTTCCCTGGCGGACATGGCGATCCCGGCGATGCTGCTGGCCTATGGGCTGTCGCTGTACGGCTCCAAGCCCCTGGCCAAGGATGACGGCTATCGCGGTCTGATCGCGCTCGCCTCGGGCACCAAGCTGCTGGTGATGCCCGCCATCGCCCTCGGCGTCGGTCTGCTGCTGGGGCTGCGCGGACAGTCGCTGTACGAGGTGGTGGTGATGGCGGCCCTGCCCACGGCGCAGAACGTCTACGTGGCGGCCGCGCGTTACCAGGCGGCCGAGAACCTGGCACGTGACACGGTGCTGATCACCACCATCGGCACCGTGTTCGTGCTGCTGCTGCTCTCCGCCGTGCTGGGGGTCTGAGCGCAGGTCACGCGCTAGCCGCCCCTGCCCCTTCATACCGCGGGGGTGGGGCGCAGGAACAACCGTGCGGCTCCGTTGGCGGGTGCCAGCTCCTGCTCGAGGAACAGGCTCGCCGCTCCGACCGCCCCCACGTCATCTCCCAGGTGGGACGACTCCAGGACCGCATCGGGGCCGGCTTGCCAGTCACCGAGCGCGTCCTGGATGGGGGGCATTCCGTACCGTGCCAGCAAAGGCCATGCGGGCCCGCCGATGATGATCCGCTCGGGGTCGTGGATCCCGCTCAGTGTGCGCAGTGCAGGTCCGAGAGCGGCTCCGTGACGGGCGATCGACTGCTGGGCCCCCGCGTTGCCGCTCTCAGCTGCCCTGGAGACCGCTCTGATCTCCTCCTTGATCCCGGCGCCCACGGGCACCTCCACTCCGGCCGCTCGGGCCTGGTCCACCACTAGGTGCGCGTCGGTGTACATGTTCAGACACCCGAAGGCCCCGCATTCGCAGCGCAGGTCGGCGCGACCGGTGGGCAGGTGCCCGATCTCGCCGGCCTGGGTGCTCGAGCCGCGATGGACCCGCCCGTAGGCGCTGACCGCGGACCCGACTCCGTGGCTGACATAGATGTACAGGACCGTCTCCTCGAAGGGGAGGTTCCGAGACCAGATCTCGCCGGTCAGAGCAGCGTTCGTGTCCTTGTCCAGGATTGCCGGCAGCCCACAGGCCTCTCCCAGTTGCGCCGCCACCGGCACGTCTCGCCAGGGGATCCACGGTGGTCGGCGCACAGTGCCGGCGGTCGAATCCAGACTTCCCGGTGCGGCGATTCCGAGCCCCAGCAGGCGTCGGCGCACTGGCCGTGCCGCCCCATCCTCCGGCCCCGTCTCGGCCCCTGGAGCGGCGGCGCCGATGGAGTCGCTGAGCTCGCCGATCCGCGCGGCGATCCGTGCGATGTCTCGATCCGAGCTGCGGGTCGGCGCCTCCATGGTCGATTTCACGAGCGGTCGCGCGTACAGGTCACAGACGACCACCATGATGTGCGCTGGGTCCAGGTGGACCCCGACGGCCAGGCACGCATCTGGGACCACCCGCAGCACCGTGTGCGGCTTGCCCGGCCCGGTATTGCGGCGGCCGGCGGTCTCGATCAGCCCCTCGGCCAGCAGTCGGCGGGTGATCAGAGAGACCGACTGGCGCGAGAGATTGGCGCGCCTGCCCACCTCGGACTGGCTGATCCCCCCAGTGGTCGCCCGGATCGTCTGCAGCACGAGCTTCTCGTTGTAATCACCGATATCGGTCATCGAGGATCCCCGCACGCCCTCCCCCTCTCTCGCTCCCCAGGACCTCATGATTGCATATGTCAAACGGTGTGAGTAACCTGCCTCACACGGGACGGCGCAGTCCTCTTCCGGGGGCCGCAAGGGCAACGATGCCGAAGTCTCTGCTCCGCACCGATGAGGGTGCGGCGAGGATGGGAAGGGAGAGCGATGAGTACGACTGACTCCGTCGCAGGGGCAGTCCCGGGCCCGGGACGCCCGGGGCAGGTCCCAGTGCCGACATGAGCCCGCAGGCGGGGCCGCGGGCACCGGGGGCCGTGCCGGGGGCGGCGCCCGGTCGCGGCCGAAAGAGGCTCACGGACCGCGAGAAGCGCAATCTCCGGATGGGACTGCTGTTCATCTCCCCCTGGATGATCGGCGTCACCGTCTTCGTCGTCTATCCGCTCGTCTACTCCTTCGTGATCAGCCTGGCCGAGTATTCGGGGATGCAGTCACCGACATTCATAGGATTGCAGAACTACATCACCGCCGCTGTCGATCCCCTGGTCCACACGGCGGTGGCGAACACCGCGTACTACATGGCGCTCGCTGTCCCGCTGGGCCTGGTCATCGCACTGCTGCTCGCCATGGCGATGAACCGCAATGTGCGGGAGGTGGCCCTCTACCGAACATTGCTCTACATGCCGTCGCTGATCCCGATGTTCGCGATGTCCTTCATCTTCATCGTGTTCGTGAATCCTCAGTTCGGCATCGTGAACCAGGTCCTGGGGCTGTTCGGCATGCCCGATACGAACCTGCTCGGCGAGCCGGGCACGGCCAAGCTGGTGATCATCCTGATGGCCCAGCTCGGAGCGGGCAATGCCGCACTGATCTATCTCGCCGGGCTGCGGAACATCCCCGACACGCTGTACGAGGCCGCCCGCATCGACGGTGCCGGACGCCTGCGCCAATTCACCTCGATCACCCTGCCGCTGCTGACCCCCACGATCCTGTTCAACCTGATCACGGGCGTCTCCGGGGCGATGATGGTGTTCACCGAGGCGTACATCATGACCGACGGCGGACCGGACAATTCGACGCTGTTCTACATGCTGTATCTCTACCGCAATGCCTTCTCCTACGGGCAGCTGGGCTTCGCTTCCGCGCTCGCGGTGCTGCTCTTCCTGTTCGGAATGCTGCTGGCAGGACTCATCTACTGGCTCTCGCGCCGGTTCGTGAACTACGACGTCTCAGCCGGCTGAGGGAGGACCCATCATGGCTATGAATCAAGTCAGCTCCGGGGCACGGGCCCTGGACTCCGGGACTACGCTGAAGTCCCGCTCGGACTACGGACGCAATGCCGACGGTTCCCGGCAGAGCCCCGCCAGTGCGTGGGCCTCCCGCCTGGTGATGCTCGCGGTCCTGGTCCTCTTCTCATTGCCGCTGTACTGGATGATCGTCTCGGCATTGAAGTCTCCGCAAGAACTGGCGCAGTTCCCGCCGACGCTCTTCCCTTCGGAGTTCCACTGGCAGAACTTCGTCGACGCGACCACGGTGATGCCGTTCTGGCTGTTCTTCCGCAACAGCGCCATCATCACCATCTCCGTGGTGGTGTTCTCCGTGGTCTCCAACTTCATCGTCGCCTACGGCTTCTCGTGCATCGACTGGCCCGGCCGCAACAAGGTCTTCTTCATCGTTCTGGCGACCCTCTTCCTGCCGTTCCCGGTCACCCTGATCCCCATGTTCGACATGTGGGCGGCGCTCGGCTTCGTCAACACGTGGGTCCCGCTGATCCTGCCGGCGCTGTTCGCCGGAGGGTTCTTCACCTTCCTGCTGCGTCAGTTCATGCTCCAGACCCCGCGAGACATGCTCGATGCCGCACGCGTCGACGGAGCGAGCGAGTGGTCCATCGCCTGGCGGATCGTCTTCCCCACCGCCCGTCCCGCTGTCACCGTGATCGCGATCTTCTCCGCGGTCGGGACCTGGAATGACTTCATGGGCCCGTTGATCTACCTGCAGGACGAACGACTGCAGACGCTGTCCATCGGTATGCAGGTCTTCCAGTCCGTGAACTCGGAGGACGTCCCGTTCAACCTGCTGATGGCGGCGTCGTTCCTGGTGCTGTTGCCGCTGGTGATCCTGTTCTTCATCTTCCAGCGCTACTTCATCAGCGGTATCACCCTCGGAGGTTTCAAGTGATCGATCGTCGAACCCTGCTACGCGCTCTCGGCGCCGGCGCCACAGTCACCGTCGCCGGTGGCTCGATCGTGAGCTGCACGAACCGCCCCACCGGAGCCGATCGCGATCCGGACACCGTGCGGGTGTGGGGCATCTGGGCCTCGGACTCCGATGTGGAGGCGGACGTCGTGGAGGCCTTCTCGGAGCAGCATCCGGAGGTGAACATCGAGATCTCGCAGGTGCCCTCCAGCGGAGAAGGCGACGCCTCCAGCGTCATCACCTCCGTGCGAGGCCGTACCGGTCCGGACGTCTATTTCAGCGACCGGTTCAACACTGCACAGTTCGCCTCTCTCGGCCTGCTCGAGCCCATCGATCCGCTGATCGAGGAGTACGAGGGCGTCAGCCCCGAGGAGTTCATGTCCGGTTGGGTCAAGTTCGCCACCGACGAGCTGTTCTACGACGGCCAGTACTACGGCTTGCCCATGGATACCGACACCCGCGGCATGTACGTGAATCTGGACCTTGCCGACGAGGTCGGCATCGATCGAGAGCTGCTCGATCCCGGCAACGGACCGCTGACCTACGACCAAATGTGGGAGATCGACGAACAGGTCAGCGTTCAGGACGACCGGGGCACATATGAGCGCGTGACCTGGATCCCGTGGGACGATCAGGCATCCCTCCTCACGTGGGCGATGACCAGCGAGGTCTCGTTCTTCGACAACGAGACCTGCCGCATGCTCCTGAACGCCCCGGAGATGCTCGCCGTGGCGGAGATGTACGCCGGATGGGTCGAACGGCTCGACTTCCCGCGCCTCGATGCT
>Ga0209487_1000044_pt1 | contig 113263 bp, 89 predicted proteins | sample Poulit2012_FD_187524 | JGI IMG/M metagenome (GOLD analysis project Ga0209487, IMG submission 187524) | Agricultural soil microbial communities from Georgia to study Nitrogen management - Poultry litter 2012 (SPAdes) (version 2) | ecosystem: Environmental > Terrestrial > Soil > Agricultural land...
TCGCCACCGTACTCATTAGACAATACTGTGCAGATCGCTGCTGTTAGGGTTGTTTTACCGTGGTCAACGTGACCAATGGTGCCAACGTTGACGTGCGGTTTAGTCCGTTCAAACTTTTCTTTTGCCACGACAGACTCCTGACTTTATTTGGAAATTGCTGGCGATATTGCCTACTGGTATCAATAAGGGCAACGTAATAGGAGAAGGAGAAGATGGTGCCCATGGTGCGACTCGAACGCACGACCTCTCCCTTACCAAGGGAGTGCTCTACCTCTGAGCCACATGGGCATTGTGTGGAGCGGGTGAAGGGAATCGAACCCTCATCTTAAGCTTGGAAGGCTTCTGCTCTACCATTGAGCTACACCCGCAAGTATTACCCGCAACCAATCAATTGGTGGTGGGAGTAGGATTCGAACCTACGAAGGCCTAAGCCAGCAGATTTACAGTCTGCCCCCGTTAGCCACTTGGGTATCCCACCAACGTAAAAGAACAAACAATTATGCGGCTGTTTATTGTTGTTGTCAAGATAATAGTTTGCCCTTTTGTAAAAAAGTAACGCAAAAAGGATTGCCCTCTTTGCCTATCCTTGATTACAGAAGTAAAGGCAAAACTGTAGCACAAGAAGAAGGCTCTTGCCAAGTATCTTTTAAAAAATCAATTTGTGGTTTTAAACATAGCGGGTGCTCAGGCACCCGCTATGTATCGCTTAGAAATAAGTCAGCCCTATGCCTATCACCACACCGGTCACCACCAATTGGATCAGGCAATAACCCATAATATCTTTTGCCTTAAGCCCTGCAATCGCCAACACAGGCAATGCCCAGAAGGGTTGCAACAAATTAGTCCAAGCATCCCCCCATGCCACTGCCATAGCCACACGCGGAATGTCGACCCCAAGCGCTTCAGCACTGGCAATCACCACTGGGCTTTGTACCGCCCATTGCCCCCCACCAGATGGGACAAACATATTCACAATGCCGGCACTAATAAAGGTCCAAAACGCCAGTGTCTTTTCAGTGGCAAAGGAAATCAGCCAATCTGAAATGCTGGCCGCCAATCCTGAATCAATCATGATGGCCATAATGCCTGCATAAAAAGGAAACTGGATAACTATCCCAGCCCCACCCTTGATCGCCTCTTGGAGGGCTGTTAACAAACTGCGGGCATTACCATGAAACACAATCGCTAAAGTGATAAAGGTAAAGTTGACCACATTCAGGTTCAACCCACCTCCCTGAATCAGGAAATAATTAAATAAATACGCCAATCCACCAAAACCTATCAACAACGATAGTATTTTGCTGGTTTCTAAACGATCTGCAGGGCGCTCAATTTTATTATTTTCCTGCTCTGCTTTGGCCAACTCTTCTTCGGCCTTGAGGATATCCGGATCGATGTAAACACTTTCATCCTCGCGTGGCATCATTAGCCGATTAACCAAAGGCACTACAATAAACATCGCCAAAACCAATAGCAGGTTAAAGCTAGAAAAAATGGTCTCAGAGGTACTGATCACCCCTATTTTGTCTTCATGAAAGTGCCCATCCGTAGCAATAGTCAAAGAAACGGACCCGGCCAATCCTGCGTGCCACACCACAAAAGCAGAATAAGCACTGGCCACCAATAAACGATAATCCACACGCACCCGCTTCGCGAGCTCTTTAGCAAAGAGCGCACTGACGACCAAACCAAAGCCCCAATTAATCCAATCTGCCACCAAGGCAATATAGGTCACTAAAATAATGGCCCCACTGGGTGATTTAGCAATGGATGCAATGGTCGAGAGCAATTTGCGTATCACCGGTGAACTGGCCAACATATAACCTGCGACCAGCACCAATAACATTTGCATGGTAAATGTTAATAACCCCCAAAAGCCATCCCCCCACATCGTAATCACGGCCATAGGGCTTTGCTGCTCGACAAACACGGCTGCCAACGCAGCTATTAACGTCAATAACAGAACAAAAATATACGGATCGGGTAGATACCGTTCAACCATCCGCACCGATAGTTGAGTAATTGCTCTAAACATATGACCTCCAATTAATTTTTGTTTATTACAGCCATTAAGAGCAGAGCAACTATAGGGGTACCAGCCCAAGTGACATTTAGCTTTTGTGTTTTATTATTTATTTTTTACTTTGTGTTTATAGAGAATTGAGTTGTCCCTCTGAAGCCAGCGTCCCACTCCAAGCCGCTCCACCTACTAATAACCCAATTAATACACCAAAAAATCGTTTGAAATCTATTGATGTATACCATTACTAAAAGACTCAATCGGTTGAGAATACATCTTCTGTTTGTTTTATTTACTCTTATATATCAACAAGTTAAGAGCAGTCCAGCTCAAACCATATAGATACATTAAGTTACACAACCAATATAAAATATACCCTGCCGCTCCTAGCAAGGTGCGGAGCTACTCTTTATTTTTCAGTATCTTCATCAAATAATTGGGCCAAGCCTTGTTTTTCTAATAATGAATATAGATGATCCCAATCCTGGAAACTAATCATTAAGTGCCCTCGATCACGCGCACCTAACTTAAGGCTTACATTAGTGCCCAAATAATCAGAGAGTTTATTTTCGAACCGCAATACATCGCCTGATTTTTTCTGTGTCGACCGTGCTTTTTTTACTTCGCCGGCATTTTCTTTGTGTTGTGACACCAATTGTTCAGCGGCACGTACCGAGAGTTCGCGATGAATGATTTCATCTGCTAATAGCAGCTGTTCAGCACCTTCAACGGTCAACAAAGCACGTGCATGCCCCATTTCCAACTGCCCTTCGGCAACCAAACGCTGAACGGGCTCAGATAAGTTTAATAGCCTTAGTAAATTAGAGGTGGCCGACCGAGAGCGGCCAATGGCACGTGCTGCTTCCTGATGAGTTAAACCAAATTCTTCTATGAGTCTTTGTATGCCACGCGCCTCTTCTAAGGGATTAAGATCCTCTCTCTGGATATTCTCAATTAATGCCATTACAGCAGCGCTTTTATCATCCACATCACGGATGATGATCGGCACTTCTTTTAGGCCTGCCAACTGAGCTGCTCTAAATCGGCGCTCACCAGCGATGATTTCATACTTTTTTATTTTTCTATCGCTTTTCTTGAGGCGCACGAGAATGGGCTGTATGACTCCTTGTTCTTCGATGGAATCGACCAGCTCTTTCAACCCATCTTCATCAATATGGCTACGCGGCTGATATACCCCGGCCTCTATTAAGCTGACACTAATACTTTGTATCCCTGCCTCAGTACTGGAAGGAGTCCCCAAATCATCCAAAAGTGAAAGGTCATCGCCTAAGAGTGAATCAAGACCTCTTCCTAAACGTTTTGGTTTTTTGCTGCTCATTTGAAAATCCTTTACCCGTTAAGACATCCCTTTATTTGGCACCACACACCAATCGATACATAGTGAATGTTTCACGTGAAACATCAACAAAAAAGCTTTTTCTTAATTTACTTTGCGCCCATATGTTCACGGCGCGATTCAGCAATTATATGTGACCATTACCTATGATTTGGCTGATAAACGCTCTATTAGCTCGGAGCCAAACTTAATATAGGCCTTGGCGCCACGTGATTTTTTATCGTAGACCACCCCTGGCATTCCGTGGCTCGGGGCCTCGGCCAGTCGCACATTACGCGGAATGGCTGTTTCAAAAACCCTATCCCCAAAATGCTGCTTAATTTGCTCAGATACTTGTTGCTGCAATGTCACCCGACGATCAAACATCACCCGCAATAAGCCTATCAATTGCAATTCAGGGTTGATATTTCTATAAACCCTTTTGATGGTATTAACTAAATCAGATAAACCCTCTAATGCAAAGTATTCGCACTGCATGGGGATAATGACCCCGTGTGCACAGGCCAAACCATTCAGCGTGAGCAAAGACAGTGTGGGTGGGCAATCGATGAGAACGAAGTCGTAGTCATCTAAGACTGGCGCCAAACAATTTTTAAGGCGCAGTTCTCTACTTTCCATTTCCACGAGATCTATTTCTGCACCTGAAAGATGTCTATTTGCGCAAAGCACGTCATACCCTCCTGTTTCTGAGCGTTGACGCGCTTCTTCTACGGTGTTTTCACCAATGAGCACCTGATAAACAGAACGTTCACAGTTATTTTTATCAATGCCGCTCCCCATGGTGGCGTTACCCTGGGGATCCAGATCAATGAGTAATACCTTTTTCTTTAGCTGGCTGAGCGCAGTCGCTAAATTGATGGCTGTTGTGGTCTTTCCAACCCCGCCTTTTTGGTTTGCAATACAAAATACATAGCAGTCAGAGGGGGTTGGGCTCGTTTTTTTCACACTCATTGCTTACCTTGCTTTTTAATCATCACAACGCAACGTTCTGCGTCCAAAAATGGGACAGATACTGGGACAATAGGCAATAATTGCCATTCAGAGCCTAATTGTAGTTCAGCTATCTCTGCTTTTGGCTCTTTACCCTTCATCGCAAATAAATAACCACCTGCGGTGATATGCTTACCCGCCCATTCTATAGTATTTTTCAAGGAGCTAAAGGCGCGGGTGACTAAAACATCACAATCTATATTTTTAGCACGTTCTATACGATGGTGCTGCGCTTCAATATTAGGGCAGTTTAAGACCGCGCGCATTTGCTGAATAAATGCTACTTTCTTTTGTACTGCATCCACACAGGTCACCTGCCAATCAGGGCGATAGATCCCAATCACCACTCCGGGCAATCCACCCCCAGAGCCTACATCTAATATATTTAACTCTTTTTTATCTATTTGGGCAGATAGTTTCTCTAACAAAGGTAATATGCTCAAAGAATCCACTATGTGCTTAATGAGCATTTCCTCACTGCTTTCTATAGCGGTGAGATTATAAGTCTTGTTCCAACGCTCTAATTGCTGCAAATACTTGAGCAGCTGAGCGATTTGCTCTTCATTTAGCTCAATTTGTAATTCATTAATTGCTTTTTCAAGTAGCGTTGGTAGTTGTTGACCCATTTATACTGCTTTGACCTCTTCGGCCATGCCTTGTTTTTTCAAATAAACCAAAAGTAAAGAGATTGCCGCCGGTGTCACCCCAGATACACGTCTGGCTTGGCCCAAATCTACCGGTTGCACGGCCTGTAACTTCTCAATGACCTCATTCGATAAACCAGGTATCCCTTTATAATCTAAACCTGCAGGAATTTTAATAGCATCAAAAGAAGCTTGGCGCTCAACCTCTTTTTGTTGGCGCTGCACATAGCCTTCGTATTTGATTTCAATCTCTACTTGCTGCCGTACATGCGCCGGAACCTGATCGGCATCAATAAAAGCCTCTCCATCCGTGTTTTTCAATAATCCTAGTTTTTTATAATTCACCTCAGGACGGCGCATCAGATCATAAAAAGAGTATTCTCTCTCTATGGTTTGCCCGAGTGCTTCGTCCAATGTTTCACGTGAAACAATTTTTGGATTAATCCAAGTGGATTTGAGCTTTTCCTTTTCAGCAGCAATGGCCTCTTGTTTAGCACAATAGGCATCCCAACGAATATCGTCTACAACACCCAATTGGCGGCCTATTTCAGTCAGACGCGCATCGGCATTATCTTCTCTGAGACTGAGTCGGTACTCTGCGCGAGAGGTAAACATGCGATAGGGCTCGGTGACGCCACGGGTAATCAGGTCATCTACCAAAACACCTATGTACGCATCACTACGGGCGGGACACCAAGCTGATTCACCGCGAATCAATTGGACGGCATTAATACCCGCTAATAAGCCTTGCGCAGCGGCTTCCTCGTATCCTGTGGTGCCATTAATCTGGCCCGCAAAAAACAAACCGTTAATTACCTTGGTTTCTAAGCTGGGCTTTAGAGAACGCGGATCAAAATAATCATACTCAATGGCATAACCAGGGCGTGTGATTTTAGCGTTTTCCAATCCGGGCAAGCTGCCCACTATCTGCAGCTGTACGTCAAATGGCAAACTGGTAGAAATACCATTGGGATAAAACTCGGTTGTTGTTAAGCCTTCAGGCTCTAAAAACACCTGATGACTGGGCTTGTCCGCAAATCTATGGATTTTATCCTCTATGGAAGGGCAGTAGCGTGGGCCCACGCCTTCTATAGTGGCGCCCTCACTGTACATGGGCGAGCGATCCAACCCAGCACGAATAAATTCATGCGTACGTTCGTTGGTATAGGTTAACCAGCAAGGCAGTTGTTGAGGAGGTTCTTGGCTGCGCTGTAAAAAGGAAAAAGTGGGAATAGGATCGCTATCCCCTTGTTGCTCGCTGAGTTTTGAAAAATCAATAGTATTTCCATCAATGCGCGGAGGCGTGCCCGTTTTAAGGCGACCTCGTGGCAAATCAAGCTCTTTGAGTCTTTCAGCCAAGGTTATGGCCGCAGGATCACCTGCACGACCCCCCGTATAACTATCCATGCCAATATGGATACGGCCGCTGAGAAAAGTCCCCACAGTCAGAATTACGGCTTTGGCATAAAAATTAATACCTATTTGAGTACGCGCACCAACAACTTGATCCCCTTTGAGAATGATGTCATCAACGGGTTGTTGAAAAACTCGTAGATTGGGCTGATTAAGTATTTTTTGGCGAATAGCAGCTCTGTAGAGAGAGCGGTCAGCCTGTGCTCGGGTGGCCCGTACGGCTGGACCTTTGGATTGATTTAATATTCTGAATTGAATACCTGCTAGATCGGTAGCCTGTGCGATGGCGCCACCCAATGCATCAACCTCTTTGACCAAATGCCCTTTACCAATCCCACCAATGGAAGGGTTACAAGACATTTGTCCCAGTGTATCGAGATTATGGGTGAGTAATAAGGTTGAACAACCAGCACGCGCTGCGGCTAATGCAGCCTCGGTGCCAGCATGGCCCCCACCAATAACAATAATATCGAAGTTTTCAGGGTAATTCATGGAATGCTTAGGCGTTTTTTTACGCGATCTGTGAATAACCTTGTGATTATCCCTGTGGACAATCTTTAAACCCTATATATATCAATAGGTTAAGGGTGTATTTAGGATTTGAAAAGTTATTCAGTTTGTGCAGATAGGTCAACTAGGTTGAATTTTGAGTCAATAGAACTTTCAAGCTCAAAATTTCTAAAGGATCACTAGTGTACGAGGAATCTACCTAGAAGATCAAGTGAATTATTCACCGTACTTTTTTTTGTCTCTCTTTCTTTTTAATAAATATTATATATAAATATGTTGTTGATCATGGGTGTCTGTGGAAAAGTGGAGCAACCATTAAATAACTATTGTTTTCAACAAGTTATGCTAAAAAAATGAAGTTAATAATCTCTGTTTAAACAAAGAATGGATTGTGAACAAAAAATTATTTTTCTTTAAAACTTTAGCTTGCACACAATAGACCAACAACTTCTCCCCAAAGTTACCCACAATGCAGTGTTTTTTACTCAAGAGGAGATTTTCAAAAAAAATATCACTTTTATTACTATAATAAGTATATATATCTATGTTGTTGATCATGGGTGCCTGTGAATAACTCGTATAACAATAATATTCCTTTTTAAAACAATAAACTAAAGAGTTTTTTTGTTGTTAATAAAGCAAAAAGAGCTTGTGTAGCGATTGTGCATAGAAAATGAGTTTTTTGATCTTAGTTGGGCTGTCCCCAAATCATGCACATGCTATGCACAGACTTGTTAATGAGGTTTTTGGATGTTAGTGGAAATGTATTTCATTGTGCTGGGGATGTTTACTGAGGATGTTTTTCTGAGCACTTTGTTTTTCCTTTTTATTTTCTTTTGTGCTTTTAAAAACAGCTCATCTAAAGAGTATTTATGCATCATAGGTGTGACTTCAATTCGGTGACGTGCCACAATTGATTGTTCCAGTTTTTATAGAGAATCAGGTTTTACATGATTGCAAAACGAAAAATAGAGCAATGGAAGGAACTAGGTGAATTAATTCCCTTATCACTGCAGTTGCAGGTAGAAGATTTGATTGGCAATCATCTGCAGCATTTGGCTGATTCTTTTTATAGGGAAATGCTTGCGCGCTCTGATTCTAAGTTTTATTTAACCAATGAAGAGGTTAAAAACAGGCTCAATGGGTCGATGCAGGCTTGGATAAAAGAGCTGTTTACGGTTTCACGTCGCGATAGCTTTGCTCAGTTTGAAAAAATACAAAAAAAAGTTGGTGATGTTCATGCGCGTATTAATTTGCCCGTACATTTGGTATTACGCGGCGCGACCATATTAAAACGCGAGATATATGCCATTTTTACGGCAGATAAAACATTAGAACCTAGTTTTATTAGTGCTGCTCTATACTATTGCTTTGCGTTTATTGATTATGCGATGGAGATTATGAGTGAAGCTTATTCGCATAGTTATGATAGAAAAATAAAGGCAGAAGAGTCTTATCGGCTGTTTGCCGCGGTGACGAATTCAGAAGCCGAGAGCGAGCGCCAGAGCAAGGCCCTCTTAGACTGGGAAAATGAGTTGCTGTTTAGAATCACCATGGGGGATGGTATAGAGATTTTGCCCAAAATTTCTGACTCAGATTTTGGTTTGTGGTTTACCCACAAGGGTTTTTATATGTTTGAGTCTGAGCAGAAAACAATTGGTCTGATTAAAGATGCCATGCGGCAAATAGATCGCAGTATTGAGGCAGGGAGGCGCGCTGGTGAACCTGAATACCAACGTGAATTAGTACGTGATATTCGTAAACATATACGTATCATCACCTTGAATGTTGCTGAGTTGTTTAATAAGCAAAGTAAACTAGAATCGGGTCGTGATGATTTGACGCGTTTACTGAGTCGCAAGTTTCTACCCGTTATCATCAACAAAGAAATTAATTATTCTATTAAAAACAAAAAACCTTTTGCCGTTTTAGCAGTTGATATTGATTATTTTAAGACGATTAATGACACCTATGGTCATGAGGCAGGCGATATGGTTTTGGCCCAATTAGGTGTGTTGATGACTCAAAAGGCACGGGCAGGTGATTATATTTTCCGTGTGGGGGGTGAAGAGTTTATTGTGATTCTAGTAGATATAAAACATCAGCAAAATGCCGTGCGTGTGGCTAATAATCTGAGAAAAAGCATAGAACAAGAGCCCTTTATTACATCTAAAGGTTCTTTGCACATTACCTGCAGTATTGGCGTTATTATGCACGACGGGCATCCGGATTATACGCGGTTGCTCAATGATGTGGATCAGGCCTTATATGATGCAAAAAGTAAGGGCAGAAATCAGGTGGTGGTTAAGGAATAATGAAAGATAAATTATTTATTTTTTTTCAAAAGGTTTTGCCCAAGAAATGTTTGACACGGTTATTGGGATGTTTGGCGGCATTTAAAGGCGGGTGGTTAACCCATCAGGTGATACGAGCCTTTGTCAAAAAATATCAGGTCGATCTTTCCGAGGCTGAGCGCGAGGAAGTACACCAATACCAAAGTTTTAATGATTTTTTTACACGCAGTCTCAAGCCGGCCCGACGGCCGCTGGCCGATACGGGGTTGATCAGCCCTGTGGATGGTCGTATTAGCCAGTTAGGCGCCATTAAGCAGTCTTTATTAGTGCAGGCCAAGGGTAGAGATTATTCTTTGGCTCAATTACTTGCAGATGAGGACGATACGGCTTTTCAAAATGGTTGCTTTGCGACTTTGTATCTGAGTCCTCGTGATTATCATCGTATTCATATGCCCTGCTCAGGGACACTGACGCGCATGGTGCATGTGCCTGGAGATTTGTTTTCCGTTAATCCTGTGACCGCTGAAAATATCCCCGGTCTATTTGCGCGTAATGAGCGCGTTATTTGCTATTTTGATTCAGCAGAGGTGGGACGTTTTGCCATGGTGTTGGTGGGGGCAACGGTTGTGGGCAGTATTAAAACGGCTTGGCACGGAGTGGTGAATCATAAACGTCCAGGGCATATCCGTTATTGGAATTATGATCATCAACCATTGGTACTGCACCGGGGTCAGGAGATGGGCCAGTTTTTACTGGGCTCTACCGTGATTTTATTATTTGAGCCCGATGTGATGGAGTTTGTGCCCAATTGGCAGCCAGGAGCCGCCATCAAAATGGGTGAAGCCATGGGTGAGTGGCTATTTACCGATACAAAAGCTGGAAAAGATCTCACCCAGTAGATCATCACTGCTAAATTCGCCCGTAATTGCGCCTAGCTCGGTATGTGCTAGGCGCAATTCTTCGGCAAAGAGATCGAGTATTTGATCGTCATGTTGGGCATGGGCGGCGGCCAGCTGTAAATGCTCGGCACAGCGCTGTAGCGCCTGTAGATGACGCTCGCGTGCCAACCAGGGGGATTCGGTAATGGTTGACCAACCGGCGATTTCTAATAGTTTTTGCCGCAGGGTATCCAGCCCCTCTCCTGTCAGGGCAGAAATGAGTAATACCTCGTGGTTTTGGCTGTCTTGTTTTGCCTGCCATTGCTCTAGTTGGGCGCGGCTGTGGGTATCGATTAAATCGACTTTATTACAAACAGTCAGGATGGGGGTTTGGGCGGGAAATTGGGCCCGTAGCGCTTCTTCTTGGGCTGTATAAGTGTGACGGGCATCGATGAGGTGCAAGATCACATGTGCTCGGTGGATTTCTTGCCAGCTGCGATCAATACCAATGCGCTCGACTTGGTCTTGGGCCTCGCGCAAACCAGCGGTATCCGTGATATGGATGGGCACCCCATTGATATGGATGGTTTGGCTGAGCCTGTCACGGGTGGTCCCGGCGATGTCAGTCACGATGGCAATTTCATCGCCTGCCAAAGTATTTAATAAACTAGATTTCCCGACATTGGGCTGTCCGGCCAACACGACCTGCAACCCATCGCGCAATACTTGCCCTTGTTTGGCTTGAGCAAAAATGTGATTGACCTGCTGTTGTATTTTTTGCAGTTGGTCTGCGGCTTGGTATTTTTCGAGGAAGTCTATTTCTTCTTCGGGGAAGTCTAGCGTCGCCTCTACCAACATACGCAGATGGATAATTTGCTCGGCGAGTTGGTTGATTTCTTGGGAAAAGGCCCCACTCAATGAGGCCATGGCGCCTTTGGCAGCCGCGCTAGAGCTCGCATCAATGAGGTCAGCCACCGCTTCAGCCTGAGCTAAATCTAGGCGGTTATTTAAAAAAGCCCGTTGGGTGTATTCTCCGGGCTGTGCCAGACGCATTTGATAAGGGCGCCCCACCTCGAGGCAGCGCTCGAGGACGCGACGCAATACGGCTGGCCCGCCATGCCCTTGGAGTTCGAGCACATCTTGGCCGGTATAGGATTGTGGGCCTGGAAAGTACAAAGCGATCCCTTCGTCAATGGGGTCGTGTTGGGCATCCTTAAAGCTCAGGAAATGAGCATACCGTGGGGATAATTCGCGTTGAAAGAAATCGCGTATAAAGGGTTTGAGATCTGCCCCTGAGATACGAATAATGCCAATGCCACCACGACCGGGCGCGGTGGCAATGGCTGCGATGGGATAATTATCTAAGGCCATGTTGATTCACGAATGATGAGTGAATACTTAGCCTACCTTTTTGGCCGCCTCGTCCTTTTGGATGCGTCGGGTGATGTATTGCTGTTGTGCGATAGACAACGCGTTGTTGACTACCCAGTACAGCACCAGACCTGCGGGGAAGAAGAACATCATCCCCCCGAACACCAGCGGCATGATCATCATGATGCGTGCCTGCATCGGATCGGGTGGCGTCGGATTTAACCGTATTTGCAGGAACATGGTCGCCATCATGACGGCAGGCAAGATGAAATAAGGATCCGGTGCGGCGAGGTTTTTAATCCATAAAATCCAAGGGGCACCGCGCATTTCCACACTGCCCAGCAAGACCCAGTACAAGGCAATAAAGACCGGGATCTGGACCAGCATGGGTAAGCATCCCCCCAGTGGGTTGATCTTTTCATTGCGGTACAACTCCATCATGGCCTGATTGAGTTTGGCTCGATCGTCGCCGTATTTCTCACGCAGCGCTTGCATGCGTGGGGTGACCTGTTTCATGCGTGCCATAGAGCGATAGCTGGCGGCAGACAGGGGGTAGAAAATAAGCTTGATCAGTACGGTCAGGACCACAATGGACCACCCCCAGTTACCAATGAGACTGTGGATCCAGGTCAGAATGGTAAACAAGGGCTTGGAAATAATGGTCAGCCACCCATAGTCTACGACCAGATCAAGTCCAGGAGCTAATTCGGCCATGGCTTGTTGGTCTTGGGGGCCTACCCACAAATGGGCAGTGATTGTTTTTTGAGCATTGGGCTCGATGTCGCCAATTGACTCGATAGCGCGGGCAACATAGCGGTTTTCACCGACCTTGAGCACCTCGTTTTTACGCTCTACCCCTTGGGGGGGGACCCAAGCAGTAGCAAAATAGTGCTGTACAAACCCTATCCAGCCATTATCCGCCGCGTCAACATAGCTGGCCTTGTTTTTATCCAAGTCTGAAAAGGAAACCTTTTCGAATTCCTTGATGTCGGAGTACACCACCGGACCATTAAAGGTACGGTACAAACGAGAGGAATCAGGAGGGTTGTTGCCATCACGCTCTAATTGGAAATAAATAGAGGGCGAGATCGGCTGATCAGTGAGGTTTTCAATGTCATAACTGACCTCGATGTCGTAACTATCCTCTTTGAGCTTGTAGGTCTTAAGGACACGGACAGCATCAGTTTGCGCCTCAAAAACAATATCGATGGTGCCTGTTTCGGTATTGTTGTCTTCTGAGACCAATCGATAAGGCATCAGGTGGTTGGGGTATTCCTGGGCATCTGCACCGATAATGCCGGATTGGGCCAGGTACACACTGTCACCCGTACGGCTGAGCAGCGGCATGGCTGCCTCTTTGTCACCAGGAGCCTCGTAGCGGAGCAGATCAGCCTGTATGAGTTGGGCCCCAACCGTATCAAAGGTCAGGTTAAAGACCTCGGTTTGAATATGGACCAATTCAGACTGGGACTGCTCATGTTCCTCTTGGGGGACTTGGGCGTCAGCGGTTCGCTCTTGGGGCTGTTGCGCCTGAGGGATGCTCGCATCTGAGTCTGGACGGGAAGTCTCAGCACTGTCCTGAGCGTTGTTTGAATTTTGGTCTTGAGCAACACTTTCCTCGGCAGGCAGGGTGCCGAAAATCGACGGTCTACCGTTGTAAGTTTGCCAATTATTCCATAGCAAAAGCACAGAGAAAGCGAATATCAACCAAAGAATGGTACGTCGAATATCCATAGCACCTGATGTGAGAAAAATGCGAGGTTAAGGCATTGTGTAAAGCGGAAAGTAAATAAAGGACTATTTACTGCTGGGTTTGTGGGGTTGCGTACCCACATGCTCGGTGGATGGAACAGGGTCATAACCGCTGCCCCCCCAAGGATGACAGCGCAGTATGCGCCGTCCCCCTAAGGCTAAGCCTTTGAGGGCGCCATGGGCTTGTATGGCTTCGATACTGTAGCTAGAGCATGTGGGTTGAAAGCGACAACTGGGCTTTAGCCAAGGGCTAATCACGTACTGATAAAAGCGTATGCAGCGAATCAATATTTTGCTAAGCATGGTGACGTTTTACCTGTTTGAGATGCCAGTTGAGCTCTTTCCACAAACGTTTTTTGAGCTGCGTCAAAGAGGACTTGGGTATGGGTCGGTGTACACGTACGACGAGGTCGATGGGTGGCAATTGAGCGCGGTTTTGCTGAAACCAAGCCCGTACAACGCGTTTGATCGTATTGCGGGTCACGGCCTTGGGCGCAAATCGTTTGGCGGCAATGATGCCTAAACGCGCGGTTGTTTGCTCGGGAAGCGGTGTTTTTGGGGTATGAAAAATAAACAAAACCCCTCGTGACAGACGGCGCCCATTGAGCGCGCGTTTGAAATCCGAGGGGCATTGCAGACGCACAGCCGGTGGGAATGAAGTGCCCAGATGGTCTTTAGTTGTCTGCACTACAAACCCCCTGACCCAGGGTCAAGTCACAAATTAAACGGTCAGGCGTTTGCGACCTTTTCTACGACGAGCATTCAATACAGCACGCCCACCACGGGTTTTCATGCGCGCTCTAAAGCCGTGCGTACGCTTGCGGCTGGTAACTGATGGTTGAAATGTGCGTTTCATGATCTTTTCTAAAAGTTAAAAGCAAACCAATAGGCGCCTAGTGGGCCGTAAAATACACCCAAAATAGGCGCGCAACATGGGAAAATAAAGTCAAGATGACTATTTCAACAAATTTTACTCATAACGTCAACGATCTGCTGCAAAAGTCAATGTTAGAATGGGCTCGGCAGGGTGTGAATAAATCGTTTATCATAGGACTAGCCCTGTGGATAACTGTTTTCTTTAGTCGGTTTTGCACAGGCGCCCGAGTCACCTTTAAATGCCTTTCTTTTCTTGATGCTAATGAATGAATTCTGGTCGTCCTGTGTGCAGCAGCTATCCCAAGAGCTACCGCCACAGCAGATTAATGCGTGGATTGAGCCGTTAGAACCCCTTGATTTTGATGAGGAGAGCGGGGTGCTGACCATGGCTGCTCCTAACCGATTCAAGCTGGATTGGGTCCGCAAAAACTTTGCTGCCCGTATCCAAGAGTTGGCCACTGCTTGGTTTGATCAGTCGGTCAAACTCACGCTCGAGTTGGCGCAGTCTTCGGTACAGCCTCAGCCGGGGGTCAGTGCGGCCACCTTGTTTCAGCAGCAGGCTGCGGCAGTCGGTAGGACCGAGTCCGAGCCAAGCGCGCATCCACCGGCGGCCAGCAATGGGCAGACCCAAACCCTGCATGGCAGCGATGTTGCGTCGACGGGACAGTCGGCGCCAATGGTCCATACAAATACCCCTGCCAGCGCACACACGGCCACTGATTTAGCAGAAACACTCTATGAACGTTCGCGCCTAAACCCAGAATTGACCTTTGATAATTTTGTCACGGGGCGTGCCAACCAATTAGCGCGGGCCGCCGCTTTGCAGGTGGCAGAAAACCCAGGCATTTCCTATAACCCACTCTTTCTGTATGGTGGGGTGGGTTTGGGCAAAACGCATTTGATACATGCCATTGGAAATTCTTTGCTCACCACTGGCAAGGGCAAACGAGTGCGGTATGTACACGCTGATCAATATGTATCCGATGTGGTAAAGGCCTATCAACGCCGTGCTTTTGATGAATTCAAGCATTACTATCATTCTTTGGATCTGCTGCTGATTGATGATATTCAGTTTTTTGCCGGTAAAAACCGCACTCAAGAGGAGTTCTTTTACGCTTTTGAGGCGATGGTGAATCAGCGCAGTCAGATCATCATTACATCGGATACTTATCCCAAAGAATTATCTAACATCGATAACCGTCTGATTTCTCGTTTTGATTCAGGCCTGACAGTGGCAATTGAGCCCCCGGAATTAGAAATGCGGGTGGCCATTCTTTTGAGAAAATCCCAAAATGAGGGCATTGAAATGCCCGAAGAGGTGGCCTTTTTTATTGCCAAGCACTTACGCAGCAACGTGCGTGAGCTAGAGGGTGCCCTGCGCAAGGTCTCGGCATTTGCCCGTTTTCATGGCAAAAACGTATTGACCGTAGAGATGTGTCGTGAGGCTTTAAAGGATTTACTCTCTGTGTTCAATGGGCAAATCACCGTAGAGAATATCCAAAAAACCGTGGCAGATTATTATAAAATCAAGGTCGCGGATATGTATTCCAAGCGCCGCCCAGCCAATATCGCCTTGCCACGTCAAATCGCAATGTACTTGGCCAAGGAGCTCACCCAGAAAAGTCTGCCCGAGATTGGCGAGCTGTTTGGAGGGCGTGATCACACCACCGTACTGTATGCGGTACGCAAGATTAGCGAGGCCCGTGCCAAGCAAAATGATCTCAACCATTCGCTACACGTTTTAGAACAAACCCTAAAAGGATAAATATGCTACTTGTACAAGCCACCCGCGATGCGTTGCTAAAGACTCTGTCAACAGTGGTCGGTATTGTAGAGCGTCGGCAGACCCTGCCTATTTTGGCCAATGTCCTGATTTCCAAGCAGGGCCAAGAGGTTTCCTTTATGGCCAATGACATGGAAATGCAAATCACTACTCGGGCTGATTTTGGCGTTGATGATAGCCAAGAACAAACAACGGTGGCGGCGCGCGTATTATTAGATATTTTGCGTGCGATGCCCGAGCTCGAAGAGGTAGGCTTACGTTTGCAGGACAACAAACTCATCGTGCAATCCGCACACAGCCGATTTGCGTTGCAAACGATGGATGCTTCGGGCTATCCCAGCATGGCGTCGCCCGATCAATGGCCAACGACCATTACCTTATCTCAGCGCAAGCTCAAACAGCTGCTCGGCACGGTGTATTTTGCGATGGCACAGCAGGACATTCGCTATTACTTAAATGGCATGTTGTTGGTGATCGAGCCAGGCTGGTTGCGCACGGTAGCGACCGATGGTCACCGACTCGCACATAATGCCACCGAGATCGAGGGGGCTGAGCAGTCTGTCGATGTGATTGTGCCGCGTAAAACAGTGATGGAAATGCAGCGTTTGCTCAGCGATGATGAGGACGAAACAGTGGATATCAGCGTCTCTGATGGTCAAATCCGCTTTTTCTTTTCAGGGGTTGAGCTCATCAGCAAATTGGTTGAGGGCAAGTTTCCCGATTACACACGTGTGATTCCTTCTAATTACAGTCGCCATTTCCTCATTGGCCGCGAGCAATTACAAAGCAGTTTGCAGCGGGCCGCGATTCTAACTTCGGATAAATTCCGCGGGGTGCGCATCCAATTAGAAAAAGATCAAATGAAAATTTCGGCGACCAATACCGAACAAGAAGAGGCCCGTGAAGACCTCCAAATTGAATACGCTTATGAGCCTTTGGATGTGGGATTTAACGTCAATTATCTACTCGATGTGCTGAGCAATTTACGCACAGATGAGGTGCGCTGGTCGGTGCACCCGGATGCAAACGCCTCTGTGCTGGTGACCATCCCCGAGCACGAGTCCTTTCAATATGTGGTAATGCCGATGCGCATTTAAATGGCCGGGGGCGCAGATAGGCCCCGCCGTACCACTAATGATTGCGTTTGCACACAATATTATTTAGTTAAAGGTATTTTTATATATGACCGCAGAACATACTTCAGGCAACGAAAATAGTTACGGTGCCGAATCGATCAGGATGCTCAGAGGCCTCGAGGCCGTACGCAAGCGCCCGGGCATGTATATCGGTGATACCCAAGATGGCACAGGCTTGCACCACATGGTGTTTGAGGTTTTGGATAACGCTATTGACGAGGCCTTAGCTGGCTATTGTGACGAGATTGTAGTGACCATCCATGCTGATAACAGTGTTTCGGTATGCGATAACGGTCGCGGCATCCCCACCGATGTTCACCAAGATGACGAGGAACAGCGCAGTGCCGCTGAGATTGTCATGACTGAGTTACACGCTGGGGGTAAATTTGACCAAAACACCTACAAGGTATCCGGTGGTTTGCACGGGGTGGGGGTGTCTTGTGTCAACGCTTTGTCCGAGTGGCTCGAGCTATCGATCTGGCGGGATGGCAAAGAGCATTTTCTACGCTTTAATCAAGGGGAACGCGAAGCCCCATTGCATGTGATCGGCGAGGCCGACAAAACGGGGACCTGTGTCCATTTTTTGGCGGACAAGGAAATCTTTAGCCAGGTCAATTTTCAATATGATGTGTTGGCCAAGCGTTTGCGCGAGCTCTCCTTTTTAAATAATGGGGTGCGTATTCGTTTGGTCGATGAGCGCCAAGGTAAAGAAGAAAACTTTGCCTTTTTAGGGGGGGTAAAAGGTTTTGTTGAGTACATCAACCGCCCCAAAACCGTGTTGCATGAAAATATTTTCTCTGTTTCCATGCCCTCTTCGGCAGGGGGGGTCGAGGTATTGGTTGAGGCCGCTCTACAGTGGAATGATAGCTACAGCGAAACGGTGCTTTGCTTTACCAACAATATTCCCCAACGCGATGGGGGCAGCCACCTGACTGGTCTCAGAGCAGCGATGACGCGCGTCATTAACAAATACATCAATGACAATGAGCTCGCCAAACGGGCGCGCGTAGAGACCACAGGGGATGATATGCGCGAGGGGCTGACTTGCGTCCTCTCTGTCAAGGTGCCCGAGCCCAAATTTAGTGGTCAAACCAAAGATCGGTTGATTTCTAGCGAGGTGCGTCCAGCTGTAGATGATGTGATCAGTCAATATCTAGAGACTTGGTTACTTGAAAACCCTGCGGATGCCCGCGCGCTGACCAGTAAAATTATAGAGGCCGCCCGTGCACGTGAGGCCGCCCGCAAGGCACGTGAGGTCACCCGCCGCAAGAGTGTACTAGAGGGGGCTGGCCTGCCGGGTAAGTTGGCCGACTGCCAAGAACGCGATCCCGCTAAATCCGAGCTCTATATTGTTGAGGGTGACTCTGCAGGGGGCTCAGCAAAACAAGGCCGAGATCGCAAGTTTCAAGCGATTTTACCGCTGCGCGGTAAGGTCCTCAATGTGGAAAAAGCCCGCTTTGATCGATTGATTGCCAGTGAGCAAATCACGACGCTGATTACTGCTTTGGGCACCAGCATTGGGCCTGATTTTGATATTGATAAGCTCCGCTATCACCGCATCATCATCATGACGGACGCTGACGTAGACGGGGCGCATATTCGCACTTTGTTGTTGACGCTTTTCTATCGTCAGATGCCTGAGTTGGTCGAGCGTGGTCATATTTATATTGCCCAACCCCCCCTATACAAGGTGCGGGTCGGACGTACCGAGCGCTATCTCAAGGATGATGCCGAAGAGGCCCAGTTTATGTTGGGTCTGGCCCTGCAAAATGCTGCCATTTTGCCACGTGAGGGGGCAGATCTGATTGAGGGCAACGCCCTAGAAGAGCTCATCCGTCAATACGTGCTGGCTGATCAAATCATTCAGCGCCAAGGGCGTTGGTTTGATAGTGAGGCATTGTCTGCCATCGCCGAAGGGGTCAAAATCGATCTCAGCAGCGAGGCACAGGCCAAAGCATCTGCGCAGGCCTTGGCCGAGCAGATCGTTGATCCTGCCAACCCTCATTTATTGCAGGTGGCCGCCGAGCAAAACACCGAGACCGAACAATGGCAGGTGGTGGTCAAACGTTTATTGCATGGCAATATCAAGGTCAGTGTATTTGATGCTGATTTTGTGCTCAGTCCAGACTACATCACCCTAGAGCAGGCGGGGGACACCCTGATGGGGCTGATTGGCTCTGGCGCCATGGTCTATCGTGGTGAGGGTGAGCGTCGTAAAGAGCAGCCCATTAGCCATTTCCGTGATGCCGTCCGTTGGTTGCGCCAAGAGGCCGAACGCGGGGTGGTAAAACAGCGCTACAAGGGTCTGGGTGAGATGAATCCCGAGCAGCTTTGGGAGACCACTATGGATCCTTCGGCACGACGTTTGTTAAAGGTCAAAATCGAGGATGCCATTGCTGCGGATGAGATCTTTACCACCCTAATGGGGGATGAGGTTGAGCCGCGACGTGCCTTTATTGAAGAGCACGCCTTGCAGGCTGGCAATATCGATATTTAGAGATCTGTCTCTGCCCGTAAAAAGCGCTGCGGTGTAGGTACCGCGGCGCTTTTTTATTTCAAACCAAATTAAATATCAATGCGTCGATAGCGGATCAAAATAATACCCAGGAGGCCGGCCACCAATAAAATCCAAGCAGCTGAGGTCCAACCAAAAAATTGGGTAGACCAACCTGCCAACAGAGGGCCAAAGCTTTGGCCCATATTGCTGCCCTGCATGATCAGACCCACCGTAATAGGGATGGCGAGTGGGGTGGGGGAAACGATGGGTGCTGAGGACAGGACAGAGGTCGGAATCATCCCGCCAACACCGGCAAAAATAATACATAACAAGGCAATGACCAAGACGGGCAAAGAAAAGGCAAAAATAGCCCCGCCGCTCACGATCATAATGATAAAGGTCAGAGGGATGAGTACTCGACGGGTGTGGCCTTTGCTCAGTAATCGCCCGGCGGCGAGGTTGCCGCAAATATTAGCGGCCGAGGCAAAGCCAGCAATAATACCTGCCTGTGCATAACCCAATCCTGCCTCTTCGATAAGCAAGAGGGGTAAAAAATTAAAGAGGGCAAAGTACATCAAGGTATAACAACCAAAGGCCAGGGCCATTTTGAGTGGGGTGCCGGCTTTGAAAATATTTTTGAGCATGGATTTTATTTGTCCCAGGCTCAACGCCTCGGGGCGGCTATGTGGCGCGGGGACAAAGAATAAAATGAGCACCATCACCACCAGCGCAATGATGCCATTCAAATACCAAAGCCCTTGCCAATGGGTAAATAAAGGCCCTAAAAACATCATCAGGGTGATGCCCGTAGGCATAAAGGTGCCCCAAAATGACATGGCGGTATTTCTATAAGCCATCTGTACCGAGCCTTGGATCAAGGTTGGGGCAGAGACCACGATAAAAATAAAACCAAAGCCCTCTACCAGCCTTAGAAAATACAGCATTTCCACCGAAGGAAAAACAGGACCCAACAACGAGCTCACGGCAATTGCAGCCAGCCCTAAGGCAATGGAATACCGCAGCCCAAAGCGCAGGACGATGGTCCCTATGGGAATACCGGCCAACATCCCTAAGATAGGAAAAATCGCCCCCAAATTACCAATCACGCTACGGGAAAGACCTAATTCGGTTTGTAGCAAGGGGGCGGCGATGGGGATTTTGCCTATTTGCAAGGCCCCTACCACACCGCTTAAAAGTGCGATTAGTACTGCTATCCAGTGGTTTTCAGTGTCTTGATTTGTTTTTGTCATAAACAGGTGAGAGAGTTGTATAAATTAATACTGTGTTTTTAGGGGACATCCCTTATAATTTCTCGTTTTGTAGTGAATCTTTCAACAAGGCATCGTATCTGAATCAGGCAGCATATCATGCCCTATTTTGCATAGACTAATGATCGAGTTAAACCACCTCACACAGCAGTTTGATGGTCAAAATGGCAGTTTCAAAGCGCTGGATAATGTCAGTTTGCATATCAATGCAGGAGAGATTTTTGGCATTATTGGGCGCAGTGGTGCAGGTAAAAGCACCCTCATTCGGGCCATTAATTTTTTGACCCCACCAACTCGTGGACAAGTCATTGTTGATGGGCAGTGCCTGAATGATTTGAGCAAAAAAGATCTAAGGATAGCACGTCGTGATATCGGCATGATTTTCCAGCATTTTAATTTGCTCTCTTCGCGGACTGTTTTTGATAATGTGGCGCTGCCCTTAGAGTTGGCCAAGACAAATAAGGCCGAGATCCGCACTCGGGTGAATGAACTGCTCGAATTGGTGGGGTTGAGCGCCCAAAAGGATCAATATCCTGCTCAAATCAGTGGGGGGCAAAAACAGCGGGTTGGGATTGCGCGGGCCCTGGCCAGTCGTCCTAAAATGCTGTTATCGGACGAGGCGACCTCAGCCCTTGATCCTGAAACCACCCGCTCTATATTGGATTTATTGCGACAAATTAATTCTGAATTGGGGCTGACCATTGTGTTGATTACGCACCAGATGGAGGTGATCAAACAGGTATGCGAGCGGGTGGCTGTGATTGATGCCGGGCAGGTCATTGAACAAGGTGAGGTGATTGACGTATTCATGCGCCCCCAACATGAAATCACCCGCTCTATGATTGGTGATCTGGTGGCCCAGAGTCTACCTGCTGGGGTGCGTGAGCGCATCATCCATAAACTACAGGCGGGTAATCATTTTCTCTATCGATTGGCTTTTGTGGATACGGATGTAGATCAGCCCTTATTATCCACAGTGATACGGGAGTTTCAGTTGGATTTTAATATCCTGCATGGGTATATCGATGAAATTCAGGGCCAGGCCTTTGGTTCGCTGGCCGTAATGGTCGGCGGGGGCCAAGAGAGCATACAGGCCGCAGTGCAGTATTTGCGCGGACGTGGTGTAGTGATAGAGGAGTTGCCCTATGTCTAGCGCAATGATTGGCTTATTTGTGGATTCCTTTTGGGAAACCCTCATTATGGTGCTGGTTTCCTGGTCAGTAGGGGCGGTGGTTGGTTTGCCCTTGGGTATTTTGTTGTATTTGACCGCGCCCGGTAGCGTGCATGCCATGCCCGTGCTCAATCGCAGTGTGGCGATGGTGGTCAATGCGCTGCGCTCTATTCCCTTTATTATTTTATTGGTGGCAGTGATTCCTTTTACCCGTTTTGTAGTGGGGACGTCCATTGGCACGGCCGCGGCGATAGTGCCCTTGTCCATTGCCGCTGCCCCTTATATTGCCCGGTTGATGGAAACCGCTTTACGAGAGGTCGACAAGGGGCTGATTGAGGCGGCCGAGTCCATGGGGGCCAGTACCGGGCAGATTATTTATAAAATCCTTTTGCCCGAGGCCTTGCCGGGCATTGTGGGTGGGTTGACGGTGGCTTTTGTCAGCCTGGTAGGGTATTCGGCGATGGCCGGTGCTGTGGGTGGCGGCGGGCTTGGGGATTTGGGTATCCGTTATGGTTACCAGCGGTTTTTACCCGAGGTCATGCTGGCTGTGGTCTTGCTATTAATAGTTTTTGTGCAGGCCTGTCAGAGTTTTGGCGATTGGTTGGTACGCCGTTTAAATAAAAAATAAGTTTGAATAACAAATAAAGCAGTGCATTTGTTTCAAAAGACGCGACGTGTGGTGAGCGGTCACTTTTTTAAATAATAGATGGCAGTCAATGCCATACCTCTTAGGAGAATTAAATGAGTATTAAGAATTTAAAAAAACTGGTTTTTGGTGGGGCGGTCGCTGTTGCCTTTAGCGCCTTGAGTACTGGCGCGATGGCCGAGAGCAAAACCATCAAAATGGGGGTGACCCCGGGACCCCATGCAGAGATTATGGAGGTGGTACAGGGCATTGCAGCCGAGCAGGGGCTAGAGATAGAGATCCTCGAGTTCAGCGATTATGTGCAGCCGAATGCGGCCCTAGAGGCGGGGGATCTAGATGCCAACAGCTATCAACACGAGCCCTATTTGCAGCAGCAAATACAGGATCGCGGCTATCGTCTGGTCAGTGCCGCCCCCACGGTGATTTACCCACTGGGTTTGTATTCTAATAAGGTTGAGGCAATAGACACGGTAGAGGACGGCGCCAGCATCGCCATCCCCAATGACCCCAGTAACGGTGGCCGTGCCTTGATGCTGCTCGAGGATTCGGGTCTGCTGAGCCTCAAAGAGGGGGTAGGCGCCGAGGCCACCCTGCTGGATGTGGTGGATAACCCCAAAAACCTGCGCATTGTCGAATTAGATGCCGCACAGCTGCCCCGCTCATTGGATGATGTGGCCTTGGCCGCGATCAATACCAACTTTGCCATGGAGGCAGGTCTGGTGCCGGTAGAAGATGCTCTGGTATTGGAGTCCTCAGATAGTCCCTATGCCAACCTGATTGTGGTGCGCGAAGAGGATAAAGACGCCGAGTGGGTGAAGACCCTCATCGACTCATACCATACCCCAGAGGTCAAAGAATTTATTTTGGAAAACTTTGAAGGCTCATTGATTCCTGTGTGGTAAGTTCGTATTTTAGTGCCTTAATTTTTTAGTCATACATGATGGCAGGCGACCTGCTGTCCATCGGTGCGGGCCTCTAAGTCAGGGGCCTGCACTTTACAGAGGTCAGTGGCCAATGGGCAGCGTGGATGAAAGGTGCACCCACTCGGAGGATTCAATGGGTTGGGGACCTCGCCCGAGACCTGCACCCGAGGGGTGCCCCGTTTATTGAGGTCGGGAATGGCGGCCAAGAGCATCTTGGTATAAGGATGCAAGGGGTTTTGAAACAGCGCATCACGCGGCGCGACCTCAACCAAGCGACCCAGATACATGACCCCCACACGATCGGCAATATGATGCACAACAGCCAGGTTGTGAGAGATAAATAAATAACTCAGATGGTGTTCCGCCTGTAGGTCCTTCATTAGATTGAGGACCTGGGCTTGTACCGAGACATCCAGTGCTGATGTGGGCTCGTCACAAATAATAAACTCGGGGTTGAGCGCCAATGCACGTGCAATAGAGATGCGCTGCCGTTGACCCCCAGAAAACTGGTGAGGGTAGCGATGCCTATCAACCTCACTGAGGCCGACTTGCTCGAGCAACGCAATCACCTTTTGTGTTTGCTCACGTGACGAGAGATCAGTATGCGTTTGCAAGGGCTCGGCAATGATACGCCCGACCCGCCAGCGAGGGTTGAGGCTGGCATAGGGGTCTTGGAAAATCATTTGTATTTGCTGTTGCAGCGAACGACGCTGGCCTTGGGTCATCGTGGCAGTATTGATGTCATCGTAGTGGATGCTGCCTCGGGTCAGGGGGTAGAGCCCTGCCAACAACCGTGCCAAGGTAGATTTTCCACACCCTGATTCGCCGACCAAGGCAAAGGTTTCACCTTTGAAAATCTCAAAACTGATGCCATCAACGGCGCGTAAAAGCTGTCGTGGCCGACGGTAGACCACACGCTCTAACCACGAGGGCGAGACATCAAACCAGCGTGCCACATCATTGGCCCGTACAAAGGCTTGTTTCATGACTGGACCTCCTCGTGCAACCAGCAGGCGACCTTGTGACGGTGGCCAACGGTTAATAAATCGGGGGTTTCTTGATCACAGCGGGGCATGCGTTGGCTGCAGCGAGGGTGAAAGGCGCACCCTGCAGGGATGGCATTTAAACGAGGCATATTGCCAGGGATTTGATTTAATCGTTCATCCAGTTGGTGAATGCTGGGGATGGCCTGCATCAGCCCAGTGGTGTAGGGATGCTTGGGGGTGCGGATAATTTCCTCGACCGGGCCAATTTCTATCAGTCGGCCAGCATACATCACAGCCACTCTATCGGCGATATCGGCGATCACTCCCATATCGTGGGTGATCAATAAGATGGCCGTGCCTTGTTCTTGGCAGAGCTTTTTGAGCAGCTCGAGGATTTGGGCCTGTATGGACACATCAAGTGCCGTGGTGGGCTCATCGGCCACGATGAGCTCGGGCTCGGCGGCCAAGGCCAGGGCAATGACCACGCGTTGGCGCATCCCCCCAGAAAACTGGTGTGGATAGTGATGAATGCGCTCTTCGGCAGCGGGGATACCGGTCGCCTTGAGCAGTTCTATGGCGCGCTGCAGCGCGGCCTGATTGGAAAAATGCAGGTGGGTTTGGATGGTTTCAACCAGTTGTTGTCCCACCGTGTATAGCGGGTTGAGCGAGGTGAGGGGGTCTTGGAAGATGGCCCCAATTTTGCGGCCTCGGATCTTGCGCATTTGTGCCTCGCTGAGGTGATCAATGCGTTGATCGCGCAGCCAGATTTCACCTTGGCTCATCCGGCCTGGGGGCTCGAGTAACCCGATGATGGCCGCGCCGGTCAGGGATTTACCCGCGCCAGACTCACCAACCATGCCCAGCACCTCACCGGGGCGGATGTTAAATGAAACATCCGTGAGGGCATGTAATGTCCCGTGTCGGGTCGGGAACTCAACATTTAAATCATGTACGGACAGTAAATTTTGCATGGCCATTGAGCTAATTGAGCCGTGGGTTGAGGGCATCGCGTAACCAATCCCCTAATAGGTTGACAGAAAGCACGAGCAGCACCAGCATCAACCCCGGGAAGATGGTGATCCACCACTCGCCAGAAAACAGAAAGTCATTGCCAATTCGAATCAAGGTGCCCAATGAAGGAGAGGTTGGCGGAACCCCCACACCCAAGAAAGACAGGGTGGCCTCGGTAATGATGGCGGTGGCCAAATGGACGGTGGCCAACACCAGTACCGGACCTAAGACATTGGGTAACACATGGCTAAACATGATGCGTGGACCCGAGACGCCGATGATTTTGGCGGCTTGGACGTACTCGCGGTTTTTTTCTACCATAGTTGAGCCGCGGACTGTACGGGCATATTGAGGCCAACCTGCCAAGGCAATGGCCCCAATGAGTACCGGAAAGGCGATCACATCATGTAGGTTTTGCGGGATCATGGCCCGAGCGACCCCATCGATGAGTAACGCAATTAAGATGGCCGGAAAAGACAGCTGAATATCGGCCACACGCATGATAAGAGAATCGAGCGTCCCCCCGGCATAGCCGGCGATTAGCCCCAACACCACCCCCAACAACATGGCCAGGATGACAGAGGCAAAGCCAATGAGCAGTGAGGTGCGCATGCCAAACAGCAGCAATGAAAGCAAATCACGGCCTTGGCTATCGGTGCCCAACCAGTACTCGCTCATGCCCTCAGGCATCCACATAGGGGGCAATAAGGCATCGAGTAATTGGATGCTGCCCAAGTCAAAGGGATTAAAGGGGGCGACCCAAGGGGCACCAAAGGCCCCTACAAAAAGGATGATCACTAAAATGGTCGCAAAAATGGCCACTGGACTATGGCGCCAGGACCATGCCACATCGCTATTCCAAAACTTTTTCCAGGCCCTCATGCGCCCGCCCCCCTGCTGAGTTGACCCACGCGCAGGCGCGGATCAACCACGAAATACAACAAATCAACAATGAGATTGATGCACACGAAAATCAGCGCAATTAAACAGAGATAAGCCGCCATCACAGGGACATCGGCAAACTGTACCGCTTGGATAAATAATAGCCCCATCCCCGGCCACTGAAAAACAGTTTCAGTCACAATGGCAAAGGCGATGATGCCCCCGAGTTGCAATCCGGTAATCGTGATCACAGGGACCAGTGTGTTTTTCAATGCATGGCCAAAATGAATGGCGCGTTGAGACAGGCCACGGGCGCGGGCAAACTTGATGTAGTCGCTGCGTAATACCTCGAGCATCTCGGAGCGCACCAACCGTAAAATCAACGTCAGTTGAAATAAAGATAAAGTAATGGCCGGCAGGATGAGGTGCCGCCAACCATCAACGGTAAAAATACCGCTGGTCCACCAGCCAAAGCGTACCACCTCGCCGCGGCCGTAACTGGGCAGCCAACCCAATTGCACGGAAAAAATAAGGATCAGCAAAATCCCGATGAAAAAGGTGGGTAAAGAAATCCCTAATAACGAAAAGCCCAAGATGAACTGACTCAGCGCGGTGTTTCTTTTTAAAGCGGTATACACCCCTAAAGGCAGCCCGAGCACGAGCGCCAACAAGGCAGCGGCGACGGATAGCTCGACCGTGGCAGGAAAACGGCTTTTGAGTAAATCAATGACGGGTTGGCCCTGGCGCAGTGACAGACCAAACTCGCCATGCAAGGCATTAACAACAAAATGATAAAACTGGATGGGCGCGGATTGATCTAAGCCGAGCTGACTGCGCAAAGCGATGCGATCAGCCTCGGTCGCATCTTGGCCGAGCATGATGGTGACGGGATCACCAATATAGCGGAAAAGGATAAAGGCCAGCAGACTGACAATCAGCATGACCAAAACGGCCTGAAACAGGCGCCGCAGTATAAAAACCAACATAAGCTGTTGCCCTGATAGGGGGGCGGCGCGAGCCCGCCCCCAGGGTAAAAACAAATACTACGAAGAGTGTTAGTCGATAGTAACCCATTGTGGGGTCAAGCGGTTGTCAGCGCGGTGCACCACGTTGACGTTTTTCGCCATGGCCCAGGGGATGACCTGATCATGCAGGGGGATATGGCCCACCTCGTCGGCGTGGATGCGCAGTACCTCGGCAATGGCCTCGTTACGCTTGTCCTCGTCGATTTCGACCTTGATTTGTTGGATGAGCTCATCGACCTCGGGGTTGGAATATCCCCCAAAGTTAAATGAGCCATCGGCCCCCTCGCCCGGGCTGTGAATCAAGCTCTGCAAGGTATATAACGCATCAAAGGTCGGTACCCCCCAGCCAAAGAGATAGGCGCTGGTATCGCCGGATTGGACTTTGGGGAAATAGGTGGCACGGGGCATGGCATTTAGGTTGGCCTTGACCCCAATGCGGGCCCACATCCCTACCACTGCCTGACAAATGGCTTCATCATTGATGTAGCGGTTGTTGGGGCAATCCAGTGTAAAGGCGAGCTCGTTTTCATCGTAGCCGGCCTCTTTGAGTAGCTCGCGGGCCCGTTCTTGATCATGGGGTTGGACCTCGGCGAGCTCTTGGGTCCAGCCATTGACCTGCGGCGCGATCATGGTGCCGGTCGGCTCAGAGGATCCGCGCATCACCGCTTTTTTGATAGCCTCTATGTCGATTGCCAGAGACAGGGCCTCGCGCACACGCTGGTCAGCAAATGGGTTTTCGCCCTTTACGCTGCTGTATTTAAGCTCGGGGCTGTGTTGGTCCAGACCGATGTAAATGGTGCGGTACTCGTTGCCCTCGACGACCTTGGCCTGCTGTTTGAGACGCTCGAGGTCTTGGGCAGGCGGATCCAAGATGAAATCGATCTCGCCCGATAGCAAGGCGGCCGTACGGGTGGCGTTTTGCTTGATGGGGGTGTAGATGATTTCGGTGACATTGCCTTCTTTGTTGTCCTGATCCCACCAATCGGGGTTTTCCTCGTATGCCGTGCGGACATCAACCTCGCGTGAGACCAGTTTATAAGGCCCAGTGCCATTGGCATGGCGTGCAGAGTAGGTTTCTTGTTGGGCTGAAAAGTCTTGGGGCTCGGTGGCATCGTGCTCTTCGGCCCATTTTTTATTCATGATAAAGACGTTGGTCAGCTGGCGCAGCAAGACGGGATTGGGACCATCAGTTTCTATCTCTACGGTGTAATCATCGATGGCTTTTACTTCTTTGATACCATTGACATAGGCCTTAAAGTTAGAGGTGGGCGCCATGGCGCGCTCTATAGAAAATACGACATCCTCGGCGCTAAAAGGAGCGCCATCGTGAAAGCTCACCCCTTCGCGTAGCTGGAACACCCATTTTTCGGGCTCAGGTTGATCCCACTCAACGGCCAATGCCGGAATGAGATTAAACTCTTTGTCGTACTCGACCAATGGCTCGTAGACGTAGCTGCTGGCCGCAATGGTCAGCCCCTCGTTTTGAGCATGGGGGTCCAGCGTGAGAATATCACCCTGACTGGCCCAACGCAGTGTCTCGGCGTAGACACCGATAGGAATAGCAAATGCCGCGGCTAATGCCCCGACGAGAATTTTTTTTCGCATTTAAGTCTCCAAAGGTGGTAAATAACACAGTGTGCCCCGATTGGCAGTATTCATCAATTTTAAGCATATGCAAAAAAATGTGCATACGTTTTTATCCCTATAACAAATCATGTGAATCATGACATTGGACCGCCCATTGGACCGCCGCATTTTACACCTCGATATGGATGCCTTTTTTGCCTCGGTTGAGCTGTTGCGCTATCCCATGCTCAAAGGGCAGCCGGTGGTGGTGGGCGGTCGGCGTGTGGATGCACCGCGCAAACGCTCCGATGGGGGCTATGAGTTTGCGCGTTTAGGGGCCTATGGTGGGCGTGGGGTGGTGACAACCGCCACCTATGAGGCGCGGGCGTTAGGAGTGCATTCAGCGATGTCTTTAATGAAGGCTGCTCAAAAGGCACCGCAGGCGATTTTGCTGCCGGCCAATTTTGCGGCGTATCAACATTATTCACGGCTGTTCAAACAGACGGTGGCTGAGATTGCCCCGCATATTGAAAACCGCGGCGTGGATGAGATTTATATCGATGTGACGCAACTCGAGGCCCCCAGTCTTGCACTGGCAGAGCTGCTACAGCAACGTATTTACGAGCGTACTGGGCTGAGCTGTTCTATTGGCATTGCCCCTAATAAACTGCTGGCTAAAATTGTTTCTGACTTTAAAAAGCCAGGGGGGATTACCCAAATCAAAAGTGATGAGGTGCCGCGACGTATTTGGCCGCTCGCAGTGGCTGTGATCAACGGCATTGGGCCCAAGGCCCAACAAAAACTACATCAATTGGGGATAGAGACGGTGGGCCAGTTGGCACAGGCATCGCCGGCTTTGCTGCAAACTCATTTTGGGACCAATTATGCGCGGTGGTTGATCGAGGTGGCGCATGGCCGTGATCAGAGCCCGGTGGAAACCGTCCGTATTGCTCAGTCACATAGCCGCGAGACCACCTTTAGCCGCGATCTCCATGTGCGACACGATCGCCATGAGCTGAGCCAGATTTTGGTTGATTTGTGTCAGCGGCTACAGGCCGATCTAGAGCAAGCACAAATGTTCGCTCAGAGCATAGAGATCAAGCTACGATTTGATGATTTCAAAACCCTAACACGCAGCACGCGCACGGTGCGTCCTATTCAAGAGGCCACTCATATTTTGTATTATGCACGGCAAAACCTGCGGCGGGTGCATCTGCAGGATCGGCGCTTGCGCTTATTAGGGGTCAAGGCCGCGCATTTGCTGGATGTGGGGGAGTATCGCCAAAACCCCATGTATGCCCAGCAGCTCTCGCTCTTATAATGGGCGCCTTTGTGTTTTTGGGGCGGGTCCCCAGCCCAATGCATGCGTCAAGAATGCTTTTGTATAAGGCCATTTATATGACTTGGTGCTAATATAGACGCATTAGACTTTGAACCGATTATTCATGGGAATGCACAATGACTTTTGACAGCGCCGCAGCCAATGCTTTGATGGATATCACGCCCCGCCCAGAGATTGTTTTTGTACGGGGTTTCGGATCATGGTTAGAGGATCACCAGGGTAAAAAGTATCTGGACATGATTCAGGGCTGGGCCGTGAATTGCTTGGGTCACAGTCCCCAGGTGCTGGTCGATGCGCTCAATACACAGGCGCAGACACTGATCAACCCTTCACCTGCTTTTTTTAATGAGCCTGCCATGCAGCTGGCCAAAAGAATCACCGATCATTCCTGTTTTGATCGGGTCTTTTTTGCCAATAGCGGGGCCGAGGCCAATGAAGGGGCGATCAAATTAGCCCGTAAATGGGGGCAGCTAAAAAAATCAGGGGCCCACAAGATCATCACTTTTGAGCATAGTTTCCATGGCCGTACCTTGGCGACCATGTCCGCTTCGGGCAAACAGGGTTGGGACAGTATTTTTGCGCCCCAAGTTGATGGGTTTAATAAAGCCCGCCTCAATGATATTGATTCGGTCGCGGCTTTGATTGACGATCAAACGGTGGCCGTGATGCTCGAGCCTGTGCAAGGCGAGGGTGGGGTCATCCCCGCCTCTGATGAGTTTATGCACCAGTTGCGTGGGCTGTGTGATGAAAACAATCTGTTGTTGATTGTGGATGAGGTTCAAACCGGGATGGGCCGTACGGGGACGTTGTTTGCTTATCAGCACAGTGGGATTGAGCCCGATATCATGACCCTGGGCAAGGGGATTGGCGGGGGCGTGCCTCTTTCGGCATTATGTGCCAAAGAAGCCGTCAGTGTATTTGCTCATGGGGACCAAGGGGGGACTTATAATGGCAATCCTTTGGTGGCGGCGGCCGGTATTGCGGTCTTTGATACATTGACCGGCCCTGGTTTTTTCGATCAGGTACAAAATCGCGCTCAGCAGCTGGCCACTCGTTTGCAGGGGCTTAGCGACAAATGGGGGTTTAAAGGTGAGCGTGGTCTGGGCTTGTTGCGGGCACTCAAACTCGATAAGGATGATGCCGGGGCGATTGTAGAGACAGCCCGCGATATGCAACCGCATGGGCTATTGCTCAATGCGGCGCGGCCTAACCTATTACGTTTTATGCCCGCTCTCAACCTCAGTGAAGAGGATCTCATTCGGGCCATTGAGCTATTGGATGAGGCCATTGCCCAGCACCGTTAATAGTCACGGTTGTTGATGATGTGTTGATTGAGCGCAGGCCCCAAGCGCGGCTTGCGCTTTTTTGTTTTGTATTGCGGATGGTGTCATGCATTGGATTGAAACCAAAATCATTGATCGTCAAGAGGTTGCCGAACGGATTATCCAAATTGAGTTACAGGGGCAGGCCCCCTTGCCTGAGTTTGAGCCGGGGGCGCATGTGGATGTGCGCATACCGCATACGGATTTAGTGCGTCAATACTCAATGCTCAATGACCCCGCACAGTCGGATACTTATGTATTGGCCATTCAGCATGAGCGACAGTCCCGCGGGGGCTCGAGTGCTTTGTTTCAGCATGCTCAGGTCGGTGACCGTCTGTGGATCAGCCCGCCTAAGAACCGCTTTCAGTTAGTGGCTGAGGCGCCGCATCATATTTTGATTGCGGGGGGCATTGGCATCACGCCGCTCTTGAGTATGGCGCAGTCACTACGGCGCGCGCAGGCCTCTTTTGTACTGCATTACAGCACGCGCAATCGGGCGCGCACTGCATTTTACGAGGCCTTGTCGACGGGGCCTTTGGCTGAGCAGGTACGTTTTTATCACGATGATTATCAAGGTCATATCGCCTTTAATCTGCGTATGGCCTTAGAAAAAATTGACCTCCGATCACATGTTTATGTCTGTGGTCCAGCCACCTTGATTCGTGCCGTACAGGCCGGTGCCCGCGTGGTGGGGCTGCCGCTAGAGCAGGTGCATAGCGAGTATTTTTCTCTAGAGGGCTTGAGCACACCCCCCACAGCCCAAGAAAACACCCCCTTCGAGGTGGTGTTGGCCAAAAGCCAACAACGCGTGACCGTGGCAGCAGATGAAAGCATCGTGCAGGCACTCGAGAAAATAGGGGTTTCTGTGCTGGTGTCGTGCCAAGAGGGCATTTGCGGCACCTGTGTGACGCCCGTGCTAGAGGGGATACCGCAGCATCGGGATCATTACTTGCATCCCGAGGAAAAGGCCAGTCATCAGTTAATGACGCCTTGTTGCTCCCGAGCTCAGTCCCCAACTTTGGTCTTGGATCTTTGATTTGGCATGTGGACCCAGTTGCCCGCTTTGATCTTTGATGGGCTTGCCTACGGGAGTTTGTTGTTCCTGATGGGGGTGGGCCTGTCCATTACCCTTGGTTTGATGAATGTAGTCAATCTGGCCCACGGCGTCTTTGCTTTGTTTGGGGGCTATCTATTTATTGCCCTGTTGCAAGGACTCGGTTTGGGCTTTGTCTCTGCCTTGGGGTGGGTCTTTGTACTTTTTTTGCTGGTGGGTGGGCTGACCGAGTGGCTATTTTTTCGATTGCTTTATCGGTTGCCTCCCTTAGAACAAGTGCTGCTGACCCTGGGGGTGTCTTTTATTGCCATGGCCGTAGCGACCTATTTTTGGGGACCCACGCAGCAGTTTGTGTCTTTGCCGTTTTGGCTCCAGGGGCAATGGCAGTGGGCAGGGCATCGTTTTGGTTTTTTTCAAATGCTGCTGATTGGCTTGGTGTGGGTGGTGGGGGCGTTGTTTTGGTTGGGGCTTGAGCGCACCTTATGGGGGGCCCGTATCCGCGCTGCAGTGGATAACTATACGGTGGCTCAGGGCTTAGGGATTCCGGTGGCGGCCTTATTTCGCTTTTATTTCGCTCTGGGGGCGGGGCTTGCGGGGCTAGGCGGCGCGCTGGGTACGGTGGTTTTGGGTATTGAGCCTAGTTTTGTGCTCAAGTATTTGGTTTTTTTATTGATGATGGTCGTCCTGGGCGGTGCGGGCAGTATTCGAGGCCCTTTGTTGGCTGCTTGGTTGTTGGGCATTTTGGATGTGAGCGGGAAATACTTTTTCCCTGATTTCTCTGCCTTTGTGCTGTATGCGGCCATGGTTGTGTTGCTTTTGTTTTTTCCTCAAGGGTTATTAAATCGACAGCGATGACCGGCATACTGGCAAATCACTCGTTGGGTCGTTGGATGGGTCAGGGGCTGTTTTGGCTCCTGCCTTGGGTGGGGTATTTTTGGTGGCCCGAGTACCAGCTGTTGCTGGTGTATATGATGGTGATGGGTTTATTTGCACTGTCCTTAGATTTGTTGCTGGGGGTGACTGGGATTTTAAGTCTGGGGCATGCGCTATTTTTTGGTACCGGGGCCTATGTGGCCGGTTTGTTAGCCGTACAAGGTTGGCACGAGCCTCTTTCTGCCTTGGGGGCGGCCTTTGTACTCAGCGCTCTATTGGGGTGGGTATCAAGTCTATTAGTATTGCGCACGGGCACGCTGGGGCAGTTGGTGATGACCTTGGCTTTGGGGCTGATGGGGTATGAGTGGGCCAATAGAGCCGTCTCCATCACCGGTGGGGTAGATGGGCTATGGGGGATGCAATTAGATCCATTATTGGGGCGTTGGGCCTTTGATTTTCAGGGGCAAACGGCCTTTGTGTATTGCTATGTTGTTTTGCTGTTGTGCTTTTTAGGTTGTCAACGATTATTGCGCTCGCCCTTTGGGGTGACCTTGAGGGCAGTGCGCGATGATGCAGCCCGGTTACCGGCCTTGGGGATTCGACCGCGGCCGTATCAACGCCGTATTTATGCTTTGAGTGCTGGGTTGGCCGGGGTGGCCGGTGCTTTATTGGCACAAAGTAGCCAATTTGTCGCGCTGGATAGTCTGAGCTTTCAGCGTTCCGCCGAGGTGCTGATGATGTTGGTTTTAGGCGGCTTAGGCAGCCTATATGGGGCGTTGGTGGGGGCTGCTGTTTTTGTGGGTGTGCATGATTATCTCGCCGCCTTGAGTCCTTGGTATTGGCAATTGTGGTTGGGCATTTTTTTGGTGGCGGTGGTGTTAATGGGCCGGGGCGGTTTATGGGGGCTTGCGCAGCGGTGGTGGCAGAGGGTGCATACCCGCCAACGGAGGCAGCAATGAGCGCTATTTTGACCACATCGGGCCTGACCAAAGGGTGGGGGGCAGTACAAGCCGTACGGGGCGTTGATGTGCGTTTTAAAACAGGTTGCCGGCATGCCATCATCGGTCCCAATGGGGCGGGTAAAACAACCCTTTTAAATTTATTGGCGGGGGCGTTGGCACCGCAACAAGGGCAGGTTTTTTATCGAGGCCAAGACATCACAGCTTGGGATCAGGCTCAACGGGTGCGTCAGGGGGTGGTGCGCAGTTTTCAACAAAGTCGACTTTTTGCTGGCTTGACGGTACTGGAATCCGTGTTGCTGGTAATGGAGCACCGTCAAGGACCTTTGGCCTTTTGGCGTGCGCTGGGGCATCGCTCGAGGTGGATGGATGAGGCACAGGCACTGTTAGCGCCCTTAGGCTTGTGGGCCGAGCGGCATCAGTATGTGCGTACGTTGGCGTATGGGCAGCAGCGTTTACTCGAGTTGGCAGTGGTGCTGGCGACTCGGCCACGGGTATTGTTGCTGGATGAGCCGGCAGCCGGGGTGTCAGCCGCTGAGAGTGCGCGTATGTTTGAGTATTTGGCCGGCCTGCCTGAGGATTTGAGCATTATCTTGATCGAACATGATATGCAAAGGGTGTTTGAGTTTGCCCAGGTCATCACTGTGTTGGTGGCCGGGCAGGTATTTTTACAGGCTTCTCCCGCTGAGGTGGCCGAGCACCCAGGGGTGCGTCGTGTCTATCTGGGGGATGAGTGGGGAGCATCCTCATGCTAGCGGTGCGCGATCTATGGGCGGGTTATGACGGGGCGCAGGTACTCAGAGGCATCACCTTTGAGATGGCGGCAGGACAGTGTTTGGCCATATTGGGACATAATGGCGCGGGCAAAACCACGCTGATTAAGGCCTTGATGGGATTATTGCGCTTAGAACGCGGGCAAATCATTCTGCATGGGCGCGCCTTACACCATGCCTCAGTGCAGCAACGTGTACGACGTGGTTTGGGGTGGGTGCCTCAGGAACGCGGATTATTTCCCTCTCTCACGGTACAAGAGCATTTGGCAGTGGTGGCGCGTCCTGGGCCCTGGAATCCAGAAAAAATCTATGCGCTGTTCCCTCGATTGGCAGAACGGCGGCGTCATGGTGCTCAAGCCCTATCCGGTGGAGAGCAACAAATGCTGGCCATTGGCCGCGCGCTGATGACCAATCCGCGTTTATTGTTATTAGATGAGCCATTCGAGGGGTTGTCCCCTTTGATGGCCCAAGAGTTGGTGCAGGCCTTGCAGCGCTTGCAAGAACATTTTCAAAAAGACCCTAAAGGGGCAGGGCTAATTGTGGTGGAACAACATATTGCACGTGCGTTGCGCATGGCAGATCAGGTGTTGGTGCTGGCCCGCGGTGAACAATGCTTTTTGGGCAGTGGCCAAGCGCTGGATGCCGCCCCTGAGTTTGAGCGCTGGTTGGGGCTGCGTCCAGACATTCCATGATTGTGGTGAGAGATAAAAAAAGCGGGGCGCCGAAGCGCCCCGCAGAGAAGCAATAAAGACCTTGGGTCTTATTGCCCTTGTTTGAGCGCTAAGCGCCACTGGTGCAGTAAAGGCTCAGTATAGCCGCTGGGCTGTTCGATACCTTTGAAGACCAGGTCACGGGCAGCCTGGAAGGCTTTGGATGCCTGGAAGTCGCGCGCCATGGGTACATAGTGGGGGTCATCGGCGTTTTGCTCGTCCACTACTTTAGCCATACGTTGCAAGGTTTCTTCGACCTGTTCTTGGGTCGTGATGCCATGCAGGAGCCAGTTAGCAATGTGCTGACTGGAGATACGCAGCGTCGCGCGGTCTTCCATCAGACCAACATCGTGGATGTCAGGTACTTTGGAGCACCCAACCCCGTGGTCAACCCAACGTACGACATAGCCCAAGATCCCCTGAGCGTTGTTGTCGAGTTCTTGTTGGATTTCTTCTGCGGACCACTCGGCAGACTCAACTACCGGGATGGTTAGCATTCCTTCGGTAAAGGACTCTTTAGGTCCGTTTTCCATTTCTTTTTGCAGTGCAAAGACATCGAGCTCGTGATAGTGCAAGGCGTGCAAGGTCGCTGCAGTGGGTGAGGGGACCCATGCGGTGTTACCCCCCGCCTTGAGGTGACCGATTTTTTGCTCGAGCATATCTGCCATCAGATCGGGCATGGCCCACATCCCTTTACCAATTTGGGCGCGACCACGCAGACCGCAGTCCAGACCGGTTTGGACGTTGTTACGCTCGTAGGCATCGAGCCACTTGCTGTGACGCATGTCGCCTTTGCGCACCACAGGACCCGCCTGCATGATGGAGTGAATCTCATCCCCGGTGCGATCCAGGAAGCCCGTATTAATAAATACGGTACGCTCATTGGCCTCGGCGATACATGCCTTGAGGTTGAGACTGGTGCGACGCTCTTCGTCCATCACACCCATTTTGAGGGTGTTGCGCTCGAGTTTGAGCAGGTCTTCGACACGACCAAAGAGTTCATTGGCAAAGCGGACCTCTTCGGGGCCGTGCATCTTGGGTTTGACGATGTAGACAGAGCCTGCCTTGGAATTGCGCTTGAGCTTGATATCGTGCTTGGCGCACAGCGAGGTAAAGACAGCGTCCATGATCCCTTCGTAAATCTCGTTGCCGTCCTTGTCGAGGATGGCAGGGTTGGTCATCAGGTGACCCACATTACGGATGAACATCATGGAGCGGCCGTTGAGCTTTTGAGGATTGCCATTGAGATCGGTGTACTCGCGATCGGGGTTGGCACGGCGGGTAAAGGTGCGATCACCCTTGGTGATCTCCTCGGTGAGCTCACCGGTCAGCAGACCCAACCAGTTGCGGTAGCACAGTGTTTTGTCCTCGGCGTCAACAGCGGCAACGGAGTCCTCGCAGTCCATAATGGTGGTGATGGCGGACTCGAGCACGATGTCTTTGACCCCGGCCTTGTCGGTTTTACCGATGGCATCATTGGCGTCGATGAGGATCTCAAAGTGCAGCCCATTGTGTACAAAGACGATGGCCTCGGGCGCCTCGGGCTGCCCACGGTAGCCGAGTAATGCAGCGTTGTCCTTGAGGTGGGCGGTAGCGCCGTTATCCAAGGTGGCGGCGAGCTTGCCATCGACGATGGCATAGGCCGTCACATCACGGTGTGAACCTTGGTCAAGAGGAATGGCGTTATCCAAGAATTGGCGGCCATAGGCGATGACCTTGGCACCGCGTACGGGGTTGTACTGGGCAGAGATTTCTGCGCCATCGTCCTCGCTGATAGCATCCGTGCCATACAGCGCATCGTAGAGGCTACCCCAGCGCGCGTTGAGTGCGTTTAATGCATAGCGAGCATTCATGATGGGCACGACCAACTGTGGGCCGGCCTGCTCGGTAATCTCGGGGTCTACATTTTGGGTGGTGACCGTTACCTTTTCAGGCGCGTCGACCAAGTAGCCAATCTCTTTGAGGAAATCCTTATAAGCCGCCATGTCTTTGATGGGGCCAGGGTTTTGGCGGTGCCAGTCATCGAGCTTGGACTGTAGGTCGGCACGTTTTTGTAGTAGGGCTCGGTTGGTTGGGGTGAGGTCCTCAACCAGCTGGCTAAAGCCTTTCCAAAATTCGTCAGCGTCTAGCCCAGTGTCTTTGAGGGCTTCTTGCTCGACAAATTGGTAAAGGGGTTCGGCTACTTGTAAGCCGTAGCAATCGATGCGTTTCGTCATAATTACCCTTTTTTGTCAATGAGAGTTTACGTACTCCCTCTATTATGAGGGTTGTATCGTAAAGGCTCAATGGGTTTTTGGTCTCAACAGTCGATACTTTTTGTATGTGCTGTTTGATGTTTTAGCTAAAAAGTCTATATCTTATAGCATGGAATCAGTGATCGGTTAACCTTTGACAAGGTCTTGTCTTAGTAAGGGACGCATGCGTTATGAAGCACACCCACTCATCCAGAGAAATTTCATTGCAAACACCGGCCCCCATCTCCTTTCAGCGTTTTGATGATGCGCGACTGGCGTTGGCGCGATTACAGCATATTTACGAGCGTAATACAGACTACATACGGCATGCTTTTAACAGCAGCGTGCAACAAGGATTCCCCCCGCGCGTGCGCTTTCGGGCGTATTATCCGGCCTTACGCATCCAGGTCGATACCTATCAAGAGGTGGACAGTCGCCTGTCCTTTGGTCATGTGGTTGAGCCGGGGGTGTACGAAACCACCATCACCCAGCCTCGGTTGTTTTATGATTATTTGCTCGAACAAATCAGTTTGCTGCTCAAGAATCACCGGGTCCCTCTGAGTGTGGGCGAGTCTGCCCTGCCCATCCCCCTGCATTTTGCTTTGGCAGATCATATGCGTGATGCCCCCGTGGCCTATCCTGAGCCCTCGGGGCAGACCCTACGCGATCATTTTGACGTCCCCGACTTGGCGGTGATGGATGATGCCATCGTGAATGGCACATGGACCCCAACGGATGATGAGCCACGTCCTTTGGCCCCATTTACCGCGCCGCGGGTGGATTATTCCCTGCAGCGGTTGCAGCATTACACCGCCACTCGTCCAGAGTTTTTCCAAAATTTCATCCTATTTACCAACTATCAGTTTTATGTGGATGAGTTTTGTGCTTGGGCCAAAGAACAGGTGCAGGAGGCCAAGGGGGGGTACACCGCCTTGGTCCACCCCGGCAATGTTATCTATGATGCTCAGGGCAGTTACACGGGGACTGCACCGACACATGAGCCGCAAATGCCCTCTTATCATCTGCTGCGCGAGGGACATAGTGGTATCACCTTGGTCAATATCGGGGTGGGGCCAGCCAATGCCAAAACCATCACCGATCATATTGCGGTGTTGCGTCCTTCAGCCTGGATTATGTTGGGGCATTGTGCGGGGTTGCGCACCACGCAGCGCCTAGGGGATTATGTGCTGGCTCATGGCTATGTGCGCCAGGATCGGGTGCTGGATGCCGATCTGCCGACTTGGGTGCCGGTGCCACCGTTGGCTGAAATACAGGTGGCTTTGGAGCAGGCGGTGGCGCAGGTTTCGGGGTTGAGTGATTGGGAGCTCAAACGCATCATGCGTACCGGTACCGTAGCCTCTATTGATAACCGCAATTGGGAACTACGCGATCACCACGAGCCAGTGCGTCAGCTATCACAATCGCGGGCCATTGCATTGGATATGGAGTCAGCCACCATCGCGGCCAATGGGTTTCGGTTTCGGGTTCCTTATGGCACGCTGTTATGTGTTTCTGACAAGCCTTTACATGGTGAGCTCAAACTGCCCGGTATGGCCAGTGCGTTTTATGACACGCAGGTAGGGCAGCATTTACACATTGGGATTCGGGCATTAGAACTGCTGCGCGAGATGCCGGCCGCACGCCTGCACTCGCGTAAACTGCGCAGTTTTATAGAGACGGCCTTTCAGTAGTGTTTCAGTTGTGTTTTGCCGTTTGCGGCGTTTGCGGCCGTTTGCTGCCGCTGCGATCTGCGCTCCGTATGGGACCTTGCTAAAAACTACTCTGTACCGCGTTGTCGGCGTCGCTGTCGTTGGCGCCGCAGGCGTAGGCTGCGACGGACCTCGCGACGAATCTCCCGACGCAGATAAGGCTGCAACCGTTGTATTTCCTCTTGGACCTGTGCACGTATGAAATGCTGCGTGAGGCCATCAGGATCGTTATCTAATGCTGATGGGGCGCTGAGCTCATCGTTTGAGTCATCGAGGGCCAGCATGGTCCCACGACAGTGGGGGGCACCGCACCAGCATACATAATTTTGTTTGAGGGTTTCTGTGAGGGGCTCATCAATGGTCAGGGCGTAGTCGTAGAGCAGCTCTTCACCCGCCTCTATATCGCGTTTGGCAACGATAAATACCCGATCACCGGCCTCATTTTCATGGCCCTCACAATTGGGTTCACAGCTATGGTTGATCCAGCGGGCATCATTGCCATCTTGGGCACCATCAATGATCATTCCATTGCTGAGTGAAAAAAAGAAGGTGTGAAAGGGGTTATCCGGATCGGCCGAAGGTTGCGCATCGGCTTCTTCTGAGCTGATGCGTTTGCCCTCGTATTCCAGGATGGTGGTCCCTTTGGGGATGAAACGACGCGCAAAAACGCCCTTACCATGCAGTTCTGAGTCAGCGACAAGGTGCCAGCGCGGCGTGTTTTCTGTGTCAGAGACGTCCATTAGGGGGCTCATCCTTTAGGTTAGCTGCTTTTTTTGGCAGCGGCTTTGGTCGCTGTTTTTTTAGTGGCCTTTTTGGCGGCTTTTTTAGCTGCCTTTTTCGCCGCTGTTTTGGTGGTCTTTTTAGCGGCCTTGGTGGCTGCTTTTTTGGCTGCTTTCTTTGCGGCCTTCTTTGCCGCCTTCTTCGCTGCTTTTTTCGCCGCCTTTTTTGCCGATTTTTTGCTGGCTCGAGGCTCGAACTCAAAGGCTACCTTGCCATTTTTAATTACCAAAAAGGCTTTAAACTTGCGGTGCGTACGGTTTGAGATAAACCCATCCAGCAGATCCGTCTTGCCTTCGGCAAGCATTTTGGTCATTTGTTCAGGGCTGATTTCCTGCTGTAAGATGATTTTGCCCGAACGGAAGTCGCATTTCTTTTCAGGGCCAACGGCCTTTTCACATACATAGTTGAGGCCGTGCTCGTAGACCGGATGTGCACATTTAGGGCATTTGCCCAATGCGGTTTGGCCGGTGAAATCAACTGGCTCGTTGTCTTCCTCGTCATTTTGACCAAAGTCGAACTCGAGTTTGTTTTCTGCATTGATGCGTAAAATAGCCACAAAAGGGCGGCCCATGCGGCTGATAAAGCCGGTCAAAGGACCAATTTCGCGGTCTTTGAGTAGGGTTTCCACCTCGTCGAGCTCAAATGTGCGGCCGCCGGGGTGCTTGCCTATAGAAAACTCACATTCGGTACAAGCATAGCGGCGATAGTTTTCTTTGACCACGGCGCCGCAGGCAGGACATGGGGTTTCTAGGGTGGCGTAGTCCCCAGGCACGGAATCGCTTTCGTATTCTTTAGCACGGGCCACGATGACCTTGGTCATTTCTTCGATTTTATCGAGGAAGGTTTCGGCCCCGGTTTCCCCCATTTCTATTTGTTTGAGGCGGTGCTCCCAATCACCCGTCAGCCCGGGTGAGGTCAGCTCGCTGACCCCCAGACCATTGAGTAGGGTCATGAGTTGACGGGCTTTGGCCGTAGGGATGAGCTCACGGCCCTCACGGCGCAGATAGCCTTCTTTGAGGAGCCCCTCGATGATCGAGGCCCGTGTGGCTGGGGTGCCTAGGCCACGCTCGGACATGGCCTCGCGCAGGGCATCCTCGTCAACGAGTTTGCCCGCCCCCTCCATGGCAGACAGTAAGGTGGCCTCTGTGAAACGAGCGGGGGGCTTGGTTTGTAGGGCGTGGAGCTCGATATCCTCGGTTTGGACGGTCTCATTTTCTTGGACGGGGACCAGACTGTCCTCGCCGCCTTGGGCCTCACGACCATAAATAGCCAACCAGCCCGGGGAGACCAGTACGCGGCCCTCAGTTTTAAAGTGCTCGTCTTTGACCCGGGTGATGCGGGTGGTCAAACGATACTCGGCAGCGGGGAAAAACACCGCCAAAAAGCGTCGTGCGACCAGCTCGTAGACCTTGAACTCGGCATCGCTGAGGTTTTTGGGTGCCTGTTGGGTCGGGATGATGGCAAAGTGATCGGAGACACGCTCATTATTAAAGATGCGTTTATTGGGTTTGACCCAGTTTTTATCCAATACGGTTTGCGCAAAAGGAGCCACGCTTTGTTGGGTAGGTGCCCCAGAGGTGGCCATGGTCTCAAAGGTGCTGCGCACAGTGGGCAGGTAGTCCTCGGGCAAGTAGCGCGAATCCGTACGTGGGTAGGTCAGAACCTTGTGGCGCTCATACAGGGCCTGCGCAATGGACAGCGTGGTATTGGCTGAAAAACCAAAGCGTGAGTTGGCCTCGCGTTGCAGGCTGGTGAGGTCAAAAAGGGCAGGGGACTGCTGTCGTGACGGACGCGAGGTCTCGCTGACGATGCCTGGCTCGTGCATGCAGGCATCGACAATGGCCTGAGCTCGTTGGGCATCCCACAGGCGCTGCTCTCGTAGCGCTGGGTCTTGCTCGTCTTTTTTAAATTCGGGATCAAACCAACGGCCCGTATAGTTGCCGGCCTGCGCCGCAAAGGTGGCGTGTACCTCCCAGTAGTCGCGGGGGACAAAACGCCGGATTTCCTCTTCGCGCTTGTGGACAATGGTCAGTGTTGGGGTTTGGACGCGGCCCACAGTGGTTTTGAAAAAACCGCCGTCCTTGCTGTTAAAGGCGGTCATGGCGCGCGTGCCATTGATACCGATGAGCCAGTCGGCCTCGGCGCGGGCGCGAGCGGCCTGCTCTAGGGGTTTGAGCTCTTCGTCGGAACGCAACTCATTAAAGGCCTCTTGGATCGCAGTACGGGTCATCGAGCGCAGCCAAAGCCTAGAGATGGGCTTGTCTACCTTGGCAAACTGGATGATATAGCGAAAGATGAGCTCGCCCTCGCGTCCAGCATCACAGGCGTTGATGATGTGCGTGACATCCTTACGCTTGATGAGTTTGATGAGCATTTTCAGGCGCTCGGCCGAGCGTTTATCGTTGGGTTTGAGCTCAAACTGTGGTGGAATGACAGGGAGGTGGGTAAAGGTCCACTTGCCGCGCACAGGATCGTTGGGCGCAACAAGCCCTAATAAGTGCCCTATACTGGCTGCGAGGACATAGTCATCGCTCTCGTAATAATCGCCTTGGCGGGTAAAGCCACCCAGTGCACGCGAAATATCTAAAGCAACAGAAGGTTTTTCAGCAATGATTAGCGTTTTAGTCATGAGTTTCCAATTTTAATGCATGGCGATAGCGCAAATCAGATCAGATAATAATTGATATCAATGATGCAAGCTCATCGCTCTGAATGCACAACGACCCGTGCAGAACAATACCGGGCTCAATTTTTATTGCGCAGTACCCTGATGTGCGCGGGGGTGCTCGTTGGCAGTGCCGTGATCATGTGGGTGGCTGCCAATTGGTCGCTGTGGTCCCATACCAAACGGATTGTTCTGGTGACCGTGGCATTTACCGTACCCCTATTATTTGCAGGACGCCAGGGTCGATATCACCCCAAAGATTGGGCCAAGCCTTGGTCGCTGTCAAGTATAGCGTTGTTAGTCGCGGCCCTGATGACCGGTGCATTGTTGGCACTGTTGGGGCAGGTATACCACAGCGGCGCAGACTCGTGGCGTCTGTTTGCTTGGTGGGCAGTGTTGTTGCTGCCCTGGGCACTGGGGTTAAAAAGCATCCCCATCATACTGCTTACCTGGTGTTTAACCAATGTCAGCATCGGCCTGCTTATTGTAACGAGCTTTTATTTTTCTGCTCAGTATGTGATGAGTGCTTGTTTGGCGGGCTGGAATGCGCTGTGGTTTTTAGTGCTGTTATTTTGGCGTGTGGGCGGTTACCCCTGGGGCTGGGGGCTGCGGGCCTTGAGTTTTGCGGTCTTTGCTTTTTCATTTGCTTTGGCGGTTGTGGAGTATACGCATTATCACCATGCGGATACTTTATGGTCATGGCCGTTGGGGGCGGGCATTGTTTTTCTGGGGGTGATCGCAGGGTTGATGCTCCGTTGGCGCGAGGATTTACTCAGTTGGGTGGGTTTTAGTGCGGCGGGGTTAATTTTAGTTTTTCATTTGAGCTTTACCGTACTGCCCCATATGGGGTTGGGGATTTATGCCTTGCTTTTGGTGCCACTGGCGGCGCTATGGCTTTTTGCACACATGCGTCGTGCGCAGCGTCATCGCCGTGCTTCGCCCTCATCGGCCACCCAACAGGTCTCACCTTCCGCTGAGTCATCGTCAAAGCAGTCATCTAATCTGTCCTCGACTCCCTCCTCTGATCGATCGTCACCGAGGGGGGCCACGCAGTCTTTAGCGGCGCAACCGGTGTGGACTTTGCGGGGCATGCGGGTGTTGGTATTGGTGGTGGGCGCTGTTTTTTGGGTCAGCTTTCTCAGTGTTTGGGGGCGCTTGCCTTTACCGGTGCTGGCATGGTTTTTATTTGCTTTGTCGATGTTGCTGGGGGTGACCCGGCCGTGGCGTGGAGGGCGCTGGTGGGCCGATTTGTGGCTCATGACCTGGGTGGGGGCGTTGATTACCATCACCGTGATGTGGTCGCGGGGTGAGTTTAGTCCCTTGGGTTTTGTAATTGTGTTTTTATTGGCCATGCTGTGGTATTTGTGGGCACGGGCGCCGCTGGTCCGTGCACTGACGGCGGCTTGGTTGGTATTTGTTTGCTGGGCCTGGCCTTGGATTGCTCCGCATAGCAGCTTGTGGCAAATGGACGCCACGGTCTTTGATCTGCGTTTTGGCCTGCTTTATGCCTGGGTATTTTTACTGGCCGGGGCCTATCACGGCTTAGATCGTGAACGCCAGCGTGAGCTGCAGCCTTTATTAGTGGCCAGTGGGTTTTGGTTGGTGGTGGCTGGGCTCTTGTCTTGGTGGGTGGCTGCGGGCTGGGCACAACCCGGGTTTGGGGTGCCCATACTGAGCAGTGTGGCTGCTTTTGTGTTGGTGGCGACGATGTGGCTGTCATTGGCACCGATGCTCAGTGCCTTGAGTACGCTGGTGATGGCGGCGGGGGCGTTGGGTTTGGCCTTTGTGTGGTGGCCCAATCCTTGGTTGGTCATGGCATTTACAGGCATTGTATATGCTGGGATACACCGACAGCGTGCGGCCATGTATCTGTTTTTGGCGTGTTTTATGTTTGTGTTGGTGCGTTGGTATGATGCCACCTACCTGAGCTTACTGGACAAAGTGGGGCGACTCTTGATCGGAGCGGGGTTGGTGGGCACGCTGAGTTTGGCGCTGGACCATGTGCTGCCCAAGCGTACGCCCAGCAGGTCAGCGCCCCAGCAGGCGATCTCTACGGCAGCAGCGACAGTTAAGACACCAGAGACAGTTGCGGCACCCGCAAAATCAGCCGCGTCTACGGCATCCCCCCAGGGGAGCGCAGCCTCTTTTCAACCGGCGGCCTCCCGCGCTGCTCAGGCATCCGCTAAAATGTCTGCGCGGCAATGGCTGGCGTTGTGTTTTGGGGCGTTGGCTATTTATGCCAGCAGTGCTTGGTATCTGTATGTGCAAGATCGTATCTTGCGCGAGGGCATGAGTTTTGAGTTGTCTTTGGTGCCGGCAGATCCGCGCTCGTTGATGCAAGGCGACTATATGGCATTGCGCTTTGGGTTGAGCTTGAGTCTTCAGTTGCTGCAACAACAGCACTCCGAGATGGCTTGGCCACATTTGCGTTTGCGGGTTTGGGTCATGCCATCCAAACGGCACGGCGCGCGTCTATATGCGGTGCAAGTAGAGGGGCAGGATTATTTGGTGCAGCGTTTGGAGCATCCCCTCGAGGCGCAATTTCAGGGCAGCGATCCGCACCCTCGTTTTTTCCTTATTCCCATTACCCAACCCGAGGTGTTACAACGGGCCATCCCCATCATGATGGAAAAGAAATTTGGAGAATGGACGCCGGATGGGGTGAATGCTTGGTTTTTTGCCGAAGGGCAGGGCATGGCCTATACCGAGGCACGGTGGGGCCGATTTAAGGCCAGTGGCAATGGTGCCGTTGTGCTCGAGGCGTTGCTCAATGCAGAGCAACAGCCCATAGAAAGCCAAGACCGCTAGTGTGGGAGCTCGTCTTCTTGGTAGGAAATCAGCTCTTCGAAAATCAGATGATCGATCTCAATTTCATGGCGCCACAATACAATGAGGGCAATGATTTTGAGTTTATCTAGAGACAAGGGGGGCTCTTGGACGGCGATGGCCCGCTCGATGAGTATTTCTCGTAACAGCGGGGTCAATACCCGTGAGGACTCGAGAAAATGGATAAAGCCCAAGGCCTGAGTGTCAAAATGATGCTGTTCCTCGGCCGTAAAAATGCGCATGCTATGGGCCGAGCGAGGGGTGGCCATAGGGCTGTGGTGCTGACTGGATTCGACGAGGCCACGCAACCAATCCAGGGCGTCGTGAATTTCGTCGTTTTCAAAACCGACAGCAGCTAACTTATGTACGAGCACATCGTCTGTCGGGCAGGCTTGTGGGTTGTAATAAGTCTCAAAGAGATAAACCAAAACGTCGAACATAGGATCAGCCGGCGAAAAAAGCAGTCATTACACGCAGTAGACACTAAACTTTACGCGGAAACCCCAATCACGGCAAATATAGTCAGATAGAAACTAAGGCCTCAGATCAAAACGTGATTTAAAAACAACTCGATACACAAGGAGCAGATAAGGTGAATACAGCGCAATTACTGATCAATGGTGAACTGCGCGATGCGCAGGGTGGCCAGACATTTAAACGTATCAACCCCGTCACGGGCGAGGTGGCCACCGTCGCCGCGGCGGCGCAGCCTGCAGATGTGGCGGCCGCCATTGAGGCGGCTGAGCAGGCCTTTAAAAGTTGGTCCGCACTGGGCCCCACCGAGCGGCGCCAGCGTTTGTTGCGTGCTGCCGATCTGATGGTCGAGCGCAGTGCCGATTTTATACGTATTGCCCGTCAGGAGACGGGCTCTACCGATGCTTGGTATGGGTTTAATGCCCAACTGGCGGCCAATATTTTGCGCGAGGCCGCAGGGATGACCACTCAGGTACAAGGGGCAGTGATTCCGTCGGATGTGCCGGGTAACTTATCCCTTTCCATGCGCGTGCCTTGTGGGGTGGTGCTCAGTATCGCGCCTTGGAATGCGCCCATGATTTTATCGACGCGTGCCATTGCCATGCCCATTGCTTATGGCAATACCGTTATTTTGAAAGCCTCTGAAATCAGTCCGGCCACTCATGTGTTGGTCGGTGAAGTGCTCAATGAGGCAGGCATTGGGCCAGGGGTGGTGAATATTTTGACGCACGCTCCTGAGGATGCCCCAGCGGTGGTAGAGCAGCTCATCGCGCATCGGGCGGTCAAACGGGTCAACTTTACCGGCTCAACCCAGGTGGGGCGGATCATCGCCACCGTTGCGGCCCAGCACCTCAAGCCGACGGTGCTCGAACTGGGCGGCAAGGCCCCCGCGATTATTTGTGCAGATGCGGATCTCGAGCAGGCGGTGGCGGGCGTGGCTTTTGGGGCTTTTTTCAATCAGGGGCAAATATGCATGTCTACCGAACGGGTGCTGGTGGATGCGCGTATTGCTGATGAATTTATGGCGCGGCTGGTGGCTAAAACCCGCGATATTGCGGTGGGTCAGCCAGAGGATCCCCAGACGACCTTTGCCTATTTAGAAAGTGAGCAGGCCGCCGAACGATTGCGGGCATTGGTTGAGGATGCCGTGCAGCAAGGCGCCGAGCTGCCGTTGCCCCTACGTATTGAAGGGGCGCAAATGTATCCGTTGATTGTGGATGGGATCCGCCCAGAAATGAGGCTTTATGCCGAGGAGTCCTTTGGGCCACTGCTCACTGTGATGCGCTTTAACCATATTGATGAGGCCATTGAGCGTGCGAATGACACACAATATGGGCTATCTGCATCGGTGTATAGCCAAAACATCAGTCAGGCCCTCATCTTGGCCGGGCAAATAGAAAGTGGTATTTGTCACATCAACGGGCCGACGGTTCATGATGAGGCACAGGCGCCTTTTGGGGGCCTCAAAGACAGTGGCTATGGTCGTTTTGGTAGCCGTGCGGCCATTAATGAGTTTACCGAAGAGCGTTGGGTCACCCTGCAAAGTACACCGCGGCAGTTTCCTTTGTAATGGCCCAGGCCGCGTTTAAATGGGTTGCGCCACAATAAAAAACGGCTGCTTTTAAAGAAAGCAGCCGTTTGGGTGGTCATGCCAGGGCATTTTGCCAAATTAGTCCACCAGCTCGATCGCCATGGCGACGGCCTCACCGCCCCCAATACATAATGTGGCAATCCCTCGTTTTTTGTTGGTGGCCCGCAGGGCACCGATGAGGGTGGCAATGATGCGTGCCCCAGAGGCCCCGATGGGGTGACCCAGAGCCGTGGCCCCGCCGTGAATATTGACCTTTTCATGGGGGATGTTGAGGTCTTTCATGGCCGCCATGGTGACGCAGGCAAAGGCCTCGTTGATCTCAAATAGATCGACATCCTCAATGCTCCAGCCCGTTTTTTCCAATAGTTTTTGGATGGCGCCTACAGGAGCGGTGGTAAACCACTCGGGCTCGTGGGCGTGCTGGGTATGCGCAACGATTTTGGCGATGGGCTGAGAGCCTAGCTCTTGGGCCGTCGACTCACGCATCAAGACCATGGCAGCGGCCCCATCAGAAATAGAAGAGGCATTAGCAGCCGTCACAGTGCCGTCCTTTTTAAAGGCCGGACGTAGGCTAGGGATGCGCTCGGGATTTGCACGGGTGGGAGACTCATCCACTTCAACCACCGTATCCCCACGGCGGCTTTTGACAGTCACCGGTGCGATTTCCCACTCGAAATGGCCTTTTTCAGTGGCCTCGCGCGCCCGACGTAGGGACTCGATGGCATAGTCATCTTGCTCTTCGCGGGTAAAGCCGTATTTGTCTACACATTGCTCGGCAAAAACGCCCATGGGGGTGTGCTCGTAGGCATCCTCAAGGCCATCCAGTGCCATATGATCATAAATGCGGTCATTGCCATAGCGGTAGCCGTTGCGGGCCTTGAGCAGTAGATAGGGGGCGTTGGTCATGCTCTCTTGGCCACCAGCAACCACCACATTGGCGCTGCCTGCCTTGAGCATATCAAAGCCCATCATGGCGGTTTTCATGCCCGAGCCGCAGACCTTGTGCACGGTAGAGCAAGGCACATTTTTCGGTAGGCCAGCACCCAGCGCCGCCTGCCGAGCGGGCGCCTGCCCCTGTCCTGCCTGCAGGACGTTGCCCATCAATACCTCATCGACGACCTCGGGTTGTATGCCTGCGCGCTCAACGGCCGCCTGGATGGCGACTGAGCCCAGCTCGTGGGCGGCCATGGAGGCAAAGCTCCCACTCATGGCGCCGATGGGGGTACGCGCAGCTGACACAATTACGATAGGGTCAGACATTGTGATTCTCCTGTGTTGTAGTTAACGAGTCTGCACGGCGTGCAGGGAGTCTTTTGCTAAGACTATAGGGGTAGATATTTTCTAAACGACCCTGACTGACGCGCTGGCGACAGTCAGACCACCATTGGGCCGTCAGGAGCTCGGGGTGGTATTTTTTAAAGGCATCGCGGATACGCGGATCACCCAATAAAAACCACTCGAATTCCTCGGGAAAGACATCATTGGCAGCCACTGGGTACCAAGGCTCACTGGCCATTTCCGCCTCGGCGTTTGGAGGCTCGGGGATGACCCGGAAATTCATCTCTGTCATGGTCTGAATTTCATCATAATCATAAAACACCAGACGGCCCAAGCGGGTCAAGCCAAAATTCTTGAACAGCATATCGCCGGGGAAAATATTATTGGCCGCCAATTCGCGGATGGCCTCACCATATTGTTTGACGGCCTGCGCTAATTCGCTGTCATTGGCATTGCTCAGGTAAATATTGAGCGGCAACATGCGACGCTCTATATATACGTGTTTTAACACAATGTGGTCTTGAGACTCTTCTAATAATGAAGGAATTTCCGCCCGTAGCTCGGCCAAAAGCTCAGCAGAAAAACGCGCCTTGGGCAGGGCTACCTGCGAGTATTCCCAGGTATCGGCCATGCGCCCCGCACGATCGTGTTTTTTAACCAATAAATAGCGGTCTTTAACGATCTTGTGTGACATATTTTCCTTGCGGATTTTGTCCCGAATCACTTTGAACACATAAGGATAAGAGGGCAAAGTAAATACCACCATCACCATCCCCTCGATGCCATCGGCACGCTGGAAGAGGTCATTAGAGTGATGTAGATGATGTAAAAAGTCTCTGTAGAATAGGGTCTTGCCCTGTTTTTGCAGGCCAATGGCATTATAAAACTCGGCCTCGGGCTTGCGCGGCAGCAGCGATTTTAAAAAGCCTACATAGGCCGCGGGGATTTCCATATCGACTAAAAAGTAGGCCCGCGTAAAACTAAACAAGGTACTCAGATCATCCTTGTCATCCAACAGGGCATCAATTTCAATATGTCCGCTTTGCGTGTGTGTCAGCGCAATGGCAAAAGGATAAATGGTGCCGTAATTGATAAAACGGCCCACAATATAAGCCCCCTTATTGCGGAAAAATAAAGAGTTGAGTACTTGAATCTGACAATCTGGGCCGATGCGTCGACCCGGCTCATAGGGCAAGCGTTGGCGCAGCTTGTGCACAGCGCGACGGGCCAACAGACGAATGTCTGCGGGCAAATCAACAAAGGGGGCGGCGAGACCAAAATCAGCCACCATGCGGTGCAGGGCGGGCAGTAATCCGGTATTTAAGGGGTAATAGGCGCGATAGGCAGGTTTACTGCTGCCGCCGATGTATTCGGTCGCAACGGCCGGGCGCACAAAGATGAAATCATTATTGAAATAGGTGCGGTGTAGCACCCGACAGGAAACCGAATTAAAAAATGTCTCTGCACATTCGGGCTGTTTGTGGTTATTGAGTAAACGCACATAATTGGCTTTGACCTGGCGCCAAAAATCTTCTTGTTCCCGGCTCAGTTGTATGTCGCCGGTTGTGTGGTTGGGCTGTAAATAGCTATTGCGCAAGGCTTTGGAAACGACTGTGGTGCACTCGCGCACGCGGATATCGTAATATTCGATACGTTCGCTAGACAGCTGCTGAATGTTATTCCACAGCCCCGATTCAAAAAGCACCTTGGCACGTTGGGCACTATAACGAAATAGGGAATAGTGGCGATTAAAACCATCCAAAATGGTTTGCGCGATATGCTCTGGCGAAGGCGCCCGCTGGGCGGGTATAACAACAGCAAGATCATTGAGACGAGACATACTGAATTACCTCGGGGTCATACTGCCACAGGCAGTCACCGGTAGCTGAACAAGCTTACATTGTGCAACGTGATTGTGCAAAGCAACAATTAGGGTTTACCGAAGTTTTAGGGGCGCGTGGCTGGGGTTTGTCCAATCATTGTGCTTTAGGAGGGCGGTGAGATGACGCCATTTTATTGGCTGTGTATTGTGATTGTTTGAGCAATTTTTAATTTTAAAGCGTTATTACCGTTATGAGCCGAAAATCCAATCCCTCATTGACCTACCCTTGGGATGACTTTTTGCCCGAGTTTGGCACCTTGAAAGAAGTCGGCCCTGGCGTTTACTGGGTCCGTTTACCGCTGCCCTTTGCCCTGGATCATATTAATGTGTGGTTATTGCGTGATGAAATCGATGGCCAGCAAGGCTGGACTTTGATTGATACCGGGGTGGCCCTGGATGAGCAAAAGGCCATTTGGGAGCGCATCTTTGCCGAGCATCTAGAGGGCCTGCCTATTTTGCGTGTATTGGTGACCCACATGCACCCTGACCATGTGGGTTTGGCCGGTTGGCACTGTGCCCGCTGGCAGGCCCCTCTGTGGATGAGCATGACAGACTATATGGTGGCCTGTATGTGGCTGCAGCCAGCCTCTGATACAAACCCCTTGCTCAGTCAGGTGGGGCAGGCCACGGCTGCCCATTTTCAGCGCCATGGTCTTTCTGATCCCGAGCTGCTGGATGAGATCCGTGCGCGTGATGGCTATTACCCCAGTTTGGTCAGCAATTTACCCCCCCGTTTTCACCGTATTTTGCATGGCGATACCATTCGCATTGGTCAACATGGCTGGCAGGTGATTATCGGCTACGGCCACGCCCCCGAGCATATTTCGCTATGGTGTCCCGAGCTCAATATTTTTATTTCTGGCGATATGTTGTTGCCACGTATTTCTACCAACGTGAGCGTGCAAGCTTATGAGCCTGAGGCCAATCCTTTGACCTTATATCTGCGTTCGTTGGATCGTTATGCGCATATCCATGCAGATGCCATCGTGTTGCCCTCGCATGGTCGTCCCTTCCGTGGGGTGCATGAGCGTATTCGTCAGCAACATGAGCATCACGAAGAGCGTTTACAGGAAACCCTAGATGCCTGCGCCAATGGTGGCCTTTCAGCGGCTGAATTGGTGCCCATCATGTTCCGCCGCGAGTTGGATGCGCACCAGATGAATTTTGCGATGGGCGAGGCCATTGCACACCTGCACGCCTTATACTATGAGGATAAATTGCAGCGACGCCTTGAGGATGGGGTGTATCGCTTTTATCTTCCCCAAGAATAATGGATAGAGACAAGATCATGGGCAAACCATCATCGCAACAGTTTTTTCAAACCGCTTTACAGCATATTGGCTTGGCCTCTTTTGATGCGGATGGGACGGCACCCGTCCCGCTACCCTCACAGCGCAGCAGCACGGTACGTTTTAAAAATGTAGCCGCCCTTGAGCAGGCCCAACAAAGCCGGGCGCATGGCGGCAAAACGCCGCCTGTGTATGGCCGTGGTGGGTTAGACACGCACCGTGCCCTCGAAGAGGTCTTTTGTACCTTAGAACAAGGCCAAGGGGCTTTTTTACTGCCCAGTGGCATGGCCGCCATCAGTCACGCATTGTTTAGCTTTCTGCAGCAGGGTGATCATCTCTTGATTGCTGATTGCGTATATGCGCCGGTGCGGGGGTTTGCAGAAAAAATGTTGGCCCGGATGGGGGTAGAGTATAGCTATTGCCCGCCCACGGTAGAGGGCTTTGCCCAAGCGTTACAGCCCAATACCAAGGTGCTTTATATAGAGTCTCCGGGTTCTTTATTGATGCAAATGCTTGACGTGCCGCGCCTGGTCGAGTGGGCCCATGCCCAAGACCTTTTGGTCATGACCGATAATACCTGGGGCTCGGGCTATAGCTATCAGCCGCTGGCCATGGGGGTGGATATTTCAATCATCGCCGGGACTAAATATGTGGGGGGCCACTCTGATTTGATGCTGGGGGCCGTGGTGACGCGCCATGAATCTCATATGAAGACTTTGCATGATGCGCACTATGCCATCGGTTTTGCCGTCAGCGCGGATGACTGTTGGCTGGCCCTGAGAGGGGTGCGTACCCTGCCGTTGCGTATGGAGCAATCGGCTCAATCGGCCCTCAAGGTTTGCGAGGCATTGACCGCTTGGCCAGAGGTAGAGCAGATCTACCATCCCGCTTGGCCACAAGACCCCGGCCATGCCTTGTGGCAACGAGACGCGCTGGGCTCCAACGGGATGCTGTCCTTTGCTTGGTCACTGAGCCCCGCGCAGACCCGTATTTTTGTTGATAGCCTGCAGTATTTTGGGATTGGTTTTTCCTGGGGTGGCTTTGAAAGCCTCATACAATGGGTCAATACCAGCGCCGTACAAACGCATAGCTATTGGGCCCATAGCGCTCAAGGACAACGCAGCGCACAAGGCAACCCCCCACAATTGCTGCGGGTGCAGATAGGGTTAGAGGCCCCAGAGGCCCTGATTGATGATTTAATGCAGGCACGTGCGCGGGCCTTGCAGCATACAGACTGATTTTGCCCTATCCCGTCACACCTGTGATGGCAGATGGCCGCCCCTAGGGTGGCCATCAGTGAGCATTATTATTGAGCCTGTTGGAGGCTGTAGTCCAGTAGCTGCTGGGCGATTTCTATGGCCTCATCATAGCCCTGAGCCATGGCCGGTGAGGTGATATAACGCCCCCCAATGGCCAAGGTAGGGGTCCCCTCGACCTGATAACGCTTGACCAGCTCATTGGCGCGATTGGCCTTGGTCTGCACCCCAAAAGAATTAAAGGCTTGGGTGAACTCTTGTTCATCAATGCCCTGTTGAACCGCCCACTGAGTCAGGGCCTGAGCATCAAATACCTCTTGTTTGTCCTTGTGCAGCGTATCAAATAAAGCATTGTGCAAATCTAAACGATTGAGCGCCTCGAGTGTGTAATACATGCGCTGCAAATCGCTCATGCTGTCGTTAAAGGCCACGGGTACTCGCTTGATCACCGTACCCTCGGGCAGATCCTGAGACCAGCGCTCAACATAAGGAGAAAACATCGCGCAGTAGGGGCAGGTGTAGGCAAAAAACTCGAGCACCTCGAGTTGATCGGCCTGATCAGCGGGCTGTGCCTGGGCCAAACGCGCGTAGCTCTGATCATCGGGCAGCTCGGCGGCGGCAGCGTGCAAAGGGCTAAATAAGGCCATGGCGGCCAAAGTAGCGGTGGCTGCAAAACGGGACAAAAGGGAAAAAGCGTTCATTGTGATGATTCCACTAAAAGTTGATACCTTATTGTCTGACAACGGAGGTTTCGATTTGTTCATCGCCCAAGGCCTCACGCGCCTTGTTAAGCTCGTCAATGCCTTTAAAGGGGCCGACGCGCACTCTATTGATGGGGGTGCCATCGAGCTGGGCCACCTGCACACTGGCATCAAGCCCTAGCATGATGATGCGGGCTTTGACGGTATCGGCATCTTGGGCCGAGCGAAATGCCCCCGCCTGTAAAAAGTAGGTGGTTTCCTTGCCCGGGGTGGCGGCTCGCTCTTGGGCAGCATCAGCCTCGGCAGCGGATCCATCGCTGCGCTTTTGATCGGCGCTGGGCGGCGGACTTTTGGGCAGAGCCCCCTCGGGGACCGACTCGAGCTGATTAAGACCCGCGATAAATTGTCCGAGCTCGTCCTCTTGTTGCTTGGGGGTCGGTGTCGGGACACGCGTGTCCTCGGGCAAGCGCGAGTTTTTTTGGTAGAGCTTGCTATTGGGATCAGGGGCGTCCTGCACATCGGGCAAGATGATCTCACTGGGGTCGCGACTGGCCCGATCATAAAAAGGCATCGGTGCCTTGGTCACATAGATGGCCACCGCAACGGCGGCGGCCAGGCCCAGGACCAGTCCGATAATAATGCCGGTAAAAGTACCGCCACGAGATTGAGAAGAGCGTTTACGTTTTCTGGCCATGGTTTACATTTCTACTGGTGCACTGACACCCAGCAAGCCCAGACCGTTGGCAATCACCTGAGCGCAGGCAAAGGCGAGGCTCAAACGGGCCAGACGCAGTGGTTCATCATCCACCAGCAAGCGCTCGTTGTTATACCAGGTATGAAAATCAGCGGCGCAATCGCGCAACCAAAATGCCACCTGATGGGGAGCGAGCTCGTGCGCGGCCTGCTGAATCATGGCCGGATACTCGGCCAGACGCTGCAAGAGTGCGCGCTCGCTAGGTGCCGTGAGCGGGCTGGTGTCGGCTTGGCTAATAGTGGACAGCGGGGTGTCTGATTGGCGCAAAACAGAATGAATACGGGCGTGGGCATATTGCACGTAATAGACCGGGTTTTCCTCGCTATGCGAGAGGGCCAGGTCAATATCAAAAGTAAACTCGGAATCTGCCCGACGTTGCACCAAAAAGAAACGAACCGCATCCAGACCTACCCAGTCGATGAGCTCGCGCATGGTGGTGTAGCTGCCAGCGCGCTTAGAGATGGCGACCTCGGCGCCATGGCGCATCACCTTGACCATATTGTGCAGGACATAGGCGGGGAAATCACTGGGAATGCCCAAATCCAGCCCCTGTAAACCTGCCCGCACCCGAGCCACCGTACCGTGGTGATCCGTGCCCTGTATATTAACACAGTAGTGATAGCCGCGTTCCCATTTGGTGACATGATAGGCCACATCGGGCACAAAGTAGGTATAGCTGCCATCGCTTTTGCGCATGACACGATCTTTGTCATCACCCGTACCCAACTCGGTGGTGCGTAGCCACAGGGCGCCATCCTTTTCATAGGTATGCCCGGCCTGGGTCAACGCCTCGACCACCTGGGCCACACGCCCCGAGGTATACAGCGAACTTTCTAAATAATAGTTATCAAATTTTAATCCAAACGCCTGCAGATCGAGATCCTGCTCGCGGCGTAGGTAGATGACTGCAAACTGACGGATATTTTCTAAATCATCCACATCGCCATTGGCGGTGACCGGTGCCCCATCAGCAGCAGCAACGGTTTTTTTGGCTAAAAAGTCCTGAGCAATCTCGAGGATGTAATCCCCTCGGTAGCCATCCGCAGGAAACTGCGGGCTATCGGGCTCAATACCGCGGGCCCGAGCCTGCACACTGAGGGCCAGATTGTGGATTTGGTTGCCGGCGTCGTTGTAATAAAACTCGCGGCTCACCTCATAACCCTGCACCTGATACAGACGGCAGATGGCATCGCCCAACGCCGCCTGTCGGGCGTGGCCGACGTGTAAAGGACCCGTGGGGTTGGCCGAAACAAACTCGACCATGACCTTTTTATCCTGGCGGGGTTGCTGGCCAAACTCAGCCCCTGCCGCGTGGATATGCTGTACCACCTCTTGGTGGGCCTGCTCGGTCAAACGAAAATTGATAAAACCCGGGCCAGCCACCTCGCAGGAGGCCAGCAAATCTGCGCTATCCGGATGGTTTTGAATAAGCTGGATTAACGCCTCGGCCAGCTCGCGTGGATTGCGGCGGGCTGGCCGCGCCAATTGCATGGCGACGTTGGTGGCCATATCGCCATGGGCTGCGACCTTGGGACGCTCGAGTTGAATCTTGACGGGGGCGTCGGGTAATAACTCTTGAACAGCGTGTTCAATGATAGAGATAAGCTTTTTTTGTTGCTGTAAAAGCATAGGACAATGATTGAATCAAATCTAAGAAAAAGGCGAGAGGAAAATCCCCCAAGGCCTAGATCATAACTTGAATTGCGGCGAAATGCTCAATTAACTGGCGGGGACTGGTCGCCAGTTTAGGTTTTGCTCGAGCCATTGGTAATAAGCCTCTAAATCTACTGTCCCCACGGCATTGTCTGTGCTTTTTTGCCACCCCTCAAAGCGCTCTATAAAGGCTTCGACCTCGGCACGTACAGATTGGCCAATCTCAGGATGCAGCCATTGATGTTGGCTGTGCGTCGGTGTTTGCACTTGACGGTCGGTGTTTAAATAGCGCCAGTAGGCCGGTCGAGCATCATGTAATAGGGGCTGCTCAATGGTATGCAAGTCTTGTACCTGGTCATCAGCAAAAGCCAGCCCCAATGATTGGGCCTGCCAAATCATCCACGCCAAAGGAATATGGGCCAAATCTCCTGGTGAGGGATTCGCTGAATCTTCATCTCCAGGTATTGCGCCGCTTTGACCGCCCCCCAAATCCTCATGCGCACCAATAAACCCTGCTTGCACCTGTTGGGCATCCAAAGGGGTGTCCGGATCAGCTTCAATAGAATACAGTGGAAAGAGCTGTCGGTGCTCATTGAGGGCGACGGCATGGGCTACCCAGGCCCATTCGGGTGCCACACTCAAATCATATAAACCATTGTGTGAACCCAATAATCCAAACTGAGCCACCGTATCAAAAAGGCCTAAAAAGCGTGGTTCTAGACAGGCCGCATATTGACGGCCAAAATCATCCTCGTAATGAAACCAACCCTGTTGGGTGTGCTGCAGAATTTCATTACCAAAATGGCGCGCCAATGCGGCCCCTCGGGAAAACCCAATAATATCGATGGCCAACCGCTCGCCGGCATCCTGCCAGAGCATTTCATTAAGCAGATGCTGCCATTGGTTTTGCACGATCTGATGGGCCCGCCAAGCGGTGACCGCATCCCAGTCGACATAACTGCTATTGCCCGGGCCGCTTTGATAATAAGCCGTCTCGTCATACAGCTGAGCAAATTTCCACACATTGCCCTTGAGCCGAGCGTCATAGCGCGTGCCATCAAAGGCAAACAGCAGTAATCCCATCGGGTCTATCCACTGCCAAGGCCGCTGATGAGCATAGCCTAAGAGCTGCTGTCCAGGGGCAGGCCCCAAAGGATCGGGGTTTAAATAATGACCGCGCTCGGGATCATAAGTGCGCAGTAGATTATCGTGCCAACCCGTCACCGGATCGGCATAATGACCGGGCAGGCGCAGCGGCAGATAGAAATCCTTTTGTCGCAGCTCTGCCGCCCCTAGGGCGGTGTATTGAGCACGCCAGACAAACTGTTGTTGATCATCGCTGACCGCAATGGGAGCGCCAATAAATTGGCTATGAATGGCATATAAGCGCGGTTGTTCAGTGCTGTAATCAATCAGCGCCACCGGCTGATCGCCTAAATAAATATAGCGCCGACGGATGGGGTGGGGTTGGGGATCATGCGCTCGCGCCTTGAGATCATCCTCATGGCCATACCACTCTGCGACCAGTTGCTGCTGATGAAAAATAAAGAAATGATAGCGATCTGTGGTGGGCTGAGGGTAGTGGGCATAAATGCGCTGACCAAAGGCATCATGACGATAATGGGCCAGTAGCGTGTCCTCCTGCATCACCGCGGCCAAGCGCCGTTGGGCATTATAAAAAAGCCGTCGTGATACCTGCGCTGCCGATGACGCTTGATGGGGTGATCGGGAGGTTGCCTTGGCCGTTGATGTCCCCCGCCAGTAAAGCAATAACCCAGAGGCATCACGATCGCTTGGTGTTTGAGCGGGCAGGGAGCGCGGGGCATCGGCATGAGGGTGCGGGGTCGTGGGGGCGATGTTTTGCCCGAAACCATCCCAAGCCCAGTACTGCCAGTCGGTATCAGTCCGACGGGTCCCGACCAAGCGGCCCTGCTCATCGTGTAAATAGTATTGACTCAGCCACTGTGCCGAGGCATCAGCGCTTGATGCCCCTGCCGATTCAACCAAGGGGTGCCAAAAAGCATGCTGGGCCACCACCTGTGGCACCTGAGAGTTAGCCGCCGCGCGCATTTGTTGGGCATGCCAACTGAATATGTGCTGGTCATTAAAAAGTAATAAATGTTCGGTGGTGTCCTCTAGGCCATACAAATCAAAAATCCCGTTATGGTGTTCCCATAAATGTCGGTCATGTATCTGTAATATTTTTTGGCGCGGCCCCTGGGCGGGCTGCCAATAAATCGCGGTGGGTTGTTGGTCTGCATCGTACTCATAATGCACGCTACCCCCCTCAAAGAGGTGGTGGGTGATCAATTGACCGGCATCGTTATAATCAAAACGATCCTCAAAGGTCCAATGCAGCGGGCCAACAGCGGTCTCTAAATGACGATGTACGCTGCGTTGGCGCAGCTGTCGCTGAGGGCCAAGCACCCACCATTGGCTTTCATGGGGATGATGAAAGGCTAATCGCTGGGTATCCAGACCATCAAAATACACGGTGATGGGTGCATTTAAATCGTCGCGTAGGGACTCATCGAGTGATGCGTCCTGATGCGGCGTCTGTGCCTGATGACTTGAGTATGTTAAATGACCTGAGTCTATGGAATGCGCCGAGTGCACGGCGGGCTCTGATAGTCTGGCATCTGACGATTGAGGACGTGTGGCACCTCGGGAAAAAAGCACGCGTTGCGGGCGCCCCTGGGCATCTCGTTGTAGGTGGGCGAGGTCGCCGTTGGCATATTCTATTTGCACACTGCGTTGATGAGGGGGTGAGGTGATGCGCGTGCGCCCCGTCAAAGGGCTGTGCCAGGCCTGTACACGGCCTTGGGCGTCGAAATCTAACTGTAGTGCGGTGCTGTCGTTTTCTGCGTCTGTGGTCAAAAACTCAAGACTGCGCCCACCGTCTGCATGGGACTGCCAGCGCACCCCGGGCCAATAAAGCGACCCGGCGTCATCGGTAAGGTCCACGCGCAGATCCGTGGGTGGGCAGCCTGCGCATTGCGGCCCCTGACTGCGGCTTAACCGCCATTGGCCCTGATGCCATTGAAAAAAGAACCGAGATTGTCCTTGGGCACTATGGACGACCCGCTGCTGCTCAATAGGGGGTGCAGATGTGGCTGTGTGGGGGCCGTCAGCCGCTAGGGTGCGCATTTCTGCAGGGGTGTAATCAATGCGGATCCATTGCTGGCCATCGCCGCGCGCTGAATAAATGGCCCGACCGCGCGGGTCATACCACCAATATTGCATGCGCAGGGGAGGGTGCTGAGGATGTAATTGCCGTGATACCCCAGTCAAAGCAAAGGGCAGATCGGGATGTTCATAGTGGTAGTGCAGGCGGCGTCCATCTGGGTAGGCCACGGTGTGTAGGCGCGCTTGCTGCTGTTTAGGCAGCCATTCATACTCATAATCAATACGCCCAAAAGGCCCTTGCACTGCCCGTAATAGCACGGGTGAGGTGGTCTCTGATCCAAACGGGCGGTGGTACTGTAGTTGTACCCGAGTGGTCCCCACCTGCAGTGCTTGCAAGCCATGAGGCAACAGAGGGTGGTCAGCCCCAAAGCGATGCAGCTGCAATGCCTCATGCGGGGCTTTATGCCAACCGATGAGGTAGCCCGCCGCGTTAAAACGCAGTGTGTTTTCAGGGCTGAGTAAAACCTCAAAACCCGCCTCGGGCTGCTGCAAAGGACGCAATTGATGGGCTTGCAAAGAAAGGTGTCGGCCATCGGCCAGCAACAAGCGTTGGCGTTGTGGTTGTAAACGGATATCCCAGTGCAGACTCCAGTTGCGACCTAAAATGGAATGGTGCACGGATTGTGCGTTGTAATGCCTTTGCATAAACAGCACAGGCGCCTGAGCCAGCGCGGGCAGATCCTCGTGCAGGGTGTATTTATTACCATTGATCAGATTGATGGGATTGCCCGCCAATGCCAACAGCCAAGGGCTGTCTGCCGCTGCGCAAGCCGGCCCTAATCCGGGCTGAGCGGGACACTGCAAAGGCGGTGATGCGGTGGAATCAGCGGCCAGTACGGGGGTAAACAGGCTCCCGCTCAGGCCCAACAGGCAAAAAAACAGATGAATAATGATCGAATGCATTGTTACCCGACGAGATAGTTGAGTAAACTTTATGAGGTTTAGTTATTGGGTCATGAAATCGTTCTGGTGTTCGCTGTATTATTGATGATGCCAAAAATAACCCCCCAGAAACGAGGGTTGTGACGCTTTTATCTTAGGGAGAATGTGTATGTTGGTGGTTTTTGAATCCAAGGCGGCCGCACGGATTTTGATGTTGGGTCAACACGCCCGCACTGTGCTGCAGGCAGCCGGCAAATTAGGCCCGGGGCAGGAATTGCCTGAGCGTGGGGTATTCACTGCAGAACAGTTGGCTGAGGCCATCGGACACCTCGAGGCGGCGTTATCCGAGGATGAGGGTTATCAGCCCCAGGACGATGATGACGACAAGCCCCACCCCATCTCAGAAAAGGTCAGTCTGACCCAGCGTGCCTACCCATTATTAGAAATGCTGCGCGCCGCAGAAAAGATGCAAACCAACGTGATGTGGTCACCCGAGGATAAAGGCTGGTAATCACCTTTGCACCGGTTTTGTATGTGGCTGTGGTGCTGTGTAGGGCGCGTGCCCTGAATGTTTTAGAGATAAAAAGATTTTAGAGAAAAAATGCCCGCTGGCGATGGATTGTGCCAGCGGGCATTTTTAATGGAACAGGCGGTAGAGCTGTTTAGGCAGCGGCTTGGTGCACGCCTTTTTTCAATTCGTAGCGGTTAATCGCACACAAGATAGCCTTAAAGGAAGAGGTCAAAATATCATTGTGTACGCCCACGCCATAGCCGCTGGGCTGATCCCCAATGCGCGCCTCTATATAGGTCGCTGCTTGGGTGTTGGTGCCTGCGCCGATGGCATGCTCGGTATAATCCAAGACCCGCAAGGGAATACCAATGGCATCGATAAAGGCTGCCAAGGCCCCTTTGCCATAACCCGTGCGTTTCTCTTCTTTACCGTTGATTTCCACCAAAATATCAATGCTGACCCGCTGGCTATCATCATCGGACTTGGGTTTGCTGGTCAGGGTGTGGGTGATGAGTTTCCAAGGCCCCTTGGTCTCGAGATATTCATCAGTAAAGATTTTATAAACCATGTCCGGGGTGACCTCTTTACCGGTTTCATCGGTATAGGCCTTGATGGCACGGCTAAATTCAATCTGCAAACGACGGGGCAATACCAAGCTGTGCTCTTGCTCGAGCAGATATGAGACACCACCCTTGCCCGATTGGCTGTTGACGCGAATCACCGCATCGTAATTGCGGCCCACATCGGCAGGGTCGATCGGCAGGTAGGGGATCTCCCACACGCCATCAGGATCATGCTGGTCAAAGCCCTTTTTGATAGCGTCCTGATGAGAGCCGGAAAAGGCTGTAAAGACCAAGTCACCGACGTAAGGATGACGGGGGTGCACGGGTAACTGGTTGCAATCCTCAACGCAGCGGCGGACCTCGTCAATATCAGAGAAATCCAACCCGGGGTGGATGCCCTGGGTATACAGGTTAAGCGCCAAGGTAACCAAGCAGACATTACCCGTGCGCTCGCCATTACCAAACAGGCAACCCTCGATACGATCGGCGCCTGCCATCAGGCCAAGCTCGGCAGCAGCAACAGCAGTACCGCGGTCATTATGGGGGTGCAGACTGATATTCACACTGTCACGTTTGACAATATTTTTGTGCATGAATTCGATTTGGTCTGCGTAGAGATTGGGGTAGGTTGCCTCGACAGTGGCGGGCAGGTTGAGCACCATGGGCTTTTCTGGGGTGGGTTGCCACTCTTGGATCACGGCATTGGATACCGACAGTGCAACCTCGGGCTCGGTGGTGCTAAAGACCTCGGGGGAATATTGGAAAAACCAGTTGGTCTGGGGGTATTTGGCCATTTCCTCTTTGACCTTGCGCGTGCCATCCAAGGCAACCTGCTGCACCTCGGCAGGGGTCATATCAAAGACAATACGGCGGAAAGCAGGGGCACAGGCGTTGTAGAGGTGTACCATGGCGTTTTTAGCACCCGCCAAAGACTCGACCGTACGCTCGATGAGCTCGGGACGAGATTGGGTCAGCCCAATAATGGTCACGTCATCTGGGATGTGATCATTTTCGATGAGCAAACGAACAAAGTCATAGTCCGTCTGCGAGGCAGAAGGAAAGCCCACCTCGATTTCCTTAAAGCCGATGCGCACCAGCAAATCAAAAAAGCGCAGCTTTTGCTCAGGATTCATGGGCTCGATCAGCGCTTGGTTGCCATCACGCAAATCAGTGCTCATCCAAATGGGTGCTTTGGTGATGGTTTTGGAAGGCCAAGTGCGCTCGTTAAAGCCGTCCTTGAACGGTGAAAATGGAACGTATTTATTGGAAGGATCGGAAATCATGATACACCTACATAACAGAAAACTAGAATCGTTTTCCGTCGCCCCCAGCGTGCTGTTGGAACCACCTTGAAGCCAGTGACGACGGCTATCAAATTGTGGCTACATACGGCTGCCGAACTGCCACAGGACACTAGGCCCGGCAACCGATCGCTAGGAGTAGTAGGCCAAATAAAGAGAGGTTTTGAGCGCGCAAAACGCTGCCGCCCGCAGAGACGGGGCAAGCACTAAAAGCTGCAGAAATGGCGTTTTGGCGTGTATTCATACCCTATAGCATATACGGAAAATCAGATCGTATGCAAGACCTCTGTGTCGCCCGCAGTCGCGGTTGGCTGGGAAGGAGTGTTTTTCAGGCTTTCTTCGATGAGCTGAGCATGAGTATGAGACAGTTTGATTTGCTCATAGCGGCCCTGGCGCAGCGCCTGGACCGTGCGCTGCAGTACCCCCACTGTGATGGGCTCGCGCCGATCGTGCCAAACCCAATCCAGCACCTCACGGCTGGCAGGCCCTAAATCGCGCAACAATAGCTCGACACTACGCGCAGAAATGGGGGTCATCTGAGAACGCCGGTGTATGAAAACAACGAAGACATAGAGGGAATAAGCAATAAAGATGCTGCAAATAATGACCAACCCCCACCAGAAAAAGGGGTGGTAACGCTCGACCCATGTGAGTACCTCTGAGCCCAAGGTATCAAACACTGCATAGTCACGGGTACTGCCAAAATGAATCACCCATTTGGCAGCGGCCCACCAAAGTAAAGCCACCACCACGACCACCACCGCACCGATGATGCGGCTGAAGAGGGTGTAACGCAAAATAGTTTTATGAAGCGCACTACGATCACGCAAGCGGGGAGCGTCAGATGTCTGCATTGTTATTGGGCTTATCTGCTGTTTTACTTCACCCTAGTGTAGCGTAAAGCATGCGGCACGAAAACAATCGAAGGGATACCCCTACGAATAGGCCACATATCCGCTGATAGACCCCTAAGGCCAACAAATACAATTATTAATTAATGTAACTGTTTGTGGGTTTGACCGTCTTTTTGTACTATTAGCAGGGATGAATTAATAGGATAATGGCAATTTTTTAAAAGTTGCGGTAAAACCCCAATTCATTAATCGAATCAAACTCGTTAGCATCGTGCTTGTATCGGCGCTACTGCGCGATGACGCAGATTGCCCGCGAGTTTTGCCCTATTATTTGGTAGGACTCGATGATTAGAAATAAATAGATTTGGAGATCAATATGAAGACAGCAGCCACTCGGCTATTTGCTATATTTGGCAGCACTCTGGCAATGACTTTTTCCGCATCCGCATTGGCACAAGACAAACCGATTGTCGTTAAGTTTAGCCATGTGGTTGCTGACTCGACTCCTAAAGGTCAGGGTGCCATGAAGTTCAAAGAGGTTGCCGAAGAGCTCCTCCCAGGTCGCGTCGAGGTTCAGGTATTCCCCAACTCGCAGTTGTTTGGTGATGCCCGCGAACTCGAGGCACTCCTACTAGGTGACGTCCAGATCCTGGCGCCTTCGCTGTCCAAGTTTGACCGCTACACCCCCAAGCTGCAGATTTTTGATTTGCCTTTCCTCTTTGATGATATGGATGCGGTTGACCGTTTCCAAGCCAGCGAGGCTGGTCAGGGTCTGCTCGACAGCATGCAGGATCGTGGTATCCAGGGGTTGGCGTACTGGCACAACGGGATGAAGCAGCTGTCCACCAACAAGGACAAACTCTCTGAGCCTGCTGACATCAAGGGCCTAAAATTCCGTGTACAGGCTTCTGACGTGCTCGAAGAGCAATTCCGCGCACTGGATGCCAACCCACAAAAACTCGCCTTTAGCGAGGTATATCAGGCGCTGCAAACAGGTGTGGTCGATGGTCAGGAAAACACATGGTCCAACACCTACTCACAAAAGTTCCACGAAGTACAGAAAACCATCGCTGAAACCAACCACGGTGTGATTGACTACATGGTCATTACCAACGCCGACTGGTGGAATGGGCTGGACGAAGAGGTGCGCGAAGGCTTGACCGAGGCCATGAACCAAGCGACCGAGCACGCCAACTCGCTCGCAGCCGAGCTCAACGAGCGTGACAAGCAGCGCATTATCGAAGAAGACCGCGCGCAATACTACGAAATGTCCCCTGAGGAAATCGAGGTATGGCGTGAGGCGGTACTGCCCGTATGGCAAAAGTTTGAGGATGACATTGGCCCTGATTTGATTCAGGCCGCATTGGACTCTAACGAGTCTGGCGATAACTAATCGCTTAAAACGCGTTATCCTTCTTAAAAGATGCCGCCGCTTGGCGCCTTGAGGGAGGTGTCAAGTCGGCGGCTTACGTCGTTTATCCCTCTTATCAGGAGCCCTTATGTTCTTGTCGTGGCTGGGCCGGCTAGAAGAGTGGTTGATTTCCCTCTTGCTGGCTGCAATGACAGTTGTCACCTTTGTTCAGGTGGTGGCCCGATACCTATTCGGGTACAGCTTTTCCTGGGCATTCGAGCTGACAACTTTCTTTTTTGGTGGGGTGATCTTTATAGGCATCTCATATGGAATTCGCGTCGGCGCACACATTGGTGTAGACGCCTTGGTCAAGCTGATGCCCGCAGGCTTGGCGCGTGTAGTGAGCATTTTGGCAGTTTTATTATGCCTGGTTTATAGCGTCATCGTATTTATTGGGGGCTGGGAATACGTTGAGCGTATGTACCGTATTGGTATTTATGCCCAAGACGTACCCATCAAAATGTGGATCCCGCGTGTGGTCTTGCCAGTGGGATTCGGGCTGATGTTCCTGCGTTTTGTGCAGGTACTCATTGATTTGATCCGCGGCAAAGACGTCTCCTTGGTAGGGGATGAGGCCGAGGATGCGTTGCAACTTCGTATCGATGAAACCGATGCAGTAAAACAGGATAAGCCATGACAACGGTAATGCTCTTCGTGTTTTTGTTCGTGTTCATGTTCATGGGCATGCCCGTTGCCGTTGCTCTGGGGCTGTCCTCACTGGGCACGATCTTATTATTTGGTAATGACTCACTCCCCTCCCTAGTGCTCAAGATGTACGAAACATCCGAGCACTACACCCTGATGGCCATCCCCTTCTTTGTCATCGCTGGGATGTTCATGACCACCGGGGGCGTGGCACGACGCATGATTAACTTTGCGAATGCTGCAGTCGGGCACTTGCACGGCGGTTTAGCCATTGCCTCAGTATTGGCCTGTGTACTCTTTGCGGCCGTCTCGGGTTCCTCACCCACCACAGTGGTGGCCGTAGGCTCAATCGCCATTGCGGGGATGGTACGCGCCGGCTATTCCGAATCCTTTGCCGCTGGGGTCGTCTGTAACGCTGGGACGTTGGGTATCTTGATTCCACCCTCTATCGTACTGGTCGTCTACGGGGCCGCGACTGAAACCTCGGTCGGACGCCTCTTTATGGCTGGGGTCATCCCTGGGGTCCTGCTCGGAGTGGTACTGATGGTCATCATCTACATTGTGGCTCGCATCACCAACATGCCGACCCACCCACGTGCCAGCCTACGCGAGGTCTTAACCACGGCAAAAGACTCAATCTGGGGCATCCTGCTGGTCTTTATCATTCTAGGCGGGATCTACGGCGGGGTATTTACACCCACCGAAGCAGCCGCCGTCGCTGCCGTCTACTCCTTTATCGTCGCCGTCTTTATCTACCGCGATATTGGCTTTAAAGACATCCCTCGCGTCTTTAACGACTCGGCACGCGTAACCGTCATGCTGATGTTCATCATCGTCAACGCTTTGCTATTTGCACACGTACTGACGACGGAACGCATCCCCCAAGCCATCGCCGAACAAATCATCGCCATGGAAATGGCCCCATGGCAATTCCTCATCGTGGTCAACCTGATCTTACTGGCCGCTGGGGCCTTTATGGAGCCTACCGGGATCATCCTGATTTTGGCACCCATCCTCTTCCCCATCGCCATGCAATTAGGCATTGACCCCGTACACCTAGGGATCATCATGGTGGTCAACCTAGAAATCGGGATGATCACACCGCCCATAGGACTCAACCTGTTCGTCACGTCGGGGATAACCAGCTTATCCATCGGACAGGTGATACGAGCGGCGTCACCGTGGCTCATCGTGTTACTGGCATACCTCATGCTCGTAACCTACATCCCACAAATCTCGCTCTGGTTGCCCGACGTCCTCGGCACCTAAGCATCACCATTCTCTATGGTAGGGGCCATACACATGTTTGGCCCCACACGTACAAAGCCCCTGCAGATGTTCTGTAGGGGCTTTTTAGTGGGCAATGCTGCCTCAAAAGCTGCCTACCCAGGAACCCGTAAGGCAGCTGTTTTGCTGATGTTTCGAGCGTAGCGAGACATCAGGAAAATTGATGCCTGCAGGGTGACGGGGCAGCAGCTCGCCTGCCAGACAGTGAGCCCTGCTGTTCCATTGGAGCGCAGGGTGATAGGTGCTTTTGATGGGCAGTGAGCTTTGCTGAAAGGTGTAGGCCCGTTAAGCAGTTTGCTCGGGACCTTGCTCGCTATCGCTCGCTGCGAAGCCCACTCGCAAACTCTTCACGGGCCTTTATCTGTCTGTGGCTTGGGGAGCTTTAGTGGCGCGTTGTTACCATGAGTTATTTCGGGAGCACTCGTTGCATTAAAAGCAGCTCGTTGCATCAAAAGCCGCCTACCCAGGAACCCGTAAGGCAGCTGTTTTGCTGATGTTTCGAGCGTAGCGAGACATCAGGAAAATTGATGCCTGCAGGGTGACGGTGCAGCAGCTCGCTCAAGAAAAGCTGCCTACCCAGGAATCCGTAAGGCAGCTGTTTTACTGATGTTTCGAGCGCAGCGAGACATCAGGAAAATTGATGCCTGCAGGGTGACGGGGCAGTAGCTCGCCTGTCAGCCAGTGAGCCCTGCGGTTCCGTCGGAGCACGGGGTGATAGGTGCTTTTGATGGGCAGTGAGTTTTGCTGAAAGGTGTAGACCCGTTAAGCAGTTTGCTCGGGACCTTGCTCGCTATCGCTCGCTGCGAAGCCCACTCGCAAACTCTTTACGGGCCTTTATCTGCCTGTGGCTTTGGGAGCTTTAGTGGTGCGGTGTTTCCATGAGTTATTTCGGGAGCACTCGCCCGCAGGGAAACAAGCAAGTGGCCCCTAAAAATCCTTTTTCGGACACTCACTCACCTGACCCCAAGCGTTGTTGGGGGCGCAGTATTTGTTGCGCGCTTCCCAAGAGCAGCTGGGGCGTTTGAAAAAGCCCAGTTGTTTACAGGCTTCGAGTTCGCGTTGTAGGTCGGCTTGCCAGCTGCCCCCTTGTTGGGCGGTGGGGTCAGTTTCGACGACGTCTTGGGAAGGGGGAGGCGGTGGTTCGTCGGCCTCAATAGGCTGGACACGGTCGAGTTGGGCGATGCCTTGGAGTCCGCTGTCGTGTTGGTCACGTCCGGTGATGCGGATGGCCTCGCTCATGCTGATGGTGGTGGTGGCCAGCGAGATGGGAGGGGCCTCGGCAAAGAGGTCGTGGCTGTCATCGATTTGCCAGCTGTGCGATTCGGGGGTCTCGGGGATGCCCAGCCGTCCGTCGACCAGGGGCTGGGGTGGCTGTGCGGTGTACGGCTTGCCATCAGCCCCTAGGGCGGTCTGAGGGGAAAAGTCCTCGAAGGAGGCGACGGTGGGTACCTGCATTGGGCCGTTTTCAATGAGCCAGTTGCCCAATAGATAGCCGCCCCATGCAGATGCCCCGAGTACGGTGAGCAATACGACGAATATTAAACGCCAAGACATTGTTGCTGATGTTTTATAAGTAGACCAATGAACTGCCCATTGTAACCAAAACCCGTCATGAGGGTGCCTAGAATAGTAAACAAAAGAAAGTGAGTCTAAGCCGCGGGTTCGCCAAATATATGGCCGCTGTGTTCACGCAGGCTATGAAATTCAATGGCAGGGTGTAGGTCTTGGGCCACACGTAACTGGGCGGGGGAGGAGGCTAAAAATGCCACTGCGTCGACGACGTCGTAGGCGATGTTGCCGGCTTGTTGTTCAATAAAGCGTTGCAAGGCATCGGGGTCGTCGCTGGTGACCCACCGGGCCATTTGATAGCGCGAGGGGCTAAATTGGGCATCTACTGAGTATTCGTTTTTCAGGCGCTGGGCCACGACTTCAAACTGCAGTTGTCCCACTGCCCCGAGCAGGATGGTGCCGCTGCTTAGGTGGGGGCGAAAGACTTGGATGGCCCCTTCTTCCCCTAGTTGGGTCAACCCTGTACGGAGTTGTTTGGTGCGTAGTGGGTCGCGGACTTCGACGGCTTGGAAGAGTTCGGGGGCGAAAAAGGGCAGGCCGGTAAATTGTAGGTCTTCGCCTTCGGTGAGCACATCGCCCAGTTGGAGCAGTCCGTGGTTGGGGATGCCGATGATGTCCCCGGCGTAGGCTTCGTCGAGGCGCTCGCGGCGCTGTGATAAAAAGGTCACGACGTTGTTGGGGCGGATTTCCCTTTTGCTGCGTACGACGTGTAGGCGCATGCCCCGATTAAAATGTCCTGAGCTAACGCGTACAAAGGCCACTCGGTCGCGGTGGGCGGGATCCATATTGGCTTGGACCTTGAACACCATGCCGGTAAATTTCTCTTCGGTAGGTTGGACTTCTCGCTGCAAGGCATCGCGGGCGCCTGGGGCAGGGGCCCAGTCAACCAGCGCATCCAGTATTTCTTGGACACCAAAATTATTCAAGGCTGAGCCAAAAAACACGGGGGTTTGGCGCGCTTGTAGGAAGGCTTCTTTGTCAAAATCATCAACCGCAGTTTGGACCAGTTCGATTTCTTCGCCGGCCTGTTCAAACTCACTGCCAAAGCGTTGTTGGCTATCGGCGTTGTCTAATCCAGGTAAACGCTCGTTTTGGGTGTCACGATCGGCTTCTCCGGGCACATAAACCTGCAATTCATCATCGGCCAGCGAGTATACCCCTTTGAAATTACGTCCCATGCCAACGGGCCAATTGATGGGGATGGCCTCCATTTCAAGATGGCTTTCAATTTCGTCAATGAGATCCAGAGGTTCTTGGGCCTCGCGATCCATTTTGTTGATAAAGGTAATGATGGGAGTGCCGCGGCTGCGACAGACCTGTAGCAACCGTTCGGTCTGGGGCTCAATGCCGTTGGCGGCATCGATGACCATTAAGGCGGCGTCGACGGCGGTCAGGACCCTATAGGTGTCTTCGGAAAAGTCTTGGTGCCCGGGGGTGTCGAGTAAATTGATCACGCAATCGCGATAATCCATCTGCATGACCGATGAGGCGACGGAAATACCGCGCTGCTGTTCTATTTCCATCCAGTCAGAGGCGGCGTGACGCTGGGCTTTGCGTGATTTGACGCTGCCCGCAATATGAATGGCACCTGCAAAATACAGCAGTTTTTCGGTGAGGGTGGTTTTACCCGCGTCCGGGTGTGAGATAATTGCAAAAGTGCGCCGACGTGCCACTTCTGAGGTAATGTTTTTAGCCATGTTGATTTTGAAAAAGAGGAATTCTTGCGTAGCGAAACGGGTACAATACGCCCAAATGATTCATTTTAGCGTGTGGCCTGTTTTATTGGCGTTTTTTTATTTTGTAGCCCATTCAAGTAGCTCATGATGATGAAATTAAATTTTAGATGGTTTGGCCTGATCTTTTTAACATTTTTGTTGACCGGTTGTGGTTACAACGAGATACAACGACTTGATGAGCAGGTCAAGGCGGCGTGGTCGCAGACGCTCAACCAATACGAGCGTCGTGCTGATTTAGTGCCCAAGTTGGTGAATTCGGTAGATGCCTATATGGGGCAGGAAAAAGAGGTGCTCACTCAGGTGACTGAGGCCCGCGCCCAGGTGGGTCAAATCAAAATCAATGCCGATGATTTAGATAATCCCGCGCTGATGCAGCGTTTTTCCGAGGCGCAGAATCAGTTAGGATCGGCCTTATCCCGTTTGTTGGCGGTGGCTGAAAACTATCCCGAGCTAAAGAGCGATGGGCTTTTTCTGGATTTGATGACCCAGCTCGAGGGTACTGAAAACCGCATTGCGACCGAGCGGGGCCGTTATGTGCAGGCGGTGCAAAACTACAACGTGTTTATCCGACAATTTCCCAACGTAATTACGGCCAAGGTATTGGGCTATCCCGTGTTGGAAAACTACGGTATGGACCGAGAGACCGAGTTGATGCGCAACCCTGAGGTGCGGTTTGGTAATTCGCGCTGATGGCACGCGTTATTAGGGCGTGCGGTTGTCTGCCGTTGTGAATGAATGCTTGAGGTGCGTGTGCTGCTGAGTATTTTTTTTCATAAAAAAAATGATGATCCTAGAGCGCTCAATGGCCGCGCTTGGCTGGGGCGCTGGCTCCTGCTCGTGTGCTTGAGCTGTGTGCTCGGCTGGATGCCAAGGGCCGGGGCCGAGGATTTGGCAGTGCCCGAGCTTAGCGGTTGGGTGGTCGATGAGGCACAGGTGCTGACGGGCGAGCAGCGCCAGGCGCTGGATCAAATGCTGCAGCAGTTCGAGCAACAAAAAGGGGCGCAGATTTTTATGCTCACCTTGCCGTCTTTAGAGGGTGAGGATATTGACAGCTATGCGGTGCGGGTGTTTGAGGAATGGGGGGTAGGTCGCCAAGCCACCGATGATGGGGTGTTGTTGGTGGCGGCCATTGAGGATCGCAAACTGCGTATCGAGGTCGGGTATGGCTTGGAGGGTGCGATTCCAGACATCGTGGCCGGGCGGATCATTCGTGAGCAGATTGCGCCGGCTTTTCAACAAGAGGCCTATGCTCAGGGGCTGATGGCCGCGGCGACCCAGTTGATGCAGCGTATCGAGGCCGAGGATCTCCCCGCGCCTGAGTCGTCAGAGGGGGCCATGGCGGATGATGGGCCTGAGGGGATGGAAATCCTCATCATTTTGGCCATTTTATTTGGTTTTTCTTTTCTGGTGCCGCCCGTGCCAGCGGCCGCAGCGGTGGGGATTTTTGTGTTCACCATATTCGAGGCTTTGGGCTGGGCGGTGGGCGCTGCGATGGTGGCTTTTTTAATTTCTTCTGTGGGCAGTCTTTGGCGTTTTGGCCCGGATTCAGATACCCGTTATGCCAGTGGCAATCGCTCAGCGGCGCGTCGCCGTCATGATCACTGGGGCGGGGGCGGCTTTGGTGGAGGGGGCGGTATGGGCGGCGGAGGCATCGGCGGTGGCGGTGGTGCCAGCGGCGGTGGGGGCAGCAGTGGAGGCGGTGGCGCCTCTGGAGGGTGGTGATGCGAGCACGTTTAATACAGTCTATGAGTTGGCACCGGGTGCGCGGTCGGCGGCTGGCCAAGGCGCATTTTCATGACGACAATCTACGTCAGCTGGGCGCTCAGATTACCCGCAGCGAACAAGGTCATAGCGGCGAGATTGTGGTGGCCATCGAGGCGGTGAGCCCGGTGCACGAGCCCGATCCCCAATTGCGGGCGCTCGAAGTGTTTGGGCGCTTAGGGGTGTGGGATACCCCGCAAAATACCGGGGTGCTGTTGTATATTGCCTTGGATCGGCGTCATATTGAACTCATTGCTGATCGCGGTATTCACGCCCAAGACATCAGCTGGAAACAGATTTGCGATGATTTGCAGCGTGCTTTCAAGGCGGGTGAGTATTTCCCCGCGGTGATGGTCGCGGTACAACAGCTCGAGCAGGTGCTACGGGCACATACACCCCCCGAGGCGCCGGCCCACGAGGACGCCAATCATTTGGATAATCGTCCTGTGATTTTGCCTTGAATGCCCTGTTCGGGCTGTTTTGTCTCTCTTGTTAAAAGTCTATGGCTCAATCAGCTGCCTACCGTCCGACGTTTACCGAGCTTTGGTCTGTAGAAATTATCCGTCTTAAAGAGGCCCATGAGGGGCCATTGGCCGATGAGGCCGAGGTACGGCGCGCCCGTAGTGCGACCTCTGATGAGGTGGGACGGGTATGTGTGCGGGCGCGGTTATTGTGCGAGCGCCTGGGCTATGCGCTGCAGCAGCAGCGTTTGTTGCGTCGTTTGCGCTGGGTATGTTGGGGGTGGATTGTCCTGGCAATAGTGGTTGGGGGCGGGATGGCGCAGGCGGCGCTGGCATTAGGCGGGCCGCAGGTCAATATTATTCGCGCTTGGTTTGTGCTGCTAGGGGTCCCGACGTTGGGGCTATTGATTTGGTTGGTGGGGGCGGTGCATCATGCCTTGGGGGCGCAGGCAGCTGGGCAGACCTTGGGCGGCCGCTGGCGCTGGCTGGCACAAAAACTTTTGCCCGGGGCTGATACCACGTTGTTATCACAGGCGCTTTTTGCGGTTTTGCAGCAGCAACGGCTGAGTTTTTGGTGGGTGTCTTGTGTGCACCATTTGTTCTGGGGGGTGGCGCTGTTAGCGGCGACGGTGCGTCTGTGGTTCATGTTGGCTTTCCAGCGTTATTTTTTTCAATGGGAAAGCACCCTGTTTGATGCCGAGCGTTTTGTGCAATTGGCGCAATGGGCCAGTGCGGGGCTACGGGGGTTGGGGCTGTCTGCTCCCGATGCTGACTTTATTCGTCTCAGTGATGGTTTGTCGACGTTGCCACCGGCAGGTCATGCACTATGGGCCAGTTGGTTATTAGCCAGTGTGGTGGTCTATGGTTGGCTGCCTCGCGTGGTGTGTGCCGGGCTGAGTCTCTGGCAGTGGCGCCGTCATGTGCATGCGTTGCGGCTTGATCTACAGCGCCCGGGCTTGGTGGTGCTGCGTCCACGTTTGGCCCCCGAGGTACAGATGGTGGGCATTGATGCGCCCAGTCCCCCTGATGCAGTGCCGATGCAAAAATTGGCGGCCCGCCGAGCCGTGCGTGCGGATCAGCCGACGGTGGTGGTGGGGATGGAGTTAGCTGCCGATCAATCGCCCACGCAGGAGCATTGGCCTGAACATTGGCATTGGTGGGGGGTCGTGGATGACCGTGCGCAGCGTCAACAGTTGCTCAGCGACTTACAGGCCCAATCCCCAGCGCATGTGGTGATGCTTTGTGATGGCCGCCAGACCCCCGATCGGGGGCTGATGGCTTGGCTGGTTGAGGTGGCCGGCTATGCGCCCAATGAAAGTATTATCATAGAGATGGCAGCGGTCCCTTCGGCGCAGCGAGCCAGCAGTGAGCAGGCGTGGCGTCAGCGTTTAGAGGCCGCAGGGTTATCCCATTTTTATTTTTCCTGGGCCGCGTTGCTAGAGGCTTTGCACGGTATGGATGAGGACAAACAATGAACACTGAGATCGATTCCTCTACCCTGAGTTTGCGCATTGCCGTGGTGGGTCATACCAACACGGGCAAAACCTCTCTACTGCGTACCCTGACGCGCAACCGCAAATTTGGTCAGGTCCAGGCCAGTCCGGGGACCACCCGCCATGTCGAGGGGGTGCATATTGATTTGGCCCCATTGGGGCAGCTGCTGTTGTACGATACCCCGGGGATTGAGGACAGCATGGCTTTGCTGGACTATATCGAGCGGTTGGTTGAGGCCGATCAACGGGTAGAGGGGCCTGAGCGGATCCGCCGCTTTTTAGACAGCCCCGAGGCGCAGGGTCGTTTTGAACAAGAGGCGCGCGTGCTGACGCAGTTGATGCATAGCGAGGCAGCGCTCTATGTCATTGATGTGCGCGATCCCGTTTTGACCAAACACCGTGATGAGCTGCGGATTTTGTCTTGGTGCGGCAAGCCCATCCTGCCAGTGATGAATTTCCTAAGGCATCAGCCCTCGCGCATAGAAGAGTGGGAAAGCGCGTTGGCAGATTTGGGGCTACATATGCAAACACAGTTCGATACGGTGGCCCCTGCATTGGATGGAGAAATACAGCTCTATCAAAAACTCTCGCTGTTGTTGGCCACACAGTACCGTCAGTTGTTAGAGCACTTTGGCGAGCGTTTACGTCAACAACGCGCGCAACGGCTGGCGGATGCCAAGCAATTATTGGCCGAGTTATTGGTCGATGTGGCGGCTTGGCAATCGAGTTGTTCTGCCGATCCTGCCGAGCTAGAGGCCTATGTCAAACAAATGCAGCATACCGTGCGTGCGCGCGAGCAACGGTGTATTGAGGCGTTGCTGGCATGCTATCAATTCAGCCAAGAGGATTTTTTGCCCTTGGATTTTGATATGGGCAGCTATCGCTGGGGGACGGATTTATTTCATCCCGAGGCCTTGAAGCAGCTGGGCATCCAGCTGAGCAAGGGGGCCGCGACGGGGGCCTTGGCGGGGGCGACCTTTGATTTGCTGACCGCAGGGTTTAGCTTGGGGACGGGCACCCTGGTCGGGGCCACTGTCGGCGGGGTCTGGCAGGGGGTCAATCAGTGGGGCCAAAAAATCATGCAAAAATGGCGTGGCCATGCCGATCTGAGTGTGGGCGATGATGTCCTGCGGGCCCTGGCCCTGCGGCAGTTGGCCCTCATCCATGCGCTGGAGCATCGGGGCCATGCGGCCCAAGAGCCCATTCAACTAGAAACCTTGGCGCACCCCACGCCACGGCCCCAAGAGTATGATTGGCGCAAAGATCCACTGCCGCCGGTGCTCGTGCAGGTACGCCATCATCCACAGTGGTCTACTTTGTTGTATCCCGAGGCGGACTCGACCGCGCGCCGGGCCGCCATTGATGCGCTGGCCCGTCAGCTACGCACGCATTTTTAGTGATGCAGCTCAAATCATCAATGATCCCAGCGGGCCGTATGAGGGTTAAATTGTTGGGGTAAAGACTGAAAGCACCTCGCCACTATGTTACAAATTGGTGTTATCCCCGTCCTGCAAATGCCGATCCAGTTGGCTGGGGGCGCAGAGAAAATGAATGAGCCGATCAAAAAACACTTCGGCCTCGCGGATCTGCTCGATGGTGATGTACTCATCGGGTTGATGCGCCTGATCAATGGATCCTGGGCCGCATAAAATCGTGTCAAAACCGGCCTGTTGAAATTGCCCGGCCTCGGACACAAAGGGCACCACTTGAGGCTTAAAGGCCGGGTTGAGGTGGCTGAGCAAGGCGCGCGCTCCACCGCTCGGATTATCAAAGGCGGGAACCTCGGCGATGATCTCGGTGGCGATGCCAATATCGGGGGCAATCTCACGCAAGGGGGCTAATAATTGTTCGGCATAGTCATTAAAACGCTGCAGGTAGGCCTGCCAGTCATCCCCGGGTAGGCAGCGGATATCCCAATCAAACTGACAATGGCGGGAAATGATGTTCACGGCAGTGCCGCCTTGGATCACCCCGGTATGCAAGGTGGTATAGGGGGGAATAAAAGGGCTCTCGCTGTCTGCGGCGGCCTGATTTTCTTGCATCATGTCATCAATAAAACTGATCAGGCGTGCCGCCAAGGTCACCGCACTGACGCCACGTTGTACCTGACTTGAGTGGGCCTCGTGCCCAGTGATGCGGGTACGTAAGGTAGTGATGCTTTTATGGGCCACCACCGTTTGCATCGAGGTGGGCTCGCCCACAATCACAGCCAGCGGTTGGGGGTAATCGGCCTTGAGCGTTTCGATGAGGCGGGGCGCCCCCAGACAGCCAATTTCCTCGTCATAGCTAAAGGCCAGGTAGACCGGGCGCTTAATTGGGGCCTGGCGCAAAGCAGGTACTGCCGCCAGTGCCAGGGCAATAAAGCTTTTCATGTCTGCGGTCCCTCGGCCATAGAGGCGCCCGTCTTTTTCTGTGAGGGTAAACGGCTCTGTGCTCCAGTCCTGGCCATCCACAGGCACCACATCCGAATGCCCCGACAGCACCACACCGCCGGCCACCTTGGGACCGATGCAGGCCAGTAGATTGGCTTTACTGCGATCGTCGTTATAGATCAACTGGCTGTCTACCCCGTGCTCGTCCAGATATTCTTGTATAAACTCCAATAGGGGCAGGTTAGAGTGGCGTGACACACTGTCAAAAGAAATGAGTTGTTCAATCAGTTGGCGGCTTTCCGGACGCATAGCAAACTCCACAATGGTGTGCTGAGGTAGCGGTAGATGTTGAGAAAAGTTGAAGGCTGAATGTATATACATACCCCAAGGAGCATCCTGTGTCCAAGACTTCTACACATACACAGCGGATTTTTATTGGTTTGTGGCCAAATCAGGCCACCCAGGCGGCATTGCAACCCCTATCGGTGGCGGCTCAACAGTATTGCGGGGGGCGGGCCTTGCGGGCAGATCAATGGCATATCACCTTGGCTTTTTTAGGTGATCTGCCCCCCCAAGAGGTGCAGACTTTATGCGCACATGCCGCTGAGTGGCAGTTGCCGATCGCCCCCTTTCAAGTGGATCGTTATGGTTGTTTTGAGCGGGCGAGGATCATCTGGGCGGGCAGCCAAGAGGCGTCTTCATTACAACATATGAGCGCCTGTCATCAGCAGCTTTGGCAGTATTTAACCCCTTTGGGGTATCGCCCCGAGCCGCGGCCTTTTGTACCGCATATTTCACTATTGCGGCAGGCGCAGTCTTATGCGCTGAGCGCGCTGCCTGATTTTTCCCCTTTTGCATGGCAAAGCGCACAGTGTTATGTGATGGAATCACGGCCCACTGCCAATGGCACGCATTATCTGCCGCTAGGCACGATCGCGTTGCAAACTATTTTATAAAGGCCAGAAATACAGTAGCAAGGGGATGGCGGTACTGACGATCAGCACATCCAGGGGCAGTCCTAAACGCCAATAATCACTAAATCGAAAGCCCCCGGGGCCCAGTATCAGGGTATTGTTTTGGTGGCCAATAGGGGTGAGAAAGGCACATGAGGCGCCAATGGCCACTGCCATTAAAAAGGTATCGGTACTGGCATCCAATTGCTGCGCCGTTTGAATGGCAATGGGGCTCATGATGGCGGCGGTGGCGGCATTGTTCATCAAATCAGAGAGAAACATGGTGGTGACCATCATGAGGACCAAGGCCCAGGTGGCATGTCCTTGGGCGAGCTGGTGCAAGACAAATTCAGCAATGAGGCTGGCGGCCCCCGTTTGTTCGATGGCCTGAGCAACGGGGATCAAGGCGGCCAACAAGACCACCACCGACCAGTCAACGGCACGATATAGGTTGCGCGGGGCGATGACCTTGAACAGCAATAACAACAAAATCCCAAATACAAAGCTCAAAGCCGCTGACCACCAGCCCAAGGCGGCGCTGATAATGACAAAGCCCATCACTGCACTGGCAATCCCCATATTGCGCCGATTGGGTACGCGCAATTCGCGTGTGGCCAGTGGGGCACAGCCGCTGCTTTGGGCAAAGGCCGTGGTGTTTTCTACCGGGCCTTGTAGCAGCAGCACATCGCCTGTGCGCAATGGCGTAATACGAGGGCGGCGACGCAGGCGTTTGCCTTGGCGGGAAATGGCCAGCAAATTGATCTGATACTGACTACGTAAGCGCAAATCCGAGGCACTGCGTCCAATCAACATCGAGCCGGGCAAAATCACCAGCTCGGCCAGCTCACTGCTGTCATCTTGATCCGGGGTGTCGTCGGCGGCCTCAGTCTCAGGGCGGTCATGCGCTTCTGCGTCGGCATCGGTGGTCTGTGTGTCAGGGGCGTCCTCTGCGGGGACAGGCTGCTGCGTGCTGGGCGCATCTGCGGCGGCCCGTGCCGTTTTTGTTGCTTGCGCGGCGGTTGTTGTTTCTGTTGTCTCGGCTGTCTCTATTGTCTTTGTGGCTTTGGTTGTCTCTGTGGCCTTTGTTACCTTTGTTTCTTTTGTAGCCTGTGTGGCCCGTGCGGTTTCTGGTGTTTCAGCTGGCTCTGTTGCCTTTGCTGCCTCTGTGGCTCGTGTGGATGGGGCAGCGGGGGCCGATTGTGTTGTTGCCGCCTGAGCGGATGACGTGGTGGGGGCAGAGGATTGGGCCGCCGCCTGCCCCTGAGCGCGGGCGCGCTGGCGATTGCGATCACGCTCGAGCTCCCGGTTGCGTTCTCTTTCCTGGCCTCTTTCGTGTGCGCGGGTACGTTCACGCTCTCGATCGCGTTCTCTGTCGCGTCCTCTTTCTCGCTCTCTTTCGCGCTCTTTACGTTTGGGTTTATCCTCGTTAAACACCAAGCCCAAGGTGCTCAAAACCTTGGTCAGCTTTTTGGGATCGGCCTCTAATAGCAGCACATCGTGTGCCCGTAGGCGCAGGGTGCGGTGCGGCACATTGATGCGCAGCTGGTGGCGTAGCAGGCCCACAATTTGCGCATCTGACTCGCGTAGCTGCGCCTCGAGTTCGGCAATGCGCATGTTGACGGCCTTGGTATCAGGCAGCACGCGGGTCTCGGTCAGGTAGGTGGTGACCTCGAGGCCGGTATTGCGGGTTTGCAGGCGTTTGGGGATGAGTTTGGGCCCCAGCCAGGAAATAAAGAATACCCCAATGAGGGCGACCGTCCCGCCCACGGGGCTGAAATCAAACATGGCAAAGCCAGTGCTATCCTCACTGACTGAGGCCCTAAAGCTAGACACAATGAGGTTCGATGGGGTCCCGATCAGGGTGGTGATGCCCCCCAAAATAGTGCCAAAGGATAGGGGCATCAGCATGTGCCCAGGGGGGATATTAAGGCGCTGCGCAGTTTGCAAAGCGATGGGCATGAGCAAGGCCAACGCCCCCACATTATTCATAAAGGCAGAGAAAAAGGCCCCCAAGGCAGTGACAGATAAGACAGCTAAAAACTGCGATTGGGTCTTGGGCAGGGCGTGCTCGGCGATCACATCCACCAAGCCGGTGCGCTCGAGACTATCACTGAGGATCAGCACGCCAACAACAGTCACCACTGCAGGATGACTGAAGCCCACAAAGGCCTCTTGACCAGGCACCAGGCCCAATGCCGTGCAGGCCAACAATGCGGCCACGGCCACCACATCGTGACGCCAACGGCCATATAAAAATAGGGCAATGGTCAGGCCCAATACCCCGAGAGCAAGCCAAGCCGTATTAAGCATAAAAATCTGCCTTAATGGTCATGCAAGGCTTATACTCTACTATAAATATGGGTCTGAACCCATGGTGTTTTTCATTAGGGGTCAGTAAATACAGGGAGGGTGGGGGTGCTTTACGAGCATAAAAGCCAGCGGTTGATTTCGAGAAAGCAGTTTTTATTTCGCCTGCTGCGGCATTTCTTTTTAGCGTTTGTCATTATTGTGATCACACTGACCGTCGGGGTGGTGGGCTATCAGGTGTGGGGCGGCGGGGGCACCTTGCATGATGCCATTTTAAATGCTGCCTTTGTGATGGGGGGCTTGGGCATTGTTGAGGTCCCAGAGTCCGCAAATGGCAAGCTCTTTTATGCTTTTTACGGTATTTTTGTGGGCCTGAGCTTTGCGGCCTCGGTAGGCATTGTATTGGCGCCGGTGGCGCACCGCGTGTTGCATTTATTGCACCTAGATGACCCCAGCATGGACGATTCCCTTTCTGACGAATAGTCCCTGCGGCGCCCTTCAAGACCAAAGGAGGATATCAGGGGGCAGCCTGGTGTTGTAGGCTCAAGAGTGCGGGCAGTTGGTGCATATCATCAAAGGTCTGCTGGGCGCCAGCTTTAAGCGCATGGGCGGGGTCAATATAGGCGGTATAGGCCAATACATAGGTGTTGGCAGCCGCGGCGGCACGAATACCGATGAGGCTGTCCTCAATGACCGCGCATTGCGCCGCGGTGATCCCTTGACCCAAGCCAGCGATGGCCTTTAAATAAACATCAGGGTGGGGTTTGTTGCGTGGGGCATCTTGGCCACTGTAGATATGCGGGCTGAAAAAATCATAAAAGCCCAGGGTCTGCAGCTGTTCTTCTAGTTTTTGTTGGCTGGCGGCAGACACACAGGCCAGGCGGCCTGCCCAGCGTGTATTGAGTTGTTGTAATGCTTGCAAAACGCCTGGTACTGGGCGAATAGTGGCCCGTTGGATGGCCTGATCGCGTTTGAGCCGGTAGGCCATCATCCACTCTTGCTCGATCTGCAGGCCGCTGTTTTCCTCAATGATGGTCGGCCAGGCCTCGAGGGGTTGGCCCATAAAAAGTTGGCGGCAGTGTAGGGGGGTCAGGTGCCAGCCCCTTTGGGCCAGCATCGTACGCAGCACCCCGAGGCTGAGTGGCTCGCTATCGACCAGCACCCCATCATAATCAAAAAGTATTGCTTGGTAGGCCATAGGTCTCCTTTATTATCATTTTCAATAGGCCCGCAGAGGGCACGGACGGGGACAATGAATATCCGATTTCTTGAGACTTTTGTGTGGGTAGCCAATTTGGGTAGTTTCAGTGCCGCGGCCTCAAAATTGCATGTGACCCAGGCAGCCGTTTCGGGGCGTATTTCGGCCTTGGAGAAAAATCTGGGTCAATCGCTCTTTGTGCGCGGTGCCCGTGACATCCGCCTGACGCCCGCTGGGCAGACGCTATTGCGCTTTGCCAAACAAATGCTGGATCAAGAACGCGATCTGAAACATGCCCTGCGCCAATCCACCTTTACCCAGGAAAGTATTCGGATTGGTGTGATTGAATCCATTGTACACACATGGTTTTCACTTTTTATACGGCGTTTACACCAAGAGCATCCCTATTTGGACATCGAATTGACGGTAGAGTCCTCGCGCCGATTGCATGATTTGCTCAAACGCGGTCAGATTGATTTGGCCCTACAAACAGATCCTGTCTTGGATGAGGGGCTGCGCAATATTCCGCTGGGGGCGCTAGAGATGAACTGGATCGGACTGCAGCCCCCCAAGCCTTATCCGCGTATGAGCCTAAAGGCATTGTGCGCGCGCTGGCCCATTGTGACCTTTCCGCGGCATTCACAACCGCATTTGTCCTTACTGCGGGTACTGGAAATGGAAGGGGTGGATGATGCGCGCATCCACTTTGTCTCTTCTATTGCTGCCAGCCAACAATTGATCGAAGAGGGGTTGGCGGTGGGGGCCTTGCCCGAGGCCGCCTACACCAAAGAAAACAGCCGGCGTCCGTTGACCATCGTGCCCTGTTTGGCCGAGCTACCCAGCCTACAGCTGGTGGCCAGCTGGCGGGTCAACCCCTTGCACAGTCTGTCTGAAACTGTGATTGATACCGCCCTCAAGGAAATGCATCACTACGCGCAGCAAAATGCCACTGCTATTGCGCCCACCGTGCGCGGGATATTTAAGACTTAGTCTTTCTTGTTGGACTAGGGTTTATCCCCTAATGACTGCACCAAGCTTTACTATAAAATTTACTAACGTTTTGTTTTTAATGGCATTTGCGAGCGATAAGGTTTTCTTATGGCTCAGCTGCGAAAAAAATCGTTTGAGAGTTTTGTGCCTTCCTTTTACATTGAGGGACACCCATAGGTATCAAGGAAACACAGTGGTCGATAAATTAGCATCTGGGGTACAGGCCCCTGCCGAGTTATTCATTTGGACAGATATTGATCCTAATTATGAGGATGATTTCAACCAATGGTACGAGCAAGAGCACATGCTCGAGCGTGCCAGCATCCCGGGTTTTGTTTGGGCGCGTCGCTATCGTGCCCTGCAATCTCCGCGCAAATATCTGGCCCTATACCGCACCGAGCAGTTAGCGGTTTTTGACAGCCCTGCCTACCAAGAGGCCTTTACGCACCAGACCCAGTGGTCGGTGCAAAATTTTGAGCGCATGCACAATACCGTTCGTCGGGTCATGGTGGTGACCCCCACCAGTCAGACGGTCGGGACTGGGTCAGCGGTGGCGCTGGTGGCGCTATCGGATGAGGCCCAGGCGCTCGCTGCCGCGCAGTGGATGCAGGGTCAGTCTTTTACTGGGGTCGTATCCACGCGGATACTCAATCCCGATCCACAGCGTTCTACCCCGCTGCCTTCTGAGTCTGCCGAGGGTCGCGTGCTGCAGCCCTTTTTCTTGATCGAGGCGACCACCCCCGAGGCGGTGACGCAGGCCGCGCAGCAGTTGGCTCAGGCGCTGGATCTTGCGGCCGAGTCAGTGGCCACCTTTGAGTTGTTATGGGGGCTACGCTCGGCTGATCTGTCTGATTCGTTATAAACTAGACAGGTCACTCAAAGATCTCAATGATCTTTAAAACCAATACTCAGACGCTACGCCTCGTAGCGTTAAACACAATACCCGTATAAGACACAAGGTATTTCCTAAAACACTAAAGGAGTAATCAATGATTAAAAAGCTAGTCACCGCGGCGTGCCTGACGGCCATGGCCAGCATGGCAACAGCGGCCACCACCTGGACCATGAGCACCGAGCAGCCAGATAACAACTATCTGACTCAAAACGCACGTCAATTTGCCGAAGACATCAAAGAGGCGACTGATGGTCAGCTGATCATCAACGTGCAGTCCAACAGCGTGCTGCTCAAGCGTCCCGAGGTCAAGCGCGGGGTGCAACAAGGGGTGGTAGATTTAGGTGAAATGTTGGTATCGACCATCGGTAACGAGGACCCCATGTTTGAGGTCGACAGCGTGCCGTTCTTGGCCTCTTCCTTTGATGAGTCCGAGCGCCTTTGGGAGCTTTCCAAGCCCATCATGGCCGAGCGCTTAGATGAGCAGGGCATCGTGCTGTTATATGGCTCGCCCTGGCCTCCCCAAGGCATTTACACCAAAAAAGAGATCAGCGAGCTCGAGGATCTGTCCGGTGCTCGTTTCCGTGCTTATAGCGCCTCGACCAACCGTTTGGCCTCACTGATGGGCACCACGCCCACCACCGTGCAGACCCCCGAGGTCCCACAGGCATTTTCCACAGGTGTGATTGATTCGATGCTGACATCGCCTGCCACTGGGGTGGACTCACAGGCTTGGGATTATGTGGATCACTACTACGACGCCCAGGTGTTTATCCCGCAGAGCTTTGTCATCGTCAACAAGGCGGCCTTTGAGCAGTTGCCCGAGGATGTCCAGCAGGCCGTACTCGAGGCCAGTGAGGTCGCTGAAAAGCGGGGTTGGGAAATGGGCCGCGAGCTGACCGCCGAGTTGACTCAAACCCTGGCCGATAATGGCATGCAGGTCCACGAGTTGCCAGACGGTCTGCGTGCTGAGCTCGAAGAGATTGGCGAGGTCATGGCCCAAGAGTGGGCAGAAAAAGCAGGCGATGCCGGGGCTCAATTGCTTGAAACCTATCAACAGCAGTAATGGTTGAATCATAATGAAATGGCTCGAAAACCTGGCCAAGGCGTGCGGCGTTCTCGCCGCCGCCTTTTTGGTCGCACTCGCGCTGGTGATTTTGGCGCAAATTATCAGCCGCATGTTTGGCCGGCTGGTGCCCTCTGCGGATGACTTTGCCGCTTGGGCGATGGCTTCATCGGTGTTTTTAGGACTGCCTTATGCCATGTTGCGCGGTGATCATATCCGCGTCACCTTGGTCTTACAGGTATTGCCTAAATCTTTGCACTATGGGTATGAGATCTTGGCCACGCTGATTGCCTTGGTGGTCTCAGCATGGGGCTCTTATTACTGCATTATTTTTGTGTATGAGTCCTTTGCCCGCAATGAGCTCGCCCCGGGGATGCTGCCGGTACCGATGTGGATGCCTCAGATCGGCATGCCTATTGGGTTGGTCTTATTTACTTTGATGTTGGCACGTCGTCTGGTGATGAGTGTGCGTGGCCAGCCCCTAGAGGAGTCGGAAAATGGTTGATATCTACCAGGCACTGGTGCTGCTGATCGGGCTGATTGTGCTACTGAGCCTAGGGGTCTGGGTGGCAGTTGTACTGATCGCCTGTGGGGTCATTTCTATTTATTTCTTTTCCATGGCGCCTGCGGGCACCATTTTTGCGACCAAGGCCTGGGATGCCTCAGCCAACTGGGCATTGACGGCCTTGCCGCTTTTTATCTGGATGGGTGAGATTCTCTATCGCACTCGCCTGGCTGAGGATATGTTCAAGGGGCTCGGGCCGTGGGTACAGCGTTTGCCCGGGCGTTTGGTACACGTGAACGTTTTTGGCTGCGGTATTTTTGCGGCGGTCAGTGGTTCTTCAGCGGCCACTGCTGCCACCATTGGGCGTATCTCGCTGCCCGAGCTCGAGCGCCGTGGCTATGACGACAGCATCAGCATCGGCTCGCTGGCCGGTGCCGGGACGCTGGGGCTGTTGATCCCGCCCTCTGTGGTCATGATTGTGTATGCGGTGGCCGCCCAAACCTCAATCATTCGTTTATTTATTGCCGGGATTTTGCCGGGGCTCTTGCTGATGGGCTTGTTTTCGGCCTATATCGGTTTGTGGTCTTTGCGTCATCCGGATCGGGTGCCGCGCGACGTCGAGCGGGTCAGCTTTAAAGAGCGCATTTGGCGTTTACGCTTGCTCTTGCCCGTGATGTTTCTCATTTTAGCGGTCATTGGTTCTATTTATGCCGGTATTGCCACCGCGTCCGAGGCCGCCGTCATTGGTGTGGTGGGCTCCTTGCTCATTGCATTGGTGGGGGGCTCGCTGACCTGGAAAACCTTTACGGCCAGCCTGATGGGGGCGGTACGCACATCGTGCATGATTTCTTTTATTCTCATTGGGGCGGCTTATTTGACCAGCGCCATGAGCTTTACCGGTCTGCCCGCCAACATCGCGGCCTGGATCAGTTCGCTGGGGCTCAGCACCTATGCCTTGATCGCTGTGCTGACGGTATTTTTCATTTTGATGGGGGCCTTTTTAGACGGGATTTCCATCGTGGTCCTGACCACCTCGGTGCTGCTGCCCGCAGTGGTGGCCGCGGGCATCGATCCCATTTGGTTTGGGGTCTATTTAATCCTCACCGTCGAGATGGCACAAATCACCCCGCCCATTGGTTTTAACCTCTTTGTCATCCAGGGCATCACGGGCAAGGATCTCTTTGAGCTGGTGCGGATGTCGTTCCCGTTCTTCCTGTTATTGGTGTTGGCCACCGCCCTCGTGACCATATTCCCTGACATTGTTTTGGTATTGCCACGTGCGATGTGATCGCCGTGGGTACAGATTTATTCATAGGATAATCTAGCATGCAGTCTGAATCACATACTCATTCTCGTGCTGCCGAGCAGAAATGGCAGTTCTGGATTGATCGCGGAGGAACATTTACAGACATTGTGGTCCGTCGCCCAGATGGGCAGTTATTGACCCACAAATTGCTTTCGGATAATCCTGCCCAGTATCCAGATGCGGCCTTGGCGGGCATACGTCAAATGCTCGGGGTAGAGTTAGATGCCCCCATCCCTACCGAGTTGCTCGAGGCCGTCAAGATGGGCACCACTGTAGCCACCAATGCGCTGCTCGAGCGCAAGGGGGAGCCCACAGCTTTATTTATTACCCGTGGGTTTAAGGATGCCCTGAAAATCGGTCACCAGGCCCGCCCAGATATTTTTGCGCGCGAGATCCACCTGCCCGAGGTGCTGTATGAGCAGGTGGTCGAGGTCGATGAGCGTGTGTTGCCTGATGGTACGGTGATCGTACCGCTGGATGAGGCACAGGTGCGGGCGCAGCTGGCCGAGACCTATGCGGCGGGTTATCGCGCGTTGGCCATTGTCCTCATGCATGGTTATCGTCATACCGAGCACGAAGAGCGTATTGCGCAGTGGGCCCGCGAGCAGGGCTTCACGCAGATTTCTGTGTCTCATCGTACCAGCCCCTTGATGCGCATTGTGGGGCGTGGGGATACCACCGTGGTAGATGCTTATTTATCCCCTATTTTGCGCCGTTATGTGAATCAGGTGGCCAGCGAATTGGATCAGGTGCGCCTGATGTTCATGCAGTCCAATGGCGGGCTGACCTCGGCGCATCAGTTTCAGGGCAAGGATGCCGTATTATCCGGTCCGGCTGGGGGGATTGTCGGCATGGTGCGCACTGCCGAGGCGCTGGGCATAGAAAAGATCATTGGTTTTGATATGGGGGGGACCTCAACCGACGTCTCGCACTATGCGGGCGAGTTCGAGCGAGTCTTTGACTCTGAGGTGGCCGGCGTGCGTTTACATGCCCCTATGATGAATATCCATACGGTGGCTGCCGGTGGGGGATCCATAGTGTCCTTTGATGGGGCGCGACTGCGGGTGGGCCCAGATTCTGCAGGGGCCTATCCTGGGCCAGCTGCTTACCGCAATGGGGGCCCGCTGACCGTGACGGACTGTAATCTGATGCTGGGCAAGATCCAACCCGATTTTTTCCCCAAGATTTTTGGGCCGCAGGCCGATCAACCACTGGATTTAGAGACGGTAAAACAAAAATTTGCCGCCCTCAGTGATGAGGTGTTTACTGCCACAGGGGCACGTAATACTCCGCAGGAAATTGCCGAGGGATTCATCCACATCGCCGTTTCTAATATGGCCAATGCGATTAAAAAAATCTCCATCGAGCGCGGCTATGATGTGAGCAAATACACGCTGGCATCTTTTGGTGGGGCGGGCGGTCAGCACGCCTGCTTGGTGGCCGATGCGCTGGGGATTTCGCAGGCCATGATTCATCCCTTTGCTGGGGTGCTCTCTGCATATGGGATGGGGCTGGCTGATATTACTGCCATGCGCGAGCATAGCGTCGAGCTGCCTTTGGCGGCTGAGCATATCCCGCATTGCGAGGCTTTGTTGCAGCGCCTCGAGGCAGAAACCAATGAGGAATTGCAGGCCCAGGGCATCCGAGCGGATCAAATCCAATCCATCAAACGTGCGCATGTGCGTTATGACGGTACTGACTCGCCGTTGATCGTGCCCTATGGCAGTGTACAAGACATCAAGACCGCCTTTGAGGAATCCTACCTACAGCGGTATAGCTTTTTGATGCCAGAAAAGCCCATCATTATTGAGGCTGTCTCCATCGAAGGGATTGGTCAAAGCGGCGAGCGCATCGAAAAGCATGATCTCGATGAGCTGCCCACACCCGATACCGAGGCACAGCCAGTGGCACAGGTAGAGCTATTTTCTCAGGGCCAATCGCATCCCACTCCTGTGTATCAGCGCGATGATTTATCTGTGGGCAGCAAAATTGTTGGGCCCGCCATTGTCTGCGATACCAATGGCACCACCGTCATTGAGCCCGAGTGGCAGATGCAGGTCATGCCTGCGGGCGAGCTTTTGCTGACACGTGCAGTGGCACGCGCGCAGCGCTTTGCCATCGGCACCGAGGTAGACCCGGTCATGCTCGAGATTTTCAACAATCTCTTTATGGCGGTGGCCGAGCAAATGGGGGCTACCCTGGGCAATACCGCTTTTTCGGTCAATATCAAAGAGCGGCTGGATTATTCATGTGCGATCTTTGATCAAGAGGGCAATCTCATCGCCAATGCCCCGCATATGCCCGTGCATTTGGGCTCTATGGGGGAAAGTATCCGCACCGTGATTGTGCGCAACGAGGGCCAGATGCGCCCGGGCGATAGCTATGTGCTCAATGACCCCTACAATGGGGGCACGCACCTGCCAGACATCACCGTGGTGACCCCGGTTTTTGATGAGGCAGGCCAAGACATTCTCTTTTATGTGGCCTCTCGTGGGCACCATGCCGATGTTGGGGGCATCACCCCTGGATCCATGCCCCCCATGAGTCAAACCGTCATCGAGGAGGGGGTGCTCATTGATAATTTCAAGCTCGTCGAGGGCGGGCGCATGCGCGAGGCCGAGCTCCGCGAGCTCATGGGCAGTGGGCCCTATCCAGCGCGCAACTTGGATCAGAATATTGCTGATTTGCGCGCGCAGCTGGCGGCCAATGAAAAGGGTGTGCAGGAATTACGCCGGATGGTGCGGACCTATGGTCTAGACGTGGTGCACGCCTATATGCAGCATGTGCAGGATAATGCCGAAGAGGCGGTACGTCAGGTCATTGGCGTGCTCAAAGATGGCAGCTTTCGTTATGAGCTAGACAATGGCGCGCACATCCAGGTGGCAGTGCGGGTCAATCACGAAGAGCGCAGTGCCGAGGTCGATTTCACCGGGACATCGGATCAGCTCGAGGATAATTTTAATGCACCCTCGGCCGTTTGCATGGCAGCCGTGCTGTATGTGTTTCGCACCCTAGTCAATGATGAAATCCCCATGAATGCGGGCTGTCTCAAACCGCTAGAGGTCATCATTCCTGAGGGCTGCATGCTCAATCCCCATTATCCCGCGGCCACTGTCGCGGGTAATGTAGAAACCTCGCAGTGCATCACTGATGCTTTGTATGGGGCATTGGGGGTGATGGCTGCCGCACAGGGGACCATGAACAACTTTACCTTTGGCAATGACAACCACCAATACTATGAAACCATTGCTGGGGGTTCTGGGGCGGGGTTTGAGTACCGCGCCGATGGCAGCCGTCGTTATTTCAATGGCACCGATGTGGTGCAGACCCACATGACCAACTCGCGGTTGACGGATCCCGAGGTGTTAGAGTGGCGCTACCCCGTGCTGCTCGAGGAGTTTTCCGTGCGTGAGGGCAGTGGAGGCGCCGGGCGCATGCACGGTGGTAACGGGGCCACGCGTAAATTGCGCTTTTTAGAGCCCATGACCGCCGCAATTTTAGCTAACCGCCGTCGTTTGCCTCCCTTTGGTTTAGAGGGCGGGGAAAGCGCCCTGCCAGGCAAAAACTATGTCTTGCGCAAAGACGGCAGCCGCGTGGAATTAGCGGCCACCGGCTCTGCCGAGATGCAACCCGGGGATGTTTTTGTGATTCACACACCGGGGGGCGGTGGATTTGGCCCTGCGGATGAGGCATCGTCATGAGTGCCGTTGTTCGCTTAGGTCTGATTGGCTGTGGAGCCATTGGCACGGTCTTGTTAGAGTATTTGGCTGGACATGTCCCCGCTCCCGGGCAGCCGCGTTTACAGCTGCAGCGTGTGGTCGTGCCCGAGCGTTCTATTGCTCGGGTAGAGGGGTTATTACAGCGTTTGGGCTTGCAGGCCGAGGTCAGCAGTGATTTGCAGGGCCCTGATGCGACGCTGGATCTGTGGGTAGAGTGTGCTGGGCACGCCGCCTTGAAAATGCACGTGGTCCCGGCCTTGGCACAGGGCCACTCGGTGGTGGTGTGTTCGGTGGGGGCATGTGCTGATGAAAAACTGCTGGCCGAGCTTGAGCAGGCCAGCCGTTTAGGGGGCGGGCGCATGCAGTTTGTGGCGGGTGCCGTAGGCGCCATTGATGCGCTGGCGGCCGCGCGGCACAGTGGCCTGACCGAGGTGCGCTACCAAGGCATTAAACCTGCGCTGGCTTGGCAGGGGACCCCCGCCGAGGCCGTGCTAGATTTGCACAACCTACAAGAGGCCACCGTGTTTTTCGAGGGCACTGCCCGCGAGGCAGCACAACAATATCCCCAAAATGCCAATGTGGCCGCGACCATCGCCTTGGCCGGGATGGGTTTTGAGAACACCCAGGTGCAACTCATTGCCGACCCACAGGCCCGCTACAACCAACACCATATTGAGGCCCGAGGGGGCTTTGGTCATCTGCAATTTGAGGTGCAGGGGCGGACCTTGCCCGATAACCCTAAAACCTCGGCACTGACTGCTTATAGCCTCATCCAGGCCGTACTTAACCACATTCAGCCCTGGCATATGTAAAAGCTCGATGCGGCCCAGCGGCGCGGGCCCTAGCGCCCGAGTCCGGGCAGGCGTACCTCGGGTTGTTTTGAGTCCTGCCCACCGCGGCTTTCAGCACCGTTCGCCCGTGCATCAGGGTTTTGGGTGGGATCGGTGTCCAGTGTGTTGGGGCTGTATTCCTGATCCCCAATGATCAATTTTTCTAAATCCCAGCGATCGCCCTCGCCATCATAATTAAGCCAGGCGGTAAAGGGTTGTTTGGTTTCGCCATCAGCGCTGCGCTCAAATACCGTGGCATGAATTTCAAACTCGCAGGGGCGGATGACCTGAGACTTTTCTTTTTGTGGGATGATGGGAAACTCAGCCCCGGGCACAAAATTAGCCACAAAATTCTGTGCGGCATTATAGGCGGCCAAAATATCCTCGCAGGTCTCGGTGCGCTCTTTGGCCTGGCGTTTTTCAATATCGGCTGGGCTTTCATACATAAAGCCGTACCACAAGGCCACCAGAATAAAGACGATGATAGATCCCCAAAAAGTGCGCCTGCCCCGTTGTTTACGTTCGCGCGCTGCCTGCGGATCGAGCTTTTTTTGGCTGGTGCCCCCCTCAGGGTTGGCGGCATCTTTAAAGCCTGTCGCCAAACCATACACAATGCCGGTCAGTGCGAGCAGGGCGATCAGTATTGCTAAATTCATCGCTAACTACCTTTTAAAATTAATCCGGGGGCAGAGATACCGACTCAATGGTGACGCTTTGTTCTGCGGCCACAAAGTCTTCTACCGTATCCACAAACAATTGTAGCTGTTTTTTGCCCAATGCTTGCTCAACACGACGATATTGTTCGGTGATTAAAGGGCTGAGTTGCTCGGCGATGTCCTGCCCTTTGGGGGTGATTTTGATCAGAGCGCGGCGCTGATCCCCGGGAAATGGGGCACGACGGATGAGATCGCGTTCCTCCATTCGGGTCAGCACGCCAGCCATGCTGGCACTGACAATTTGGCACTGTTCACAGAGTATACGGGGCTCGATGGCCTGCTCTTCGTACACGATGCGCAGCACGCGCCATTGCTGATCCGTCAGATCAAAAGCACGAATGAGGGGGCGAAAATGTTTCATCAACGCCTCGCGCGCAGCAAGGAGGATTTGGGGCAAATTACGGTACTGAGAAAGATCGGTCATGGAGTGTTTGGGTAGGGTGAGTGCGATGAATAAAATAGGTGAGTCAAGTAGGGGCATCAAAGGGGCACCCCAGAGGACCATCGTCTGCGGGGTGCCCATGGCGTATGCCTAGGGTAAAGCTTAGAGTTTAAGCCTTAGAACAAGCCCATGGGTTGGTCATCATAGCTCACCAACACACATTTGGTCTGCTGATAGTTGGCCAGTGCCATTTTGTGTGTTTCGCGGCCAATGCCTGACTGTTTATAGCCCCCAAAGGCGGCATGGGCAGGATAGACATGAAAGCAGTTAGTCCAGACGCGCCCAGCCTTGATGCCGCGGCCCATCTCGTAGGCGGTGGTGCCATTGCGGGTCCACACCCCCGCGCCCAATCCGTAGATGGTGTCATTGGCGATTTCCAGTGCCTCGTCTTTGTCTTTAAAGGTCGCCACAGAGGCCACCGGACCAAAGATTTCCTCTTGGAAAACGCGCATATCATTTTTACCCAATAACATGGTGGGTTGGATATAAAAGCCCTCGTCCAGACCCTCTTCGGGCGTATAGCGCTCGCCCCCGGTCAAGCAGGTGGCGCCCTCTTGGCGGCCCAAATCGAGATAGCCCATGATGCGATCAAACTGTTCTTGAGAGACCTGGGCACCGATCATGGTGTCGGCGCGTAGGGGGTTGCCCGTGCGGATTTGCTCCACCCGTGCGATGGCCTTTTCAATGAGCTGATCGTAGATGGACTCTTGGATCAGGATGCGTGAGGGGCAGGTGCAAACCTCGCCCTGGTTAAGGGCAAACATCGCCAGCCCCTCGACGGCCTTTTCCAGAAATGCGTCGTCTCTATCGAGGACATCGGCAAAATAAATGTTGGGGCTCTTGCCCCCGAGCTCGACCGTGGCGGGGATGAGGTTGTCTGCGGCTTGATGCAAGATCTGCTTGCCCACAGGGGTCGAGCCGGTAAATGCGACCTTGGCAATGCGGGGGTTAGAGGCCAGCGCCTGACCCGCCTCGCGGCCATAACCATTGACGATATTGACCACACCGGCAGGCAATAGATCCCCGATGATCTCCATAAAGAGGAGCACTGAGGCGGGGGTCTGCTCGGCAGGTTTCATCACCACTGGGCAGCCAGCGGCTAAGGCAGGGGCCAGTTTCCAGGCGGCCATGAGAATGGGGAAATTCCAAGGGATGATTTGCCCCACCACGCCAATAGGCTCTTGGTAGTGGTAGGCCACATGCTGGCCGTCAATCTCGGAAATGCCGCCCTCTTGGGCGCGGATGCAGCCCGCAAAATAGCGGAAATGATCTGCTGCCAACGGAATATCCGCAGCGCGCGTCTCGCGCAGGGCCTTGCCATTATCAATGCTCTCTGCCACAGCCAATAGCTCGAGGTTGTCTTCGATGCGGTTTGCGATGCGCAGCAAGAGGTTGGCGCGCTCAGCGACCGGGGTACTGGCCCACTGCTTTTCTACGGCATGAGCGGCATCTAATGCCTTTTCAATATCGTCTGCACCCGAACGGGGCACCACGCAAAATGCCTCGCCCGTGATGGGAGAAATATTTTCAAAATACTCGCCGTCAACAGGGGGTACCCATTGACCGCCAATGTAGTTGTCGTATTTCTTTTTAAAGGGAAAAGCGACGTCAATACCGTACTGTTTTAGATCGGTAATTTTCATGGGTTGTCTCCTTTTGGGATGGTGGATTTATTGTTTTTTTTAGCGCAATGAGAAAGAGGTGGGTAGGAAATCACACAGCGATTGCGTCTTAATTTGATCTAAGGCGATAGCCGTATTTTTGTCAAGCAAAAAACAGCCTCGGCGCATGTGCTCGGCCAGGGGTCAGTAGCCCTAATATCAAAGGTAAAAACTAAGAGTAAAGACGAACAAAAAAACGCCCTGCATAAAAGCAGGGCGTTGTCATAGTGTAGGCCGCAGCATGATGGGCACTGCGACCCGTGGGAGTTAATAGGGGTTGCTTAGGCCGCGCAAGAGAGACACTCGTCGGCCACCACCACCCCACTCTTGGAGTAAAAGTAGTACTGACTGAGGATGTTTTCGTCGAGGAAAGCCGCGGTCATGAGCTCGGCAATCAGATCCTCAGAACCCTCGTCAGCGACGAAGAAGTTTAGCGACTGCCCCTGACAAGTATAGGGCTGGCGCAGTGAGGCATGACGCAGGATAGCGCGTTGATCGACCTCATAAGCATTTAAAAAGACCTGCTTTTCCTCGGGCGTGAGCCAATCTACATGCTGCACACTGCCGACGTTATTAATGACGTCGCTGACGGTCTTTTCGCTGTAGACGCCCTTGGCCTTCATGGTTTCGTAAAAGACTGGCGGGATGCGGCGCAGCTCGCCCACGGCAGACGCCATGTCGTACACCATGCCGGCATCAGGCGACCAGGACTCGCTGACCCCACCCATCAACAGGGCGGTAGACTTGGTGGGCGCGTAAGCGACACGGTGGGTGTTGCGCACGCCATAGCCTTTGCACCACTCGGGCTCACCAAACTTTTTGGCCAACCACTGCGAAGCACGCAAGGACTCATCATGGATGTGTTTGGCCATCTTGGTTGACAAGAACTGAGCCTCGAGGCTGCTGTAGGGGATGCCTTTGGACTGCAGGTAGGTGTGGAAACCCATGGCCCCTAGACCAATGGCACGGCCCTTGGCAGTAAACTCGCGCACCTTTTCCAGACCGGGGACGCCGGCACTGTTTTTGATGAAGTCTTGGCACAGGCAGTCTAGGAATACGGTGGCAATAAACACCGAATCAGAATTCTGGATGCGATCCCAGTGGACTAGGTTCATCGAGGCCAAAATACACGAGTAGGTGTACTCTTCGGAGCTGTGCAACATGATCTCGGTGCACAGGTTGGTGGCCTTGATATCTAGACCGAGGTCTTTGTACATCTGAGGACGCTGACGGTTGGCCTTGTCGATAAAAAAGAAATAGCCCTTGCCGGTGACCAGCTTGACATACATGGCGCGTGAAAAACGACGGTTGGCCTCGGGATCGCCATTGCGCAATGCCTCGATAAAGCTATCATGCACGGTCCAGCCAAAGTTCTTGCCGTCGGGGTCGCGCATGAGCATATCAACGGCCTCATCCCAGTCGTCGTGCTCGATATTTAGGTAGCAGGCCACAGCACCGCGGCGGTTACCCCCCTGGCTGATCTTTGAGGCGCAGGTAAAGTAGTCTTCCATCACGGGGACGGGGCCGCTGGCCTTGCCGCCTACACTGATGGGCGCACCGCGGGGACGGATGCTGCTAAAGTCAGCACTGGTGCCAAAACCGTTTTTGGATAGCAAGGCCATTTCGCGCAGGCCGTCGTAAAAGGACTCGACACTATCGCCTACAAACTGCCCCGAGCAGGAAACATTCATGCCGCGGTCTGTCCCGGTGTTGGACAGCGCGGGGGTGGCAGGTGACAAAATGCCATCCCAGAGCTCACGGAAGAAAAGCTCTTCCCATTTTTCTTCCTCGCCCACCATATATTGGGCCAAAGTACGGGCCACCGTGCGGTGACGCCCTAAAAGTGCGGGCTCGTCTTTGTACTGGTAGTTTTCCTTGAATAGCTGCCAGCCCTGGGTAATGTACCAAGACGGCAACCAGCCGCGTTCTTGGAGCTCTTTGCGTTCAGCGCTCAGGCGCTCGAACATCTCGATGCGTTCTTCGCTGATCCCGGATTGCCTAAATGACATTTTCCACCTCTGGTCTGAATGTTAGTTTGAAACGATCCCAATTGCGGCGATATTGAATCTGTGTACCGGCAAAGAAGTCAGGTACTTTGACGGTATTGAGCTGGTTGTAGAACCAGCTGGAAATCAGCCCGGGCTCTTGGTCGAACATCTTGGGCATCTCGAGGCGCTCGAGAACGATGTTGACACGATCACGTACAAACTCTCGTAGCTCGTCCTCGGTCACTACACGGTTGCCGGGGATTTTAAACATCAGATCGATGATGCGGCTCTCGTGCAGATAGAGGGTCTCGGCCATTTTCCAAATGGTCTCGCGCAGACGCTCGTCGTCTTCGTCGGTGTGGTTACCCAGAGCGCGACGCTCGTGCTTGCACTCGTTGTGCAAAAAGCTCGAAGCGATGGAGTGGAAGTTTTCATCTTTGGCCGAGGCATCAATGCCCGACACAAAGTGCGGAATGAGGTTAAATCCGCGGCTATTAAAGCCCTTGAAAAAACCAAATGCCGAATATAGGACCACCCCCTCGAGCAAGGCCAACGCAGCGGTCACCTCGAGAGGACAGTCACCCTCGGCGTAGTGATCGATAAATGCAATGCGCTCGGCCAGCACGGGATCCTTTTTCCACTGGGTGTAGAACTCATCCGTAGAGTTACCCATGACCACATTGCCGATATCATAGAAAGGCGCGTGTACGTGGAGCTCGACATCGGTAAACTTGGCACACATGCGCGCAATCTCGGGGCGTGGAAACATGCGAGGAATCTTGCCGCCCCAGAGGTTTTCACCCCCGAGCATCAGCTCGTACTGAGTCAAAATGGACTGCGCGGTAATCACGCCCTGCAGCTCGGCCTCATTGAGGTTGTGCTTGAAGTCCATTTCGTCTTCTTCGACGCCGAGCTCTTCGGCGGTCCAATAGATATCCTGCTGGCCGATGGCCATCTCGGTCGCCCACGGATAGCGGGCAACATACGAGTCTGTTGGCGTTTCTATTTGGCTTTTGTATTTCATATGACCCTGTCTTTGACTGTGACTGTTAAATTTGGGGCACTTGAACCGGCGCGGACAGCAATATGTCGTGGCAAAAGCAAAGTGGGCGCCGTGCAAAAGTGAAAGGCTGTTTTTTTTATTGTAGAGAGCCAAAACCGCGTCTATACAGCGATTTAGCTGTGCAACTTAGAAAAAACTTGAACCGTCCAACACCACAACATTTAGTGTTGGCTGACTAAATAATAAGCCTATATAGTGTTTATTTGCAAATATCCCCATAGGGAATACAACTATTAAAAAGATAAATTGTGTGATTTGAGATCGTGCTCAAAAGCGCTCAATACTGGCCTTTTCCTGATTTTTTGAGCCCAAACCTAGGGTTTTTACGGTGAGAAAAAAGCAACACCCCTCCATAGGGATTGCCAGTTATTTACATTTTTGGTCTTTGCATCAATCACTTCGCGAGGTCCTTAACCTCGCCCTCTGTGCAAATAATGAACGCTTACCATTGTTTTGAGGCAGCGTACTGGGCATGATGTACTGTATGCGCATGTGATGTATGGCCCGTATGTGGTGCTCGATTGAATCGCTATTGCGCGCACTTGCGGGTGTGCGTACCCGCTTTGTTACACCTATTTAAAAAAGCATGAATTATGACGATGAATCTTGATATCACCCCAGAGGAGCAGGCATTTCGCGAAGAGGTGCGCGATTTTGCCCAAACGCATCTGCCAGAGAGCGTACGGCGTAAAATTCTCTATGGTGAGAAACTGGAAAAGCATGAATACGTCGATTGGCAGAAACACCTCTATCAAAAAGGCTGGATTGCGCCGGCTTGGCCTGTTGAGTACGGCGGGACGGGTTGGAGCCTGGCCAAACAGCGTATTTTCTTGCACGAGTTGGCACTGCAGTGTGCGCCTGAGACCATTCCTTTTGGTATTTCCATGGTGGGTCCTGTGCTGTATACCTTTGGCTCTCAAGAGCAAAAGGAAAAGTACCTGCCCGATATTCTGAGCTCGGACACTTGGTGGTGTCAGGGATTTTCAGAGCCCAATGCCGGCTCTGATTTAGCTTCGTTGCGCACCCGTGCCGAGGACAAGGGTGATCATTATTTGCTGAATGGTCAAAAGGCTTGGACCACGCACGGCCGATTTGCCGACAAGATGTTTTGCTTGGCCCGTACTCAAGAGACCGATCGGCCGCAGACCGGGATTTCCTTTTTGCTTTTAGATATGGATAGTCCGGGGGTAGAGGTCCGACCCGTGCAGACCATTGATGAGGGTTACAGCATTTGTGAAGTCTTTTTCAATGATGTCCAGATCCCCAAAGAGAATCTGGTCGGCGAAGAGGGCAAAGGCTGGACCTATGCCAAGTTTTTACTGGGTCACGAGCGAGCGATGATTGCCCGCGTGGGTCGTTCGCGCATGCAGCTGCAACGGGCCTACAGACTGGCCACGCATACCGATGCCAGCGGCGAGCGCCCCATTGACAACCCCTTGTACCGACATCGTTTGAGCCAGATCGAGGCGCGCTTGCGTGCGCTAGAGCTCACCGAATTACGAGTGCTGTCTAATTATCGTCCCGAGTTGGGCTTTGATATCGCTGATTCGGCCATGCTGAAAATCGAGGGCTCAGAGATTTGCCAAGCACTGACCGAGCTACTGGTGGATTTGGCAGGGCATTACGGTGTGATTTATGCCGGGCGCCACGAGCAAGCCGCCATTGGTGAAACCATCGTCCACGGCTTGATGGGCGATCATCTCTTTAACCGTGTCGCCACCATTTACGGCGGAAGCTCGGAAATTCAGAGAAATATTATCGCCAAAAGTCGACTCAACTAGTGCAAAGGATCCCCAATGAATCTTTCCTATTCTGACGAACAAGAGATGATTCGCTCCAGTGTGTTCGATTATTTTTCCGCGGACTACACTTTTGAGTTTTTTCTCGAGCGAATTCAACGTACTGACTATCCCGATCCAAAGATTTGGCAAAATATGGCCGAATTGGGCTGGTTGGGCTTTATGGTCTCTGAAGAGCGCGGCGGCCTAGGCTTGGGCCCTCAAGAGGCCTTTTTACTCATGGAGGGGGCTGGGGCGGCGCTCAATATCGAGCCTTTGCTCTCTACCGCGATTGTGGCCGCGCCGTTATTGGCTCAGGGTGCCGATGATGAGCAGGTCAATAGCGTCCTCGCCGAGACCATCGCTGGGCAGCAGACGGTGACGTTGGCTTGGGCTGAAAAAGCCCGTGGCTTTGCGCCCACCCAATGCACGACGACAGTACGCAGCGAGGGTGCCCAAGGCCCTTGGGTGCTCAATGGCAAGAAAGTATTGGTCGATGACGGGGTGGGTGCCCAGTGGCTGCTCGTCTCGGCCCAAGGCGATGAGGGGCTGGGGCTATATTTGGTCGCTGCAGATAGCGATGGCCTGAGCCGTACAGGGACAACATTGGCCGATGGCAGCCATGTCGCCGATGTGACCTTTGCCGATGTGACTGCGGCGGCCTGTCTGGCTACCGGTGAGCAGGCGCAGAAATTATTGCTGCAAGCTGTCTACAGAGGGCTATCAGCCACCTGCGGTGAGGCCCTGGGGGCGATGGATCGCGTATTGGATATTTCCCGTCAGTACCTGCATGAACGTAAACAGTTTGGCAAACCCCTCGCCGCTCAGCAGGTCTTGCAGCATCGCTTTGTCGATATGCAAATCGCGACCGAGCGGGCGCGCTCAATGGCCATTTTGACCGCCATCCAGGCAGATAAGGCCGCCGCGGGTGATTTGGAAGCCCAACGCGACATGAGTCTGGCCAAATACATTATTGGGCAAAGCGCCCGTTTTGTGGGTGGGCAAGGGATCCAAGTCCACGGCGGGATGGGGATGGCCTACGAATATCCGGTCGGTCACTATTATCGCAAGCTCTTGTGTTGTGATGCGCGTTTTGGGTCACAAGACGATCACCTAAGTTTGCTGGATGTCCCCACTGAAAATAACCATGCGGCCTGAGTAACATCAGTCATATCACCGCCTACGGCATACCTCAATATGTGCCGAGCACTGCCCGCGCCGTTGCTAAGGCGCGGGCAGTGTGCTTTCTGGCCTCTGGTTTTTTGAGACAATTTAGATTAAAAATCAAGATCACAGGGTTATTGCCCGTATTTCTCTTCTTAAGTTTCATTTAGTATGGGGTTTTAATGATAGTGATTGTTTTTTGATTGATGTGTGCGAACAGCACAGAAAGGGGTAGCCTCATGCAGCACCAACTCAAGCGTTTACTCGCTGTTGTCTTGACATTATTTAGTTTTATCGCAGGCACCGCTTGGGTGCAGGCACAGACCCATGGTGGGACCTTGCGCCTTGGCATGTTCCAATCGCCGCGGCACCTGAACAGCGCGTTGCAATCAGGGATGGCCACCGCAATCCCTGCGGCACAATTATTTGCTAGTCTGCTGCGCTATGACGATGAGTGGAATCCCCAGCCCTACCTCGCCACCGAGTGGGCGTGGTCCGAGGACGGCAAAACCTTTACGGTTAAACTGCGCGATGATGCGGTATTTCATGATGGCGAGCCTATCACCTCTGAGGATGTGGCCTTTTCTATCATGGTGGCCAAAGAGCATCACCCGTTCAAGGGCATGTTTGATGTGGTCGACGAGATAGACACCCCCGATCCGCATACAGCTATTTTCAAACTATCACAGCCCCATCCTGCCTTGTTAGTGGCCTTGTCGCCCGCATTGAGCCCCATCATGCCCAAGCATATCTATGACGACGGGCAGGACATGAGCAATCACCCGCGTAATGTGGATGATGTGGTGGGCTCAGGGCCGTTCAAATTCAAGAGTTTTGTCCCTGGTAAAGAGGTCATCATGGAGCGCTTTGATGATTTCTTCCTCGAGGATCGTCCTTATTTAGATCGCGTCGTGATCCAGATTAATCAAGACCCCACGACTTTATTTCTGGGCTTGCAGCAGGGCAACTTGCAGATCGTCCCCTTTATGGCCGATATGGCCGTATTACAAATGGCAGATGCCGATCCGTCCATACAAATGCTGGACAAAGGCTATGAGGGGGTGGGTTCTTTAAATTGGATTGCTATTAATACCGAGCGCGAACCATTAAATGATGTTCGCGTGCGCCAAGCCATCGCCTATGTATTAGACCGCGAGTTTATCGTTGAGGCCCTGAGCGGTGGGTTTGGGGAGCGTGCCGATGGCCCTATCGTTTCTTCTAGCCCTTATGCCACAGACAATCGCAAAACCTACGATGAAGACCTCGACAAGGCCAAGGCGTTGCTCGACGAAGCCGGGCTCGAGCCCGATGAAAATGGTGTGCGCTTTAGCTTGGTATTTGATATGGAGCCGGGCAGCGATTTTTATAAAACCTCGGCCGAGTATGCGCGCCAACAATTACGCAAGATCGGCATTGATGCCAAGCTGCGGACATCTGCAGACTTTCCTGCTTGGGCCGAGCGCATTGGCAATCACGACTTTGATCTGACCACAGATAACGTTTGGAACTGGGGGGATCCGGCTATCGGGGTGCATCGCACCTTCTTGTCATCCAATATTCGCAATATGGTCTGGACCAACACGCAGTCCTATAAAAACGAGCGTGTGGATGAAATCTTGGCTCAGGCAGCGACCGAATTGGATGATGACAAACGTAAAGAGCTCTACGAGGAATTTCAGCAAATCATTGCTGAAGAGGTCCCCATTGTGTATACCCTCGAGACCCCATTTCATACATTGGCTGCCCCCAATGTCGGCAATGTACCGCAGTCTATTTGGGGCACTTTGTCACCCTTTGATGAGGTGTATATAGAGTAATCATCTTTAAAAACACACTTGTAATGAGACGAAAGGTAGCCACAATTCAAGACCTGTTAGGGGTTATTGCTAGTTCTACCCCTTTCGTCTTTCTTTTAAGATGGATTCACACTATCCCTGCAACTATACCTGCAGCCGCAGGTTTTATTAAAACAGGCTTGTGCCCGCTAACAGCTAGCACATAAACGGGGCACAGCAACAATGGAGGAGACATCCATGAGTAGCAGGCTAAAGCAGTTCCTTGCTGTTGTATTTACTCTTTTTAGTTTCATTGCGGGTTCGGCATTTGTACACGCCCAGACCCATGGAGGGACATTGCGACTCGGCATGTTCCAGGCCCCACGGCATTTAAACAGTGGGGTGCAGTCCGGCATGGCTACTGCCATTCCAGCCAGTCAGCTGTTTGCCAGCTTATTGCGCTATGACGATGAGTGGAATCCTCAGCCCTACCTCGCCACCGAGTGGGAGTGGTCCGATGACGGTAAGACCTTTACCGCCACACTCCGTGATGACGCCGTATTCCATGATGGCGAGCCCATCACCTCTGAGGATGTCGCCTTTTCCATTATGGCCATCAAAAAATATCACCCTTTCAGTGGGATGTTTAATGTGGTCGAGTCCATCGATACCCCCGATCCCCATACGGTGGTGTTTAATCTCGAGCAGCCGCACCCTGCGTTGCTGATTGCATTGTCTCCAGCCCTGAGCCCCATCATGCCCAAGCACATTTACGATGATGGCCAAGAGCTCAGCAGTCACCCACGCAATACCGAGGATGTGGTTGGTTCCGGTCCGTTCAAACTCAATAAATTCGTCCCTGGCAAAGAGGTCATCCTCGAGCGTTTCGATGATTTCTTTATCGAGGATCGTCCCTACCTCGATCGTCTGGTCATCCAGATTAACGAGGACCAAACCACTTTATTTCTAGGCCTGCAGCAGGGCAGCTTGCAACTGGTCCCCTTTATTGCCGATCCGGCTATTTTGCAGATGGCTGATGCCGATGCCTCGATCATGATGACAGACAAGGGCTATGAGGGCATTGGTTCCTTGACTTGGGCCGCGATTAATACCGCCAAAGAGCCCTTAGATGATGTGCGCGTGCGTCAGGCCATCGCCTACGCCCTGGACAAGGATTTTATCCTCGAGGCCCTGACCGGTGGTTTTGCTAACCGTACCGATGGCCCCATTATTTCCTCTAGCCCCTATGCTACTGATGATCGTCAGATTTACGATCTGGACCTCGACAAGGCAAATGAGCTCCTTGACGAGGCAGGGCTCGAGCCCGATGCCGATGGAGTGCGCTTTAGCATCACCATTGATATGCTCCCTGGGGCTCAGTTTGGCAAAACCTCGGCCGAATACATGCGCCAGCAACTGCGCAAAATCGGTATCGATGCCAAGCTACGCACCTCGGCTGATTTCCCCTCATGGGCCGAGCGCATCGCCAATCATGACTTTGATATCACCACTGACAACGTCTGGAACTGGGGTGACCCGGTGATTGGTGTGCACCGTACCTTCCTGTCTTCTAACATCCGCAATGTGGTGTGGACCAATACTCAGTCTTATGCCAATGATCGGGTGGATGAATTACTCGACCAGGCCGCTGTCGAGCTGGATGATGAAAAACGTAAAGAGCTGTACAAAGAATTCCAGCAAATCGTTGCCGAAGAGGTCCCCATCATTCATACCTCAGAGACCCCTTATCGCACGTTGGCTGCACCTAGTGTCGGCAACGTACCCACCACTATTTGGGGTCTGCTCTCACCCATGGATGAGGTCTACCTCGAGGAATAATGATCATTAATTATTAAAAAAACTAACCCTAACCCTAACTACTTTGACAGGTGAGTACCATGTGTACTCACCTTTTTTTGTGACGATGTTTTTTGTAATGATGTTTTATTTGTGATGGTTTTTTTCGGTGCGGATGCCTTCTGTCGGCCAATTGCCGTCTGCCGTCTGCCGACCAGTTGTTGTCTGTATATCTGTTGCCGAGGGTATGCTTGTTGCCGCCCGTATACCTGTGGCATCTATATTTTATTCCTATGGTGTTATAGCTATTTAGTATGGCAAATGAGACCTAAAAGTCCGTAAAACAAGACTTTCTAGGGTTTCTGCTAGTGCTTTCTCTGGGGGCTTTCCTTTACCATGAACCCTTCGTAGTTAGGAATAAGAAAAATAAGAACAACAAGAATGTTTTAAGGAAATAGGGATATGAGTCATCGAATTGTTCGCTTTTTGGCTGCAGCAGGTGCTGCAGTGTCATTGTTGGCGGTGCCCTTTGCGGCCCAAGCAGAAAATTACGGGGGGACACTACGTGTTGGCAGTTTCCAATCGCCGCGTCATCTCAACAGTGCCGTGCAATCGGGCATGGCCACGACCATCCCGGCCACACAGCTATTTGCCAGCTTTTTGCGGTATGACGATGAGTGGAATCCGCAGCCTTATCTGGCCACCGAGTGGGAGTGGGTGGATGATGGGCTAGGTTTACAGGTGCAGCTGCGTGAGGATGCGGTTTTTCATGATGGTGAGCCCATCACCTCTGAGGATGTGGCCTTTTCTATCATGGCTGCCAAAGAGCATCATCCCTTTGAGAGCATGTTTGGTGCGGTTGAGGGGGTAGATCCACCGGATCCCCATACCGCCATTATCCGCTTGAGTCAGCCACATCCGGCGCTTTTGGTCGCATTATCACCGGGGCTGAGCCCAATTTTGCCCAAGCATATTTATGATGATGGGCAGGATCTCAATAATCACCCCCGCAACCTCGAGGATGTGGTGGGTTCGGGTCCCTTTAAGTTCAAAAGCTTTGTGCCTGGCAAAGAGGTCATCTTGGAGCGTTTCGATGATTATTTCATCGAGGATCGTCCCTACCTAGACCGCGTGGTGGTGCAAATCAATGAGGATGTGACCACGTTATTCTTGGGGCTACAACAAGACAATCTGCACTTGGTGCCCTTTATGGCGGATTCGACTATTTTGCAGATGGCCGAGTCTAATCCTGCCATACAAATGATTGATCAGGGTTATGACGGGGTGGGCTCATTAGTATGGTTGGGCATTAATACGCAGCGCGAGCCCTTTGATGATGTGCGTGTTCGTCAAGCCTTGGCCTATGCTCTGGACAAGGATTTCATCATTGAGGCATTGGCGGCAGGCTATGCAAATCGCGCGGACGGGCCCATTCACTCGGGCAGCCCCTATGCCACCGATGAGCGCAAGACCTATGAGCAAGATCATGCCAAGGCCAAGGCGCTGCTTGATGAGGCCGGCCTGACCCCGGACGAAGATGGGGTGCGCTTTGCTTTGACCATCGATATTATGCCTGGCAGCCAGATGTACAAAAGTGTGGCCGAATATGCCCGCCAAGAGTTCAAACAGTTGGGCATCGATGCGCAACTGCGTTCTTTTTCAGATTTCCCTTCTTATGCGGAAAAGATGGCCCGCCATGACTATGATGTGGTCTCTGACTCGGTTTGGAATTGGGGGGATCCCGTGATTGGTGTGCACCGCACCTTTCATTCGGACAATATCAAAAATATTATTTGGACCAATACCCAAGGCTACAAAAATGAACGCGTGGACGAGCTATTAGATCAGGCCACCGTGGAGTTAGATGAGGAAAAACGTAAAGAGCTGTACAAAGAGTTTCAGCAAATAGTTGCCGAGGAGCTGCCCATCATCCACATCTCGGAGCGTCCGCATCACACCTTGGCCAGCCCTGCGGTTGCTAATCCTCCGCAAACCATTTGGGGGGTGTTATCACCACTGGATGAGGTTTATCTCGAACAATAGGCGTGCCAACTCGTGGTAACCACATAGGCATCTTAATTAATGGTGGGCATATCACATGCTCACCATTTTTTTTGGGGCGTTGATTAATATTGATGCTTATTTATTTATATGGTTTTATAAAATGCTCATAAATAGTTCCGAAAAATACAAAAAGTATTTAAATAACTAAACTATGCCTTTGAATGTCACTCATGAATCTTTTAGATATACAAGAATAAATAATGAGTTTTAAAAGCGCCACTGCTGATTTTTTATAGCCAAGGCTTTGATAATAAAAACAAAAGCTTAGGGCATGGCTGCAGGATATTGTTTAAACAAATATTTTTATAAATCCCATCTATATTTAACACCTATTGATCCATATTAAATTGAAATAGATACTGAAACTATATGGTTCATAAACTAAGACTTGATAAGGGTTTCCGCTAGTGTTTAGGGGGTTGTCTTTCCTTTACTATTAGACTTTAGTAGTTATTGATTAAAAAAATAATAAATTTAATGGGTTAGGGATTGCATTCACCAATCGCTCAGCAGTCCTACTTCATTACTCCACCTGTTAGAGGGGGTTAGCCCTTACCGGCTAATGCAGTTGTATTTCGAGGAGCATCGACGCCTATGTTTTGGATAAAGCGGATAGGTTATGCCTTAGTGCTATTGCTGGCGGTGATTGTGCTCAACTTTTTGCTCATTCACATTTCGCCAGGGGATCCGGTAGAAACCATTGCCGGGTCGATGGGGGGGATGACCGAAGAGCTCAAAGAAGAGTTACGTCGGCAGTTTGGTTTGGATAAGCCTTTCATCGTTCAACTGGGGATCTATCTAGGCAAGATCCTACAGGGGGATTTTGGCTTTTCTTATTATTTCAATACGCCCGTGACCAAGCTCATCATTGAGCGTTTGCCGGCCACCATTTTATTGGTGGTGACAGCGGTGCTGGCCTCTTTCCTGATCGGGACTTTTTTGGGTACCTTGGCCGCGCGCAAACCCAATGGTTTGCTCTCTCAGATTGTGACGGTGTTGTCCATTGTGGGCTATTCGGCGCCTGTATTTTGGACTGGCATCATCCTGATCATCGTATTTGCGTCGATGTTTCCCATTTTTCCAGTCTCGGATATGCGACCCTCAGGTTCCGAGGCGACGGGCTTGGCCGGGGTGCTCGAGGTATTACACCATTTGGTGCTGCCGGCTTTTGCATTGGCTTTTGTTTATATCGCTCAATACAGTCGTCTGGCGCGTGCCAGCATGATGGAGACCTTGTCAGCAGACTATATCCGCACCGCGCGGGCCAAGGGCTTGTCCGAGGTGCTGGTGCTGTACAAACACGGTCTGCGCAATGCCGTGTTGCCCGTACTCACGATGTTGGGCATGCAGTTTGGTAATGTGCTCGCCGGGGCCATTTTGGTTGAGACCGTCTTTAATTGGCCCGGTCTGGGGCGTTTGGCCTTTGATTCTGTACTGCGCAGAGACTATCCCACTTTATTGGGGATCCTATTCTTTGCTTCCTTATTAGTTGTGGTGATGAATCAAATCACTGATTGGCTTTACCGAGTCGTTGATCCAAGGATTAAGTCATGAAACAAGCCACTGTTAACCGTTCCGCCGCGGCGCAAAAGCCGATTAAAGCGCCCAGTCAGACGCGTGAGGCGCTCAAGATTTTCTTTCGCAATAAATCGGCAGTGCTTGGCACTGTGATTTTCCTAGCGATTTTATTCATCACCCTGTTTGGCCCCTATTTCATGGATGGCGATCCCTTTGATGTGGCAGGCATTCCGATGACCAAACCCGGCCATGAAAACAATTGGCTGGGCACCGACTATTTGGGCCGCGACGTGTGGGCGGGGCTGGTGCATGGGGGGCGCGCCACCTTGGCCGTGGGCTTTGTGGCGGCGATGCTGTCGGTGTTTATCGGCGTGCTCTTTGGGGCCCTGTCGGGCTTTTACGGAGGATGGGTCGATGAGGGCTTGATGCGCACCACCGAGTTTTTTCAGGTCTTGCCTTCATTGTTATTTGCCATGGTGCTGGTGACCTTGTTTGAGCCCACCATTTGGACCATCGCCTTTGCCATTGGGCTGGTCAGCTGGACCAATACTGCACGCCTGGCACGTAGTGAGTTTCTGCGCCTACGCCAGCTCGATTATGTCATGGCCGAGCGCACCATTGGGGCCACCAATGCACGCATCATTTGGCGGGTGATTCTGCCCAATGCAGTGGCACCGCTGATTGTCTCGGCGACGTTGGCCGTCGGGGCGGCGGTACTCTTTGAGGCGGGCTTATCCTTTCTGGGCTTGGGCGATCCCAACAAAATGAGCTGGGGCCTGATGATTGGTAACAATCGCCCTTATATTTTGGTGAATTGGTGGGCAGTGACGCTGCCTGGGGTTGCCATTTTTCTGACGGTATTATCCATCAGCTTGATTGGTGATGGTTTGAATGATGCCCTCAACCCAAGATTAAGGGATAGATCATGAGTAATCAGCAAACAGTCGATACACAGCCAGTCTTGCGGCTTGAGGACCTCACTGTCGAGTTCAAGGTCGGCAAAAAAACCGCTACCGTACTCGAGCACATCAGTTTTGAGGTCAATGCCGGTGAAACCCTATGTTTGGTAGGCGAATCCGGCTGCGGTAAAAGTATGACAGCGTTAGCCATCATGGGGTTGGTGCCTGATTTGGGGCGTTGCAGTGGGGGCGAAATCTGGCTCAATGGGGAAAACCTGCTGACGCTCAATGAAAACGCCCTGCGTCAAATCCGCGGTAATAAGATCTCGATGATTTTCCAAGAGCCTATGACCGCACTCAATCCGGTATATACGGTGGGTGAACAGTTATATGAACCCTTGCGATTGCACCAAAAGCTCAATAATAAACAGGCCCGCGAGCGGGCCATCGAGATGCTACGCGCAGTGGAAATCCCCGCGCCCGAGCGCCGTATCCGTGAATATCCGCACCAGTTATCAGGGGGGATGCGCCAACGGGTGATGATTGCCATTGCGTTGGCCTGTAACCCCGATGTACTGATTGCGGACGAGCCCACCACCGCACTCGACGTGACGGTGCAGGCTCAGATTTTTGATTTACTGCGCAAACAACAAGAGGACAGGGGCACCGCCATCATCATGATTACCCATGATATGGGGGCGGTGTCCGAGCTTGCTGATCGGGTGGTGGTGATGTATGGCGGTTATGCCGTCGAGGAGGGGGCTACTGATGAGATTCTCAACCAGCCCAAACACCCGTATACCCAAGGTTTGATTGCTTGCTTGCCCGAGCTCGAGCCCGACCCCAGCGAAGAGCGCCAAGAATTACTCGAAATCCCTGGCATTGTGCCCTCGGTTTGGGATCGTGGCAGCGGCTGCCCCTTTGCCGATCGGTGCAATGTGGTGATGGACAAGTGCTGGGACAATTTCCCACCTCGCTATCAGACCGGCGCGACGCAGTACACATCATGTTGGCAATACGAGAAAGACTATGAGTAACACACAGCAAGCACCCATATTTTCCGTTCGCGACCTCAAGGTCCACTTCCCTTTGAGCAAACGCGATGCATCGGGTAATCGGATGGTGGTCCACGCGGTGGATGGGGTGTCCTTTGATATTCAAAAAGGGCGAGCCCTGGCCATTGTGGGCGAGTCCGGCTCCGGTAAGACCACCACGGCCTTGTCCGTGATGCGCCTGACCCCCGTGACGGCCGGCAGTATACATTTCAAAGGGGTGGACATCACACATATGGAGGGGCGCGAGCTACGTGAAATGCGCCGCTCATGGCAGCTGATTTTTCAGGATCCCTATTCGTCGCTCAATCCACGGCAAAGAGCCGGAGATATTATTCGCAGCCCCTTGCGGCTGATGGGCATCGGCAATCGCCAGAGCCGCCGCGAACGGGTGGACGAGTTGATGAAATTAGTGGGCCTGCGTCCGGATCAAAAGGAATTATTTCCTCACCAGTTTTCAGGGGGGCAGCGTCAGCGCCTGAGCATTGCCCGTGCATTGGCCAGTGATCCTGATTTGCTGGTCTGTGACGAGCCCGTCTCTGCTCTGGACGTGGCCATCCAAGCACAGATCCTCAATTTATTGCGCCGCATTCAAATGGAAAGTGAGCGTTCTTTCCTGTTTATCAGTCACGATATGGCGGTGGTACAGCACGTCTGTGATGATGTGGCGGTGATGTATTTAGGCCAGTTTGTAGAGATGGCCTCGCGGGTGGATTTCTTTACCCGCCCCCTGCACCCTTATAGTGTGGCGTTGTTGTCGGCGGTGCCCACGGTACGTGGAGGCCGTGACAAGGCAGCCAATCGTATTCGTTTACAGGGCGATCCCCCCAGCCCCATCGAGCCCCCCAAGGGCTGCCGTTTTGCAGGGCGCTGCCCCGCCGCACAAGATCTCTGTCGGGCCGAGGCGCCCGAGCTGCGCGAGGTCAAGCCCGGACACAAGGTGGCCTGCCACTTTGTAGAGACCAAGGGGGGTGAAATCACCGTGCCTTTGGAATATCAGCCTTGATGCGTGAATGGTGATGATGGATCATGGCCCCATCGTCGTGGCCCATCGCCTATGTTTCATTGCGCATCACCCACGAGCCATGACCGTTGTGCATCGCCATGACCCATGACCGTTGCTCATCGCTAGGGACAGTGACCGTTGCTCACCGTTGATAGCAGGACAGTAAATAGACATTTAAACCCAGGAGAGGAGACCAATCCATGACCACAACACAAAACGAACCCATTACTATATTTTCTGCTAAAAAAATCATCACCATGAATGATGCCCAGCCCGAGGCGACTCATGTCGCGGTACAAGGGGGGCGCATTTTGGCAGTGGGCAACGAAGAAGAGGTGCGCTCCTGGTGCAAAGACGAGGTCGCCATTGATGATCGCTATGCCGACCAAATATTGATGCCCGGCCTGATCGAGGGGCACAGTCACCTGCATGAGGGGGTGGTGTGGCGCTATGTCTATCTGGGTTACTACGATCGACGTGGCCCCGATGGCACGCTCTGGGAGGGGTTAAAATCTATTGAAGAGGTGATTGAGCGCCTCAAAGAGGCCAACACCCAGAGCACCGATCAAGAGGTCCTCGTGGGCTGGGGCTTTGACCCTATTTATTTTGGCGAACGCCGCATGACGGTCAAGGATCTGGATCAGGTCAGCACCACTCGGCCCGTCGTCATCATGCATGCCAGCATGCACCTGATGAACGTGAACACGCCCATGCTGCAAAAGGCGGGCATCGATCGCTTTACTGATACCGATGGCGTCCTCAAATTTGAGGATGGCGAGCCCACTGGCGAGCTACAAGAGTTTGCCGCCATGTTCCCAGTCACCAAATATATTGGCAACCCTTTCCGTACGCTCAGCATGGCCCCGGAAAGCCTGCAAAACTTTGCCAACATTTGCCGGATTGCAGGGGTGACCACCGCAACCGACTTGGTCAATGAGTTTTCCGAAGAGGGCATCCGCTCGCTGTCCAGTGTCACCCGTGATGATGATTTTCCGGTGCGTATCGTCCCCGCTGCCTCGGGCATGTTGTTTGGCAATGATGTCGAGGCCTGCTTAGAGGCCCTGCAGAACTACGCTGACCTAGGCCATGACAAGCTGCATCTGGGCTTGGTCAAATTGATTGTGGATGGGTCTATCCAGGGCTTTACCGCTCGGGTCCGTTGGCCCGGGTATTACAACGGTGCCCCCAATGGCATTTGGATTGTGGCCCCTGAGGATCTGAATGACATCATCATGCGCTACCACAAAGCCGGCATCCAGTTGCATATCCATACCAACGGGGATGAGGCCACCGAAGCGGCCATCGATGCCCTAGAGGCGGCCATTACTGCGCACCCACGCCCAGATCATCGTCATACCCTACAGCACTGTCAGATGGCGGATACCGCACAGTACCGCCGCATGGCTAAATTGGGTCTCTGCGTGAATCTGTTTTCCAATCACATCTTTTACTGGGGGGATGCGCACTACACCATGACCATGGGCCCCGAGCGCGCCAACCGCATGAACTCGTGCCGCACGGCTCTGGATCACGGCGTGCCCCTCGCCATGCACTCGGACGCACCCATCACGCCCTTGGGCCCGTTGTTCACCGCCTGGTGTGCTGTGAATCGCATCACCGCCAGCGGCCGACAACTGGGTGAACACGAGCGCATTACTGTGCCCGAGGCCTTGTACGCCATCACCCAAGGGGCTGCCTACACTCTGAGCCTAGATCATGTGGTGGGCTCCATTGAGGTTGGGAAATACGCTGATTTTTGCGTGTTGGCAGAGGATCCGCTGGCTGTGCCCGCCGAAGAGCTCAAAGATGTGAAAATAGTCGATACGGTGATTGGGGGACGCTCTACGCAGCAATAAGCCACCCGATGGCCAATGGCTAAATAAAACATCACGACAAATCATTTAGCCATTTCAGTCATTTCAACCATAAAAAAACCCCCGTAGTTAGGCCGTCTCGTCATGCATTGACTGGCGACTACGGGGGTGCTGGGTGAGGCGTCAAATGCGCCGCGCTGGATGCGCTGGCGGATGATTACTCTCGGGGCATCCATAAAAAGGGATTGTCGCTCATGCGGAAATATCCCTCTTGGCCCACCAGCATGTCTAATTCGACACTGTTCAGATCGTCTGCCAGGGCCTCGACCGTGGCGTCTTTATCTTGGTAGAAAATCTTTCTATAGTTACCGCATTGGTCGCAGGCCTCGGCGCGGATGGCCTCGTTGCCCTCTTCCAATGCTAGGTAATGGATGTTTTCAGTGCTCTCACAGTAGCTGCAGGTCACGCGCACGATATGCCACTCGGTCGCGCAGAGGCTGCAGACCATATAACGTCGGCCAGCGCTGGGTCCAGAACTCTTGATGATGCCCGCGATGGGCTGTGCACCACAGCAAGGGCAGATACCAAAAGGAGTGTCTTTGTTGGTGTCCTCAATCGCCAATCCTTGGTCGATGACCAGTCGGGTAAAGTACACCTGCAAGGCCGCCATGATTAAGGGCGCCCAACCCAAATTGGTATTTTCATCGATTTGACGCTGTATCAGCTGATTGGCCAGCTCTTCTATGGCCTCTGGGTTGTTGTCCAGCGTCGCCTTGATGTCTGCGATGGCGGTAGGAAAAGCGCTCTTTTCCTGCATGGTGCCACGGATGCTCTCGGCGACGGCATCGAGCAGTTCAACCAGCAGAGTACGCCAGATGGGATCTCTGTCTGTGAGCATTGGGCCCAGTGGGGGTAACCCGTGCTGCTTGGCCAATTTTATTTGCTCATCAGAGGGTCCTGTGAGGTTGATGTGTTTTTGCAGCAGCGCGTGCTGGGCATCGACCACATGGGTCATCAGCCGCAGATACGCGCTGACGTTGCTGTCCTCGGTCAGGCTGCGCAGGCGCTGGGCGCGCTGCGCAAAGACCACCTCTTCCTTTGGGGCGTAGATGGTCGGTACCTGAGTCCGATCTAGATTTTCTATTTCACCTCGTGAAATAATGCGCTGCATTAGCTTCTCCCGTCGGTTTGCTCGCGCACGGCTTTACGGAACCAGGCGCGATGGTGTTTCCATGCCCAACCGTAGGATACTTTACCACGGGTCATGGCACGGATAGAACCGCGCACCCAAATCCCAGCGTAGATGTGAACAATGACGGAGCAAATCAGCAAAAAGCCAAATAATGCATGCAGCAATAAGCCGATCCGTACCGTATCTACGGAGAAGTAGGCAGAGAAATATGCACGCCATCCGATGATCCCGGTGACCAACAGACCTAGCATGAACAAGATGAATGCAAAGAACAACAGCTTTTGACCGCCATTGTATTTGCCGCTTTCGGGAATGCCTTCTGTTTCTTGGTTGATCACCGCGGGAAACTTGCGCAGCCACTGACGGTCTTCGGCAGTGATGCGGTTATCGCGGAACAACCGGATGGCAAAGA